>Ga0209474_10000031_pt1 | contig 155576 bp, 109 predicted proteins | sample GraSoiAngelo_145_FD_185902 | JGI IMG/M metagenome (GOLD analysis project Ga0209474, IMG submission 185902) | Grasslands soil microbial communities from the Angelo Coastal Reserve, California, USA - 14_1009_05_20cm (SPAdes) (version 2) | ecosystem: Environmental > Terrestrial > Soil >... | reverse complement strand
CGATGATCAAGTTCGGCAAGCCCGTATCGTCCGACGTGGAGGCCCGCTTGCCCCGCCTGATCGATTCGCTCGCGAGCGACGAGCGAATCGAAGCCGTCTGGCTCTTCGGCTCGCGCCCACGCAACGAAGCCGATCAGCTGAGCGACGTCGACATCGCCGTGCGCGCGGGCGACACGCTTGACGCTCGCGCCCTGTCGAGCGGCGCGCTCGAGTGGACGGGCCTGGCGATGGAAGTACTCGGGTCGCCGTCGCAGCCCTGAATCGGCTTGGGTCGGCCATCTGGCACGCGATCCTTCGCGACGCGCGCCTCCTCTGGGCCCGCATTCCCGAGACTGCCGCCGACTTCGCGGCGCGGACGTTGAAGGAATACCTCGCTCTGAAGCCTTATCTCGACCGCTACGATCGCGATCTGTTCCGCCAGTCTGCGATGACGATCGATCGCGAGCTGATCGCCGCACTCGGAGCAACTTGAAAGTCGATGAATTCGAATTCCTGCCTACTCGTCCTCACGCTGGCGCTCGCGATTCTCTCCAGTCTGACACGGCGAAAGTCATGGGGATGCGCGAGACGTGTTTGCGACGCCGGCTCGTCTGCGCGCGCAAGGAAGGCATGGCCATTCGCCGAGTCCGTGGAGCCCAGCGAATGGCCGTCGCGTCTATTGGATCGTCAGTGTTGCCACGACCGGAAAGTGATCAGAGACATCGATTTGCCCGTTTCTCTGCCGCTCGATCCTCATGCTCACCAAAGATAAGGTCGCGTCTGGTGAGCGGAAAATGTAATCGAAGTGACTTCCGTTGACATGCGTGGGTTCAGATAGGTTGCCTGCGGGAGTCGCTTTTCCGCCATTCACTGCCTCAGTCCAGAGATCGACGTACGCGGCGGTCATCCCGGTTGGGCCGCTGATCTCCGACGCACCTGGCAGTGCGTTGAAATCGCCCGCGATCACGTGGGGCGCGGCCTTGCCGGCTGCCCAGAGCTTCAAGTCGTCAACCTGCGCTTGGCGTTGGTTCGCGGTACAGCCGTCCGGCGGCGGGCAGAGATGGGTGGTGAAAAATGTCACCGGGCGGCTGGTAGGGCCAATGAGCAGTGTCACAGCCCCGACGGAACGGTACCCATCTGGGCTTTCAAAGGGAAGCTGGTGACGCTCCGGCGGCGCCTGTTTTTGGAAACCGGCGGTTCCTTGACCTGGTTGGCCGCACGGTTTTTCGCTCGACCGCCATAGCAGCAGCTCGCCAGTCGTGCCCGTCGCTGCAGAACCATCCGGCGCGATAAAAAGGCTCTCCCAACACTGCTGCGTCTTCGCTTCGAGCCCGACCGTTATGTCGTGCTCGATACGCGCCGGCTGGTCCTCACAACAACTACCATCAGGATTCTTATATGGACTTCTCTGGTTCTCAACTTCATTGAGGGACACGATGTCGGCATGATTGTTCATGTTCACCAGGTAAGTCGTGATCTCATCAAGACTGTTGACACAGTCCCAGTGACCCGAGGGTGGAGTGGTCGGGCATTCTTCTCGCCCCTTGTGGATATTCCATTGCACAACCGTAATCTGCGTCGACGACGCTCCGCCACCCTGGAACATCGCGTTTGCAAATGACGCGGACGCGCCCAGAAGCGATGCATCGGCCATCAACGGATACTTCGGGCTGACGACACTCTGGTAGAACACCGACCCATCCTTGGAATACTGGACCACGCCGCCGACGACCGCGACGCGAAACACGGTGTTCGCCGTGTACGTCGTTTCCGTTCGATAGTTGTTGCTCTCGCGCACTTCGGCGATGGTGCCGGCGCCTAGTTTGATCGACCACTTGATGAGCGTGTAGTCGTGCGTCGCGACGTCGCTCAATCCCACGAAGCGGCCATTCGTCGTATTTTCGTTCGCAGTGAACTCCACATAACCATCTCCCGACGCGAAGGACTGCTGCGAGTTCCCGCCAGCTGCACAGCCGTCGCAGCCGGCGTTCTTCTGGAGCCCGTTGTTGTTCGGGCCGATCGGTATCGCATCAACCAAGTTTGTCCATACGACGGGCACTGCGGCTGTCGCAGTTCCCATCGTCAGAGCGACGACCGCCATCGTGATCGTTGCAATGCGTCCACGTCTCATCGCAGCTCCTTTGCGGCTACGCCGCGCATGTACGGCCGTGGCGACTGGCAATGACGGTGCCGATGTGAAGCGTGAGATTTCGGACGAGCGGTGCGAGCAAGCGTGAGACGGTTCGGGCGTTCAGCCGAGCGATGTGGCTCGTGCTCTTTTCGACGACGGCTTCGATCCGAGTACTATCACGCGACCGTCGTGAGCTCGCTACAGAGCCTCGCAGGAATCGCGCAACTAGGCGAGAACTCACCTCTCTGCGCATCGCTCGGACCGCAGAGTAGGGTTGACAAGTCGATGAATTCGAATTCCTGGCTGCTCGTCCTCACGCTGGCGCTTGCGGCGCAGCCGGCACCGAAGGAATGGACCGCGGCCGAGGATCATCGCCACATGATGGAGCGGCTTGGCATCACGGCGCTCCGTCCGGGGCCGAGCGGCAACGAGCAGGCGCCGAATCACGCCAACTACGACGAGGCGCGGGCGAATCCCTTCCCCGATCTGCCGGAAGTCCTCACTCTGAAGAACGGCCGGAAGGTCACGACCGCCGACATGTGGTGGAACGAGCGACGGCCCGAGATCGTCGAGGACTTCGCATCCGAAGTGATCGGCCGCGTGCCGACGAACGTTCCGAAAGTCACGTGGACGGTTGCGGCCGCGATGGAAACGACGATCGGGAAATATCCCGTCGTCGGTCGGCAGCTCGCGGGCCGCGTGGACAACTCTTCGTATCCTGCCATTACCGTCGACATTCAGATGATCGTCGTCACGCCTGCCGGCGTGAAGCGGCCAGTGCCGGTGATGATCATGTTCGGTGGCCGTGGATTGCCCGGGCTTCCGGGATTCGTCCCAGCCGGTGGTCGCGGCCGAAATGACGCCGGTGCTGCAACGGGGGCTGACTCTCCTGCGACCGAGCAGTTGATCGCCGACGGGTGGGGCTACGTCGCAATCAGCCCAGCCAGCATCCAGGCGGACAACGGCGCTGGATTGACCAAAGGCATCATCGGTCTCGTCAACAAGGGCCAGCCGCGCAAGCCGGACGACTGGGGCGCGCTGCGCGCGTGGGCGTGGGGCGCATCGCGTGCGCTCGATTATCTGGAAACCGACAGGCTCGTCGACGCGAAGACAGTCGGAATCGAGGGTGTGTCGCGCTATGGCAAGGCGGCCCTGGTCGCGATGGCGTTCGACACGCGGTTCGCCGTGGCGCTCGTCGCCTCCTCTGGTGAAGGCGGCGCGAAGCTGCATCGCCGCAACTGGGGTGAAGCTGTAGAGAATCTCACGGCCTCGGGTGAATACCATTGGATGGCCGGGAACTTCCTCAAGTACGGCGCAGCCGATGCCGCGTTCGGCAGCAGGAACGCCGGCGATCTTCCTGTCGATGCGCATGAACTGATCGCGCTCTGCGCGCCGCGGCCGACGTTCATCAGCTACGGGATTCCCGAGAAGGGCGACGCGAAGTGGCTCGACCACCAGGGCAGCTACATGGCAGCGATCGCTGCCGGTCCGGTGTTCAGACTGCTCGGCGCAAGAGATCTCGGCAGATCAGATGACTACAAGACCGAGAAGATGCCGGGCGTGAACGTGGGACTGCTCGATGGACAGCTGGCCTGGCGGCAGCATGACGGCGGACACACCGACGGACCGAACTGGCAGTATTTCATTCCGTGGGCGGACAAGTTCCTCAAACATACGCCGGCAGCGCGCAGGGGTCCGTAGATTGAAGCGTTACAATCTCGTCCGCAAGTGGAACGATTTCGGCCGCGTCAGCGCCTCGTAGCCGAGGCGCGACAGCGAGCAGCCGCGGCCGGAATCTCTGACGCCGGTCCACGGCAGCGCAGGGTCGAGATAGTCGCACCGGTTCAGGAACCACGTGCCCGTGTCGACGCGATCCCCGATGCTGACCGCCGCGTCCACGTCGGTCGTCCAGATCGATGCCGTGAGCCCGTAGCGGCTGTCGTTCATCAGCGCGATCGCCTCGTCATCGTCGTTGACCGCCATCAGCCCGACAACGGGACCAAAGGTCTCTTCGGTCATCACCTTCATGCGGTGGTCGACGTCGACGAGCAGCTGCGGCGCGAGGTACGGCGTGCCTTCGCGGTCGGCCGGAAATTCACGCGCGTCGATCAGGCCGCGGGCGCCGCGGCCGATCGCCTCCGCGATCTGCGAGCGGACGAATGCGGCCGCGCTCGATCGAACCATCGGGCCCAGCGTCGTGTCCGATTCGAACGGATTGCCGAGGCGGTACTGGCGCGTCTCGGCGACGAAGCCTTCGACGAATCGATCGTAGACGTCGCGGTGGACGTAGATGCGCTCGATGGCACAGCACGACTGCCCCGCGTTGAAGTACGCGCCGTCGACGAGATTCGCGATTGTGCCTTCGAGCGGCGCGTCCGGTCGGACGTACGCGGGATCCTTCCCGCCGAGCTCCAGATTCGTCGCGATGAACTGGCGCGCCGCGGCCTGCTGCACCGCGCAGCCTCCGTCGACCGACCCGGTGAACGACACGAAGGCGACGCGGCCGTCCCCGATCATCCCGGCGATGTCGTCGTGGCGAGCCTGCACGTGCTGGAAGACGCGTCCGGGAAGCCCCGCTTCACTGAACGCTTCGGCGTAGCGATCGGCGACGAGCGGCGTCTGCTGTGAGACCTTGAGGATCACGCTGTTGCCGGCCATCAGCGCCGGGATGACAGCGTTGACGGAGGCGAGGTACGGATAATTCCACGGCGCCAGCACGAGCACCACGCCGAGCGGCTCGCGCCGGATGAAGCGGCGAAAACCTTCCTTCGGCTCCAGCGCGATGTCGGCCAGCGCGCCCTCGGCGACGCCGATCATGTAGGCGGCGCGCTCCTGAAATCCCCGTCGAATCTCCAGCGGACTCTGGGCGAGGGGCCGCCCCATCTGCCACGTCAGCTCGGTCGCGATTCGATCGGCGCGGCCGACCATCAGCTCCACCGCGCGGCGGCAGATCGCGGCGCGCTCGTCGATGGACACGTTCTTCCAGCTCCTTTGAGCCGCGACCGCCCGCTCGAGCATCGCATCGAGATCGCCACGCGACGCCAGCTCGATCTCCGCGCACACCGATCCGTCGACGGGACTAATCGTTCGCTGGAGCTCTCTCGTCATGATTTCCGGTCAAGACTTTCGAAATTCTCCCCACGTGGCGCGAGCCTTTCGGGCGAGTGGCCACGCTCGGCTGAAAGCCTCGCGCTGCCTGATCATTCCGGCGTGACGTAGGCGGCCGTGATGCCGCCGTCGACGAGGAACTCCGTCCCCGTCACGAACGACGAATCGTCCGACGCCAGGAACAGCGCCGCGCGGGCGATTTCTGCCGCAGTGCCAAAGCGCCCCATCGGAATGTGAACGAGGCGGCGCTGCTTCTTCGCGTCGGTGTCGAGGAACTTCATCAGGAGCTCGGTCCGCAGCGGCCCGGGGCAGAGCGCGTTGACGCGGATGCTCTCGCGCGCGTGCACGACCGCGAGCTCGCGCGTGAGCGCGAGCACCGCGCCTTTACTGGCGGTGTACGCCACCTGCGGTGTCGCCGCGCCGAGCACGGCGACGAACGACGCCGTGTTGATGATCGATCCGCCGCCAGCCCGCCGTATCGCGGGAATCCCGTACTTGCATCCGAGGAACACGCCCTTGGCGTTGACGTTCATCGTCAAATCCCAGATCGCTTCGTCGGTCGACACCGCATCGTCGTCTTTGCCGTGCATGATGCCGGCGTTGTTGAAGAGCACGTTCAGCTTGCCGAACGTCTGCTCCGCCGCGTCGATCATCTTCGCCGCATCGGCCGCCTTCGCGACGTCGGCGTGGACGAACGCCGCGCGTCCGCCGCTCTTCTCGATGGCGGCGACGGTCTCCTGTCCGCCCAGGTCCTCGATGTCGGCGACGACGACCGACGCCCCTTCGGCCGCGAACAACACTGCCGATTCCCTGCCGATCCCGCTTCCGGCGCCTGTGATCAGCGCGACTTTTCCGTCGAGACGCATTTCACTTCCAACTAGATCCGGGGGGCTTCGCCCCCGCGGACCCCCCACGCGTCGCTCGCGGGGGCCCCGTTGCCCCGCTCCGCTCCGGCGGGCGCGCCTGTGGCGCGCGTGGCAACCAGCAACCCTCAACCAGCAACCAGCAACTATATCCGCTCGTAATATCGCCGCCGCTCCCAGTCGGTCACCGCGCGCGTGAACGCCGCCTGCTCGGTTCTGTAGAAATGCGCGTAATGCTCCACCACGTCGGCGCCGAACGCGGCGGCGGCGAATTCGCTCGCGGCAAATCGATCGGTCGACTCGTGAAGCGTTGCGGGGACATGCGGCAGATCGCGCGCGGCGTACATGTCGCCGGCAAAGCACTCGGGTGGATCGATGCGGTTTCTGATTCCGTCCAGCCCCGACGCGAGCGCAGCGGCGAACGCGAGATAGGGATTACAGTCGGCGCCGGGAATGCGGCACTCGATGCGCAGGCTTGCGCCGCTGCCGACGACTCGAAACGCGGCCGTGCGGTTGTCGTAGCTCCATGCAAGCCGTGTCGGCGCCCATGATGCGTCGACGTACCTCTTGTACGAGTTGACCGTCGGCGCGTAGAACACCATCACGTCGGGCACATGGGCAATCCAGCCGCCAAGGAACCATCTGAACACGTCGGAACCCTTCACCGGTCCGACGTCGATGTTGCCGAAGAACGCGTTCTCGCCATCGCGCCAGAGGCTGAAATGCGTGTGGCAGCTGGAGCCGGCGCGGTCGGCCGCAAACTTCGCCATGAACGTGACCGACTGTCCCATCTGTTCGGCCACTTCCTTCACGCACTGTTTGTAGATCACATGGCGGTCGGCCATCTGCAGCGTTTCGGCGTAGCGGACATTTACTTCATGCTGGCCGAGTCCCCATTCGCCCTTCGACGTTTCGACCGGCACTCCGGACGCTTTCAGATGTCGCCTGACGGCGGCGGTGAACGGCTCGGTCCGCGTGCCCTGAAGGATGTGATAGTCCTCGAGATACCAGCCCGCCGGCTGCAGACCGCGATAATCCATCTCGGCGGCCTGACGGTAGCTGTGTTGAAAGACGTAGTACTCCAACTCCGACGCCGCATACGCTGTGAAGCCGAGATCGCGCGCCGATTCGGTCTGCCTCCGCAGGATCGAACGCGGCGCGACGCGAACAGCCTCGCCGCTCTCGTCTCTCACATCGCACTGCACGAGCGCGGTTTTCTCGAGCCAGCTCGCGGTCACGAGCGTGCTCAAATCGGGTACGAGGTGGAAATCTCCGTAGCCCTGTTCCCAGTTCGCGAACCGGTAGCCGGCAACCGGGTCCATCTCCATGTCGGTCGTGAGCAGGTAATTGCAGCCGTGCGTGCCGTGAACCGCGGTCTCGTCGACGAACATCTCCGCGTCGTATCGCTTGCCGAGCAGCCGGCCGTAATGATCCGTGAAGCCGACGACGACGGTCTCGATGCTGCCGCGCTCGACGAGATTGCGCAGCTCGTCGAGCGTCAACCGTCCCCGCGGTGTGCCTCGCGGCCATCGCCGCTCGGCTATCTTCCCGGAGTCGTCCACACTGGACCTCGAAATCTATAGCGCTCGAACAAGAAGTACCACACGCTCAGCACCATCGTCAGGCCGCCGATCGTCTTCGCCGCCCGCATGCCGTCGGGGATGCTGAGGATGACGGCGATGAACACCACCCACACGATCGCGATGATGTTGACGGCGGCGCCGTAACGTCCGAGATGCCACGGGCCGCGCGGCGGCTCCGACGCCGTGCCCCTCGATCGCCACGCAAGATACACCGGGATGATGTAGGAAAAGTACAAGCCGATGACGCTCACCGAGGTGACGACGGCATAGGTGCCGCTGCCGATCGTCGCGGCGAACGCCACGACGACGCACAGCCAGATCGCCGGCGCCGGCGTCGAATGGCGGCTGACGCGTTTCCAGAGCTTCGAGCCGGGAAGCCCGCCGTCGCGCGCGAACGCGTAGATCGTTCGCGAGCTCCACGTCACCGCCGAGAGACCACAGAACCACATCGCCATGGCCGCGAGCGCGGTCGCCAGTCCACCCGCGCGCGCGCCGAGCGCCTGCTCGAGGATCGCGATCACCGCGGGCACGTCGTGGCCGCTCGCATCGCGGGCATTCAACACCGCCGGGATGCTTCTGATCGCCAGCGTGAGCCCAATCAGCAGCACGTAGCCGACGACCGCGGACACGGCGACCGCGAGGACGATACCCCACGGCACGCGGCGTCTCGGATCGATCGTTTCCTCCGACACGCTCGCCGACGCATCGTACCCGGTGAAGGTCCATTGTGCCTGCAGCAGTCCCACGATGAACGCCCACCAGTACGGCCAGCCTTCCGCGTTCGACGTCGTCCTCAGAAAGAAGAACGTGAGCGGCTGCTTCGGCGCCAGTACGAACAGCGCGCCGACGATCGCCACGACGCCGACAACGTGGACGGTCACGCTCAAGTCGTTGAGCCAGGCAACGAGACGGATGCCGAAGTGGTTGATGACGGCATGCGACAGCAGGATGGCGGCGTATACGCCAAGGATGCCGCTCGACGTCAGCGGCAAGCCGACGAGCGGCGTCACGAACAACGCCGCGCCGTAGTCGATGCCGGCGATCGCGGCGAGTTGTCCCGCGATATTGAACCACGCGGTGAACCAGCCCCATCCGCGGCCGCCGAGCCGGCACGCCCAGTGACACATCGCGCCGGAAGTCGGAACCGCCGACGCGAGCTCCGCCATGCTCAGCGCAACGGTCATCGTGAACAGGGCGACGAGCGGCCAGCCGAACGCCATTTCCGCCGGTCCGCCCATCACGAGTCCATGTGGATACAGCGTGACGGCGCCGGTGAGGATCGAGATGATCGAGAACGACAGCGCAAAGTTCGAGAAGCCGCCGATCGTCCGAAAGAGCTCCTGAGCATATCCGAGCTTTCCGAGCTCGCGCGCATCCTCGTCAGGCTGTCGGGTGGCGCGTGCGACAGATTTGACGAGGACGTGCTCGGCGTGCCGCATCGATGATTCCGGCACGTGCCGCTAGTCACCGAGCGGGAGGAAGCAGCCTGGCATTGCCGCGAGAGCGCCGTGAAAGAGCTGCGCATCGACTGCGCCGGTATCCCATGAGATCCAGGAAGTCGCCGTCAGACGAATGGTAACGTCGTCGAGCGCATGAAAAACAGGACCAATCCTGGCGTCCGACAACGCCGCCGCGCTCATGTATCGCAGGTGAACGCGGCGGTTCAATTCCTGGGCCCCCTCGCCCGTGATGATCTCGGCGTTGCCCGATGCCGTCACGCCGCGTTCGCATCCGGCTTTGCGAGAGTCGACCATCAGCGAGGCCTTTGGCCGCGCCGCGACGTTCCGCGCCTTCCGGCTCCGGGATGACGTCGCGACGTAGAAGAACTGGTCCTCGTGCAAATACCAGACAGCCGTCAGATGGATCGACCCGTCCGGATTCTCGGTGCCGATCGAGGCGATCAATCGACCCTTCAGGAATTCGCGGATCTGATCTTTCGTGAGCTCGAACATGTGCTCCTCCATGGAGGACGCCCGAGCGAAGGCGCAAATCCTACATCGTTTCGGCGGCCCGATTGCGTCGCGTTGCGCATATTCTATCGGCCATGTCACACCGACGAACGCCGCCGACCCGTCGTCTCGTCATCGTTCTGTCCGCCGTCTGCATGGTCGTCAGCGTCCTCGTTGGCGTCGCAGCGTTTTCGCTGGCCCAGCCGGCCGCGCCAGCCGGCCGCCGCACGGAGAACGTCGTCCTCGTCACGCTCGACGGCGCCCGGACGCAGGAGATCTTCGGTGGCCTCGACCTCGACATCCTCCGATCGACGCTTCGGAGCGACGCACGCGTGGAAGAGACGCGCGCGTATCAGCGCTACTGGGCGCCGACCGTCGAGGCGCGCCGCGAGCGGCTGATGCCGTTCTTCTGGTCCACGCTGATGACGCGGCACGGCTCGATTGCGGGCAACGTCGCGCGCGGCAGCTCGGTGCGCGTCACGAATCGCCATCGGTTCTCCTATCCCGGGTACGCTGAAATCCTCGTCGGCGAAGCGCACGACGATGTGATCGACAGCAACGACAAGCGGCGCAACCCGTACCCGACCGTGCTGGAGTTCTTCCGTCGCAGGCTCGGCCTCGACGCGCCTCAGGTTGCCGCATTTGCGTCGTGGGATACGTTCGGCTGGATCGTGGAGCACGAGACCGGCACGATCACTTCGAACGCCGGGTTCGACCGCTATGACCCGCCTTCGCCGGCAGCGGCGGCTTCGGCGAGGCAAGCCCTGCCTTCGCCGGCAGCGGCGGCGCAGGCCCGCGATGACGCGACGATCGATCTTCTGAACCGGCTGCAGACGGAAACGCTCACGCCGTGGGATGCTGCGCGCCACGACGCGTATACGTTCCGCTTCGCGATGACACACCTGAAGGCGTTCCGGCCGCGAGTGCTGTACATCGCGTTCGACGAGACCGACGACTGGGCGCACGACGGCCGCTACGATCGCGTGCTCGACTCGCTGCACGGCATCGACGATCACCTGCGCGAGCTCTGGACCGCTCTCGAAGGCGACGCCGGCTATCGGGATCGCACGGCACTTGTCATCACAGCGGATCATGGACGCGGCAACACCGCCGCGGACTGGCGCGATCACGGAAGCAGGATCGCCGGCGCCGAGCAGATCTGGATGGCGTTCGCCGGCCCCGACTGGCCTGTGCGCGGCGAGTGGCGCGACAGCGAACCGATCTATCAGAATCAGGTGGCGGCGACGCTTGCGCAGGCGCTCGGCCTCGACTACGCGGGCGAACGTCCCAACGCAGGCCGACCGATTGCGAAGCTGCTGTCGCGATGAGAGGACCCGCGCGAACGCACGCCGGAGAGATGCGCAGGATCGCTGCGGCACTAGTCGTCGCCGCGCTCGTTGGCCTGCGGCCGGCGGGCGAGGAACGTCCGAACATCCTCTTCATCATGTCCGACGATCACGCCGCGCACGCGATCGGCGCGTACGGGTCGCGCGTGAACCAGACGCCGCACCTCGACCGGCTGGCCCGCGAAGGGGCGATCTTCACGAGCGTCTTCGCGACGAATTCGATCTGCACGCCGAGCCGCGCGGCAATCCTCACGGGACAGTACTCGCACGTCAACGGCGTGACGATGTTCAACCGCTTCGACAGCTCTCGCACGACCGTGGCCCGCCTGCTGCAGGCGGGCGGCTACTACACGGGCATGATCGGGAAGTGGCACCTCGGAAGCGATCCGGTCGGCTTCGATCGATGGGAGATCCTGCCGGGTCAGGGCGCGTACGTGAATCCGATTCTGTATACCGCCAACGGCGAGAAAACGTACACCGGGTACGTGACCGACGTCATTACCGACCTCGCGCTCGAGTTCATGAAGAGCCGGCCGCGCAACCGGCCGTTCTTCCTGATGATGCATCACAAGGCGCCGCATCGGCCGTGGGAACCCGATGCTGCTCATGGATCGCGGTTCACCGATCGCTGGATCCCCGAGCCGGAGACGTTCTGGGATGCGTACGACACTCGAACCGACGCCCTCCACGAGAACCAGCAGCGCGTCGCGAAGGACTTGACGCGACGCGACCTGAAGCTTCAGCCGCCGCCCGGTCTCGCGGGCGCCGCGCTCACGGCGTGGCTGACGACGAAACCGGATTCGGTGACGACGACCGAGAATGGCAAGACGGTCACGCTGACCGGCGAAGCGCTTGTTCGCTGGAAATACCAGCGCTACATGCAGGATTACCTGGCGACGGTGCAGTCGGTCGACGACAGCGTCGGACGGGTGCTCGAGTTCCTCGACCGCAACGCGCTCGCGAAGAACACCATCGTCATCTACACGAGCGATCAGGGCTTCTTCCTCGGCGACCATGGACTGTTCGACAAGCGCTTCATGTACGAGGAGTCGGTGCGGATGCCGTTCCTCGTCCGATGGCCCGCGGTTATCAAACCGGATACGCGAAGCGATCGAATCGGCTTGAACGTCGACTTCGCACCGACCTTCCTCGACCTGGCGCGGCTGCCCGTGCCCGCGGACATGCAGGGCCGCAGTCTGTTGCCCCTGATGCGCGGCAAGGCTCCGGCCGACTGGCGCACGTCGATGTATTACCGCTACTACCACGATCCGGGCGATCACAACACGCGCGCGCACTACGGCGTCCGCACCGCCACGCACAAGCTGATTTATTTCTGGAAGAAGGATCAATGGGAGCCGTTCGATCTCGTGAACGATCCGTTCGAGCTGCATAACCTGTACGGCCAGCCCGGGCAGGAGAAACTGACGGCCATGATGAAGGCCGAGCTGCTGCGATTGAAGCGGGCCGTACGAGACGATGACCAGCTTGCCAGCGAGCAGCTGCCGAACGGCGTCGACGGGACCGTCGCAGCGCTGCGCGGAAAATAAACTTGCGTGCTCGAGTGGCCCGTCCTTGCCGAATCGGGACCGGCCCCGCGCTCCACGAAAATCACGGAAACACGAAAATCACGAAACAAACCAACGTTTTCGTGCGTTTCGTGATTTCGTGTGTTTCGTCGCCATCCCGCGGTGGTACTGGGTTCGGCGAAGACAGTCCACTATCTATTCCCGCGAAATGTCTCGGTTCGTGTAGTCGGGCAGCAACGACGCCGCCGCGACGCTGATCAGCGCGCACACGAAAATGAACCACGCGATCGCGTAGCCGGACGCGTACCTGCTGAGCAGCCAGGTCGCGATGATCGGCGACGGCCCGCCGGCAATCACCGACGCGAGCTGATATCCGAGCGACGCGCCGCTGTAACGCAGCCGTCCGGTGAAGCATTCGGCGATCAAGGCGGCCTGCGGTCCGTACATCATGTCGTGCGGGATGAGCGACACCACGACGGCGAGGAAGACGAGCGCTGGCGCTCTCGTGTCGAGCATCGCGAAGTAGACGAATCCGAACAGGCCCGTCAGCGCGGCGCCGAGCATGTACACGCGCTTTCGTCCGATCCGATCGGACAGGTGACCGAACAACGGGATCGACACGAACGACACAACCGAAGCAGCCAGCACGGCGACGAGCAGGAAGTCGCGTCCGATGTTCAGCGTCGTCGTGCCATACGCGAACACGAACGCCGTGAAGAGGTAGAACGGCGCCTGCTCTCCCATGCGGCACAACGCGGTCAGGGCGATCTCTTTCGGATGCCGTCTCATCACCTCGACGATCGGCGTCGGTTCGACTTTGTTCTCGGCGACGAGACGCGTGAACACCGGCGTCTCGCGAATGCCCAGACGGATGTAGAACCCCACGGCGACGAGCACGATGCTGAGCAGGAACGGAATGCGCCAGCCCCACACGAGGAATCGATCGCCCGAGATCGCGCTGAATGCCAGCACCGCCAGATTCGCGAGGAAGAGTCCGGCCGGAACGCCGAACTGCGGCCACGACGCAATGAAGCCGCGATGTCTGGTCGTTCTCGCCCACTCCATCGCGAGCAGAACGGAACCGCCCCATTCGCCGCCGACGCCGACACCCTGTACGAACCGCAGGACGGTGAGGATGACCGCGCCCCAGATCCCGATGCGTTGATACGTCGGCACCAGCGCCACGAGGAACGTGGCAATCCCCATGAGCAGCAGCGACGCGATGAGCGTCGACTTTCGGCCGATGCGGTCGCCGTAGTGGCCGAAGATCGCCGCGCCGACCGGCCGCGCGACGAAGCCGACCGCGTAGACCGCAAACGCTTCGAGCGTGCCGACCAGCGGATCCGATCGCGGGAAGAAGAGGCGGGCGAACACCAGCCCCGTGACGGTGCTGTAGAGAAAGAAATCGTACCACTCGATCGCGGTGCCGACCGTGCTCGCGAGCACCGCGCGCCGCAGCTGAATGCGGTGGTCCTGCTCAGAAAGAGAAATCGATCTCACATCGCGAGCAACATCGCCGTCGCGGCGACCAGCACCAGCACCATCAGCCAGCCGACCGCAAATCCTCCGAGGTCGGCGCGAAACGCTCGCAGTCCGCGCTGCCGCGCGGCGCGCCCCACGTGCAGCAGGTGGACGAGAAGGAGTGGACGGGTCGCTTCATCGTCGCTCGACGTCTCCAATCGACCGAAGAACGAACCGATCGCCTCGGCCGGTTCAGGCGACGTCAGCAGGCTCACGATTACGAGCGCGGCAATGCCGGCGAGAAGGGCGGCGAGAAACACGTTCGCGTCCCAATAATCCAGCCGCTGCCCTTTGAGACGGTACAACGCGAAGTTCGTCGTCAGCGCCGACAACAGGCTCGCGAGGGCGCCCCATCGGTTCGCGCGGCGCCACAACACGCCGCCGAGCACGCTGATGCCGACGAACGTCGCCAGCGTTTCGGTGAGCAGAAACGTGTACAGCACGCTCTGGATGAGAAACACCGCATACAGAACCCCGATGACGGTGATGGCCAGGCCGCTCACACGCCCGACCCATAAATAATGATGGTCGGGCCGGTCCGGCATGAGCCGTCGTCTATAGAGTCCTTCGGTGAACAAGGCGCCGCTGTCGACCAGGAACGCGGAGCACGCCGACATGTTCGTGGCGAGAATCGACGCGATCAGCAGTCCGAGCGCGCCCGGAAACAGCAGCTGCCGGCACGCGAAGCCGAACGCGTTCTCCGGATCGCGGAGCAGCGCGGCATCGCCGCGCCCCTGCGCCATCATCGCGCCGACGATCAGCCCCACGAGCATCCAGCCGACCGTGCAGACGCGCTTCACGTAGTTGCCGTAGAACATGCCGATGCGGCAGGTGCGCTCGTCGCGCCCCGTGCCGACCGCCGCGACCATGTGCGGCTGCGCCATGATGCCGACCAGACCGTTGATCGTCAGCATGAGAATCACCCACGGTCCGATCCCCGACGGCGTCGACAGCGAGAAGCGAAAAGGCGCGAGCGACGCCTTCATCCCCGCGAGACCGCCGACGACGCTCCAGCCGAGCGGAATCAACATGAAGGAGAGCACGATGATGAGAAAGCCCTGGAAGAGATCGGTCCAGGCCGCGGAAATCAATCCGCCCACGAAGCTGTAGAGGATGAACATCACCGTCATCGCCACGACGATCGGGTTGACGCCGACCGTGCCGCCGGTCGCCTGGCTGATCACCTTGCCCGCGCCTTTCAGCATGCCGCTCGTCTCGATGACGAAGAAACAGATGGCGAACACGATGTAGATGGCGGCCATCCATGGACCGTAGCGGTCTTCGGTGAACTCCGCCATCGTGGTCCGCCGGATCCGGCGGAACACCGGCGCCATGATCCAGTAGAACGGCGTGATGAACAGGTTCTTCCACTGGAACCAGATGCCTGACGCGCCGGCGGTGTAGACGGCGCCCGCGAGCGCGACGGGCATTTCCGCGTGCGTGCCGGCGCCGAAGCTCTGCGCGATCATCAGCCACGGACCGAACCGCCGTCCGCCGAGGAAGTACTCGCTGGTGCGGCGCACGCGATACCCGGCGGCGAGACCGATCGCCGTGACGATGACGAGATAGGCGATGAGAACGGTCCAGTCGAGCGCCGTGATGTTCAAGTCACGCGCTCACGCGCTGAACGCCCAACGTTCCACTTTCAGCATTCCACTCGGCGGTGACCGTGCCGGCAGTCGTCATGCCGAGACAGCTCGCCGGGATGGCCGACGCCATCGGAGCGACATCATCGATCGGCAGGCCGGTGAACCGCACGGTATTCGCGATCGCGCGATCGAGCGTCAGCGCGGAGCCTGCCAGATACGGCGTTCCAGGCAACGACACGCGGCCATCGGCGGCGAGCTCGGAGGTCACGTTGCCGATCGTGTACCTTCCCGGCGCGCAGCCGGCGGCGGCCACGGCGTCGGTGACGAGAATCATGCGCCGTTCGCCTTTCGCGCGCACCATCGCCTTCACGGTCGCCGGCGGAAGATGATGCCCGTCGACGATCACGCTGGCCAGCACCGCATCGGCGGCGAGCAGCTCCCAGATGACGTTCGGATGCCGCGGAAGCATCTGCGCACAGCCGTTTCCCAGATGCGTCGCGAGCGTCGCCCCGGCGGCGATCGCATCGGCGAGTTGTCCGGGCGTCGCGGCGGTGTGCCCGATCGCCGCGCGCACGCCGGACGCGACGAGATGTTCGATGAGGCGCACCGCGCCGGCGACTTCAGGCGCAAGCGTGACGAGGACGATGCGGCCGCCGGCGGCATCCTGGCGGCGATTGAAGTCGTCGATGGTCGCGGGCTTCACGTGCTCTCGCGGATGCGCGCCCCGGGTGCCATCCTCCGGCGACACGTACGGTCCCTCCATGTGAATGCCGGCAATGGCCGGACAGGTCATGCGCGACAGCACGCGCGCGCTCGCCGCGAACTGCTCGAAGCTCGAGGTGATGAGCGTCGGCAGGCAGCGGGTCACGCCGGTGCTCCGCATCCGCTGCAGCGCTTCGCCGGCTCGATCGGCTGTCAGGTCGGCCGCGTTGAAATCGACGCCGCCGAAGCCGTTCACCTGAAGATCGAACAGGCCCGGCAGCTCGACGGTCACGACTCGTCGCTCTCGAGGATCTCGCCGCGGCTCGCGCTCGCCAGCAGTGCCGCGGAATCGCGATCGAGATAGAGAGTCGTGTTCGCGTGCGTTTGCAGAATCGACGCGGGCGCCATCGGCGACACGTCGCCATCGACCGACGCCTTCACCGCATCGGCCTTTCGCGCGTCGGGAACGACGCAGATGATCTCGCGCGACTTCAGAATCTGACGGACCGTCATCGAAATCGCCTGCGCGGGCACCTCGGCGACCGATCTGAACCACCCTTCGCCGACCTGCTGCCGCCGGCACGCCTCGTCCAGCGTGACGACGATGTACGGGCGCTCCGATGCGAAGTCGGCCGGGGGATCGTTGAACGCGAGATGCCCATTCTCGCCGATTCCGACGAACGCGACGTCGATCTCGCCGGCGGCGAGCTCGCGTCCGACGCGATCGGCCACGAGCGCCGCGTCGCGTTCGCCGTCGAGCAGATGGTAGCGGAGCATGCCGGTCGGCTCGATCAACCGGTCGAGAAGGTATTTCCGGAAGCTCGCGGGATGTTCGATCGAGAGCCCGACGTACTCGTCGAGATGAAACATCTCGACGCGGGCCCAGTCGATGCCAGGCGCTTTGGTGAGCGCGGCAAGGAACTCGAACTGCGACGCGCCAGTGGCCGCCACGATCCGCGCATGCCCGCGACGCGCGATGGCGTCGCGCACCGTCCGGCTCGCGTGCCGGGCGGCTGCGCGGCTCATCGTCGAACGATCGATGTACGTCTTGATTCTCGAGAGGTGCCCCCTCGGCGCGGACGAGGGATTGTACGCCTTAATAGGAGACGCGCACCGCAATCCAGTCGAGCCAGAAGTCGCGCGACGTCGAGTTCGCCACGTCTGTCACCCTGACCCGGAAGTTCGCGTTGGAGAGCTCCGCCGGCGTCCAACTGCGGCCCCAGCTGTTCGCCGCGCCGCCCAGGACGAGCGTTTTCATCGTCGTCGGCAGCGTCGACGTCGTCAGCGCCGCCGTCCAGGAAACGCCGCCGTCCCATGAGAGCTCCACGCACATTTTGGGAGAGCCGGACGTCGAGTCGGTGCGAGCGTCGAGACGCACCTCGATGCCTTTGACGCCGGCACCGGCAGGCAACGCGATCCCGTAGTTGAAGAAGCGGTGTCTGTCGCGCGCCGTACTGGCGCACGACATGCTCGAAGCCGTGCCGCTGTTCATATCCGCGGCGCTCGCGGCGTCATCTGCCTGCGCGTTCGCCGGGCTGCTCTCGAAGCCGTCGCCGTCGCCGCCGCTGTCGGCCGCATTCGCGGAAGGGCTGCGGAACCCGGTATTGGTGGCCCCCGCGAGCACGGTGATCGTCGCCGACTGGCTCACGCCGTACGTACCCGTGATCGTTACCGATGTATCCGCCGTGACGGGTGATGTGGTGATGGTGAAGCTCGCGAAGCCCTGGCCGGCGGGCACGGTGACGCTCGCCGATACCTGCGCGGCCGAGGGGTTGCTGCTCGAGAGCGTCACGTTCGCTCCACCCGCCGGCGCTGAACCGGTGAGGAACACTGTCGCGGAAATGTTATTGCCGCCGGTCGTGCCGCTCACGCTCGGCGTCACCGAGCTGAGTGTCGGTGGGGCGTTCGGGTCCGGATACACGCTGATCCACTGGCTCTTCGTGACCGATCCCGACTGTGCGCTGATCTGAACCGACGTGAACGTGCTCACCGGGCTCGTCGTGATCGTGAAACTGTTCGCGCTGTTGCTGGCCGCCACGACGACACTGGCGGGGACCCGCGCAGCGGGATCGCTGCTGGAGAGGAAAACCGTCGTGCCGCCCGTCGGCGCGGGCGTCGCGAGTCCAACTGTTCCGTGTAGAGATGCGCCGCCGATCACCGACACCGCGTCGAGTCCCATCGCGTAGAGATCGGGAACCGCCGGTTGGCTCGGATCAATCTGCAGCACGGCTCCGTGCATACCGGAGTCAGCGCCATAGGACGCCTGGATCATGACCCAGTACGTCTGGCTGACCTGCGGTGCCGTGATGGTGAAGTTGGCGCTCGTGCTGCCGGCAGGCACGGTGATGCCGCCCGGCGGCGTCACCACTTGGCCTTCCATGCTTCCATTCACCCACACCGACGCGCCGCCGGCAGGAGCTGGACCGGTCAGCGTCACTGTCCCTGTCGTCGTGTGCCCGCCGAGCACACTCGGAGTCTGCAGTGTGACGGTCGAGAGGCTCGGCGCAGGAGCGGGCGTGCCGGCCGGCAACAGCGTGAGCCTGGTCTCGGGCGCGCGATAGTGATCGTTGTTCGTGCCCGTATTGATGGTGATCGGGACGGTCGATGCGACCGGAGACGTGGCGATCGCAAAACCGGCCGCCGTTGCGCCTTCGGGCACCACGACTGTTGCGGGCGGCCGAACCAGCGAGGTGTCGCTGCTCACCAACGTGACCTCGATGCCTGCAGTCGGCGCCGGCTGCTGCAGCGTGACTATTCCCGTCACCGAGCTGCCGCCGATGACGCTGTCCTTGTTCAGGGCGAGGCTGAAGAGCAGCGGGTACATTGCGAGCGAATTCTGCTGCCATCCGGTCCCGTACGCAGCGCGCAGGGTTCCCACAGTCGCACCATGCACCGCAGTCGTCGTGATAGGCGACACGATCGCGTCGGTTGCACCCGCGGGGATCACGACGCTCTGCGGCACTTCCACGTGCGGGATATCACTGGCAATTCGAACCAGCGCGCCGCCGGCCGGCGCCGGCGAATTCAACGTGACTCGCCCCTGCGTCGAGCGGCCGCCATACACGGCGCTCGGTTGATTGAGCAGCCAGAACAGATTCAGACCCGGCGGCGTCGGCGGCGAGGCTACTACACGGAAGTTCAGTCCCGCAGACCACGGTCCGTATACCAATCCGTGCTGTGCGCGTACGCGCCAGTAGTACGTGCCCGGCGCCAGATCGGAGACCAGCACGTAATCCGATCGGCTGATGTTCTGGATGAACAGCACGCCGAACGAACCGCTGAACGTCGGATCGGTATCCACGTCGACGTCGTAGCCCGGTATCTGAGGATTGGGAGTGTCGGACCAGTCGAACGCGAATGGAAGCGAGACCGTGGCGCCGCCCGACGGAGACAGCGGCATTGGCGGTGGAGGAACCGGCGCGGTGTTGGCGATCTTGACGTTCAGCGTCGCCGAGGGCAGTCCGCGAACGTTGTCGTAAGAAACCGCGCGCACACGATAGTAGACGTTCGGGATCTCATTGCCCCAGCCCGCCAGGAAGCTCGTTCCGAACTCCATCGGGCTCGTGCTGAGCGTCAACGGGTAGGAGAAGCTCGACTCGTCGTCGGCCTCGAGCACGTAATACTGCGCGCCCGCCACCGCGGTCCATGTGATCGTGAACGTCTCGTAGGCGTGGAATTGCGATCCGTTGCCGGGAGTCGTAATCGTCGGCGTGCCGCTCGGCGCCGGACCGAGGCCGGTGATCGTGAAGGTTCGGACCGCCGACCACGCCGAGTCGATGAAGCCCGTCGCTCCACCAACATTCTGTGTCGCTTTGACTCTCCAGAAGTACGTCCCGTTCGGAACACCGCTCACGCGGTCCTGTGTGGGCACCGGATCTCCGTTGCGCGTGTCGGTAAAGCCTGACGCGATCACTACGGTGAACGCCGATGTCGTCCCTACTTGCCACGTGTAACTCACGATCGGTCCATCCGGATCGACGACCGGTGACCACTTCAGCCCGACGGGTTGTACCAGCGATGCGCCGTTCGCCGGCTCGATGAGCGCCGGCGCCGCCGGCGCGGTCTGGGCGGTCACCCGGATTCCTGATGCGGCGAAGGCGAGCAGAAGCGCGACAGCAATCGACCTGGGCTTCATGGCGAACGACCTCCAATCATCCCCGGTGACTGAACGCTTCGATCGCAGGATGCAGTTGTGCGTTGCTGCGAGGGCGACGAACGATAGCCATCGCCGTGCCGCCATTCCACGCGCATCGATCGAGAGTGGGTACGCGTATATGTCATGGAGTTTCCATCCGAGTCACATGGATGCGGTTCGAGGTTGCAACAGAGGCTGCTGCATCGAGTGGAAAGCGGTGTAGCTCACACCGTGAGTGAGTTGAATCCTGACACTTCGGCGAAGCGTTTCGTCGTGTTCAGATGAATTCGGGGATCTGGATCGTCCCGGAAGATCGATACGGTCGAGCGTCGTTGATTCCATGGGTGACGTGGGCCGGGAATTGCCACAGCCGTCACCCGACGGCGTGCGCTGTGCGCCGCGTGGTCGTTACTTCGGCTGGCTCTTGCGCGCGGCCTCGCGCTCCTCGAAGCGGTGGCCGCGAAGCATGTCGGGGATCGCCTCGTTCCCTTCGTGGCACGCGTACTCGTAGATCAATTCGTTCTTCAGCTTCAGCGGAATCATCACGGTCCACGGCGCGGTCCACGTCGCCGGGTCGTTCACCGTGAACTGGTATTCGAGGATCTCCGGCCCGACGCGCGTGAAGCGCTCGGCGAGCCGCAGGTTCTCGTGCGACCCCATGAAATCGCTCTTCGGCGAGAAGTTCGTCGTGTCGACGACGAGCGTGTCGCCTTCCCAGTGTCCGCGCGAGTCGCGGTTCCAGCTGCGGATGCGGGCGTCGAGGTGCGGGCGGCCGTCGAGCGGAATGATGCGCGCGTCGTGCGCCATCTCGCTGAGGATGGTGACGTAGCCGGGCGACTGGATGATTTGGAAGTAACTGTTGTAACCGGCCTGCAGTCGAGGAACGCCGAAGTTCACGCACCGCTCGCCGAGCGCGAATACTTCCGGATCTTCGAAGGCGTGGGCCTTGCGGTACTCGATCTCCCCCGCGCGGCGCTTCTGCGCCTCCGCGGTCATCGGCGGGAGGTGGCCGTCGGGCGGATCGACGAGAAGCGACGTCCGGCGATCGTGCCAGTCGCGTTCGACGAGCCAGAACTGGTTGTAGTTGCCGGTGCCCGAATCGTACGACTTGGGGTTGGAGATGCCGTTGAGGACGGCGAGAATCAGCCCGTCGCCGAACTGCGCGTCGCCATCGTTCTCGAAGATCTTTGCGGCGAACTTCTGGAGCTCGGCCACCTCCGCGTCCGTCAGATGTGTCTTGCCTTCCCACTGCTTCGGCCGCTGCAGCGGCGTCACTGTGTTGTTCGCCCACACGCCTTGAAAATCGGGAAGGCCGTCGGCCGTTCGGTGCAGCACCCAGTGCGTCGTCGCGTCTGCCTTCGACACGCGGGTTTGCGCCTGAGGTGCCGACGTCGCGGCGGCTGCCGCGAGCGTGAGCACGAGGAAACCGAACCTGGGACGATGAGTCACGGCCATGTTGCAGTCTCCTCGCCAGACCTTACCACGTCCGGCAATCGGCGCACATACGGAAGAAATCGCGCGCTTCAGTTCACGTGGCGCCGGCGAGTGACCGGGCGGCGCTCGTGTATTCTTGCATCAGGCAACCGTGTTCGCGCTTCGGAGATCCAGTCATGCCTGACGTCGTCATCACGTTGAATCGGTCCGACATCGGCGCGGCAATCGACGAGGCGCTCGACGCGATCGCGCTGGAGCCGCTCGTCGCCGGCAAGCGGGTCGCGATCAAGCCGAACGAGACCTGGGCTTCCGAAGAGGACAAGGCGGGCATCACTCAGCCGGACACACTCCGAGCGGTGCTCCGCAACGTCAAGCGCTTCGGCCCGCGCGAGCTGATCGTGACCGGCGGATCCGGCGCGGCAGAAACCGATGACGTGTTTCGCGTCTCGGGGTTGATGGATGTCGTACAGGAGATCGGCGCCACGTTCGTCGATCACAATCGGCCGCCGTTCATATCCGTCGATCTCGCTTACGCGCCCGGCCGCGACGTAAAGGGGCCGCAGCGGGCGATCATGGTCAATCCGCGCGTGCTCGAATACGACACGCTCATCGTGCTCAGTCAGTTGAAGCTGCACGAGACCGCGACGGTGACGCTCGCGCTGAAGAACGTCGCGATGTCGTATCCCGCCGCCGACTACTACGGCCATCCGCGGTCGACGCAGAAGCACGACAATCGCTTCTTCGACGACATGCATTCGTTCATCGCCGCAATGGCCAGGCGGTTTCCGATCGATCTCGCGATCACGGTGGGGCATCCGGCGATGATCGCGACCGGACCGCTCGGCGGACATGCAGTCGAAACCGGCATCGTCATCGCGAGCACCGACGCGCTCGCCGCCGATGTCGTCGGCGCGCGACTTCTCGGATTCAAGCTGCAGGCGGTGCGGCACCTGTGGGAAGCCAGCCGGCTGGGGATCGGCGAAGCCGACGAAGAGCGCATGCGCTTCCCCCGGCTATCGTTGCGCGACGCGATCGAAGCGTTCACGCTCGTCGCCTACGGCGAGCGGCTCACGTTCGAGCATGAATGATCGGTCGGTCACTCATTCGCGGAACGTCTTGATCCGTCCCCATTCCAGGTAGCGTGGACCGACCGGCGTGTAGTACGGACCACGAATCTCGGTAATGCCCTGCGTTCGTGGCTTGCTCTCGCGCGTGTTGCTGCGTAAGAACGCGAACGGTCGATCAGATGATGGCGGTTTCACAACGCTCGACGGGTGCTGGTCCCGTGGCAAAGACGTTCCCGCGTTCTGCCAGCACGACAGTTCTCGTCGGTAGGTACCGGCCGTGCAGAGGATCGTACACGTGCAGCAGCCGTCGCGCGCCGATGCGGACCCGAGGCCAATCGCAAGGCAACGAATTCCGACATGGATGAAGTGGCTCTATACCGCATTTGCCGCAGCGGTCGCTCCGGTGTATGCGCGCCAGTATGGCTGGCGGAATTTCCTCTGGTTTTCCGACGTCGCCTTGTTTGCCACGGTCCCGGCCTTGTGGCTCGAACATCCACTCCTCAGCAGCATGCAGACCGTCAGCCTCACGGTCCCGGAAGCCGGCTGGGCGATCGATTTCGCTGCACACCTGTTCGCTGGAAGACGACCAATCGGCCTCGCCGATTACATGTTCGATCCGAAGATCCGCCGCAGTATTCGGGCGATATCGTTGTTCCACCTCTGGCTTCCACCATTGCTCATGTGGACAGTGAGCCGATTGGGATACGACCGGCGGGCCTTACGAGCGCAGACGCTGGCGACGTGGGCGTTGCTGGTGACGACGTATCACGTGACCGAGCCGGGCGACGACATCAATTGGGTGTACGGCTTGAGCGGATCGCCGCAGCATCGCATCAATCCGACGATCTACCTGCTCCTCGTCATGGCCGTCTACCCGATCGCCTTTCATTGGCCGGCGCACGTGGCGTTCACGCGGATATTTCCTGCGCCATCCGATATCAATCGCCCTTGCTCGTCAGCCACCACCACAGGAGACAGAATCCGGCAGCGCTCATGATCGCGGCGGTGAGCACTCCAAGCGTGTTCGCGGCGATCAATTCGACACCGGCGAGATCGGCGCCAGCCGTAAAGGTGTTGGCGACGAACAGCAGCGCGCACGCGCCCCACAGCACCCAGCGTGGGTAGCGAGCGCGCAGCAGTAGAAACAGAATCACCGGTAATGATGCACCTTCCGAATTAGAAGGGCGGTAGACTGCGTAGGGCCAAGGCGACGGCCGATCCGGACGGTTCGCGACAGGCTCTGGAGTGAATGAGGGATCGTTTGCCGGCTCTTCTGCGGTACACCGAGAGCATCCGCCACGCGCAGAAGCACACCGGGACCAATCCATTTATTTATTCGCACGGGCTTGCGCTCTGGCATTGAGGTTGAAGACCTATCGCTCAGTACCTTATAGAAGGTTGAGTGGTTCGCCACCTCATCCAACCATGAAGTAGCAGGATGACGCCTTGGTACAAGAATGCGGTCCTCTACTGCCTCGACGTGGAGACGTTCTGCGATGCCGACGGCGACGGCGTCGGTGACTTTCTCGGTCTCGGTCGGAAATTGCCGTACCTGGCGGAGCTCGGCGTCGACTGCGTCTGGCTGATGCCGTTCTATGCGACCGCGAATCGCGACGACGGGTACGACGTCACGGATCACTGTGCCGTCGATCCGCGGCTTGGCACGCTGCACGATTTCGACGACTTCGTTCGAGCAGCGGCGCGGCTCGACATCCGTGTGATCGTCGATCTCGTCGTCAACCACACGTCGATCGATCATCCGTGGTTTCAGGCCGCCAGATCCGACCCGCACTCGTGCCGTCGGGCGTACTACGTGTGGTCGGCCGATCGTCCGGCGCACACACGCGAACGGCTCGTGTTTCCAGGATTTCAGCAGGAATCGTGGAGTTGGGATGCCCAGGCCGGCGCCTGGTATCACCATCGGTTCTACGAGCACGAACCCGATCTGAATATGGACTGCGCGGAGGTCCGCGAAGAAATCCGAAGGATCGTCGCGTTCTGGCTTGGTCGTGGAATTTCGGGATACAGAGTCGATGCGGTCCCGTTCATCATCGAGCGCGTCGGTCCGGACGGCCGAACGAGCCACGAAGTCTTTGCCGATCTCTCGGCGCTGCGCCGGATGAGCGACGCCGTCAACCGCGACGCGGTGCTCATCGGCGAGGCCAACGTGCCGCCGCCCGCAGTGTCTTCGTATTTCGGATCCGGCGATCGTCTCCATGTGATGCTCGATTTCCTGATGGCCCAGCGCCTCTTTCTCGCCCTCGCCACCCACGACGCAGGTCCTATCGTCGAGACCTTGACCGGACGTCCCGACATTCCGACCGAGTGCACCTGGGGTGAGTTCCTTCGCAATCACGACGAGCTGGATCTTGCCCGCTTGAGCGAATCGGAGCGCGCACAGGTTTTTGCGGCGTTCGGGCCTCGCACCGACATGCAGATCTACGGGCGCGGTCTTCGCCGGCGGCTCGCGACGATGCTCGGCGGCGACCGCAATCGCATCGCGCTGGCGTTCAGTCTGCAATTCACTCTGCCCGGGTGCCCGGTGATCTTTTACGGCAATGAAATCGGAATGGGCGAGGAGCTCGCGTTACCCGAACGACTGCCGGTTCGTACGCCGATGCAATGGACCGATGCGCGCGGCGCCGGCTTCTCGAACGCGCCTGAGGAGAGATTCGTGCGGCCGCTCGTGCGCGACGAGCCCTTCAGCGCGGCGCACGTCAACGTCGACGCTCAGCGGCAGGATCCTGCGTCGCTGCTCAACGTCGTCAGGGGACTCATTGCCGCCCGGAAACAGTGTCTCGAGATCGGCGTCGGAAGCTGCACGATCCTGCCGGCCGACCCGCCCGTGCTGATGCACCGGTGCGATTACGGGTCGGACAGCGTCTTGTTCGTCCACAATCTCCTCAATGCGCCGCGGACGGTTCGGCTCGAGGGTGCCGACGCGCGCGAGGCAGCCGTCGTCGTTGCTTCTTCCGGCGTCGAGCTCGACCCCTGCCGTCGCGAGATCGACCTCGCGGCGTACGGCTACGCGTGGCTGCGACTGTGAGCGGCGACTCGTTTCAGCTCTGCACCACCGAGCAGCGGTAGAACGAACAAGTTCGCCAGGATGTCGATGATCGTGCCGAAAACGACGACCAATCCAAAGCGCTGGGTCGGTGGGAAGTCCGAGAGAACGAAAATCGCAAAGCCGGCTGCAATGATCACGTCCGAATAGACAATTCCTCGCCACTGCTCCTCGCGTGCGGACACCCACGCGCTCCACCCCGTCTTCCCGTCGCGCCCGGCCCGCCGAACGCCGAACATCAGGTGGACCATCGAATCGATCGCCATGCCGATGCAGACGTTCGTGGCCGGTGCAGAAATGATGTCGACCGGGACGTGGAGAAGCCCGACGCCGCCCAACATGCAAAGCGGCACGAGCGACAGGCTGACAATCATCGCAGCGGCGCCGCGGATCGTTCGGGCAACGATCCAGGCGACGACCGTGAACAACACAATCAGCCAGAACAGACCCGTCACCAGGCTGGATGCGACCAGCGTCGCCAGCTCTCCCTGCAAGCGATAGATGCCGCCGACGAGCACCGGTTTGAAACCATTGCGGCGGACGATCGCGCGGAGATCGTTCACGACGTCGACGCGCGGCTTGTCGCGGCCGCGCTCGATCATCCGAAGATAGAAGGCCGCCTGCGTACGATCGCTGGTGACGAACGTGCGGGCGATCCGATCGTGTTCAGGTTCCTCCATGATTTTGAGCAGGTGCTCCGACGAGAGGAGAAAGGCGAGCGGGCGCCGGCGCCCCTCCGCCATGAGCACGGGGAGCGAAACGACGGTCCCGACTCCTTTGTGATCTTCGAGTCCGGTCTGCAGGCCCCACATCTGCTTGTAAGCGTCCTTCGAGTTCAACGTGCTGCCATCCGCCGCCGCGACGACCAGCGTGAGCGGGTTCGAGCCGCCGTTGCGATCCACGTATTCCAGCCCGTCGCGGAGCTCCTGATGCGGTTTGAAGTACTCCAGCAGGTTGGGATCGGTGTTCAGGCGCGTAAGGCCCAATCCGAGGCCGAGGCTCACCACGATCACGCCCGTTGACAGAGGGACGAACCGGCGCGACCAGAACCGCCGTCCCGGTCCCATTTCCATCACTGCGCTGTCGCGCGGCACCGCCCACCTCAGAAATGCCGGATACATGAGGTACGCACACAGCAGCGCCAGCGCGCTTCCAAGTACGCCGCCGAACCCCAGTTCGCGCAGCGGCTTCGCCTGAACGAACAGCAGGCTGCCGAATCCGAGCGACGCGCAGACCATCGACCAGAACGACGCGGGAAAGGTCATTCGACGGGCCGCCGCCGCGAGATCGTGCGCCCGCCTGCCGGTCTTGGAGGCGAGCGTCTGCCAGTTGAACGTCATGTACACGAGGTGCGACAAGGCGATCACGAACACGATGGTCCCGAGGTTCGCCGTCAGCACCCCGATCTTCTTGCCGAAGAGCGACTGCACCAGCAACGTCGACAATACCGCGCTCATGCACGTCGCGAGCATCCCGATGAACAACCGCGCCGACCGGAACACCCACCACATCGTCACGCCGAACAGGACGACGGCCGTCAGGCTGAAGTAGATGAAGTCGTGCACGATGCTGCGGCGAATCATCTCCACCACGTACGGGGCGCCTGCAATCCGGATTCGAAAATCGTCGCGATCGAATTCGTGAACGACGCGTTCCACCTGCGGAATGAGTCGTTCCGTCTCGTTTCCCGGGGTCAACACGATGACGTTGCTGGAGCGGTGGTTTTCGGCGATCAACAGTCGGCTCCAGAACGGACTGGCTTGCGCATCGCCGAAATCCTTCGGTCCATCGGCGAGACTTCGTACGCCGGTCACCGATCTGATGGCTGCAATCCGCCCGGTGAGCTGTCGCAGCTTGTCGAGGTAACGCTCCGAGGAGATGTCGGATGACGAAACGCTGAGAATGAGCTGACTGCCGGACGGGAACCGCCGGTCAATCGTGTTCGATTCCTGCAGCTGCGGGTCATCCGACGAAAAGAAGAAATGCTGATCCACGCGCGGCGTGAGGTCGACGACGGCGTAGACGAGAACGAGCAGGACGACTGCGGCGGCGAGCGCCAACCAGTGTGCCCGTGAGCCGCTTGGCTTCGAACCGGCCGTCACCGCTCGCGGCTGCTGCATTCGACACGCCAGGCTACTGGCGAGCCAGCACGACGAGGGTGTATGGCTGAGAAGAAATGGGACGTGCGCATGGATCCGGGCGCCCGCCGGCTCAGCGGCTCCGGGAAGCGAGTCGCCTTTTCCTGGCGGCGGCGCGACGTTGCAGGATTCGTTTCGCTCGCTCGAGCTCGCGCCGTCGCGTCGCCGAGAGCCCCTTGCCACCGCGGTTGATGAAGTACTGGATCATGCGAACGGCAGACCCCAGGCCTTTGGGCGAGACGTCCTTGCGCGCCATCGTCCGGGCGATCTGGGATGCCGATCCGGCGAAGGTCCGTTTGGGCGGGTGCGTCGAGTCGGTCGTCACCTGTCTGACCCAGCGGCGCTTCGATCGTCTGATCGCCATTGTTTCCTAGAATACGCCCAGCGCGTTGAACGGCGTGGCGGTGCCGCCGGTAATCTTCGTCAGCTGCACCGTCATGAAGAAATCCCAGCGCTTGAGGCGCGCCGCTTCCTGAGCCGCATCCTCGAAATACCCGTTGTCGACGAGCGGCATGCCCATGATCGCGATCGACAGCGTATGCACCGGGCGGTTCGACGCTTCGCCGCTGCCGCCCGCCACGCCGGAGGGCTGGACGTCGTTGACCGCGTCGCTGCCGAGCAGCGAGACGTCGCGCTGCTTCAGCCACGGCATCACGGAGACGTGCAGGCCGGCGGCTTCGCGCGCGGAGTTCCACGGACCCTTCGCCGCGCGCAGCGCCCAGCGGCCGGTCCGAATCAGCACGGCATCGCCGCTGCCGATCTTCACGTTCGCGAACTTCTCCCACGCTTCGAGATCGGCCGGATAGATCGGCGTCGTCGGCGCCAGATACGGCACGTTCTTCAGCAGCGGCATGTCGACGAGGACGGCGCGCGTCGCGATGCCGGGACCCATGTGATCGATCGCGTTCGCCTTGCATCCTTTCTCGTCGAGATCCTGAGGGTGCCCGTTGTAGACCGTCGCCTTCCCGTCGCGCAGGATCGAATAGTGGCAAAGCGCGTCGAGATGTGAATTGGTGCCGTCGTGCGTGCCGAAGCTGATGGTGTCGAGCGCGGCGCGGGCAACGGCGGGATTCCACGGCTGTCCGCCAGGATTCCACATCTCATGCTTCGTCTCTCCGAACTGGAAGTTGTCGATCGCCTTTTCGAGGCTCGCAAAATGCGCGAGCGAGACGCTGACGCCCTCCCGCACGAGCCGCGCCGCCTGCCTGGTCTTCTCCGGCGTGACGAGATTGAACGCGCCGCGCTCGTCCGCCTGTCCCCAGCGGCCCCAGTTCGACAGCTCCGTTTCCATCTTGATGACCTGCTCGTAGGTTGTCTTGTGCGCCGGCTCCTGCGTCGACGGATTCGGCGGGATCGGCGTCAACCCGCCGCGCGCCGGCGCCTGCGCCTGGCCGGCCGCGCGCGCGCCGATCGACCAGGCGACGCCGATCGTCAGCACGGCGACGCATGACGCGACGACACATACAGAACGTATTTTCACGGTTGCCTCCGTTATCTTGATTCAATCCTGTCGCGCCACACGTCGTGAATCTTCTCGGCGAGCTGCGCGTATTGGGCATCGACCATCAGGATCCCGTCCGCGCCGGTCAACACGCCCACCCGGCCTCCGGCCGCGTCCTGATGGCCAGGGTCGAGACCCGCCGAACCGGACAGCATGTAAAGATTCGGCGCGATCTTGTCCGCCGTGATGTCGATCTTGCTGTAATCGGTTCCCTGCGCCCATACGTTGATGGCGAGAGCTGCCGCCGCCAGTCCGGCTGAGGACACGTGCCATGCTGATTTCATTTGGCGCTGCTCCTTTTCGAGGCGGCATCTTACCCACAAAGCGACGCGTCGCGGCGGTAATCGTGACCGGCTTACGCGGATGCAGTGGACGTTCGGCAACCATCCGTTCCGCGCCGGCAATGCTCTTGCGCGATTCGTTCTCGAAGTACGATCGCGCGAGGAGGTCGGCATCGGCGCTCGCGCGAGGCAGAAGCCGAAGCCAGCAGAAGCATGGTCGAACCGAAATCAGCCGAATCCGACGCGATTGTGCTGCGGCACCTGCGCGAGCTCGTCGCGGCGCTCGATCAGCGAGTGCCGCACATCGAGCGCGCGGGCGAGGCGCAGATCGCGCGCGATGCGGCCGAATTGAGAGAAAAAGCCTTGCGGCGGATTGCGGAGCTCGAACGAAACCGCTAATGCAACGGTACAGTCAGCGGGACGACGGCGGTTGACCGGGGGACCAACGATCCGTAGCCGTCCTCGAGCCGTTCAAGGAGACTGTCCACGACATCGGCCGGTATCGGGCGCGAGAAGAAGTAGCCCTGGCCGAACCCGCAATCGAGCGATTCGAGAAAGTCGACCTGTGAGGACGTCTCCGTCCCTTCGGCAACGACGTCGAGGCGCAGCGTGCGTGCGAGGTTCAGCATCGTCCGAATGATCTCGCGGCAATCGTGCTGATCGATTCGCGCGATGAACGATTGATCGATCTTGAGCGTGTCGACGGGAAAACGCTGCAGATAGCTGAGCGATGAGAACCCGGTGCCGAAATCGTCGAGGCTGAGGCGCACGCCGAGCGCCTTCAGATCCATCAGTACGGCGCGGGCGCGCTCCGCATCGGCCATCGCCGCGCCCTCGGTGATCTCGAGTCGAAGGCAATTCGGCTCCAGTCCCGTTTCCTGCAGCGTGTGCGTCACGTGCCGCACGAGGTCCGGCTGCGCGAAACTGCGGGCGGAAATATTGACGCTGACGGTCAGCGGCGAGCCGTGCGGGAACCGCGTATGCCATTCGCGTGCAGCCTGACACGCCGCGCGCAGGACCCATCGATCGATGTGCGCGATCAGTCCCGTATCCTCGGCGACGGGGATGAATGCGGCCGGAGAGAGAAAGCCTTGCTGCGGATGGTTCCAGCGGACCAGCGCTTCGAACCCGGTCAGCCGGGAGTCGCCCAGGTGGACGATCGGCTGATAGTACACCTCGAACTCGTCCCGTTCGATGGCACGGCGGAGAGCGGTCTCGAGCTGCAGACGTTCAACGGCGCCGCGATGCATCGTGGCGTCGAATACCGCGTATCGATTGCCTCCCATCGCCTTGGCGCGGTACATGGCCGTATCCGCGTCGCGAACGAGCTCCTCCGCTCCGCCATGGCCCGACGTGCTCACGGCGATGCCGATGCTCGCTGTTGCAAAGATGTCGGTGCCTTCGAGGCGCACCGGCGCCGCAATCGTTTCGAGCAGCCGTTCGGCGATGCGCACCGCGTCGCTTGCGTCGCGAATGTTCTCGAGAAGGACGGTGAACTCGTCGCCGCCGAGCCGCGCCAGCGTCGAATCGGAGCCGTGGCGCTGCTCGAGCCCCGGAACGTGCGGCGCCGCGTCGTTTCCAGCGGTTGCCTCTCGCAGCCGCTGGGCGATTTCGAGCAGCAGGCAGTCGCCGACTGTGTGACCGAGGCTGTCGTTGACCGTCTTGAATCGATCGAGATCGACGAACAGAACCGCAAAAGTCTGAGGACGCCGCGCCGTGTGACTGCGTGCGTGGCTCACGCGGTCCATGAACAACGCGCGGTTCGGCAGCCCGGTCAGGTGATCGTGAAGCGCATCGTGCAGGAGGCGCTCCTGCGCGGCGCGAAGGCTCGACGTCATCTCGTTGAAGGCGACCGCCATCGTCGTCGCTTCGGCGCTGCCGCGAACCGGAACCTGGTGGTGCCAGTTCCCGCCGGCGATCTCTTCCGCCGCCGCCGCGACGTTCCTCAGCGGAAGATCGACGTAATGGCTGAACAGCAATCCGCCGGCGATCGCGAGGACGAAGACGACGCCGCCGGCAACGAGGATCCGCGTTTGAATCGCGTCGACGAACTGCTGCGTCGGCTGCCACGGCTTGAGCAGCACCAGCCGGTCGAGCGCAGCGGCGTCCGCGCCGTGAACGAGTGGAAAGCTGCCCCGGATGTATTCCGCGCCGCCGACCCGAATCTCCGACAGGTTCACCGGCGCCGCCGCTCCGTCGGACAGCATCCGGGCGAGCGCCGGGCGTTCGTCGCCCGACAGGCTGCTGCCGGAAATGTAGGAGCGCGACACGAGGTTGACCTGGCAATGCGTCACCTCCGCGAGCTCTCTCGCCACTCCGTCGTCGAGGACGAATCCAACCGTCATCGTGCCGAGCACTTCTTCGGAGAATCGGACAGGCTCGGAGACGACGAGATATAACCGGTCGTCCACGGAGAGGATCGCACGGTCGGCCGCGCCGCGCCCGGCGGCATCGATGCTCGAGCGCAGCGCCGGTACACGCTGGCCTGCCGTCCAACCCGAACTGCCGAGCCACGCGCCGTGTCCGTCGGTGACGATGACGAACTGCGCGTTCAGCTCGTGCCGGTAACCGTCGGCCATGTGGGCGATCGTTTCGGGATCGTCGGCGAGACGCGCGTCGGACATGTGCGCGCGGAACACGGGGAGCTCGGTGATCAACCGCGTCAACGCGGCCGCCGAGTCGGCGCGCGCATCGACGAGCCGATAGAAGGCCGAGCGCGCAACCTCGAGCTCCTCCGAAGCGCGGCTCAGCGACCGACTCCTCACCACTCGCGTCGTCGCAACCAGCACCGATCCGAGCGACAGACCGATGAGGAGCGTCAGACCTACAGCGACTCTCGCCCCGAGGCGGCGATACCAGCGTACGGTCGATCGAAGCCGCAAGGCGTTGTGCACGATTCCCCTAGTCGAGCCGCAGTGAGTACGAGACGCCCATGTCGAAGACGGTTGGCCGGCGATCGGAAAATCCGCCTGTAGTGTGGAGCATTTCGACATGCGCGATGATTCCACGCCCGGCGCGGATGCGCATGGCCGCGACGTATCGTTCACCGTTCAGCACGTCCACCGACCCCTCGTGATGAGCGAGGTGTTCGGCGCGAAGCGCGGCGGTAACCGGGCCCATCGACGGCCGGTGGACGATCAGATCGAGGTAGCCGCCGTCGGTTCTGGCTCCGTCGAAAGGCCGACCGGCGATGAATTCACCTCGCAGCTGCACGCCGTCGCGCATCCATCGCACGTCGACGCCGCCGAACATCGCGCGGCCCGGAGCGGCCGGATCCTGCTCGTGCGTGTCCAGATCGGTGGGCGCATGGTCGGTGGCGCCGATGGGCAGATCGCTCCCGGCGCGCGCCAGATGCGGACGCGTATCGATGTAGCTCGCGCCGACGATGAAAGGCCCGGCCGCGGCCTGAGCGCGCAGCACGCTGTCGAATCCGGTCGATCGCGTGTGCTCGCCGACATCCGCCGAGGCGCCGAGGCTCGCTTCAAGGGACAGTCGCGGCCAGCCGACCACCACGTCGGCGCCGTGCTCGAAGAACGTGCTCGACAAGGCGAAGAAGTCGTCGTAGCGGATCAGCGGATCGCGCAAAAATCCGACGTAGCCCTGATCGCTCTCGCTCGAGATGCCAAAAGGCGTCCGATACCGTCCGACGCGGAGGCCGAACAGTCGTCCCGCCGGTCGGAACGTACGTTCGGCGTACGCGTCGAGCACCACCGGATGATCGGTATATGGATAGGCGGCGCCGAACGCGTCCGACTCCTGGGACTGCTTGCCCCAGACGCTCGTGGCGTTGAAGCGCAATCCGCCGGCCGCTTCACCGAACGCGTGAAGCCTCAGGTGAGCGGCCATCACGTCCTCTGTCGAGTAGCCGGCGCTCTCGTCGAATTCGACCGCGAGTGACTGGGCGCTCGCGACCGTCGCGTGCAGCATCGCCGCGGCGCAGACGATCGTGCCGGCGAATGTCTTCACCGCCATTGCAGATCGAGCACCGTTGCGGGCGTCAGCGGCGACGAGCCGGTCAGTTCCTCTCGACCCGGCCGCCACGCATGGTAGGTATAGGTCCCTTGTGGAACCGAGGAGATCGTGAACCGCCCGTCGCGATCCGACACCGCGAAGTACGGCGAATCGACCACCTTCACGTACGCCGCCATGTTCGGATGGATGTTGCAGAACACGCGGTTCACGCCGGGTTTGTCGAAGCGCACCTGCCTGCTCGTTCCGACGGGATAGAGGCCGAGATCGAATCGTTTGCCGTCGTGAAACGAAAAGACGTTGTGGAACACGCGATCGTTGTTGGGCAGATCGACGGTCGTTCCCATGCGAACGGCGAGCACGTGCGGGAAGAACGTGAAGTTGCGCTGATCGAGGACGATCGGCTTCCCGGACGGAGAAGGCGGCCCATTCGGCGCTTCGAGCCAGACCACTGCATCCGGCTCCGGGTGAACGGCCACTCTGACCGTGCCGCGCAGGTCGAAGTCGCCATCGTGAGCGCCCGCGAGGACCGTCGATGCACACCACAGCGCCGCCAGAAGAACGGCGCGAACGGCGCGACGCGTCGAAGCCTTCACCGTGCAGATGTGGAACCGCCGTGACAAGCATTCCTCCCGAGAATTCTCATATCCGCCTGAAATTGCTCGCACTTCCGTCCGATGCGGCGTTGATGGCGCTTCTCCGCGAGCAAGCTTCGCGCCGCACCCTGCCACGGCGCGGTGTCAGCCGGTGGGCTTCGCTGTCAGGCAGTTAGCGCGATCCGCGCGGCCACTCAGGATCTTTCGGATTCGAGGTGTCTCATACGGCAACGTGGAGGTCAGTGCGTTCGCTGCGAATGAGGTGCGTTGCCGCAGAATCCAAAGGAGTTATCAGCGTTTGTGCTGGCGCTGGACATGTTTAACAAATGAACAGCGGAAATTGTGCGGCGACGGTTGCTTCGAACGCCGGCACGCCGCGACGCCGCAGCCGGCCGGCAACGGCATCATGAGGCGTCAGAACGTTCTGGTACTGCGTATACGGCGACTCGAATTTCGCCATGCTGATCGAGTTCGCGTCCGAAGCATCGGCGACGTTCGAGACAACGTCGTGGCCGCTCGCGGCGGGCACGTCGGCGCTTGTCACCAATGCGGTTGGCTCGGTCACGTCGATCGTCACGCTCGCATCGGCGTTCGCGTAATTCGTGGTGTCGAACGGCATGAACGTAACGGAAAGCTTCCGACCGGCGCCGACTGGAAGAATCGTGCCGGACGGCGGATCGTAAACGAACGCTCCAGGCGCGTTCGCTGTCGCGTTCAACTGCGTTCCGTCGAGCGCCGTGCCGAACGTGATAGTCGCAGGCGCAGGCCAGGTAATGATCGGCGTCAGCTTCGCGACGATGAGATCGACGGTCGCGGCGCTCGGTGCATATACGTCGTCGCCGACGAATGTCGCGTACACCGCGTTCGGGTACGTCCCGGCGTTGATGCCGGCGAGGCTGGCGTCGCTCATCGTCGCTATGCCGAATGCATCCGTGATCGCCAGGCCGACTGCCGATCCGTTGATCGCGAAGCTCACCTCGCGTCCTGCGATTGGCGAACCGGCGGCAGTCAGCGTCGCGGACACCGAGGTCGTGCCGCCATAGAGTGGATTCGCTATCGAAACCGAGAGCTGAGTGGCTGTTCGCAGGCTGATCCGGAATACCGTTCCGTAACCGAAGCCTCCGGTGTAGGCCGCGCCGTAGAGTTTCTTGTCGCGTGCCTCGATCAAGCCTCCGATTGGAAATGAGCCGTCGCTGTAGTTGAAAGTGTGGAGCGTTGTTATCGCGCCGCCGCCGTCGATGCGGTACACCGTGCCGACGCCGCTCGATCCGCCGGACGACGTCGAACCGTAGAACAAGCCATCGCTCGCCTGGATCAGCGGCGCGTACGGGTATGCGCCGTCACTGTACGCGAACATGTGCAGCGTCACAAAGTTGGACGACGCATCTATCCGATATATCGTGCCGACACCACTGCTCCCGCCGTAGAGCGTCGTGCCGTAGAAAGATTCATCGCTCGCTTGAAGAAGTCTCGCGAGGTAAGGATTTGCGCCGTCGGTGTAGGCAAAGCCGTGGACAACGGTGACCGTGCCGGTGGCGTCGATGCGATAGACGGTTCCGTAGCCGTTCGGTCCGCCCAGATAAGTCGTGCCATAGAACAGGCCGTCGCGTGCCTGGATCAAGCCGGCGAACGGATACGCGCCGGTGGCATAATCGAACACGTGCAGCGTGGTCGTGTCACCGGTTGCGGGATCGACTCGATACACCGTCCCTACGAAATTTGCTCCGCCGTAGTACGTCGTCCCGTACAAGAATCCGTCAGTCGCGCGAATCACGCCTGAGTACGGGTACGCACCGTCGCCAAGGCTGAACGAGTGCAGCGTCGTGACCGTGCCGGTGGCGTCCATGCGATAGACGGTGCCGTAGCCGCTCGAGCCGCCCTGAGACGTCGTGCCATAGAACAGTCCATCGCTCCCCTGAATGACACCGGTTGTTGGATATGCGCCATCGCCGGACGTGAACGCGTGCAGCGTCGTCACAGACCCATCGGCGTCCGTGCGATACACGGTTCCATAACCAAAGCCTCCGGAGGAGGTGGTTCCGTAAAAGAAACCGTCGTTGGCTTGCATGAGGCCGCCGTAGGGATTCGCGCCATCGCTGTACGCAAAGGTGTGCAGCGATTCGAATGTTGGTGATGTCGGCGCGCCGGCGGGGCTCACGTCGATGAGGACGTGAGCAATGACCGACGCATAGATCGCCGAATCCGCTGGTACGAACTGCACCGTCAGCACCTGTTGTGGACCGACGGGCAGAATCGTTCCTGCAGGTGGCGAATAGAAGAACGCGCCGGGCACATTCGCCGTCGCGTTCAACTGCGTCGCATCGAGCGCCGTCCCGTAGACGATCGGCGATGGCGTCGGCCACGTGACCAACGGCGTCAGCTTCGCGATGACGAGATCGGTGGCCGCGCTGCTGGGTGAGTACGTGTCATCGCCGGCGAAAGTGGCCTGCACCGGGTAGGTGCCGGGACTGAGGCCGCTCAGGCTCACATCGGCGAGTCTTGCCACGCCGTTCGCATCTGTCGTTGTCGTTCCCGCGGACGAGCCGTTGATCGTGAAACTCACTTCGCGGCCGGCCAGCGGCGCCATGCCGGCTGTGAGCGTCGCCGACAACGACGTCGTGCCGCCGTAGGAACCGCTCGCCGGCGAGACGAAGAGTTGAGTCGCGGCGCGGCGAAGCGTGATTCGAAAAACCGTGCCATATCCGACACCGCCGCCGTAAGTCGTGCCGTAAAAACCTTTGTCGAGGGCCTGGAGCAACCCGGCGAGTGGATTCGCTCCGTCAGAGTACGAGAAGGTGTGGAGCGTCGTCAGCACGCCGGCGCCATCGACCCGGTACACGGTGCCTGCGCCCGATGATCCACCGAGGTACGTCGTTCCGTAGAAGAAGCCATCATCAGCCTGGATCAGCGGAGCGTACGGGTACGCGCCATCGCCGTACGTGAACGTGTGCAGCGTTGCGAAATTCGACAACGCATCAATCCGAAACAGGGTGCCGACGCCAGACGCGCCGCCGTTGGGTGTCGTGCCGTAGAACGATCCGTCGCTCGCCTGTAGAAGGCGACCTATGTACGGATACCCGCCGTCGTTATAGGCGAAGCCATGCAGGACGGTGACCGTTCCGGTGGCGTCCATGCGATACACGGTTCCGTAGCCGCTGGGGCCGCCTTGATTGGTCGTGCCGTAAAACAACCCGTCCCTCGCCTGGATCAATGTGGCGAAGGGATAGGCGCCATCGGCATAGTTGAAGGCGTGCAGCGTGGTTGTCTCACCTGTCGACGGATCGACTCGATAGACCGTGCCCAGGAAATTCGTTCCGCCGTAGTACGTCGTTCCGTACAGGAACCCGTCGGTCGCCTGAATCACGCTCGAGTACGGGTACGCGCCATCACTCAAACCAAAAGCGTGCAGCGTCGTGACCGTGCCAGTGGCGTCCATGCGATAGACGGTGCCGTAGCCGTACGCTCCGCCTTGATAGGTCGTGCCGTAAAACAGCCCTTCGCTGCCCTGGATGACGCCCGCGATGGGATATCCACCGTCGCTGTACCCGAACGCGTGCAGCGTCGTCACCGATCCGGCGGAGTCGGTGCGAAACACCGTTCCATATCCAAAGCCTCCGGAGAGCGTGGTTCCGTAGAACGAACCGTCGTTCGCCTGCACGAGTCCGGCGTATGGATTCGCGCCGTCGGCGTACGTGAAGTTGTGCAGTGTTTCGAAGGACGGTTCGGTCGGACCTCCGGCGCGCGAAACGTCGATGAGCACGTGCGCGACGATCGACGCGTAGATTGTCGAATCGGCGGGCATGAACTGAACGGTCAACACTTGTCCCGCGCCGACCGGGAGAATCGCGCCGGCGGGCGGCGAGTAGAAAAACACGCCGGGCACGTTCGCCGTGGCGTTCAACTGCGTCGCATCGAGCGCCGTTCCGTACACGATTGAAGCGGGCGTCGGCCACGTGAGGAGCGGCGTCAGCTTTTCGACGATGAGATCGGCTGTTGCGCTGCTCGGCGCGTACAACTCGTCGCCAACGAACGTTGCTACAACGGCGGCGGCGTACGTGCCGGGGCTGAGACCCATCAGGCTAACATCGGTGACCGTTGCTACGCCGTTCGCACCTGTTGTTGCCGTTCCTACGGGCGAGCCATTCAGCGTGAAGCTCACGTCGCGTCCGGCGACAGCCGATGAGGCCGCCTTCAACGTCGCCGAGAGCGTCGCCGTGCCGCCATAGACGCCCGTCGCCCGCGTCACGACGAGCTGCGTGGCCGTGCGAAGCGCCACACGGAAGACGGTGCCGACGTTGTGCGCCCCGCCCTCCTGCGTCGCGCCATAGAGGAATCCATCCCGACCTTCTGTCACGCCTGCGTACGGCGTCGCGCCATCGGTCCACGCGAAGGCGTGTTCGGACGTCAGCGTGCCGTTCGCATCGATCCGATAAACGGTGCCGCGACCGCTCGCGCCACCGCCGGACGTCGTCCCGTAGAAGAACCCATCGCTTCGCTGGAACAGATTCGAGTACGGATACGCGCCGTCGGATCCGGTAAAGCTGTGGATCCATGTCGCCGTGCCCGAGGAATCGATTCGAAAGACGGTGCCGGACCCGCTGGATCCGCCGTACGACGTCGTGCCGTACACGCCAAGGTCGGAGCCTTCGATCAAAGCGGCGTAGGGATACGCGCCGTCGTTCCAGGTGAACCCGTGTAGCGGCATGACGGCGCCGTTTCCGTCCATGCGATACACAGTGCCGTAGGTAGCCGTTCCGCCCTGAAGCGTCGTGCCGTAGAAGAAGCCGTCGGTCGCCTGCACGAGCCCTGCGTATGGATACGCGCCGTCGATGTTGGTGAACGCGTGCAGCGTCGTCGCGTTGCCTATCGGATCCATGCGGAACACCGTGCCGTATCCGGTGAATCCGCCTTCCGACGTCGTGCCGTAGAAGAAGCCGTCGCGACCCTGGACGAGACCGGCGTACGGATACGCGCCATCGCTGCCCACGAATTCGTGCAGCACGGTGAAGTTGCCGCCCTCATCGAGACGGAACACGGTGCCGTTGCCGCTCGGACCCCCGAACGCGGTCGTCCCGTAGAGGAAGCCATCGTCGGCTTGGATCAGCCTCGCGTACGGATACGCGCCGTCGGTCGCGGTGAACGCGTGGAGCGTCGTCAAGGAACCCCGGCCGTCGGTTCGATAGACCGTGCCGTATCCATTCACGCCGCCATACGCCGTGGTGCCGTAGAAGAAGCCGTCGTTTGCCTGTGTCACACCGGCGTACGGAGTCGCGCCATCGGCGCCGGCGAAATCGTGGACTTGATTCAGCGTCGGACGAGTCTCGGCTGCGCTCGTCACGTCGATCGGACGGCGATCGATCAATGTCGCGTAGTTCGTCGCGTCGGATGGCGTGAACGTCAGCGAGATGATCTGTTGTGAGCCGACGGGCAGAATCGTCCCGGCAGGCGGCGCATAGGTGAATGCGCCCGGAACGTCAGCGGTCGCGTTCAACTGGGTCGCATCGAGCGCGGTGCCGTGGACTATTGGCGCTGGATACGGCCAGAAGATCGCAGGCGTCCGCTTGAGCACCACCAGATCGGCGGCGGCGCTGCTCGGCAGATACGACGCGTCGCCGCCGAAGCTCGCGACGATGGCACCTGGATACGTTCCCGCGTTGACGCCGGCGAACGACACATTGAAGAAGGACGCGAATCCGTTTACATCGACTGTTGCCGTGCCGACCGACTGGCCGCTCACCGCAAAGCTCACGGTGCGGCCGGACAACGGCACGCCCAATGACGTCAGCGTCGCCACGAGGTTCGTGGCGCTGCCGAACTGAACGCTGACCGGATAAACGAAGATCTGCGAGCCCGCGACGAGCGGACGCGGCGCCTGCAGCGTGACGCGAAAGACAGTGCCCGCGTTCTGAGGTCCGCCCGATTGGGCGGTGCCGTAGAGATAGCCGTCGCTGCTCTGGAGGAGCGCCGCGTACGGACTAGCGCCGTCGCTGCGCGCGAACGCGTGAAGCGTCGTCACGGTGCCGGAAGCGTCCATTCGGTACACCGTGCCCGCTAAGCTCGCGCCGCCGCCGGACGTGGTGCCGTAGAAGAATCCGTCGCTCGCCTGAATCAGCGGTGCGTACGGATTCGGGCCATCGGAATTCGTGAAGACATGCAAGGTCGTCAGCGCACCGGTGTTGTCCATGCGATAGACGGTTCCTGCACCACTCGAACCGCCGATGAACGTCGTTCCGTAGAACTGACCGTCGCTGGCCTGGATGACGCCCGTGTACGGATAGGCACCGTCGCCATACGAGAAGCCATGCAGCGTCGTCACAGTTCCGCTCGAATCCATACGAAACACGGTCCCGTAGCCGCCCGGCCCGCTCGTCTGTGTCGTGCCATAAAACGAGCCGTCGCTCGCCTCGATGAGTCGACCCAACAGAAATGCACCATCGCCGAAGCTGAACCCGTGCAGAGTGGTGACGGTGCCGGCGTTATCCATGCGATACACAGTTCCGACGCCGGACGGTCCACCTTGATAGGTGGTGCCATAGAAGAATCCGTCGGATGCTTGAATCAGGCTCGCGTATGGATACGCCCCATCGATGTACGAGAACTGGTGCAGCGTCGTTACCGTGCCGGCCGAGTCCATTCGATAGACGGTGCCTGCGCCAGACAATCCACCGGACACCGTCGTGCCGTAAAAGAAGCCATCGCTCGCGAGAAGCAGCGATGCAAACGGGTTCGCGCCGTCGCCGTAGTTGAAGGAATGCAGCGTCGTCAGCGAGCCGGCCGCGTCGATCCGATAGATGCTGCCGTAACCGATCGAGCCGCCCTGATAGGCCGTTCCGTAGAAGAACTTGTCGTTCCCCTGAACGAGGGCTGTGTATGGACTGTAACCCTCGGAGAACGTAAACGCGTGCATCAACTGAAACGGCGGCTGCGCGGGAGGACCGACTGTGGTGACATCGATCGTGACGGAGGCCGTCGCAGTCGTGTAGTTCGTCGAATCGTCCGGCACGAAGAACGCCGACAGCGGATGCGCCGCTCCGAGCGGCAGGATCGTTCCCGCCGGCGGCGAATAAAAGAAGGTGCCGGACACGTTCGCCGTGGCGTTCAGTTGCGCCACGCCGAGCGACGTTCCAAACAAGATCGCCGCCGGCCTCGGCCACGCGATCGCCGGCGTCGCTTTCGAGACGTTGATGAGGACGCTCGCGCTCGTCTCGGTGAACGTCTGCAGGTCGTCAGGCGTGAACGTGACCGACAGCGTCTGACCGTCGCCCGCTCGCAACACCGTTCCCTCTGGCGACGAGTACGTAAACGTTCCCGGCACGTCCGCCGTTGCATTCAGCTGTGTCGCGCCGAGCGCGGTGCCGTAGACGATGTCTGCCGGAGTTGGCCATGTGATCGTCGGCGTCGCTGCGGCCGATAACTGCCACAGCGACGCGTGGGTTTCGCCCGACGCCGTGCTGCTGCTGCCAACGACCGTGCCTTGGTTGTTGACACCGAACGCCGCGCTGAACGTTCCTTCGACGGTGCCGAGATCGATCATTCCGTTCGCCTGCGTCCACGCGAACGCATGAGTCGCGGCATCGTTCGCGGTGTAGCTGTAACCCACGACCGTCGCATGGTCGTTGATCCCGCTGGCGAAGCTCAAACTTCCGCCAAGCGTGCCGAGATCGATGAACCCAGCATCGCCCGTCCATGCGAACGCGTGGCTCGGAGCACCAATGATGCCGACAACCATTCCGTTGTTATTGACGGCGCTCGCGTAGCGGGAGCTTGCGCCTAGAAGATCAACGTCGATCATACCGCCGTGTTGAGTCCACACGAACGTATGCGTGCTGACGTCGCCGGCTAGCGTGCTACCCCCGACGACCATCGCATCGTTGTTCACGTCGTCGGCATTGCTGGTCCTTCCGCCGAGAGTGCCGAGGTCGACCATGCCGCCTTGTTCGGTCCACGTGAAGGCATGCCTGGCGATGTCGCCTGGCAACGAACTCGTCCCGACTACGGTTCCGCTGTCGTTGACACCGAGGGCAAAGCTCGCACTTCCACCCAAAGTACCGATGTCGATCATCCCGGCGCTTCGGGTCCACACGAACGCATGTGTCGTCGTGTCTCCCGGCAACGAACTGAAGCCGACGACCATTCCGCTGCCGTTGATCGCACGCGCGGCGCTCTGATTTCCGCCAAGCGTGCCGATGTCGACCATCCCTCCGGCTCGCGTCCACACGAAAGCGTGGCCCGCGATATTTCCGGGCAGTTCGCTCATGCCCACGACGGTTCCGCTGTTGTTGACATCATTCGCCTGCGAGAATGTGCCGCCCAGCGTTCCGAGATCTGCTGGTGAAGGCGGCGACGTCGTCGCAGGAGCCGCCGTGGGACTCTCCGCCAACATCAAAAGCATCGGAACGAAGAGTGCCGCTTTCGCGAGCAGTGAAACGGCCGCTCTTCCCGTGAACGGCGTGAGGGTGACGCACGCGGACGTGTGAGATCGACTCGTCATCGCAGTACCTCGTCGAGGTGTTGATGTCAGCGAAATTGCGCCGCGAGATTCCGTTACCGGACGCCGCCAGGGCACGCCGACGTGGACGCGAGAGCGGGAGCCTTTGGGAAACCTGTGGGGTGAGGATCAATGGGGACGAACCGCACTGATGATCAGCCGGCGGATTCTTCCACTCGCACAGGGCGAATAGCAATAGGCAATGAGCGCGATTTGCATGGAATCGCGTCTGCTGTTCGACGACCGCGAATACAAGACCGTCAAGGAACGTCGGCGCAGCGAAAGAAGACGTCGCACGCGAGCACAGTCATGCGCGGTCAGGCACCAAGGTGCTCGGTCACGAGCCAACGAACCGTCCACGGGACGCGGTTCGAACCGTCCGTCTACGGCGAAGAGGACGCGATCGAAATCGGCAAAGGCGATCTCCGTTTTCGAATAATCCGTAATCGTATTATCTACGCCGGAGCACGCCATGCGGCAGCGGACCGTGAAGTCGCGCCGCTCCGTGTGCTAGAGTTCGCTCGATTTCCGGTGGCCGGCCATCGAATGCGGCCCGGGAACACGCCGCGCCGGCCTCAACGAGGAGCAACCATGAGAAGCACAAGCCTGCGGTCACCTCGCAGACGATATGTCGGGCTCGTGTGGGGCGCGGTTTTGCTGATGGCTTCGAGCGGACACGCGCTGCACGTATTGAAGGCGCAGTCGGCGCCGACCTCCGCCGCGATCCCCGATCTCGCCGGCGTCTGGGACGGGACGCGTCGCGCGCATCCGACCAACAGTCCGACGGTCCCCTGGGCTCGGACCGTGGCCGAGGGGACGATCCTTCCCGACGGCACGCCGGCCGGCAAGGACTACGTCTCGAATTTTCCGGTCCTGAACGAGAGAGCCCTGGCTTTCCAGAAGATATTCGATGAGCCGCTCTCGCCGAAGTACGATTGCCAGCCGTCCACGCCGCCGGCTCTCGAGTACGATCCGTTCTACATGGAGCTCGTGCAGTGGCCGGATCGGGTCCTGTTCCGCTACGAGAAAGACGATCAGCTTCGCACGGTGTGGCTCGACGGACGACAGCCGACGTCCCGCGATTACGGGATTCAGGGATTCTCGGTGGGCCACTACGAAGCGAACGCCCTGCTGGTGGAAACGACTCATTACGTGTTCGACGTCACCGGATTCGACGACTACAACGGCATTCCATCGTCGCAGCAGAAGAAGGTGACGGAGCGGTACTGGCGCGACGGCGAGCAGTTGAAGGCGACGGTCACCGTCGAAGATCCGATGTTCCTGAGGAAGCCGGCTTCGTACACGATGCGCTATTTGCCGGCGCCGAAGGGGTACAAGCTGAAAGCGTTCGATTGCGATCCGGAAGCGGCGCGACTGTCGGTGCAGTTCATTCCGCCGAGGTACAAGTAAGACAACGGGAGGGGTTCCTCATGACAGTCGGACTGCGGATTTCAATGGCATCGATGCTGGCCGTGGGATTCCTGCTGATCGTGACGCCCGTCGTGGCCCATCATTCGGCCGCCGCGGCGTACGACGAGACCAAGCGCGTGGAGGCGCAGGGCACCATCACGAAAATCCTCGTGAGGAATCCGCATTCGTGGGTGTTCCTCGAATCGGCCGACGACAAGGGCCAGAAGATCGAATGGCAGATCGAAATGGGCGGCGTGCCGTCGATGGCATGGGCGAAGGACGGGCTCCCGATTGGAATGGTCGTCAAGGTCGCGGGACATCCGTCTCGAGCCGAGGGTTCGCACGGCATCACCGGCGCGACGTTCACCAAGACGGACGGGACTCCGATAGGACCTCGCGGCGGGCGTGAATACACGCCGCAATAGCGAGTGGCGAACTTCACAATCTGGCTGGAGGGCTCGGCGCTCGCGGTCTGGACGCGCGAGTCGCCCTCCATCTGGGCCTACCCGACCGTTCTGACGCTGCACACGGTGGGCCTCGGCGTGCTCGTCGGCGCGAACGCCGTCATCGACTTCCGGCTGCTCGGGTTCGCGCCGCGTCTACCCATTCCTTCGCTGGCTCCGTTGTACCGTTTCATGTGGGCCGGCTTCGGCATCAACGCGGTCACCGGCGTCCTGCTGTTCGCGATCAACGCGACGACCAAGGCGAGGCAGCCGGTCTTCTACATCAAGCTTCTGCTCATCGCGCTGGCGCTGCTCGTCACCGCGGCGATCCGCAGAACCGCGGAGCGCGGCTCCGCGTTCGATGACGCGGCGCCGGCAGCTCCGCGAGCCAGACGCCTGGCGGCACTGTCGCTGCTGTTGTGGGCCGGCGTCGTCACCGCGGGGCGCCTGATGGCGTATCTGTGAGCGACGCATCATGGACGGGTTTGTCGTGTGGGTCGAGAGCACGACGCTGTCGCGGAGCATCGTGCAGTACCGCTGGATCTGGCCGCTCTGCGAAGTCATTCACTTCATCGGCCTGACGCTGGTCATCGGCATCGCCGGCTTCTTCGACGTGCGGCTCATGGGATTCATGAAGCGCGTGCCGTTGTCCGCGGCCAGGGACCTGATGCCGCTGGCGATTGCCGGCTTCCTCATGAACCTGACGACGGGCGCGACATTCTTCATCGGCGCCCCGCATCAGTACGTGAACAACGTCGCGTGGTGGGCGAAGGTGTTCTTCCTCGTGCTCGCCGGGCTCAACGCGATGTTCTTCGAGACGACCCTCGGTGCCCGCACGATGAACCTCGGCGCGGGCGACGACACGCCGCGTTCCGCGAAAATCGTCGGCGCCGTATCGCTCGTCTCGTGGCTCGGCGTTCTGTACTGGGGCCGGATGCTTCCGTACATCGGCAACGCGTTCTGAATTGAACCGGAATCCGGCTCGCGCGCCGCAAAAAGCGATTCGTTGGATAATTGCCGGGGCCGGCCGGCCCGCCCGCACCGCTGCGGGCGGACCAGGAGGAGGATCCACCGATGAAAGCCTCTCTGATCGCCGCCGTCACGCTCGCGTTGAGCGCGCCGCTCGCGGCTCAGTGGTTGAATCATCCCACGCCGGGAATTCCGCGCACGCCCGACGGCAAACCGAATCTGACGGCGCCCGCGCCGCGCGCGCCTGACGGCAAACCCGATCTCTCGGGCCTGTGGCTCAGGATTTCCCCGAAGTATGCGCGCAACATTGCCGCGGACCTGAAGCCCGAGGAGACTCAGTCGTGGGCGCGGGCGCTGGTCGATCAACGCCGAGAAGATCTCGGCAAGGATTACATGAACGTGAAGTGCGTGCCGTTGGGGCCGGGCTACGCCACCTCCGCCGACATCACCGGCGCGGAGATGATGAAAATCGTCCAGACCCCCGGGCTCATCGTCATTCTCAATCCCGATCTCACGTATCGCCAGATCTTCCTCGACGGCCGCTCGCTGGAAACGGCCCCCAATCCAAGTTGGATGGGATATTCGGTTGGGCGTTGGGATGGAGACACGCTGGTGGTGGAGAGCTTCGGATTCAACGATCGCACGTGGCTCGATCACGACGGCCATCCGCACACTGAAGGCTTGCGCACGACCGAACGCTACCGCCGCCGCGACTTCGGCAATCTCGAGCTCGAGGTGACGTTCTCCGACCCGGCGGCTTACGCAAAGCCGTGGACGGTCGCCGTTCGCGCCGAATTGGCGCCCGATACCGAAATGATCGAGTTCGTCTGCAACGAAAGCGATCACGGCGTCGAGCACTGGGTCGGCAAGGCTTCCGATGAGAAGAAGAACGAGGTACACGTCGCCCCCGAGATTCTCGCGAAGTACGTCGGCACCTATGAGGAGCAGCCTCCGCTCTGGAGAGCTCTGCCTCGAGTCGTCGAGATCACGCTCTCGAACGGCAGACTGCTCGCCAACATGGACGGCAGAGGGAACGTCGCGCTGATCGCCACCTCCGAGACCGCGTTCTCCGGTTTGTATGGACTCGGCGTCGAGTTCGTGCAGAGCGGCGGCGGCGGGCTCTTCGTGAAGCACGTCTCGGGCAATTACCGCTTCGCACGGAAATAAGCGCAGCCGCGATTGAGCTGAGATCGTCATCGCGCGGCAATAAAAATCTCGGCAAAGATATGTAAGGACGGCGTCAGGACGCAAGGCCGCGCAGGCAGGGTGTAGCATCGCCCCCGCTCGGGAACGGCGAATCGGAAATCTTCGACGAGCGAGGTACACATGAAATCCACGACGACGAGGCGATTGGTTCTTGCGACCGCGATTCTGGCGATCCTGGGCGTGCCTCGCGCGGGACACGCGCAGGAAGCGACGGTGACCGGCACCGTGACCGACACGACAGGCGGCGTGCTGCCCGGCGTGACGATCAAGGGAGTGAACGAAGCATCGGGCAACAGTTTCGAAACGGTGACCGATGCACGCGGCGCATATCGACTCGCCATGCGCATCGGTGTCTACCAGATCACGGCGACACTCGCCGGGTTCGGCGCCGAGGCGCGCAGCCTCGAACTGCTGGTGGGACAAACCACCGTGCTCAACATTCAGATGGCGCCGTCGACGCTGCAGGAATCGGTAACCGTCAGGGGCGCATCCGCGCTCATCGCGACCACGACGTCCAGTGTGAGCGGCAACATCGATCCGAAGCAGATGTCGGAGTTGCCCGTGCTCGGCCGCAATTGGATGTCGCTCTCGCTGCTGGCGCCAGGGAACCGCACGAACACGCAGGGCTCCGTTCCGGTGCAGGATAGACATGCCGGAGACGTCAGGGAATTCGAGCTCAACATCGACGGTCAGCAGGTGACCGCCGTTCTGGGAACCGGCAATCAGGCGAGGTACAGCAAAGATTCGATCGCGGAATTTCAGTTCATCGCAAACCGCTTCGATGCCACGCAGGGGCGGTCGTCAGGCGTGCAGGTGAACGCGATCACCAAATCGGGCACCAACAAGCCTTCGGGATCGTTCGTCGGCAATTTCCGCGACAGCAAGTTCAACGCCCAGGATCCCGTGCTGCACCTCGTCGTTCCGTACTCGGACCAGCAGTGGTCCGGAACCTTCGGCGGTCCGATCCGGAAGGACAAGGTGCATTTTTTTGCGAACTACGATTACGAGCACCAGCCGATCACCTCGATCTGGAACACACCGTATCCGGCCTTCAACATCTCGCTGGCTGGCGTCACGAGCATCAAGATGGCAGGCGTGCGTCTCGATTATGAGCTTTCACCCAAGACGCGCCTGATGACCAAGGTGAGCGGGTCGAGTCTCTTTCAGCCGTTCGGCGCCGGCAACAACAACCACCCTGGCGCCACCAACAGCAACTCCGAGGTTTCGCGCGAGGTCCTGGCTCAATTCACGCAGGTCCTGGGCGGTCGGACCGTGAACGAGATCAAGGGTGGGATGTCTTCCTACCTGCTCGATCAGCAGGCCGTGGCCACGTGGTCGCACCATTGGCTGGCACCCGATATCACCGCAGGCGGACCACGGATCCTGTTGAGGGGCTTCTCGAACAGCCAGAACCAGAACCTGCCACGGTACCGAATTCAGAGAGTCTGGAGCGTGCGCGACGACTTCACGCTGCAGTACGAAGCGGCAGGTACTCACGCCCTCAAACTCGGCGGCGAGCTTCTCTACCACGACGAGTTCACGCGCAATTGTCTCTGGTGCATGGGCGAGCTGACCGCGAATTCGGCGCCGGCGCCAAATGCGGCGGCGCTCCAGGCCATATTCCCCGATCCGTTCAACGCCGACACCTGGAACCTGAATGCGCTCTCATCGATCACGACGCGCTACAAGGTCGGCGTATCGACCGGCGAATTCAACACGCCGTACTCGATTCCCAAGTACGGCGCGTGGGCGCAGGACGATTGGACGATCGGGCCGCGCGTGACGCTGAATCTCGGCGTGCGGTGGGATCTCGCGTGGAACGGGTTCGCGCAGGAAGTCAGTCTGTCGCCCTGGATGGCGCCCAACCGCCCGCAGGATGGCAACAACGTTCAACCGCGCGTCGGCGTCGCCTATTCGTTGAACGACCGGACGGTGCTGCGTGGAGGTGGCGGGTTGTACTACGCCGACGTGACGTCGCCGAACGTGCAGTGGGCGGAGTCCGCAGCCACGATCGCACTCATCACGGCGAACAACGATGGCCGCGCAGATTTTGCCTCGAACCCGTTCAACGGACCGCTACCGACATTCGATCAAGCCACGAAGCTGTTCTGCTACGCAAATAACTATGGGCCCGGATGTCTGATCCGCGATCTGCAGGAGTTGGCGCCGCCGCCCGGGAAGTTGGCGGAAGTCGGCCACAGCTGGCAGACCTCGGTCGGCATGGCGCGGCAGCTCGGGAGCGATATGGCGCTCGAGGCCGACTACGTGTTCACGGGCAGTCGCAACGAGCATCGTATCCAGGACAACGTGAACGTCCTCTTCGATCCCGCAACCGGCCTGCCGCTGAATTTCAACGTGAAGAATGCGAGCGGCCGGTTCATCAACCGGCCCTATCCGGACTGGGGCGTGGTCGGCTTGTATCTGATGAATGGCCGCTCCAACTACAACGGCCTGCAAACCGTATTCACCAAACGAATGAGCCATCGGTGGCAGGGAACGCTCACCTATACGTTGTCGACGCTCAAGGATAGCGATCCGCGGCCGCTGAGCGGGCTGACCGAGGTTCCCTTCCAGGTCAACGCGGCGTTCGGCGACGATTACGGGCCGGCGGTCTCCGATCAGCGGCACCGCGCGGTGTTCAACGGCATCTGGAACGCCGGCTATGGCTTCCAGTTGAGCGGCATCTACTTCTACGGCTCCGGCGAACGCTTCGCGGTCACGTCTGGCGCGGGCGTCAGTACGACTCTGATTGGGGCGGCAGGATCCGACCGGCTGCGTTCCGACGGGACGATCGTCGCGAGAAACGGCCTCGTCGGCTTCCCTATCCACAGGCTGGACATGCGGCTGCAGCGACGTTTCAAGATCGCCGGCGGCGTGGCAGGCGATGGGATCGTCGAGCTGTTCAACGTGCTCAATCGTGCGAACTACGGCGGCTACGTCACGAACGAATCGAGTCTGCAGTACAAACAGCCGACGTCGAGCACGAATCTGTCCTACGCCCCGCGGAGTTTGCAACTCGGCTTCCGCATTGTGTTCTAGAATCGCGCGTACACAGCGCTGTGCAACAGCTAGCGAGGTTTCCGATGATCAGACAATTGCTCGCCGCGCTCGCCTTCGTTTCCGCGGCCAGCCTGGCCGCACCCACCCTCGGCCGCGCGCAAACGTTCAAGGTCGAAAAATTCGACATCAAAGGTGAAGGCGGAACGGATTACGTCGCCGTGGAAGCCGCGACCGGCCGCGTGTTCGTTTCCCGTGGCACGCACATGATGGTCGTCGAAGGCGCCACGGGCAAAGTGGTCGGTGACATTCCGAATACGCAGGGCGTGCACGGCGCCGGACTCGTCACCAGGTACGGTCACGGCTTTACGACCAACGGCGTCGACCAGACCGTCACGATGTTCGATCTGAAGACGCTGGACGTGATCAAGCAGATCAAGGTGGGCCCGGGTCTGGACGGCATCATGTACGACGAGGCCGACGACAAGATCATCCTCACGAATCACAGCCGTCCGATCGGAACTCTCACCGCGATCGATCCCAAGACCGGCGACATCGTGGCGACCGTCGAGCTCGAGGACACCGCGCCCGAAGGGGCCGCGTCCGACGGCAAGGGACGCATCTTCATCAACAACGAGAGCAAGAACACGATCCAGGTGATCGACGCCAAAACGTGGAAGGCGACCGCGTCGTGGCCGCTCGCGCCGTGCGAAGGGCCGACCGGGATCGCGTATGACGCCCGGACGAACCGTATCTTCTCCGGCTGCAGCAAGACATCCGTCGTCGTGGATGCGAGCACGGGTAAGGTCGTGGCGTCCATCACGAACGGCACGCGCGTCGATGCGTTGGGGTGGGATCCGTCCGAGAAACTGATCTACATTCCGAATGGCGGTGAAGGCAACGTCACCGTTGTCCATCAGGATTCGGCCGACAAGTACACCGTTGTGGCGACCGTCCCGACGTTCGCCGGCGCGAAGACGATCGCCGTCGATCCAAAGACTCACAACGCGTACCTCTTCCAGCCCGAGCGCGGCCCTGCTCCGCCGACGCCACCCGGCGCGCCGCCGCCGGCGGCGGGCCCGGGCGGCCGCGGCCGCGGTCCTCTGGGTCCGATCGTCGCCGCCTGGTTCATCGTCATCAAACACTGAACCGGCACGCGAAGCGTCGTTTCTATCGTGACCTCACTCGCGCAGGCGCGTGCCGCCGTCCACTGAGAGGACGAACATGAACTGGAAACTCGGAACCGGAGCCGTCGCACTGTTGGCCGGCCTGGGCTGCTTCGTAGCGTACGGCATTCCTGGTGCGCAGGCGCAATCGGCGCCGCGTTATAAGTTCGATCCCGAGTGGCCGAAGCCGCTGCCGAACAAATGGAAGATGGGCGGCGTCACCGGGTTGGCCGTCGACAAGGACGACAACGTCTGGGTGTTGGACCGGCCGAACGATCTCACCGACATCGAGCTCGAAGCCGAGCTCTCGCCGCCGATCGCGGACTGCTGCGTGCACCCGCCGTCGATGATCCACATCGACAAGAACGGCAACGTCATCGGGTCGTTCGACGCGCCGCAGGGCCACGGCATGGACGTGGACGGTAGAGGGTTCGTGTACATCGGGCAGGACACCGTCCGCAAGTACGATCCGGCGACCGGCAAGGTCGTCGGCGAAGTGCCCCGCACGCCCGACAGGCAGCCGGGCGGCGGCGGAGGAGACGCTGCCGCAGGTCGTGGCGCCGCGCGCGTTCCCGGCCGCGGCAGTCAAGGCCCGGTCGTCGGATTTCTGACGCCGCCGGGCGGCGGCGCCCGCGGTCGCGGCAACGTGGACGCCGCGGCCGTCGCGGCTTTCAGAGCGAAGTATCCGCCGACCACGCCGATGATCGTCGGCGGCATCGAGGAAATCCGGATCGATGAACCCGCGCGCGAGCTGTACGCTGCGGACAATTATCTCGGCGGACGCGTGATGGTGTTCGACCTCGAGACTCTCGCCTTCAAGCGCGGCTGGGGAGCCTACGGTCACAAACTCTCGGAAATCACCACCGATGACTTCGACCGCGCCTACACGCCTGGCGGACCGATGCCGAAGGAATTCCGCGGGCACCTCACGTTGAATTTCTCGAACGACGGCCTCGTCTACGCGGCCGATCGAAACGCGAACCGCATCCACGTCACGACGAAGGATGGCAGGTTCCTGAAGGAATTCATTCTCGCGCCGATGACCGGCGTCGGCGGATCCACGGGGGGCGTGGCGTTCTCGCCCGACAAGCAGCAGAAGTACCTCTTCATCTCAGACCTGACGAACAACCACATCTGGTTCCTGAATCGCGAAGATGGCAAAGTCGTCGGCCAGATGGGCAGCATGGGCGAAAACGGCGGACAGTTTTTCGGCCTGCACATGATTGCCGTCGATTCGAAGGGCAACGTCTACACGGGCGAGGTGTTCGCGGGCGAGCGCGTGCAGCGATTCGTTCCGGTCAGATAAACTTTCTGTCTCTGGTCGCTCCGATCCGATCCGCGTCGTGGAGCGGCGTCGCTTGGTGCGCCGCTCGCCGTCCGAACAACACGCGGCGTCAGCGGCATCATTTCCACACGACGCCAGCTTCCACACGCGGCCGCATGCCTGCGGCCGCGTACGTGGGCAAGCGATTGAAATAAAGCTGCTGGCGTCGTGTGTTGTTCGGACGGTCGAACGGTGCGCCAGATCGAGGGCGGCCCGCACGCCCGTCACTCGACGACTGTTACTGTCGCGGAGCGGGCGGCTTGCCGAACTTCGCGGGATCGATCGCGACGTTCGTCCGGATGTCGGTCAACTGAATGATGTCCTGGCCGTCGAGCCACGCGATCGTCAAGCCAAACGGCATCTTCACGCCTGAGACCTCGCGGTAGTCGGCATAGTCGATCTGCGTCGGGATGCGCCCGACCGGCGACGCGGCATACCGCACCTGCCGTACGAGGAGGCCCGACTCTTTGTCGAAGTAGAAGGTCGCAAGAGCGCCGTTTGGCGTCGTGCCCTGCACGACCTGGACGCCGCGACCGGCGATCGTGTCGCTCGGCCCGACGCGCCAGTTCGTCAGTGCATCCTTGAGGCGCGCGGGGAACGACAGATCGGCATCGAGCTTCAGGCCGTCCAGATCCTGTCCCGTCAGTGCGACCACCGGCACGGGACGATGCGGCGCCGCGGTCCAGGCCGACGCGCCGTCGAGCGCCGTCGTGCTGTCGCCGTCGAGCGTGTGCGTAATGGTCGTGCGCTGGCCCGGCGCCTTGGCAAACACTTCGAACTTGCGCGGATCGCCTTCAGGTCCATAGCCCTTGCTGGTCCCGGTGGCGACGAAACTGGTGATGCGCGCGAGCCGTTCGGCGCCGCCGAGCGCGCGAATGAACTTGTCGATCAGCTGATCGATCGACGGTGCGTTCGGGAACGGCGCGATGATGTCGGGACTCTCCACCATCTTCTCGCTGTACAGCGTCGCAAGGTTCGGCGTGACGATGGGTCGATCGCTCGCGCGGTGACACGTATAGCAGGTGACCAGCTGGCGCCCGCCGAAATTCGCGCGGTTGATCTCGGTCATCATCGTGACCATGCGCCGCGCGGTCCGCTTTCTCGGGTTCGTGTCGGCGGCGTACGCATCCCAGCCGGTGTCGCTCGAGGTATGGCAGTCCTCACACGACATCCCCAGCGCCGCGGAAAAGATCCCCATCGTCCCCATGAACTGATTCACGGTGATGCCCTTCAGCACCTGAACGTTCTTGAAGACCTCGTCTGCGACCACCGGTTTCGATTCAGCCGCGGTCTGACCATGAACGAGCGAGAGGAAGAGCACGCACAGCAGCGAACACGCGAACGAAGCGACCTTCATGCGACGGAGTCTACCATCGGTCGGCAAACGCGCCGGACGGGGGCTGGGCGCGCCGAAGCCCTGTTGGAGGCGGCCTGGGTGCGCCGAAGTTTTGGTTGAGGGTTTGGACGATGAATTAGGTCATTGTCCGCCGCGGCCGCGGCCCTGAGTCGGCGTCGCTGGAGGCGGCAGCGGCGGCTGCGGACCGAGCACTTTCGTCAGCGCGGCATGCGCGCACTGTTCGTCGGCGTTGCCGCCGCCGACGCCGACCGCGCCGATCAGCTGGTCCTCGACGACGATCGGAAGCCCGCCGCCGACGAAGTAGTACGCGAGGCCCGAGGCCTTGCCGAGATCCAGCCGGATGACGCGGCCGTCGACGTTGCTGAAGCGTTCGGCCACCGCGCGCGACGACGACCGCGCGTAGAGCACCGTCTTCGCTTTCAGCAGGCCGGTCTCGGCGCCGATCGGCAGCACGCCGTCCATCATGTGCGAATCGACGATATCGCCGTTCGGCGCGAGCACGAAGATGGCGACCGTCTGGTTGTTCGCCTTCGAGTAGTCGACGCACGCGTCGACGATCGCGCGCGCCGTGTCGGCGTTGATCTGGGCTTTCACCAGCGTCCGCTTCGCCGCCTCCGGCGGGAGCGTGACTTTGGCGAGCGGCGCCGCTGTCTGCGCCGAAGCCGTCGCCGTGACGAATACCAATGCGGACGTGCACACGACGAGTCTGATCATGTCCATCTCTCCTTTTTCGCGGGACCACGAAAGCACGAAGCCGCGAAAAGCACGAAAGACAATTGGGCGAATTCTCACGTTCGCTCTGACCCAGCGAAAGTCCGTCACTACGAGTGTTGCATGATGATCTTCATCCGCCTGGCATCGTCCGTACCCAGCATCCCGATCGCCTGTTTCAACTCCGCGAGCGGCATCACGTCGCTGATGAGCGGCTCGAGGCGCACGATGCCCTTTTCTACGAGCGCGAGCGAGGCCGGGTAGTCTTCGCTCCTGGCGACGCGGGCGCCGACGAGCGCGAGCTCTTTGAAGTACAGATCGTAAAACGGCAGCGCGCCGTCCTTCGCCGTGATGATGCCGAAGAGCAGCAGCCGGCCGCCGAACCGCGCCATGTCGATCGATGCGGCGAGGGACGGCAGCATCCCGGTCGTTTCGATCACGACGTCGCCGCCGCGGCCTTCGGTCGCCTCACGCACCTTCGCGGCCGCGTCGGCGCCGCCCGCGATCGTCACGTCCGCGCCGAGCGTCTCCGCCAGCGCGCGCTTCCGCGCGCTGCGCGTCACGCCGATCACGGGGCTCGCGCCTCGTGCCTTCGCGAGCTGCACGTGCAGCTGACCGGTGACGCCGAGTCCGTACACGACGACCGATTCGCCGGGAAACATCTGCACCTGACGCTGCGCGTGCACGCACGTCGTGAGCACCTGAACGAGCGGCGCGGTTCGACTCTCGATCGAGCCCGGCAGCCGAAACACATGAGTGGCCGGCGCCGCGACGTAGTCGGCAAATCCGCCGTTGGCGTCGCGGCCGAGGAGCATTCCGTTCGGACACAGATGCGTCTGGCCGATGCGGCAATGGAAGCAGGCGCCGCAGTACAGCTCCGGATCGACGATGACCCGGTCGCCCGGGCTGACAGCGCCGTTGCCGGCAGAGACGACCTCGCCGATCATCTCGTGCCCCATGATGCGCGGATAGCTGACAGGAATCGCGCCGCTGTAGATCTTGAAATCGGTTCCGCAGATGCCGCTGTGCGTCACACGCACCAGGACGTCGCGCGCCGGATCTGCCGCGGGGACGGCGACGTCGTCCGCCACGAGATCCTTCGGCGCGCGCAGGACCATCGCTTTCATAAAAGCTTTCAGCTGTCAGCTATCAGCGGTCAGCTGATCCCGCAAGGCGCTTGCGTTGACACAGCGCCGCTCACGCAGCGCAGGGCTTCAGCCCTGTGAAGGCCTGCGCTACGTGCCTCAAAGCAAGCGCCTTTCGGGATTCATCACATGGGAGCGCTCGCGAAGCTGATAGCTATTAGCTGAAAGCCGATAGCTGATAGCTGATAGCTGATAGCTGATAGCCGATAGCCGATAGCTGATAGCTGATAGCTGATAGTTATTCATACCGTGCGCAGCACGTCAGGGTTGACCGGGTTGCGCGGAGGCTGTCCGGTGAGAACGGCGACGACTTCCTGCGCGGCTTTGGTCTGCAGCTCGACGAGCGACTCTTCGGAGTAGAAGCTCGTGTGGGGCGTGATGATCACGTTCGCCCGCCCGAACAGCGGCGAGCTGACTGGGGGCTCCTTGGGCATGACGTCGAGCGCCGCGCCGGCGAGGCGGCCGGCGTCGAGCGCCTCGGCCAGCGCCCGCTCATCGACGATGGCTCCGCGCGCCGTATTAATGATGTAGGCGGTCGGCTTCATGCGGCGGAACGCCTCGGCATCGAACAGCCCGTGCGTTTCCCGCACGAGCGGCGTGTGGATCGAGATGTAGTCGGAAACACTCAGCAGATCCGCGAAGTCGACCCGTTCGACGCCGGCGCGCGCGAACACGTCGGCTGACACGTACGGATCGAACGCGACGACCCGCATGCCGAATGCTTTCGCCTTCGGCGCGACCAGCTGCGGAATTCTCCCGAAGCCCGCCAGACCGAGAACGCTCCCGCGCAGACGATGGATCGGCACGACGGCCGGCATCTCCCAGCGGCCGGCATGCACCTGCGCGTTCGCCAGCGCAATCTTTCGCGCCAGACCCAGCAGCAGCGCCATCGCATGATCCGAGACTTCGTCCATGCAGTAGTCCGGGACTTTCGTGACGACGATGCCGGCGCGCGTGGCCGCGGGAATGTCGACGTTGTCGACGCCGATGCCGAAGCGCGAAATGATCCGGCAGCGCGTCATCCGGGCGATCATGTCGCTGGTGATCCTCGCGTAGGTGACCAGCAACGCGTCGGCGTCGGCCGCCACGCGCACGATCGCCTCGGGTGTCGGCTCCGGCGCGAGCGCGAGCGTCGCATCGATGCCGCGCAGCACCGCGCGCGCCGGATCGAGGTCGGGAAACACCGAATCAGCGACGGCGACATGAAACGAGGGCATGACCAAGGACCGTCACCGGGCCATCGCCTCTTCCATGTGCTCCATGCGCGTGAAGACGACAGGGCCCTTCGCCGTCACGAGCACGTCCTCCTCGAGCCGGCACGTCTGCTCGAGGCCGGGATGTCCGGCGAACGTCTCGATGGCGAAGTACATGTTCTCCTTGATCTCCGCAGGGTATTTGAGCGAGTACGCGCGCGAGATCCACATGCCCTCGTACAACGTGATCCCGATGCTGTGCGCGAACTGCTGCAGCGTCACGGTGCCGTACTTGTCATCGTCGTACGTCGGAAACGCCGCCGCGACGTCGGCGGTGGTGTTGCCGGGACGCAGCTTGTCGAGGCCGGCGTACATCGAGTCGTACACCTCGCGATAGAGGCCGACTTCCTTCTGCGTCATCTTCATGCCCTGCGCGCCACCGCATTTGAAGCAGCGCACGAAGTCGATGAAGTAGCCGGACGGCCCGACGGCGTTGATGTCGACGATGACGAGATCGCCCTGGCGAATCAGCTTGTCGGTCGCCCAGCGGCGGTACGGGCTCGTGTTGCCCCCCGAGGCGACGATGATGTCGTAGATGATCTCGCAGCCGCGCTCGAGCATGAACTCGTGCACCTTGGCTTCGATCTCGCGCTCGCGCACGCCCGGCTTCAGCCACTCGTACTTGATCTTCCACATCGCGGCGTCGCCGATGCTCGATGCCTGCTTCAACAGCTCGACTTCGTCGCGCGTCTTGACGGTTCGGGCCTTCGACACGGTCGGCCACCCGTTGACGATCGTCAGCCCGGTCTGTTGAAACGCTTCGAGCGCGGGCATGTCGAGGTTGTCGATACCAATCCGTTCTTTCTGTACCCCGTACTCCTTCAGCGCGTCGACGACGCTTTCCGCCATGCGTCCGGCCATGTACGGAACAGCGCCTTCGGCCCACTGCCAGGTGATGGCCGGACGGATGCGATCCTCCATCCACGGCAGATCGATCTTGGCACATTGGAGATCGGAGCCGGCGGTCTCGAAGAGGATCGGCTCGCCTTCGGCGGGCACGACGGCGTAGCGGATGTTGATGTTGTATTTCCAGTTGCCTTGGTACGATGCGGTGGCGTAGCGGATGTTCGCGCCCGCGAACAATACCAGCGCGCCGAGATCGTCGGCCTTCATCTGCGCGCGGAGCCGATCGAGGCGCTCGCGGCGGAGGCGATCGAAGTCGACGCGATGCTGCCAGTCGGCGCCGGTCTGACTGTAGAGACGCCGCGGATCCCACTCGTGCGGCTGCCCGATGAAACTGATGTCCATCCCGGACACTTTGTCGACAACTTTGGCCATGTGGTCGAGGTCCCTCCCGAAGGCACCGAACTATACACCACGCTCTCGATCTTGCGGACTGCGGACTGTGGATTGCGGATTGAATTGCGATTTGAGATTCGATCTGCTCCTTGGAACAGAAGACGCCGCCGCCGGCGCGTCGTCCATCGGCAGCTTGAACCGGCGGATGCCGTCGTACGAATGAAGGGCGCCGGCGACGGCGCTGGCGGTCGCCACGCAGCCGATTTCACCGACGCCTTTCGCGCCGTATCCGCCGATCTCGTCGGGCACTTCGATCAGGATCACGTCGACCTGCGGCATGTGCCTGGCGCGGACGATGCCGAGATCCTTCAGCGCGAGCGAGTCGGGCCTGCCGTCGGTCGACGTGAAGTCTTCCGAGAGCGCGTAGCCGAGACCCATGTGCACGCCGCCCTCCATCTGCTCGGCGCAGAGCCGCGGGTTGATCGCGCGGCCGACGTCGTTGGCGACGACGAAGCGCTCGATGAGGCCGCGCTCGTCGACGAGCGCCACCTGCGCCGCGTAGCTGAACGTCAGGTGCGTATTCGGATTGGTCACCGCTTCGGGCGTGCCGGGGCGAGTCGTGAAGTTGTAGACGCATTCGTCGTAGTACTCGCGGCCGACGAGCTCGTCGAGCGTGTGCGCCGTCAGATCCTCCGCGAGCTTCCGGGCCGCGCGCTGCGCCGCGGCGCAGCTCAACGTCGTCGCGCGCGACGCCCACGTCTCGCCGCACTTTTCGCCCAGGTCCTTGTCCCATCGAACGGTCATGATGTCGGCAGGAAGACCGGTCTCCTCGCACACCGCCTGCATCGTGGCGGTGTACACGCCTTGCCCCATTTCGGTGTAGCCGTTGAGAATCTCCAGTCGCGAATTGGGGAGGACGTGAATCGTGATGTAGCCGCCTTCGATCGTACCGTTGCCGAGGCCGGTGCTCTTCACACCACACCCTATCCCTTTGTACTTCGCGCGCTTGTAGACGCTTCTGACGGCGTTCAGCGTCTCGCGGATGCCGCGAACGCTCTCGCGCATGATCTGGCCCGTGCCGAACGCGTCGCCGGGGTTGAGGATGTTCCGCTCGCGGATGTCCCAGCCGTCGACGCCCACGCGTTCCGCCAGGATGTCCATCACGCCTTCGATCGCGAACTGCGCCTGATTGCTGCCGAAGCCGCGCATCGCGCCGGCGTTCGGATTGTTGGTGTACACCGCCTTGGCTTCGACGTCGACGCTGGGAACCCGGTAGGCGCCGCACGAGTGGCACGCGGCGCGAAGCGCGCACTTGGCGCTCGTCGTGTGATAGCCGCCGGCATCGGCCACGATCCGCGATCGCAACGCGAGCAGGCGCCCTTCGGCATCGGCGCCGACCGTGAGCGCGATCGTCATCGCATGGCGCTTCACGTGGTGCTGCGTCGACTGCTGGCGGGTGAGCACGGTCTTGACGGGCCGCTGCAGAAGGTGCGCGGCAACCGCCGTCTGTCCCTGAATCGACAGCTCCTCTTTCGCGCCGAACGCGCCGCCGCTTGCCGCCAGAACGATCTCGACGTGTCTGGGATCCAGGTCGAGGATCTTCGCAATTTGCGCGTGGTCGTACACCGATCCCTGGCTCTGAGTGTGGACTCTGACCCCGTTGCCCTGCGGCACCGCCAGGCACGCTTCCGGTTCGAGAAAGGCGATGTCGACCGGCTGCGTCTGAAACGTCGCTTCGATGACATGCGCGGCCGTGGCGAGCGCCGCACCGGCGTTTCCGCGCGAGAACGCGGTGACCGGCTGGAGCACATTGGAGGGTCGCGGCGCAAAGACATCCGCCGAGTGCACCAGCGGTGCGCCGGGCTTCAGCGCGTCGAACGGATCGGTGATGGGTTCGAGCACCTCGTAATCGATCTTCACGTTCGCCGCGGCCTGACGCGCGTGGAATTGCGTGTCGGCCACGACCATTGCGACGAAGTCGGCGACGCAGCACGTCAGCTCCCCTTCCGCCACGAACAGGGGCTGGTCCGGATCGTTGAGTCCGGTCGCGCGCGATCCCGGAACGTCGGCGGAGGTGAACACCCGCACGACGCCGGGTACCGCCGCTGCATCGTCGGTGTGAATCTTCAGGATTCGCGCGCGCGGATGCTCGGTGAGTACCATCGCGCCGTGCAGCATCCCCGGCACACGCATGTCCTCGACGAACGGCGTCTCGCCGAGCGCCTGCGCGAAGCCGCCGACGCGCGGCACGGACTGCCCGATGCCGTCGTTGTTCGTCCGGCTGAAGCCGGACGCGACATCCGTCGCTGATTTGGCGAATGCTGGATTGCGACCGAGACCGAACTCTTCGCCGAAGAAGTGATGGCGCCGCGGCTCGTTGCGCGGCAGCCGTCCGCCATTGGCGTGCGCTTCGCCCGCCGTCTGAATCGCATCGATGATGCGGCCGTACCCGGTGCAGCGACAGACATGGCCATCGAGCGCCTTGGCCACCGCGTCCCGATCCGCCGTGCGTCGCTGCTCGATGAGCGACGCGGCGCGGATGACGATGCCGGGAATGCAGAAGCCGCACTGGACGCCGCCTTCGAGGACGAACGCGTCGCCGATCGAGCCGCGCAACTCTTCGGACAGTCCTTCGACCGTGACGACGTCGCGGCCTTCCATCTGCTCGGGTTTGCGCAGACAGGGCAGCGCCGGGTGGCCGTCGATCATCACGAGGCAGCAGCCGCAGCTGCCTTCGGGCGCGCAGCCGTTCTTCGCCGACACGACGCCGAGCTCCTCGCGCAGCACCTCGAGGAAGTGCATGCCCGGCTCGTAGGAGGCCTCGACCGGCTTTCCGTTTAAGTTGAATCGAATCTTAGACATCCGGCGGCATGGATAGTATCATTCGCGCTCCCGTTGGGAGGATGAGGATGCAGGAGCCCTGGAAGAGCGACAAATGGTTCGTCAGCCCCTGGTGTTATCTGCCGGAAGTGCGGAAGAACGATCGGTTCGTGCCGAACATCGAGATCCACGACGTGACGCTTCGCGACGGCGAGCAGCAGACCGCCGTCGTCTTCCGGCGGGACGAGAAGGTCGCGATTGCGCGGCAGCTCGATGCGCTCGGCGTCCACCGCATCGAAGCCGGAATGCCCGCCGTATCGGACCAGGATCGCGGCGCCATCGAGGACATCGCCGCGCTTGGACTGAAGTCGAAGGTCTTCGCGTTCGCGCGCTGTATTCCGGAGGAGATCAAAGTCGTCAAGGCGTGCGGCGTGAACGGCGTGGTCATCGAGATCCCGGTCAGCGACCACATGATCAAGAACGCGTACGGCTGGTCGATGGACCGCGCCATGAAGGCGTCGATCGAAACGACGATCGCGGCGAAAGAGGCGGGACTCTACACGGTCTTCTTCACCATCGACGCCACGCGCACCGAGCTCGATCGCTTCCTCGACATCGTCGAGCGCGTGGCGACCGAAGGGCACATGGACGCGTTGACGATGGCCGATACCGTCGGCGTGTGCACGCCTGATGCCGTAGCGTACGCGGTGAAGAAGGTCATCGATCGCTTGAAGAAGCCGGTGGAGATCCACTGCCACCAGGATTTCGGCCTCGGCGTCGCGAACACCACCGCAGCGCTCGCCGCCGGCGCGTCGGTCGCGCACACGACCGTCACGGGGCTCGGCGAGCGTGCCGGCAACGTGCCGATGGAAGACGTCGTGCTCTCGCTGCTCTGTCTCTACGGAAAAGATCTCGGCATCCGCACGGAGAAGTTCTGCGAAGTGTCGCGGTTCGTTCTCGATCTCGCGCGGGTCTCGGTGCCGCCGAATCGACCGATCGTCGGCGACAAGCTGTACGAAGTCGAGTCGGGCATCATCGCCGGCTGGGTTCGGCTTGCGCGCACCGAGCATCCGCTCGAATACGTCCCGTTCTCAGCCGATCTCGTCGGACAGAAGCCGGTGTCGATCGTCCTCGGCAAGAACAGCGGCCCGCCGTCGATCGAAGAATGGTGTGAGAAGCTTGGCGTCACCGCGACCGACGAGGAGCGGCTGGCGATGCTGAAGCAGGTGAAAGCGAAGTCGTTCGAGAAGAAGGACCTGCTGACCGCCGACGAATTCAGGGCGATCGTCGAGCAGGTCTTGCAGAAAGCGTCCGTGTAAGAAGCAACCGCGGTTGCTCTACACGCCCTCGACGATCACGTTCTCCACGACGCCGGCGCCGGCGCGGCGGAACGCCGCGGCTTCGACGTACTCCGGCGACTCGAAGCATGCGACCGCCTGCTCGAAGGTAGGGAACTCGATCACGATGTGGCGTTCGAACTTCTCCGGCCCTTCCATGATCCGATAACGGCCGCCGCGCGCCAGGATGCGGCCTCCGTACCGGCTGATGATCGGCGGAACGCGGTCCGTGTACTTCTTGTAGGCCACCGGGTCGACAATCGTCGCGCGAGCAATCCAGTAAGCAGGCATCGGGTCCGCGGATTGTGTCACATCCCGTTAGGGTAGAGGCCAACGTCAATGCTCGTGAGCAGGCCGGCGGTGCCGACCGTAAACGTCTGTGCGAGACTCCGATCGGCGATGATCGCATTGGTGCGGATGACACAACTTGCGCGTGTGGTCACCGACTGGTCGAACACGACCGGATAGGCTTGGGCCAACTCGTGTCCTCTGAAGCAGCCGGGCCGAGCGCGGATGCCGTTCGAGTGCAGTCGGTACGGTACACTCATCGCAATGACTGCTCAGACCAGTGAACGACCGGGCCGCAACCAGCCATGTCATTGCGGCTCGGGCCGAAAATACAAGCACTGCTGTCTGGAGAAAGACGAGGCACGGACGGCGGCCGCACGCGCCAAAGCCGCGGCTGAGGCGGCGGCCCAATCGCCGGAGATAGCCACCCCGGCTCCCACACGCGCCGCAAAACACCAGACGCATCAACCGTGGAAGGCGACTACCTCTCGCGGTTTCGTTCCGCGCACGCGGACGCCTCGTAAGGTGGGTGGCAGCTGAAGGAGCGATCACCAGAACGTCTGTGGCCGAGCCGGACGTCTCGCCACTGACCCGCACGAAACGCCAAAAACATTTTCGTGTTTTCGTCATTTCGTGCGTTTCGCGGTGAGGTTGCATGTCTCATTACACCGATCAGTACGTGATCCTGAACCCGAACTGCATCGTCCGCGTCTGCGCCGAAATGTGCTGCAAGTACTGCGTCGTCTGGTTCTCCTGGACGCCGATTCCCCAGTTCGGCCGGTTGAAGATGTTGAACACCTCGGCGATGCCGTCGATCGACGCGTGGCCGTGCAGCGGAATGCGCTGCTGCAGCCGCAGATCGGTCCGATTCTGCGGCGGCGCGATCACCGAGTTGCGCGGGACGATCGTGCCGTCCGGACGCAGGCGCGCGCTGAAGGTGGCGCCGGTCTGGCGCAGATCGCCGCCGTAGCTGTTCGCCTGACGAATGCCGGCGCCGAGATAATGGAGTCCGCTCACCTGGAAGCCGTGGCCAACCTGCCAGATGCCGTTGAACACGGCTCGATGCCGCTGATCGTCGGCCGAGAAAGCCCATTCACCGCCCAAATCGATCGCGGTCGGGAAATCGGTCTGGATGAGGCCGCTGAACGGCTTCGTGTCCGCATTCCACAGGCCCGACAACGTATACGTCGCTGACGCCTGCCAGTGTTTGCTGAACCGCTTCTGCACACCCGTCTGCAGCGCGTGGTACGCGGATCGCCCGAGGTGCGCGTTCATCGAGACGATGCCCCAGTCCGGATAGGGACGGTTGGCCCGATTCGCAAACGGCAGATTGGCGCCGGTTGCCTGATTGAATTTCAGGTTGATGTTATCGACAACGTCTTTTTCGTGCGTGCCTTTGCTGTACACGTAATCGGCCTCGACGGCAATCGTTTCGCCGAACTGCCGCTGGACGCCGATCGACGTCTGAAACGTGCGAGGCAGGTGAACGTACTGAGGCAGGCCCACGAACTCCTGCAGATCCCGGATGAGACATCCCGGCGCGTTGTTGTTGGCGTAGCAGAATCGCTGGATCGCCTGCTCGTAGGTTGGCAGCGGCTGACCATTGGTCGGGTTCGCGGCGAAGTCGGGACGGCCGTCGTTCGGATAATTGATGACGACCAGCTGCGCGTTGCCCGTCGCAAACGATTGGTCGGCGCCGATGGCGTCACCGTAGTACAGACCGGATCCGCCGCGCAGCACCGTCCGGTCGTTCAGCCTGTACGCGAACCCGAGCCGCGGCTGGATGTTCTTCGTGTCGTTGGGACGCCCCGCCTGCTGGAACGGCAGCACGGTGACGTCGTTGGCGAACACGCCCATCTCGAGGTCGTAGCGCACGCCGAGGTTCAGCGTGAGGCGGTCGTTCATCTGCCAGTCGTCCTGCAACCAGCTCGCAAACTTCTTCGAATAGAGGTGGACGTTGAAGTCGCCGACGCCGATGCTGTAGTTCCGCGTAATGGATGAAATCGCCGCGAGGTTCCACGTATCGACGTTGAACGGATCCGGGAAGAGCGCTTCGAGATTGGCCGGCGTCGGTCCGCCCCGCGCGTCGATCGTGCCCATGCACTGCCGGCAGTTGTCCTGAATCTGATGACGGTGAAGGAACTCGCCGCCGATCTTCAGGTCGTGACGTCCTCGCGCGTCGTACGAGTACGTGAAGTCGTCGCGCGCGTTCCATACCCACTGATCCTGGTGCCGCGGGTAGAACTGGTTGCCGGCAATCGCAAAGTTGTTGAACGTGATGCGGGGCGAGCCGGTGTTGATGCCGTTCGCCTTCTGCCAGTGATTCGACCACGTGGTGAGATTCGCGTTCGCGAGACCGAAGATGGCCTCGCCGATCCTGAATTCGTTCAGCGCATGGTTGCTCAGGACTTGCGAGAACTGCACGAGACCCTCATCGTTGTACTCGCGGTTCGTGCCGGTGGCCGCCGGAGAGCTCTGAAGACTCGGCGGCACGACCGGCTGAAACTGCACGGCCCTCGAGAACTTGCCCATAATCCGCGACTTCGACGACAGCTGATAATCGAGCCGGCTGCCCCCTTTTTTCTGCGAGTCGGTGCCGGTCAGGTCGATGTTGAACTTGGGGTACGGAGTGTTGAAGATGAAGGTCCTCGGCTCGCGCTCGTATTCGAAGTTGCCGAAGTAGTGCAGCTTGTCCTTCACGAGCGGACCGCCGAGCACGGTGCTGAGCTGTTGATTGTCGATCGGCTCGACACGGTTCAGCACCGGATTCGTCGCATTGAAGCGGCTGTTGCGGAAATTGCCTCGCACCAGGCCCGACACCGTGTTGGTGCCCGATTTGGTGACCGCGTTCACCTGCACTCCCGTCGAACGCCCCATCGTCGCGTCGAACCGGTTCGAGATGAACTGGAACTCCGCGATCGAATCCTGGCTGTACTTCGGCTGACCGCCGACCCCGATGTCGGCCGACACCTGCTGGCCGTCGATGTTGAGCTGAAAGTCGCGCGCCTCGCCGCCGTTTCTGTCGGGCAGCGGCGTTTGCGCTGCAACGCCGGTGGCGCTGGGATTCGTCCGACTGCCCGGCGCCAGGAGCGAGAGCGCAATCCAGTTGCGCCCGTTCACCGGCAGCTCCTGCACCTGACGCGGATCGACGTTGCCGCCGAGGCTCGACGTCGTGGTGTCGAGGAGCGGCGATTGCCCGCTGACCGTCACCGCCTCGGTGAGGCCGCCCGGCGCCATCTGCAGGTTGATGACCGCCGATTGCCCGACGAGCAGCTCCACGCCTGTGCGCGTCACAGGGGTGAAGCCGGAGAGTTCGGCCGTGATGCGATACGTGCCGATGCGAACCGACAGCCGATAGGCGCCGCGCTGATCGGTGACGGCATCGAACGTATTACCCGAGGCTTCGTGCACCGCTCGAACGACGACGCCCGGAAGCACGGCGTTGGTGGAATCGGTCACGGTGCCGCTCAGCACCGCTTCTTGCGCAGAGGCGAGAGACGGAAGGACGAGGGAAACGCCGACGACCACCAACCATCTGACGACGCCCGAAATCATGGTGTCCTCCAGGGTCAGGTTGCGACGTGACGCGCGGGCTTTTGCAGGGCGGAAACTAGCGTAGGCGCGTGCGGCGAGTCAACGAGATAAGCGCGCGAACCATCGGTCTTGGGTGCGATTTTGGAGGTCCTACCAATGATTGGAGACGATCCGGGCCGTCGGGATTTAGATCGGCCGGGGACGGTCTTGAGACCGTCCCTGTGAGTCGGTAGGGGACGGCCTTCAGGCCATCCCGCAGCAGACGGTCCCCAAGCAACGAACTGGATTCGAATATCGCCGCACAGGGACGTGAATCCGGTAGGGTCGGTCTCTCGACCGTCCCGCTTCGACGGCGGCCCAGTACCTCACACAGGAAGCGGTTTGCCGCGCGTTTCCTCGCCGAGCGGCAGCAGGAGCAATCCAAGCACGAATGCCGTCGCGGTGATCGCGACCGGAATACCGAGCGTCTTGAAATGCGCGATGCCCGCGCCGACGAGAAACACCATCGCGCATCCGACGAAGCGGCCGATCGAGCTGGTGAAGCCGATCGCGCTGCCGCGGCACTCGGTCGTGTACTGTTCGGGAATCCAGAGCGTATACATCGCGAAGTTCGCGCCGCCGAGCCCGAGCAGGAACACCATGGCGAAGAACGTCGGCAGCGCGTTCGGCGTGATGTAGAACACGTAGCCGAACGCGAACGCGATGCTGATGCCCATCAACGTGAAGTACACCGCCATTCCCTTGCGGCGGCCGAGCCGCTCCGCGACGATCGGCAGCATCACGCAGCCGATGATCGTGCCGATCGACAGCAGTCCGGTGCCGTACGAGGCGAGCCGCGCCGCATCAGGGCCTGACACGCCCTGGCGGACCGCGATCTGCGTGACCGCGGCCGGCACGTAAATCGATCCGGCCCACAGTCCGATGATCGAGACGAGGAACAGCAGCGAGTTCACGATCGTCCTGCGCCGATACTTAGGCGAGAACAGCTTCAGGAACGCTTCGCTCATCTTCGGGACGCGCGCGGCGTCGCCCAGGTTCTGCTGCCACGCGGCCGACTCGCGGACGCCGCGCCGGATCCAGCTGACGAGCAGCGCCGGCGCGCCGCCGAGCGCAAACATCCACCGCCAGCCGAAGTTCGCGCCGATGAAATAATTCGCGAGCGCGGCGAGGAAGAATCCGAAGTAGTAGCCGGTGTGCATGTAGCCGGCGCCCATCTTGCGCCGATCCTCGGGCCACTCCTCGGCGACGAATGTGCCGCCGATCGGCTGCTCGCCGCCGATGCCGATGCCGCACAACACGCGCAGCGCGGCGAGCTGCCAGATGTTCGTCACCAGCGCGCACAGGAACGTGAACAGCGAGTAGCAGAGGATCGTCAGCATCAGCGCGCGGACGCGGCCGAAGCGATCGGCCACCGGTCCCCAGACCATCGACAGTCCCCATCCGAACAGGAACAGCGCGAGCAGAACGCTGCCGTAGTAGCCGACGTTGGCCGGCGTCGCGGCGATACCCGAGCGGGGCAGCAGGTCGGCGAGCGCCGGGACGAGCACCATGGCGTAAATCGACGCGTCCATGCCGTCGAGCGCCCAGCCGCCCCATGCGGCCCAGAACCCGCGGATCTGATTCGCCGTGAGCCTGCTCGGTACTCGCGCGGCCGGGACTGCGGTCAGCATGGCGGCCCCCGTAAAGTTTTGCGAGTCTATTGGCGCCAGCAGCGCGGGTCAAGGCTGCTTCCTCATCGATCGTCGTGCAGGTTGCATCGCGAACTCGTGTTAGAGTCCGGCCGCTCAAACAGCCGCTAACAAAACGCTCGGTGCGCGTCGATGCTCCGCGTCGGGATCGCAGACGGGACCTGACGTGTCGACGCACGTGCTCTTTCCGCGTCCGCTGTGACGGCACCGCTCGGGTTGGGATGCGCAGGGAGGTCGGCATGAAGCGTGTGGGTCTTTTCGTATTGCTGATGTGCGCGGTGATGTCGCTGCAATCAAGTCCTGCATCGGCGCAAACGTGCTCGGTCCAGGTGACCAACGCCGTCGGCGACACCATCGGCGTCACCGCGACGCTGGTGACCTCAGACCCGAACGAAAACGGAGAGGGTGAGCCGCTCGTCGTCTCGACCTCGGGGGGCGAGATCAATGCGGTGATCGGCGCGTACAGCGTACCGACGCCGTTCACGTTCACCGCCAGAGTGCCGAACGAAACCATCTCGGGGTTCATCATCGGCTTCGACGGCGACGAGGGCTGCAGCATCGGCGCGACGGTGAACGGCGCTCATACGTTCTCGCCGCAGACGAAGTCGACCGCCAACGTCGTCGCGACCGTCGGCGGCGTGGCCGCCGTTCTTCTTGGCGCGGTCGCCGCGGGCCTCGGCTGCACGTTCACGGCGGGAGCGCTGTGCGTCGGCCTGATTGTCGCTACCGCGGGCGGTGGCCTGAGTTGGGCGATCGGCGGCGGCGTCGCCGGCGATCCATCCGATCCGAATTTCAAGGTGGTCGCGACGCCAATCGTTGCCACCATTCCGTCGATTGTGGCGTCGAACGACACGGGCGGCGTGACGCAGGCCGAAGCCGATGCCTTCAACGCGCTCTTCGCGAACGAGGCAGCCGTCGTCGGCATTGGAAAGGCGGCGCTGACCTCGGCCAACCGTGCGCAGGGCGCTCACGATGCCGGCGACGCGTTCTGGGAAGGAAAGCAGACCGCTGCGGTGCAGCTCTATGCCGCACAGCTCGGCGCGCTGTTCGGCGGCCAGGTCGATCTGCTGAAATCGCTCCGCGACGCGCTGGCGGCCGCCGGCTTCTCGGCGACCGCTTCACCGTTCTCGATCCTGAGTTTCGAGCAGCAGCTGGCCTTCGGCGGGCTGCCCGACCCGTTCCTGCAGGCGCTCCATGAATTCGGCGCCGACGCGGATCTGATCGAGCAGGTGAGACAGCTGCTGATGGTCCAGGACATCTTCGCGTCTGCCGGGACGATTCCGGACGGGTTGATTCCTCCGCAGCTCGAGAAGGCGATCAAGGACTTTGCCGGCGCGTTGTCGGGCGTGAAAATCCAGATCAAACCTGGAAGTACGGCGCCGGTTCCCGTCAATCCTCGCGCGGACGGCGTGATTCCAGTTGCAATCCTCAGCGCGGACGACTTCGATGCAACAACAGTCGACCCGGCGACGGTCAAGTTCGGTCCGAACGGCGCTGCAAATTCTCACCAGCCGTCGTTCGAGGATGTCGACGGCGACGGGACGCTCGACATCGTCCTGCACTTCCGCACCGAGGATACCGGGATCGCATGCGGCGACACGCTCGGCGGGCTGACCGGCGCGACGACCGCGAAGCAGTCGATTGCCGGCGTCGAGCCCATCAGAACGGTCGGCTGCCACTAAAATCTGCGTACATGGCGCCACGGAGAGGTCGATTCGCGCTTTTCTCTGTGGCGCCAACTCGAATGGGATTCCGGTGAATCATGTCTATGCGAGCGCTGAGACTGACTGCGTTGGTCCTTTACGTCGCTGCTGCGTCGGTCATCGTGTGGTTGTGGATTTCGCCGGCGTCGCGTCCGCCGAGCGCGCAGTTTCGGCGCGGCGTCTTCCTCGCCGATCTGCTCATCGGCTCGGCCGTCGTTTCACAAGGCAGATTTCTGCAGCTGAAGGGTTCCACTCGCGGCGGTCGACTCGTTCTCGCGGTCGGCGCCGTCATCATTCTCGCCGGCGTCGTCTCGGCTTTGATGTGGATCGGGGGTCAATCGTGAGCGACGCCGCGCTCGATTCAAGAGCTCGGCAAACTCTAGCGGCGACCGGATCGCATGGAGGCGAGCACGACGTCGAGGTCGTGTCGCGCGTTGGCGTTGGTGGGATCGAGCTCGAGGGCGCGGCGCAGGTGCGCGATCGCTTCGTCGCGCGCTCCCTCGCTTGCCAGCGCAGCGCCGAGATGCCAGTGCGTGCTCGCTGAATCCGGCGCGAGGCGCGCTGCCTCGCGAAATTCAGCCACGGCCTGCGCCATGTCGCCCCCCTCCGCGAACGAGATGCCGATGGCATTGTGCACCTCCGGCGAATCGGGAACGATCGCGCCGAGGTATCGGCTGCCGGCGATCGTCCGCGGCTCGCGTTCGGTGATCCGGCGGACGCGCGCCATCTGAGCCGGCGACGCCGCATAGGCGAGCCGGAGCAATCCAAGGTACGCGTCCAGCCCGTCGGCGAGCGGCGACGGCCGATCGCCCACGAAGCATCGTGGGCACCACGCGGCCACCTGGCTCAAGTCGACGAGCGACGGCGGCACGGCCTCGCCAAGATTCAGCAGGGAGCGGACGCCGTACTCCTGAATCGGCCGATCGTCGGTAACCGGATCGATGCCGCGCGTCGCCGACTCGAGCCGCGATGAGGCGCCGACGAACATGCCGGCGATCTCCCGCACGCTGCCGAGATCGATCTTCTCCAGGTCGCGGCGCACGTCGGGCGCGCGCGCGAGCGCCGTTGCGATCCGCTCGGGCTCGATCTCCACGCGCGGTGAATTCGATCCGATCAGCAGCAGATCGGCCTCGGCGCCAGAGAGGAGCACCGCGTTCGGGAACACGTCGACGAACGCGCGAACCATCGCGAGCGTCGTGTCGGCTGGCACCTGATACGCCGGCAGCCACTGGCTCATGAATCCTTTCGCGCTGAGGCGCGTGCGCGCGAGCGCGTAGAACTCCTTCGAATACAGCGCCGCCATCCCGGCGTACCCAATCGGCGGCGGCTCGAGCGTGACGAGATCGTACGACGACGCCGCCCGCATCTGCAGGTGATGGCGCCCATCGTTGACGTACACCGCCACTCGCGGATCCGCCAGCACGTCGCCGTTGACCTCCTTGAAGTAGCCAGCGTGCGCCAGCACGTCGGGCGACAGATCTGCCACGTCGACGCGCGTCACCGATGGATGAAGCGTCGCGGCGTGCGTCGTGTTGCCGACGCCGAATCCAATCACGAGCACCGACTGCGGCCGCTCCATCGACAGCAGCGGGACGTGCGCGAGCGCACGCATGTACCGCTGGCTGAGCGTCGTCGTCGCCGACATCGGGTGGCCGTTCGTCAGCAGGCGCCGCCCCTGACCGGGCTGCTCGGTGATCGCGATGATTTCGTTCAGCCCTTCGCTGACGGCGAGCAGATGCTCGGTGTCGGCGGGCCGCAGCGCGCGCGTGTTGACGTAATCGGATGGAAGGCGCAGCCACAGGGCGAGAGCCGCGCCCGCGATGAACAGCGATGCGAGTTGTAGCGCGGGCCTTTCAGGCCCGCGTTCGCGGCCCTGCAAGGGCCGCCCCACAATTGTCATCAATGGTAGGACTGCGACCGTGGCGACGATCATCAGAATCGTCGCGCTCGTCTGGATGCCGACCACCGGCAGCAGGATGAAGCCTGTCGCAAGCGATCCGCACACCGCGCCGCACGTGTTCGCGAGGTAGAGCGCGCCGGCGCGGCGGCCAACCGACTGTTCCACGCGCTGGACGATCGCGTTCGCGAGCGGAAACGCGAATCCCATGAGCAGCGCAGGCAGCGCGACCTCGATCAGCATCGGCCTCGCGTTGAACCACAGCTCGCCAACCGCGCGCGACCACGCCGACGAGTCGACGCTCAACGCCGCGTCGAAGCTGCGGCCGGCCGCGGCGAGGAATGCGGGATCGGCGGCGACGATCGCCTCGAGGCGCCTGGCGTCCGCGGCCGTCAAGCCGATCAATGTTGCGGCCACGAACAGGCCCTGCACGACGATCAGCCACCTGGCGGGATCGGCGGCGGCCTCACCGTGAGCGCGCCGGTTGAGAAACGCCGACGCGAGCGAGCCGGCGCCGATACCGACGAGAATCACCGTCAGCAGCAGCGAGAAGACCGATCGCAGTTGGCCCAGCAGAATGGTGAAATGCCGGAACCACAGGATCTCCATGCCCATGGCGGCGCAGCCGGTCATGGCGAGGGTGGAGGCAACCCACGCGGGTCGAGGACCGCGGATTGCGGATTGCGGATTCGGGATCGTGGATTGATGGCGGACGCGCGATCGCTCGCGGACCGCCCGTTTATCATGAGACGCTGCCTTCCAATCCGCACTCCGAAATCCGCGATCCGCAACGACAAGCGCTCCGACGCCGGCGACGATGTTGAACGCGACCGCGACGAACTGTGTCGCCTGAAGGCCGTACGCCGGCACCAGCAGGAAGTCGGTGAGAAAACATCCGAGCGCCGCGCCGCCGGTGTTCACCGCGTACAGCACCGCGATGCGACGGCTGCCGATTGCGAAATCGTCCCGCACGAGATGACGGATCAGCAGCGTGAGCGTGCCGCCCATCAGCAGCGTGATCGGCGCCAGCACGATGAAGGCGATGGCGACGCGGCCGGCGTGCGTCGCGGCTGACAACACGTACCAGCCCGATGGCGCCCGCGAATACGACGAGAGGAGCGCGGACATTCGATCCAGATGCGGCAGCAGCAGCGAGACACCGAGGCCCAGCGCGGCGATGATCAGTTCGAAGCATCCGTACGCTCGCAGCAGCGAGCCGCGCCGCGCGGCGTATCGCATGTCTGCCCAGATGCCGGACACATAGCTGCCGACGCCGAGCCCAAGCATGAACACGGCGACGACGAGCGACGCGGAATGGATGGTGTTGCCGAAGACGTTGCCGAACTGACGGACCCAGACGACCTGGTAAATCAGTCCGCTCAGGCCCGAGCAGAAGAAGAGGAAGTAGACCAAATCGGGTAATTGGGTAATCGGGTAATCGGGTAATCGGGTAATCGGGTAATGTAATCGGGAAATTGGGCGGTTGGCTATACTCCGGCTTCGATTACTCGATTACTCGATTACTCGATTACCCAATTACCCAATTACCCAATTACCCGATTTCTGGGATCACGTCCGCGGAACCGGGCGGCCGAGCAGGAACGCAGGATTCGCGCCGGGACGCGGACGATACTTCTGCGCGCGGCCGCTGTCGACTTCCGCGACGTAGAAGTTGCCGTCCGGGTCGACGCTCAGCCCGTGCACGCCCCACATCCCACCCGGGAAATCGCCCCAGGTTCCGAACGCGTACAGGAAGTTGCCGTCGAGATCGTATTTCAGGATCTTCGACGTGCCGCGGTCGGCGGCCCAGAGGTGGCGATCGCTCGTGATGATGAACAGGTGGATGTCCGACGGCGGCGGACCGAAGCTCCACTCGCGCAGATATTTCCCGTTCTCGTCGAACACCTGGACGCGATGATTCTGCCGATCGTTGACGAAGAGCTGACGCGTCTGCGGATCGATCGCGATGCCGTGGACGTTGTTGAAGTAGCCAGGCCGCTTCTCGTTCGGCGGGTTCCCCTTCTCGCCCCACGCCGTCACGTACTTGCCGTTCTTGTCGAACTTCACGACGCGCGTGTTGGCGTAGCCGTCCGCGACGAAGAACGTGCCGTCGGGCAGCCACGCGATGAACGTCGGCCGGTAGAAATGTCTGTCGTCGGCGGCATGCACGTTCGGTTCGCCGATCGTCTGCAGCAGCCGCTTGCCGTCGTTGCTGAAGATGAAAATCGCGTGGCGGTAATCGTCGACCACCCACACGCGCTTCTCCGGATCGTACGGGCTGATGTACACCGCATGCGGCCGGCGAAGCATCTTGTCCCACTGCGTCCAGTCCTCGACCATGTTCCCGTTCGCGTCGACGACGACGATGCAGTGCTCCCAGCGGAAATCTTCACCGGCTTTGCCGACGTCGGAGTCGTCGCCGACTTTTCCATCGCGCGTTTCGAGCGCGCCGGGCGGGCTCGTCGACGTCGCATCGCGCCACGGCAGCCGTCCGATCGGGAATTCGATGTTCGGCCCGAGCTGCGGCAGCTTGATCTGTTTGGGCCGCTCGATGTTCGGCAGTTCGCCGCGCTGCAGGATGAACACGCGGTTCGCGCTCTCCGCGAACACGCTCTGTCCGGCGCCCCACGTCCACTTCTCATGGCCCGGCAGGCTCGAGATCGGCTTCGGCCAGTTGGCGACGACTTCATAGCCGCCGAAGACGTCCTGCCCGCCCTTCTCGGCCGGCACGGCCGCGAAGCGGGGATCCTGACGCGATTGTCCTTCGACGAGCGTCATCCGACTTGCGATCACCGATGCCGTCACGATGATGAGCGCGGCGACGATCGAGATGTGCTTGCGCATGATGCTCCTTCAAGCTCTCACCACGGAGAACACAGAGGACACGCCTCGCAGCGTTCACCGAACGAAGACGTAAACCGCGCCGGCCTGCGACATCGACGTCCCCTGCTGATTGCCGTTGACGCCTTTCGCGCCGCTCGATTCGAAATGCGCGCCGACCGCCATCGTCCGGCCGTCACGGCTGACCGCGACGGCGCTGCCGAACTCATCGAACTTTTTCGTGTTCGATCCCTTGAAGTACACCTGCTGCGACCACGTCGTGCCCTGGCGGTTGAAGAGGTACACGGCGCCCGCTTCGTCGGCGCCCTTGGCGTCCTGTTTGCCGTTGATGCCCTGCGACGCGCCGTCTTCGTTCGGCGCAGAGACCGCGAAGGTATTGCCGTCGCCGCTCAGGTGAAGATGGATGCCGAACCAGTCGTCCTTGCCGACGTTCGACGCCTTGAAATTCGCCTGCTCGGTCCACGTCGTTCCGTTGCGCACGAACACGTACGCGGCGCCCGAAGAGTTGTCGTCCGGCGCGTCGACCTTGCCCGAGTGGCCGCTTTGCACCACGTTGATGCCGCCGACCATCGTGTCTTCGTCGAGCGCGCCCGTCGCGACCGTGTTCCCGTCGTCGCTGATCGCGATCGAGCAGCCCATCGAGTCCTGCGGGTCGCCTTCCTTCGCCTTGAGGTACGCCTGCTGCGTCCAGCTCGCGCCGCTGCGAACGAACACGTACGCCGCGCCGGTGCCGGCGGCGCGTCGATCGTAGGGTCCGTTGATCTGTCGCGTCGATCCGGCTTCGTCGAACGAACCGACGGCGATGGTGCTGCTGTCGCCGCTGACCGCGACCGAGTAGCCGAAGAGAAAGTTGCGGCTGGCGTTCGCTGCTTTGAGATACGCCTGCTGCGACCACGCGCCTGCGTTGCGAACGAAGACGTACGCCGCGCCCGCGTTCGGCGCCGAATTGTCTTTCTCGTCGCCGTTGACCGTGGTGGCGCCGCTGTCTTCGCCGATCGCGCCGGCGACGAGCAGGTTTCCATCGCCGCTGAGGCTGATCGAATAGCCGAACTGATCGCCCTCTTCCGCGTCTCCGGTGTTCGAGGCCTTGATGTAGGCCTGCTGAGACCACGCCGTGCCGCTCCGAGTGAAGACGTACACCGCGCCCGCATTCGGCATCGAGTTGTCGGCCTGATTGCCGTTGATGCCTGTGGCCGCGCTGTCTTCGTACGGAGCGGAAACCGCCAGCGTGTTGCCGTCGGCGCTCAGGGCGACGTTGAACCCGAACTGATCGTCCTGATCGGTATTCGAGGCCTTGATGTACGCCTGCTGCGACCATCCGGCGCCGCCACGCGCGTAAACGTACACCGCACCGGCGCCGAACTTGGAGTGATCGTCCTGTTTGCCGTTGATGCCGGTGGCGCTGCTCTCTTCCATCTGTGAGCCGACGGCAAGCGTGCTGCCGTCGGCGCTGAGCGCGACGGCGAAGCCGAACTGCGCGCCCTCGCGCGGGTTCGACGCTTTGACGTATGCCGCCTGCTTCCACGGCGACGCCGTCTTGGAGCTCGACTCGGATGCTCGCGGCGGGCGTGCGGCCGGCTGCTGGCCGTCCGCCGACAACGCCGTGGCGCCCGCCAACACGAAGACGAGGCCGACGATTCGGTGAGGCCCGTGCATTTACCGGCCGCCCGTTCTCGCCGGCGCGCACGGACCCGGCTGATTCGGCTGACCCGGATCGTTACCGCGGTAGATCTCTTTGCCGTTCGCGTCGAAGACGCGCGAGTTCTCCGAGAGCGTCATGTACGGCGACCCGTTCTTCAGGCGGCGTCCGACCATCGTCACCGTGTCGCCGACCTTGATGACGTCCTGGGTCCAGCACCAGCCTTTCAACTGCGTCGCGGAGCCCGCCTCGCCGCGCCAGCGCACGACCTTGTCGGCGTCCTCTTTCACGTCGACGACGACGATCGAGTGCGGGTTGATCAGCTGCAGCTCCACGACCGTGCCTTTGACGGTCGTCAGCTTGTCCTCGTAGCGACCGGCGTCGCCGTGGTGCGCGAGAACCGCGGCCGACATCGCCGCGAGGCACACGCCGACGAGTGAGACGAGCGAAGATTTGATGTCCATGATCAGGTCCTCTGCACGTTCTTTTGAAGCCAGCTCACGATGAATTTGATGATCTCGTCGCTGTTCTTTTCGAGCATCATCATGTGACTGTTGCCGCTGATGCCGACAGTCTCGAGCCGGATGAAGTCGGTCTTCACGCCCGCCTGATTGAGCCATTTCGGAATGCACGGATCGTACACGCGATGATACGTGCCGCTGCCGGAAATCGACAGCACCGGAATGTGCTGCCAGTTGACGAGTTTCTTCGCCGGCTCCTCCTGCAACCAGCAGCGCACTTCGTCCGGCCGCTCGGATTTGTCCTCGAGGTGGACTTTCAGGTCGGCGGGGTTCGCGGCGGGCGGATCGAAGAGGAAGCGACTCGTGGTGAGCCCCCACGATCGCGGGTTCCTCGGCCCGGCGGTAACCTTTGCCGTGTCGGCGGATCCGATCTGCGGACCACCCGGCTCCACCGTGACCATGGCTCTCACCAGCTTCGGACGCGCTTCCGTCACGTCGAAGCCGACGCCGCCGCCCTGCGAGTGCGTCAGCAGGATTACCGGCGTGCCGATCATCTCGACGAGCGCGATGCCCGCGTCGCGCGCCAGCTCGGTCGACGCGCCGGCAAACTGCACCTGCGACCTGATGAACGTATCGAAGATCGGATCGCCCATCTTGCCGCTGCCCGGCCACTGCGTGTGGTTCATCTTGAGCGGGAAGTCGCCGCGCTCGCGCGCGTTGGTCCAGATGCGTTCGAGCTCCAGCGCGGTGCGAATACCGATCGCGCCGTCGATCGGTTTGCCGTCGGGTCCCGGCAGCGGCACGTACGCCGAGCGCCCGCGCGCCGGGTAGTCGACCATGTACAGCACGTATCCCTGCTGCGCGAGGTAGTACGCCCAGCCTGGCCGTCCGTCCGGCGTCTGCTGCCAGTCGACGCCGGTCTGGCCGTTGCCGTGGAAGAACACGATCGGCTCGGCGTGACGAATCTGTTTGGGTATCCACACCTCGGTATACATCGCGCCGCGCATCACTTCCTTGCCGCGTTCGCCCCAGTACGCGCCGCCCGCGTAGAAGAATCCTTTGCGCGCGATGTTCTCGGTGGAGAACGTCGGAATCGATTTCGGCGGCATTGCTTTGGATGGTGACGCTCCGGCCGGCGCTCGCGCGGTCTTCGCGAGCCATCTGCCGATGTAGCTCGCGATGTCGGCGCTGTTCTTCTCGAGCATCATCATGTGGCCGTTGCCGGTGAGTCCGGCTTTCTCCATCTCGATGTACTCGGTCGCCACGCCGGCCTGCGTCAGCCATTTCGCGAGGCAGTGATCGTAGACGCGGTGATAGCCGCCTTCGCCGTTGAGGAACAGCACCGGCACGTTCTGCAGGTTTTTCAACTTCCGCGCCGGCTCCTGCTGAACGTAGCACGCGACTTTTCCCGGCTCCGCCCTGCCATCGAGCTCGGTCTTCAACTCGGATGCGCTCGCGATCGGCGGGTCGTACGCAATCGCGCTGTTGGCGACGCCCCAGCTCAGTCCGCCGCCGTCGGTGTACGCAACCTTCGCCGCGTCGACGCCTTTGATCGGCGGCGCGGCCGGTTCGACGGTCACGATCGCCTTGACGGCGTTCGGCCGTGCGTCGGCGATCAGCCACCCGAAGGCGCCGCCCTGTGAATGCGTCAGGAGAATCACGGGAGTGCCGATCGCGTCGACGAGCGCGACGTTCGCGTCGCGCGTCGACGTTTCCTGACGCGCGCCGGCGAGGAACTGCACCTGCGTTTTCGTGAACGCGTCGAAAATCGGATCGCCGATCCGTCCGCTGCCCGGCCACTGCATGTGCTTCTTGGCCTGGGGAAAGTCGCCGCGCGCCGCCGAGGCGGTGAACGTCTCTTCGAGGTTCGGCGCCGTGCGGATCGTCAGGTTCGATCGCTCCGCCGTGCCGTCGACGCCCGGCACGTACTGCGATCGGCCGCGCGCCGGAAAATCCTCGAGATAGACGACGTAGCCCATCTCGAGGAAGTTGTAGGCCCAGCCCGGACGGCCGTCGGCTGTCTGCAGCCAGTCGACGCCGGTCTGCCCGGCGCCGTGCAGGAACACGATCGGGTAGGGCGAGCGAATCTGCTTCGGAACCATCACTTCGACGTACATCGCGCCGCCCATCGTCGATTCCCTGTCGGGTCCCAGCTCGCCGACGTACTTGCCGCCCGCGTAGAAGAACGCGTGGCGCGCAACCTTGTCGAGCGGGACCGTGCGAATCGCGTCGGACGGCGACGCCTTCGACGCGCCGGACTGAGCGATCGATGGACGAGCGAGGCCGACGAGAAACAGCAGGACGAGACTGAACGCGCGCGATCGTCGATTACGCCGAGCGGCGAGGGCCGCGAGGGACAGGCTCCGCGTCTTCATGACGGTTCCCCTTCTGTTTTCGCGGGATTATGTCGATCCGAGCCGCAGCAGCTTGACGAGCGTGCCGCCGAGGATCGCTTCCTTGTCCGCGTCGCTCAGGAACGACGCGCGCAGGATGAAGTCGACGCCGACAGGCCACGGAAACGGCATGTCGGTTCCGTAGACGATCTGACGCGCGCCCATCTCGGCGACGAGATGCCGCAGTCCTTCCTCGCGAAACACCATCGAGTCGACCAGGATCTGATCGCGGAAGTATTCGCCGAACTTGCGCTTCATGACGGCGCAGTTCTGCGGATCGCGAGTGCACGCCGCTTCCGACCGGCCGAGATACGACGGCAGGTAGCCGCCGGCGTGCGCCGCGCAGACGCGCAGCCCGGGAAACTTGTCGAGCGTCCCGTCGAAAATCAGATGCGAGAGAAAGACCGTCGTCTCGAGCGGATTGCCGATGGTGTTGCCCAATCCGCCGCGGCCGCGCAACCGCTGGTTCTGCGTCGTGCCCGGCGCGTTGCGCGGGTGCATGAACACGAGCACGCCGAGCTCCTGCGCTTTCGCCCAGAACGGATCGAATTTCGGCGACGACAGCTCCTCGCCTTCGACGCTGCCGCCGATGGCGGCACCGCGCAGCCCGAGCCTTTTGATTCCGTGTTCCAGCTGCTCGGCCGCCAGATCGGGAAACTGCAGCGACACCGTCGCGAGCCCGACGAACCGATCCGGATGCGCCGCGCACCACGCGGAGAGCTTCTCGTTCTCGACGGCCACGATCCGGCACGCGAGCTCGCGTTCGGCCGAGTACCAGAACGCGTTGACGCTCAAGACCTGCACGTCGATCCCCTGCTCGTCGATCGCTTTGAGGCGTTCGGCGCCGAGCACGAGGCCGCCTTCCTGATCGCCGCCGCCCCCTCTCCCGCCGCCCGCGGGCGCGAGCTTCGTACCTTTAATGATGTCGCCGACCTCGGGCACCGACAGGTGGCCGTGGACGTCGACCACCTTGATGCGCCGGCGGCCGACGGAAACTTCGCGCCGTGGCGGCGTCTGGATGAAGAAGCCGGCGGCGGCGCCGGCGCCGGTCTTGACGAATGCTCTGCGGGTCAGCATGGCGGCTCCTCCGATTACGGCGCGAGCGACGCGAGGTACGCCGCCGTCGCCAGCCCTCCTGATACAGCGCGGGCCGGGCGGATTGCGTCCACCCGGCCCTGCGACATGCCTGACTCTGAACGTCTGTTTCAGAACGTCACGCGAAATCCCAGCTGCAGCGTGCGCGGCGCGAACGAGAGATTCGTGCTCGGCTGCGGCTGGCCGTACTGTGGATTGGTGACCCGCGTCTCGTACGCGCCGTAGTTCGCGCGATTGAAGACGTTGAACAGTTCCACGTAGCCGCCGGCTGTCGCATGGCCGTGGAGCGGCACCCGTTCCTGCAGCCGCATGTCGACGCGATGGATCGGCGCGAACACGAAACTCTCGCGCGGGATGATCGTGCCGTCCGGCAGCAGCCGATCGACGCTGGTGATCTGAAGCCCGCGCGCGTCGCAGCCGCAGGTCGCTTGCGTGCGCTGCCCCGAGCCGTAGAAGTAGATGCCGCTCAGCTGCAGACCGTAACCGACCTGCCAGATGCCGTTGAACACGAGCCGATGACGCTGATCGGTTTCCGCGAACGACCGTTCGCCGCCGGCGTCGTTCGTCACCGCGAATGGCACTTCGGCGAGACCGCTGATCGGCGCCGGGTCGCGGTCCCATAGGCCCGACAGCGTGTACGTGAGCGAACCCTGCCAGCGATGGCTCATCCGCTTCGTCAAGTGCGTCTGCAGGCCGTGATAATCGGACATGCCGGTCATCGGGAACATGCCGACGACCCCGTAGAGCGGAAACGCGCGGCGGCTCGCGATCGAATACGGATAGGCAATGCCGGTGTCCGGATTGAACGTCACGTTGACGTTGTCCTGGATCGATTTCTCGTCGCGGCTCTTCGTGTTCACGTAGTCGATTTCGATCGCCGTATCGTTGGTCATCTGCCGCGCGACGCCGATCGAGCTCTGCCAGCTGTGCGGCACGTGCGCGTACGCCGGCGGCGGCGCCTGCTCCTGCAGATCGCGCAGGAGACATCCGGGCGCGTTGTTGACGTTACAGAACCGCTGCAGCGCCTGGTCGTAAGTCGGCAGCGGCCCGTTGAACGGGTTCGCCGCAAAGTCCGACCGCGTGCGATCGTTGTCGACGGCAATCACCGCGATCGTCAACGGGCTCATCGGCCACAGCACGTTCGTGTTGAGGATGTCGTTGTAGTACAGGCCGGCGCCGCCGCGCAGCACCGTCCGTTCGTTGAATTGATACGCGAAGCCGAATCGCGGCTGAATGTTGTTCGCGTCCTGCGGCCGACCCGCGTGCTCGAACGGCTCGAAGGTCACGTCCTGCGCGAACGCGTTCCAGATGAGGTCGTACCGCAGACCGAGGTTCAGCGTGAGGCGGTTGCTGACCTTCCAGTCGTCCTGCGCCCACGCGCCGTACTTCCACATGTGAATCGGAGTCAGAAAGGCGGACGAATCCGACACGCCGACGGTGTAGCGCGTCGTGATCGATGAGATCGCCGCAAGATTCCACGTATCCGCATTGAACGGATCGGGGAAGAGATCCTCGATGTTCGCGGGAACCGGCCCGCCGTTCGCCGTGATGACGCCGCCGCACCGGTTGCAGTTGCGCGTCTCGTCGAGGAGGTGCAGGTACTCGCCGCCGGCCTTCAGATCGTGGCGCCCCGCCGCGTCGTACGACAAGGTGAAGTCGTCGCGCAGCGTGTACGCGTTCTGATTGCGGTAGCGCGGCAGGTTGTTGTTGCGGTTGAACGAGAAGCCCCTGAAGTTGATGACGGGGCCGTCGGTCGTGATCCCGTTGCCGGCCTGCCAGTGCTGCGACCACTTCGTGAGGCTCTGCTGGTCGATGCCGTAGGAAGCGTAGCCGTATCTGAACTCGTTGACCGCGCGAGCGCTGATGACCTGCGTGAACTGACCGATGACGTCGGTGTTGTGCTCGCGGTTGCTGTTGGTTGCCGAGGGATGGTTGCCGGTTCCAGCTCCGAACGGTTCGAAGAGGCCTGAATGGGCGACCTTCCCCATCAGGCGCATCGTCGACGACAGCTGTTGATCGAGCCGCACGCCGCCAAGCTTCACGTTTCTGATGCCGTCCAACTCGACGTTGAACCGCGGATACGGCGTCGTCCAGATCGAGGTCAGCGGCTGGCGCTCGTATTCATAATTGCCGAAGAAATGCAGCTTGTTCTTGACGATCGGGCCGCCCAGCGTGCCGCTGACCTGCTGATTCTTGTAGGGGAGGACGCGTTTCAGCACCGGGTCGGCCGCGTTCCACGCGCTGTCGCGGAAGTTGCCGACGAGCGAACCGCCCAGCAGGTTCGTTCCCGATTTCGTGACGACGTTCACCTGCACGCCCGTGGAGCGTCCCTGCGTCGCGTCGAAGCGGTTCGAGATGAACTGGAACTCCGCGATCGAATCGTTGCTGTACCGCGACTGATTGCCCGTACCGAGATTTGCAGTGACCTGCTGGCCGTCGACGTTCAACTGGAACTCGCGCACGTCGACTCGATCCTGAACCGGCAGCGATCCCTGCGCGTTGGTCCTGTTTCCCGGCGCGAGCAGCGCGAGCGACATCCAGTTGCGTCCCTGCGACGGCAGTTCCTGCACCTGGCGCTGATCGATGTTGCCGCCCAGGCTCGACGTCGTCGTTTCGATGAGCGGCGACTGCGCGGTGACGACGACCGATTCCTGCACTGAAGCGGGCGCCATCTGCAGATTGATCACCGCCGTCTGGCCAACGAGCAGCTCCAGGCCGGTTCGCGTGAGCGTGCTGAACCCAGCGAGTTCCGCGGTCAACCTGTAGACGCCGATGCGCACGGGTATGCGGTAGACCCCGCGCTGATCGGTCGTCGCTTCAAAGCTGTTGCCGGTGGCTTCGAGGACCGCTCGAAGCGTGACGCCAGGCAGAATCGCGCCGGTGGAATCGGTCACCGTGCCGCTGAACACTGCCTCCTGCGCGAACGCCGCGATGGGCGCCGCTACGATTGCGCACACACAGATCAACCGCCGGACGACGCTCGATGTCATATGGGCTCCCTCTGAGGACAATGAATCCCAACGACGCGGGCCCGAAATGAAGCCGAAATGGAGCGCATTCTACACCGCCGCTTCCCTCTGTCAACGTTGCGGATCCGGTTTTTCGCTTCCGGTGTAGATGAATTCGACGACTGCTGTGTTGCCGGCCGTGACGTCGACGCTCTGCGTCAACGTCCCGTACCGTTCGTGCCATGCACGGATCGTGTGGCGGCCGGGAGGAATCGCGTCGATCGTGAAGACTCCTGCGCCGCTGCTGACGGTGAAGTACGGGTGATCAACGACCCCGACGAACGCGGTCATCCAGCGGTGGACGTCGCAGGCGATGTGCAGCATGACCTCTTCGTGCTTCAACTCGACCTTGTAGACCATTCCCCTCAACGGCTGGCCGATGTTGAAGTCGTTCGACGCTTTGGAGAGCCCGTGCACGTCGTGCAGCGTTGGATCGCTGTTCCGGAACTCGATCGTCTGGCCGACGCGCGCGCCGACGACACGGGGCCGGTACATGCAGCGCTGCTGATCGATCGTCACGACGCCGGCGGGACGCGGAGCGTCCGGAAACGACCCCGCGAGGTGCACGAACGCGTTGGCGAGCCCGCCATCGTCGCTCGTCACGACCGCGTCCTGCACGATGCGCTTGCCGCGCGCCGCCTCTGCGCAGCGCGGGTCCATACCCATCCGGATGATCGGATTGCCCGGGGGCGGAGCGGTCAGCCGCACACGTCCCTGGATGGATCCGCCGGCGGCGGTCGACGGCTGCCAAGCGACGACCGGCACCACGGCGCACACGAGCGTGAGCGACAAGAGCCAGCGCATCATTTCTTGTTCTTCGGATACCAGTACTTCAGGTGGCAGTGCTCGCATGCCGCGTCGATCGCGTCGCCCGAGTCGAGCAGGGCTTCAGCGTCTTTCTTTTCCGTCGCGTTCAGCGCCCGTGTCGCCGCGGCGACGAGCTCCTGCGCGCGCGCGATCCACGTCGCGCGATCCGATGCGACCAGCTTCGCGATCTGATCCGGCGTCAGCTCGATCGCGCTCGCTTTTTCGGCGACCGACGTCGAAGACTCGGCGAGCGCATCGGCGGCGGCGATGCTGGCCGGGCTCGCGATGCGGCGGCCCGGCATCATGAGCAGATTGCCCGCCTCGACCAGCGTCAGCGCGTTGTTGCGGACCACGGCCCACTCGTGATCGTTTTTCGGCGTCTTCGTTTCCTGTCCTCTGATCGAAATCGTGGTCGACACCGCCTCGAAGACGACGTCGGAGCTCGGATCGACCATCGCGAGCATCAAATCCTGGACCGTCGCGACGGGCCGGCCGCCGGGACGCCGCGTCGATGCGATTGACTGAGGCGCCTGCTGAGCCGACACGACGCTCACCGAGCAGCACATGACGGCGATGCCAACCCGGTATCCGAACCGACTCGTGGCCATCAGCGCTCCTGAAACGCGTCGGCGTCGACGATGCACTTACCCCCTCGTTCCTTTCCTCGGGGTAATCATCTTCGTGATGCGTCCAACGCTCGTGTCGCCGGTATAGAGGTTGCCTTCCGAATCCATGACCATGTAGTTGGATTCGACGAACTGGCCCTCGCCTCTGCCGGGCCCGTTACCGATCGCGCCGAGCACGTTGCCATCCCAGTCTATTTTGAAGATCTGGCCATCCTGACCGGTCGCCAGCCATAACTGCTTGCGGGGATCCACATAGAGAGCGCACGTGAGGTTCCTCATTTGAATCGTTTTGAGGAACTTGCCATGTGCGTCGTAGACGACGAGTCGATATTCCTCCCGATCGGCGATATACACGTTGCCGTTGTCGGGGTTGATGGCAATCCCGTGGACCATGCTGAAGTGCCCCTGGCCGGCATGGTTGCCAAACCATTGATCGATGAATCTGCCGTTCTTATCGAGATGCAGGACGCGCGCGGCGCCGATCTTGTTCGTCGGAGATTTGTCGGTGTCGTTGGGACTCTCGTTCGCGTGACCCTCGCCGATATAGACATCGCCGTTTGCCGCGAACGCCAGGTGTAGCGGCTGCCAGAGAAGCCTCTGTCCCTTGGCTTCGTCCCAATCACCCCTCTGGTCCTTCACGCCGACGGTCATCAGCAGTTTTCCCTCGGGACTGAGTTTCATCACGGTGTCGCCGTTCTCGTCGCAGATCCAGATGTTGTCCTCTGCGTCGATGGTCATTCCGTGCGCCTTGTTCTGATGCCCGATGACCTCGTCGCCGATCGCGCGAATCAGCGTGTGATTCCGGTCGAACTCGAACAACTGCGGTTTGCCCGCGGCGTTGCGCTGAAACGCGAACAGATGTCCTCTTGAATTGATCGCGACGGCCGAGACACCGCCGCCGCCTTCGGGCAACGCGAACGGGTACGCGTAGGTGAATCCCAGATCGGGTGTGCGCACTTCATGAGAAATGATGTTGCGCTCTCTTCCCCACGCGCAGATGGGCGAATGCGTGCACGGTTCCGCGCCGCTGTTCCCCTGGATGACCTCGCCTCGCCCTGCGAGTCTTCCGCCGCCTTGTGATTGCTGATCCAGAGCCGATGTCTGCGGCCGCCCGGCTCGCGCGTCAGCCGGAGGAAATGCCGGCGGTGAAGCAAAGAGTGCGAGTGCGATCACGCCGGCGAAAATGTGCCCTCTCATTTCGGCCTCCTGACAGCTTCGAGCACGACGCGAATGAAATGAACGGTTCACCTTATACCAACGTCGACGCCTCGTCCACGAGTGCCGGCGGTATAATTCGCGCAGCATTCGATCGACCGTCTGCATCTTCCAGCCGCGATTCACCGACGGGAGGTCGCGATGATCAGAGGGATGATGGTCGGGGTCGCGGTTGCGCTGGCCGCGACGACGACGGCCGCACAATCGACTCGTGAAGGATCGGCAAAGAAAGCGACGGCCGCGCCCGCGCGAACATCGTCAGTGCAAATCTCCGTGCGCGACCAGAATCGCGCGCCGTTGTCCGGCGTTCATCTGATTCTTTCCGGCGCGGCAGCGGGAGCGTACACGACGGGCGCCGCAGGAACGACGGTCATTCCGAAGCTCAAGGACGGGTTGTACCGCGTACGGTGCGAGCACGCAGGCTTCATCACGCTCGAACGGGAGTTTACCGTTCGCGGCGGTGTGATGAAGAACGCCATCGACGTCGTGTTGAATCCGGCCCAGCCCTCCGCCGGATCCGCGCCATCCGACGCCGCGTCGGCTTCAACCGCCGGTCCGAGCGGGCCGCCAGTCACCGTGTCGATCACTGATTTCCTCGATCGAAATTTCATCGGCCGGGAGCCGATGCGGGAATCCGTATTGGCGTGCCGGCCGCTGGAGGCGGTGCGGCTGCTGCAAATGCGCGAACCCGTCGCGCGGCACGTTCACGATCGCGTGGACGAAATCATCTATGTCGTCGCGGGCGACGGCGTGCTTCGCCTCGGCGAAAACGCGATCGCGCTGCGCCCTGCCACGCTCGTCGTGGTGCCACACGGCAGCAATCACGCGTTCGAGATCCGCGGAAAGAAGCCATTGATCGCCGTGTCGACGCTCGCCGGCGCCGCGTGCACGCCGCCCCCGACCGCACGCTGAATCGCGTATAAAGAACAGAACGTCGCCACGCAGAGCATGACGCCGCGAGGACGTCTCAAAGCGCTTACGGCTCGGTGACGTTCTGTTCTGGATACGCCCGAGCGCTACGGCGCGAGGGCGTCAGCGCGTGGGGGGGCCCACGCGAGTAAATGTTGTTCGGACGGTCGAACGGTGCGCCAGAGCGAGGGCGGCCCGCACGCGGTCTCGCCGCCGTGAAGGAGCTACTGATCGACGTAGCCTTTAAAAGGTCTGCGCCGCATGCGTCGACGCAAGCGCCGTCCGGATTAGAACGAGATCCGGAATGCGAGCTGTCCGGTCCTCGGGATACCAGCGGACGAAGTCGCCTGGCCGAACAGCGCGTTGCCGTAGATCGTGTTCCGATTGAACCGAGCGTAGTCATACAAGTTGAATACTTCGGCCATCCCGGTCAGCTTGATCGTACCGACGCGCACGTCCTTGGAGACGCGCAGATCCAGCGACTGCCATGGATCCTGACGGAACGTGTTACGTGGAATCACCGTGAGGTCGGCGAGCACGCGGCGTGCGCCATTGACCTGACCAAGCGGATCGGCAGGCGAGGTGATCGTCGAATAGTTGCCGGATCCGTAATGGAAAGATCCTGCGAGCAGCAGACCCCAGCGCACGTTCCAGACACCGTTGGCGTTCAGCGTGTTCCGCTGGAACTCCGAGGAGCGCGCCCATTCGGCCGACACGTCGAATGGGTTGAGCAGTTGGCTTCCATAGCCGGCGCTCGAGATGCCGGTGTCGTGCTTGTAGAACATCAACGTGTAGGTGAGGCCGAACTGGAAATTGCTCCGGTATCTCCGCGTGAACGAGCTGGCCAGCGCGAAGTAATCCGAGTACCCGATGCTCGCTTTGAGGTTGATCGGCCCGTAACTCGAGTTCGGCCGGCCGAACCTCGAGGGGTTCTTCGGAAAGCCGGTGACCGGATCGTAGAAGACGTTCGGATCGAGCTGCTCGTCCTCGCGGTACCCCTTGTAATACACCAGGTCAGCATCGACGCCCATCACATCGGTGAATTGCTTCTGAAACCCGAACATGCTCTGCCAGGTCGAGGGCATCTGGAAACCCGGCTGAATGACCGAGATGGTCTGCGGCGGCAGCGGCACCTTGCCGGACAGCACGTCGTTCAACGTCGCGCCGCGCGCCGGATCCTGCACGAAGCCCGGCTTTCCGTCGTTCTGGAATGAGGCGACGATGAGGCGCTGTCCGCCGAACAGCTGCGCATCGACCGCCTGGTTGCCGCCCTGGGTTCCGAAGAACAGGCCGGAGCCGCCGCGTATCACCAAATCGTTCTTGCCGGTGACGTTCCACGCGAACCCCACGCGCGGGGCAACGTTGCTCAGATCGCGAATGTTGTTCTTGTAGCCGTAGTCCTGGACATTGAATCCGTTGTTGATAATGAGCGTCGTTTCCTTGTTGCCGGGCGAGACGAAGTCCTTCCACGCGACGTCGTAGCGCACGCCGAGATTGAGCGTGAGCCGGTTGTTGACGGCCCATGTATCGCCCAACCATCCCGCGTACATCGGCCGCGGGACGTCGTACGTCCAGTCGTCGCCCGGTGCGTAGTAAATGTCGAACCGCGTCGCGATCGAATCGAGGCCGGCGAGATTCCATTGCGCGGGATTGGTCCACTGCGCCAGCGGGACACGCTGCGACAGGTCGGCCGGCGTCGTGCTGAAGAACATCTGACCGCGCGAGCGCGCCCGCCACCACCCGGCATCTTTTTCGATGTGCAGCTCGCTGCCGACTTTCAGGTCATGCGTTCCTTTGTGCCATTTCACCTCATAGGTCGTCGTCACATGATCCTGGTTCCAGTCCTCCGGATAATTCCAGTTCGGACCGATCGTGATGCTGCCGAAGATGAACTCGGGGAACGACGAGGGTCCGTCCTTCAACGGCGCGTTGATGAACTGGTAGTGGAACCAGTTGACCTTCAACTCCTGCAGCAGATTGTTTCTGACAACGCGCGACCAGTTGCCGGTGACGAAGTTCGAGTGGTGGAACCGCTCGGCGCCCCGCGTTGGACTGGTGGTCGCGGAGAAGAAATGGGGGTTCTGCCAATCGAAGTAGTTGCCGCGGACGAGCAGGTGATCCTTCGGCGTCAACTGGTAATCGCCGCGCCCGAGCGCGTAGTGCTGAAACGTATCGGCTGGCAGGGTAATGGTCTCTCCTCTGTACACCGACGGGCCGATGACGATCGTGTTCGGCTCGCGCTGATACTCGTACGAGAAGAAGTAGTGCATCTTGTCCTTGATGATCGGACCGCCGAACGTCCCGCCCACCTGCTGATTGGAATACGGCAGCACCTTTCCTGTGTATGCGTCCGCTGCATTGAGCTTGTCGCTGCGGAAATAGCCGTACATGCTGCCGCTGTAGTTGTTCGCACCCGCTTTCGAGATCGCCTGCACCTGCAGCCCCACCGACCGGCCCATCGTGACGTCGAACATGTTCGTCACGATCTGATACTCGGCGATGGCGTCGCGGCTGATCCCTGGCTGACCGAAACCGGTGACCGACGTCTCCTGCGTGATCTCCTGTCCGTCGAGGTTCACTCGAAAGGCCGCCGTTCTGCTGCTGCCGTTCGGCGTCGATGTATCGGTGATCTGGTTGGCGGTAATCCCTTTGACCATCGTGGAGAGCTGGAGCCAGTTCCGTCCATTGATCGGGAGCTCCTCCATTTGACGCCGATCGACGTTGCCCGAGACCTGCGCCTGCCGCGTGTCGACGAGCGGCGCGGCCGCGCTCACCGTGAGCGTCTCTGCGATGCTCGCCACCTTCATCGAAAACACGATCGTGGCGTTCTGTCCGACGAGCAGTTCGACTTCCGAAAGCACCGAAGGCGCGAAACCTGCCAGCTCGGCCTGCACTTTGTACTTTCCCGCCTGCATGCCGACGAGCCGGTACTCGCCGCGCACGTCGGTGACAGCCGTGAACTGACGTCCCGTGGCGAGGTCGGCCGCGGTGACGGTGACGCCGGGAAGGACGGCTTTGGATTCGTCGGCGACCGTTCCGACGATTGTGGCTTCGACCTGCGCGTACGCAGGCGCAACCACCGCGAGAAGGACGAACAAGGTGGCCACGAGACGGGCGCGAACGGGTTCCATCGGTTCCTCCTAGATCCGGGGGGCTTCGCCCCCGCGGCCCCCCACGCCGTCGCTCGCGGCGGCCCCTTGCCCCGCTCCGCTCCGGCGGGCGCGCCTGTGGCGCGCCTAGCCAGGTTCCGGCAACGAGTCAGCGCGTCGACGTCGACCGCGGCCGCGAACGATCGCGAGCGCGAACGCCGCCACCACGACCAGCCCTGCACTTCCGAGTCGTACCTGCGCCGACGAAGAACGCGCAGTCGCGCGGCGCAGGATGTCGTCGTACTTGGCGTCGGCCTGCTGCACGCGGGAACGCAGCAGATATCGCTGGCGTTCCCACTGCGGCGCGAGCACGCTCACGGTTTCCCATGCTTCGAGGTCGCCCATCGGGTCGACGGGAGCGGTGAGCAGATCCTGCAGAATCTGGTGTTCTCCGCGCACCAGCTCCGCGACGGCCGGCGTTTTCCAGAACGGCTGGTCGTCGACGACGACGTAGATTGGCGCCGAGTGCGCGATTGCGCCGAGCTCCTGCAGCTGGCCCTGCGCGGGCACTTCCCGGTTTCCGGTGGCGCGCACCGCGATCCACATGCTGTGATCGGCCGTCAACTCCTTTTGCAGCTCGATGCGGTCGCCGCCGCTCGCACGCTCGGTGACGGCAACGTCGCCCTGCACGATCAGGTCGAGACGCCCCAATGCGTCGATGTCGGGGTTGAGCCGCGCGGCCGCCGCGATCTGGAGCTGCGCGCCTCGCGCGACATGAATCTCGTCGCCCATTCCTCGTCCGTTGATCGTGAAATCGAGCAACGGACCGTTTGTGACGAACGCGTGGCCCGCTTTGAAGGATGAATACCAGGCGTCCGGATCGAACGGACCATCGAGCTTCACGTAGTACCGCTCGACGCCAGGCAGCGAGGGACCGAAGTACGGGTAATCGGATCCGGCGGCGGGACTTATCTTGAACCCGAGATTGAGATACGGATACCAATTGTCGACGCCGAGGCGCCCGCCCTGCAGCACTTCGATGAAGTCGACGAGACCGAACGGAGCATCGAGCGACAGACCGCGGCGGCCGTTGAAGATCTGCGCCATGTGCGCGTAGCCGGACACGCCGCCCTGCATGTGCGACGCTTCGAAGACCTTGTGATACGAAAAGAAATCCTCCGGCGGAAGATGAATCGGCTTCTGCAGGTTGTGATGAATCGTGTGGCCGCGCTCCGTCGTTCGCGGATCTTCCTGTCCCGATGCAAGCAGGTGCCCGTCACGCAGATACCGTCCGGCCTTGCCCCACGCCGGTTGGCGGTAATGCGTCGTGACGATGTTGCCCATCTCGAGGAGATTGCCGACGTGCACGTCCTCGGCTGCGACCTGTCCCCACACGGCGGCGTCCTGCGTTTGTTCGCGCATGAGATGCAGGTGGGTGTCGCCGGAGTACCAGCCGCGCGACGGCTGGTTGATGAAGCGCTGCAGCGGAATTGCGACGCGCGCGAGTTGACCGGCTTTCACGTCGACCGCGCCCTTGAAGACGCGGTACTCGGGTCCTTTCGTCGCGACGACCTCGTACGATCCGGCAGGCACCTGAGTCTCGTAGGTGCCGTTCACGTAGAAGGCCTGACGCTCGGCGGAAGGCCAGAGCAGCCGCGGCGCCACCCACAGCAGCCGCGTTTCGTCGGCGTACCTGTGAATCAGCAGAGCCTGGTCCGACGGCAGCGGCGTTCGTCCCGTCGCGTCGTACAGCCCCAGGCGTGCCGCGACGAGCTCGCCCGTATCCGCATCCTTTACTTCGATTTGAACGCGTCCGCGAGGCGCCGCCGCCTTCGTCGCGGCGCTTCGGACGATCGAGATGTCGCAGAGCGCAATGCCGCCGCGCGCGCCGACGGCGAGATCGGTGTTGAGAATGCCGAGGCCGGCGAAGCGGGCCCGTTCGAGGCGGACCGTCGCCTTCCGCAGCGCCGCGCCCGGCTCAGGCGAGATCTCTTTCGAGATGCCGTATCCATCGCCGCCGTTCTTGTCCCAGGCAATCGCGAAGGGCTGCGTGCGATCGGGCGCGTACGTCACGGTCACGTCGACCGGCTCGTCGACATCGAATGCGTATCGATCGTCGACATCGAACGCGAACAGATCGCCGAAGAGACATGCCTGGCCGCCAATCGTCATCATCTGTGCCGGCGCCTTGCTGCCGTTCAGGCCCAGTTCGGATCGATTGGCATCGAGGACGCGCGTGATGTGATCGCGTTTCCACGTGAGGGACACGACGCGCCGGGCTTCGGTGCCGTGCGCGCGCAACGTGACCGCTTGCCCGGCGGACACAAGCGCGGCGAGCGCCACGAGAGCCGACAATCGAGCGCGCTCATGTCGCAATCTCACGTCCGCCTCCTCCTGTGTGTGGCGTTACTCCGGCCGGAATTGCAGCTGCGCGCGAGATTCACCCTTCATCGAGCGGACGCCGAGATACAAATCGCCGCGCGCGAGGGCCTCGCGATCGATCGGCTGAAGCACAACGTCGCCCGTGGATGCGGACCCGTTGAGCACGCTCAGAATCACCGGGCCGTTGTGGTCCTTCGCCGCCCGGTGTATGGCCACGGAAACAGCGCCGGCGCGCGCGCTCGTCGCCGACACGTCGTAGGACAAACGCCCTGTCACCGGATCGAATGTGAACGTCGCCCGCACTTCCTCGATGGCTGCGGCGCTGCGCAGCGGCGGCGGACGCTTTCCGTTCACGAGCGCAGGTGTCGTGGCCGGCGCGCGGCGGGGCTGGACCGCGCGTTCGAACGCGTACGCGATCGAAAGCAGCCGCGACTCGGTCCACGGCGGACCGAGCAGCTCCATGCCGATCGGCACGCCGTCGGCCGTGAAACCTGCGGGTACACTCAGCGCCGGGAAACCGGTGCTCGCGCTGACCTGGCAGTTGTTCATCCCTCGCACCGGCTCTCCGATGAGCGCAGCCTTGCGGCTCAGAACCGGATAGACCAGCGCATCGACCCGTTGCTCCTCGAGAGCCGCCGTGATCAGTTCACGCACCGCCGCACGTTTGTGCAGCGCAATCCGGTGCGCTGCGCTGTCGCGGCTGTCGATTGCGTTGCTCTGCTTGAATCCGGCCTCGAGCGCCGCGTGATAGTCGCCCCGCTTGAGAATTTCTCCGAGTGAATGAACCGGAGCCTGCGGGTAGCGGGCGAGGTAATCGAGCAAATCGAATTTGAATTCCGTGTTGATGACGCTCGACCCCTGCAGCGCGGTCTCGAGTCCGGCAATCGCGACGTCGACGATCGTCGCGCCCCGATCCCGCATCGCATCGATCGCCTTGCGGACGACGTCGCCGCCTTCCGTGTCTTCCGGCGCGGAGCCAAAAAGATTCCTGACGGCTCCAAGACGCGCGCCGGCGAGCGCCTCGGGCGTGAGCGCGTCGCGATAGCTTGCCGCGCGGTGTCCCTCGCCATCGCGCGTCACCGGATCATCCGCGTCGAGGCCGACCGTCGCGTCGAGCACGACCGCCAGATCGACGGACGTCCGCGCCAGCGGCCCGCCGACGTCCTGCGTGTGCGAGAGCGGGATGATTCCCTGCCGGCTGGAGAGTCCCATCGTGCCCCGCAGGCCGAACAGATTGTTGTTCGCCGCCGGGATTCGAATCGATCCACACGTGTCGCTGCCCAGTCCGGCCGCAGCGAAGCTCGCCGCGACAGCCGCGCCGGTACCGCCGCTCGAACCGCCGGGATTGCGCGACGGATCGTACGGGTTTCGCGTCTGACCGGAAATCGAGCTGATGGTCGTAATGCCGCGCGCGAGCTCGTGCAGGTTCGTCTTCCCGATGATCACGGCGCCGGCGTCACGCAGCTTCCGGACCTGGAACGCGTCGCGTTCGGGGGAGAAACCCGTCAGGGCGATCGATCCGCCGGTCGTCGGCAAATCGCGCGTGTCGTAATTGTCCTTGACGACGACCGGAATGCCGTGCAGCGGTCCGCGAACGCGACCGGAGGCGCGTTCGTCATCGAGCGCCTTTGCGGCGTCGAGCGCGCGCGGGTTCAGCGTCACCATCGCGTTCAGGCGTGGACCCTCCTGATCGTAGGCGGCGATGCGCGCGAGGTATGCGGCGACGAGCTGTCTGGAGCTGACCGTCCGAGCGGCCATCGCGTCCTGCAGCTCGGTGATCGTCTTCTCGACGACGTCGAATGACGCCTCCGAAGCCGCCGCCGCGCGCTGAACCCGCAGCCGGGCAGGCACCGCGGCTGATACTCCGAAGGCAGTCGCCACGGCCGCCACGAACGCCACGCGCGTGATCTGTCGTCGCAAGTTGCGGTCTTGTAGCACCAGCCGTATGGAGTGTCAACGACGCAAATGTCGTCAGTGCGCGCATCTTCGACAGAAATGTCGGACGCGAAGATCATTCGTTGGTGCTAGGATGCGCCGGGCTTCGCGGCTCGATGGCCAACCTCTTCTTCCGGACGCTTTCGCAGGGATTGCAGGCGTTCACGCCGGTCGCGGCGGCGCTGATGTGGTGCGCCGCCGTGGGCGCGGCGCGACACAGATCCGCGATCCGATACGGCCTCCTTCTGTCGATCCCGGCGACCGTTCCGTCCGCGTGGTGGTTTCAGGGCAGCGCGGCGCGTGCGCTCGACGAAGCCATCCTTGCCACGGTGACGTTCGCAATCGTGCTCGTGTGCGCGCGCAGGCTGCGATCATCGATCGGCGGCGCGACAATAGGTCATTCGCCTCCAGCGCGCAGTGGCACTTTTTTCGCGCTCGCTGCCGCGACGATCCTCGTCGTGGTTCGTCAGACGATGGAAATCGGATCGGTGTTGAGCGTGGCGGCGTTGCAGCTGCGCTCGTTCGACGCGACGTCGGCGATTGTGACCGGCGCCGCGCTTGCGGGTGTCGCCGCGTGGTCGTGGGCTCGCCTCGGCCGACAGCTGTCGCTACCGGTGGTTGAAGTTGCGATCGGCACGTTCGCCGCGCTCTTTCTCGCGCAGGTTGCCGTGTACGCCTTCCACGAGTGGGCGGAAGCGCGGCTGCTGCCATGGAGCGAGGCGCTGCACGCCGCGACGGAGCCGTACGGACCCGACGGGATCTACGGTATTCATTTCAGCGACCTGTTGCTTGTCGGTCCGCTTGCCGCGGTGGCGTGGACGCTGGTCCGCTCACGCGTCGCCGCGGCGCCGCGCGCTCGCGTCGTCAGCGCCGTCGCGCGCCCGCGCCTCGCCACCGTGACGATCGCGGTCGTGTGCCTGGCGTCGATGGGCATGCAGCGCGCCGACGCGCCGCCGCCGCTCACGCACGCGGGCGCCGCGCCCGCTGAAATCGCGCCCGTCCTCGCCCGACCGCACGTCGTGTTCCGCGACACCATGCCCGGACCGAATTTCGGTCGACTGAGCGTGGCGCCCCTCGACAACGTGCGACTTCGCCTGGCGGCCGCGGTGACGTGCGAACGGGTCTCGTTTGCGGCCGGACGTGGCCTCTGCCTGCACGTCGATCGCGGCGTGTTCAACCGCTACACCGCCCTGCTGCTCGACGGCCAGCTGCGTGCCGGCCCTTCGATCAAGCTGCAGGGTCTTCCCAGCCGGACGCGCGCCGCCGCCGACGGTCAGGTCGGCGCCGTCACGGTCTTCGTGACCGGCGACGATTACGCGTCGGAGTTTTCGACGCGGACCACGATCGTCGACCTGTCGAGCGGCGACGAGATCGGCGAGCTCGAGCAGTTCGCGACGTGGCGGAACGGCGCGCGGTTTCGGGCCGTCGATTTCAACTTCTGGGGCGTCACGTTCGCGCGCGACACGAACACGTTTTACGCATCGCTCCGCAGCGCGGGCACCACGTATCTGGTTCGCGGCGAGCTGGGGTTGCGCAGACTGACGGTCTTGCGCATGGGCGTCGAGTGTCCGTCGCTCTCACCGGACGGTCGCTTGCTCGCGTACAAGAAACGTGTCGGCCCAAGCCCCGACAGCTGGCGGCTGCACGTGCTCGAGCTCGCGACGAACGTGGAACGAATCATCGACGGCGAGACGCGATACATCGACGATCAGGTCGAATGGCTCGATTCACAGCACGTGCTGTACGCCATTCCGCGCCGGACGACCGCGATTTCAGACGTGTGGGTCGCGCCGGTCGACGGCGGCGGGTCCGCGCGGATCTTTCTGTCGGAAGCCGAATCGCCCATCGTCGTTCATTGAGCTGGTTGCTGGTTGCTGGGTTGCTGGCGGCGGGGTTGCTGGGGCTGGTTTCATTGCTGGTTGCCGGTTGCTGGGAGGAATCATTACCAGCCACCAGCAACCAGCCAGCCACCAGAGGAGGTTCGCATGTCGACCGTACGCACGCTGATACGGATCGCGATCTTCGTCTCGCTCGCGCTGATGGTCGGGCGCGCGCAGGCGCCGCAGGTCCAGCCGTCCGCGCAGGAAGGGCTCGACCGGATGGGAATCGTCGGCTACGCGGATCACATGACGGCGCAGCCCGGTGATGCGATCAAGTTCATGGTGAGCAGCAGCGCGTCGCGGTATCGCGTCGACATCGTTCGCATCATCCACGGCGACATCAACCCCAGGGGTCCCGGGATGAAAGAGTCGGTGGTGGAGACGGCGACCAACGGCGAATACTCCGGCAAGCGCCAGACGTTGCCCCTCGGATCGTACGTCGTCGTGCGCGACAATCCGGCGCTGCGTCTGACGGGCAGCTTCACGATGACGGCGTGGATCGCGGCGACGCGGCACGATCCGGTGGCGCCGGGCGGGCGCGCGCCCGACGGCGATCAGGGCATTCTGACGAAGTGGTCGCCGCGCGATCAGAGCGGATACGGTTTGTTCATCGAGAACGACGCGCGTCTCGCCTTGTGGCTCGGCGGACCGGGCGGCCGGATCGAGAAGGTGCGTGCGGAGATGCCGCTCCGGCCGTGGGTGCCGTCGATTCCTGGCGCGGCCAACGCGCCGCGGCCGCAGCACGTCACCACGACGTCGTGGTATTTCGTCGCGGCCTCGTACGACGCGGCGGCCGGCCGCGTCACGCTCGTTCAGGAGCCGCTGACCGAGTTCCCGTTCGATCCGACGCGTTCGACGACCGAGCATGCCACGCAGCTGAAGTCGCTCTCGACCAATGCCGCGCCGTTTCTGATCGCGGCGTATTCGTCGGGCGCCGCTGCCGGCGGCGAACCCATCATCAGCGGTCACTTCAACGGCAAGATCGACAACCCGCGGATTTACGGTCGCACGTTGAGCCGGCGCGATCTCGACGAGATTCGCCTGGGCCGCGGTCCGACCGATGCGATCGCGTCGTGGAATTTCTCGCTCGACATTCCGACCAGCGTCGTCACCGATACGTCGTCGCGGAAGCTCAATGGCATTGCGGTCAATACGCCGACGCGCGCGGTCACTGGCCACAACTGGACGGGCCGGGAGATGGATTTCAAACACGCGCGCGACGAGTACGGCGCGATTTACTTTCACGACGACGATCTGGAAGACACGAAATGGGAGCCAGGATTCGAGTTCAAGGTGCCGCCGGATCTCAAGAGCGGCGTCTACGCCGCACGCCTTCGAACTGATTCGGCCGAGGACTACGTGCCGTTCTTCGTGCGGCCGAAGAAGGGAACGGCGACGGCGAAGATCGCGTTTCTCGTTCCGACGTTCAGCTATCTCGCGTACGGCGGGACCGGCAACTCGGGATTCAACATCCTGAGCAATTACGCGCACCACACCGACGGCAGCGGCATCGGTTACTCGTCGCGCCTGAGGCCGATCACCAACATGCGGCCCAAGATCACGACGCGCAACCCATGGCAGTTCATGGAGGACACCTACATCGTCGATTGGCTCGACGTGAAAGGGTTCACGGTCGACGTCATCACCGATCAGGACCTGCATTTCGAGGGCGCGGCACTGCTGGCGCCGTACAAGGCGGTTCTCACAGGGTCGCATCCGGAGTACTACTCACAACAAATGCTCGACGGCCTTCACGCGTATCTCGAGAAAGGCGGTCGCGTGGTGTATCTCGGCGGCAACGGATTCTATTGGGTGACGCCGATGGATCCGGCCGGACGCTTCATCGAGCTGCGGCGCCGCGACGGAACCGAGCACTGGCAGGGGGCGCCCGGCGAGTCGTATCACAGCCTCACGGGCGAACCGGGCGGTCTCTGGCGGTTCCGCGGTCTGCCGCCGCAGCGGTACTTCGGCGTCGGCTTCACCGCGCAGGGTTTCGACAAGGGGTCGCCATATAAAAGGATGCCGGGCAGCTTCGACCCCCGCGTCGCGTTCATCTTCGAAGGGATCGGCGCCGATGAAATCATCGGGGACTTCCCCTCACTGGCGCTCGGCGAAGGGGCTGCGGGACAGGAGCTCGATCGCGTCGATTATCCGATCGGATCGCCCGCGCACACGCTGCTGCTCGCGCAGTCGTTCGGCCACTCCGATGCTTATCAGCATGTCGTCGAAGAGGTGAACACGTCCGATTCGCGGCAAGGCGGAACCGTCAACAAACTGGTGCATGCCGATCTCGCGTATCTCGAGTACCCCAACGGCGGCGCGGTGTTTTCGACCGGATCGATCGCGTGGTGCGCAAGTCTCTCGTACAACAACTACACGAACAACGTGTCGCGACTCACGAAAAACGTCCTGCGCCGCTTCGCGTCGGATGTGCCGCTGCCTCCGCCATCGACGTCGCGCCCGACGAGTCAACCGGCGATTCGGTAAAGGGATGGACGTTTATCTGCGCCGGAGGCGGCGGGCGAAAGCGCCAGCGACCGCCGTCCCCATCAGAAAGACGGTAGCTGGTTCGGGAGTTGGCGAAGGACCGTTCTCAGCGGCAAACTTGTAGTCGAGGTCTGCGAAGAAAAACATCCCGCCGGCGGCGGCAGCGAAGAACTGCACTGTTCCGTTGCCGGTCAACGCGGTCGAGAAAAGCGGGGCCGTGTTTCTGGCGATTGTCGGGAATCCAGTGACTTGCCCGGAGAACGTGAACCCTTCATTGAACCTTAAGAACATCGTCTGCGATGGGTCCGGCGCTACGACGATAGGCGCATCGAACACCACGTCGCCGGAGTAGAACACTGTCGCGTAGGTGTTGCCGTTGAACTGGACCGGAAAATCCGGCCTGTTGACCCACTCGCCGATGCTGCCAGTGAGATGACTGCTCAGATCCACCGGAGCGCCGCCGCTGCACGGGTTGCAGGTGCGGAGAGGCCCGGGCAGATTGCCGAATAGTAGCTCGGCGGGGAAGTCAAATCCGTTACCAATGAACCGAAAGAAAGACGGATCGCCGTTGTTCACGCTTAATGTGCCGGCGTTGACCAGGATTGGATCAGCCGAAGCTGAATCAGCAGATGCCGCGGTAATCAATAACAACACCGGAAGGCAGCGGAAACTCGTCCCTATCGCCATGAGGAACCTCTTTTCCACTTTGTGACAGGCGCTTACGTTGACTGTCCTTCGCTGCGCCGATCCGCTGTCGTACGGCTACGAATGTACGCGCGAGTGCAAGGCGCTGGCCCTTTCGCTCGACATGACGATGAGCAGAAGGTATCGAAGTGGGATCTCGCGTATCTCGACTATCCAAGCGGCGGCGCGTCGATTCAGCGTCCCGTCATACGCCGTCGGTCGTCGTCCCAGCGCCAGATGGCGATCCCGTTCTGCAGATGCACGCCGCCGAGCCACCGATCGAGTCCGCACGCGACCCGATCTCGACGGCCGGCCAGGACTTCGCGACCGGCGTCCGTCAGCGTGACGGTTCCCTGAAGCGATGCGCCGTCGACATGCGCCCCAGGAGCGATCGTGAGGAGCGAAGGTGATGTGCGGGACAAAGTACCGACGAGCGCGGCGAGCGAGCAGTCGGTGATGTAGTAAACGGCCTCGTCATCGTGCATACGCGGAAATGCGTCCGCCACGCCGATCGGACCGCGATCCGCGAGGCGCAGGAGCCGCCGCTCGCTTCGAGAGAGCCCGTCGATCGTCGAGGGATATTCCTGAAGAAAGCGCTCGAGAGCCGGCGCGAGGTACGGCAACGCGATCGTGTCGGAATGCCGCAGGTTGTCCAGTGGCTCGGGCCGCGGCTCGCGAAACGACTGCCATGCACGCGCGGCAAGGATGTACTCGGCGTCGCGGACGGGTCGCCGCGTTTCGAAGAGCGATGCCAATTCATCGGGTGAGAGCTCGCCGAGACCCTTGAATCCGGGATGGCCGGGAAACGATCCGATGCACACGAGGCTCACGCTCTTCCCGGCGGGAAGGCGCGTCCGAATCCAGCTGAGGATTTGAATGAGATTGAGCTGGTCGAACAGGTCGTGTTCGAACCAGAGCACGAGCTCGTCGTATGAGTCGTGCGCCTCAATCGTTCGTCGCCAGCGACGCAAGTCATTCACCGGTTCAACGAAGGGATCGTCAGCGGGGCCGGCAAGGTAACGGCCGCGCACATCGATCAACTCCTCGTCGCTCAAGCCGGCCGGCACCGGCCCCTCGTAGAGCGGATCGGCCCAGATCGATCGCGTGCCCGGAATGGCCGCGGCTTCGATGATGTTCGTCGTGCAGGTGCCGTTGGCGACGTGCAGGAACCGCGCTCCGGCCGGATCGCTCACGATCGCTCCTCGGTCCGTCCGCCCATTCGCTGGTTGTGGGTGTTCATGCCCCACTGGTCCGCTACTGGAGGATTTCGACAATGGGCCGTCCCGATCCATTCGGTACAGACACGCCCAACCATTGCGCCATCGTGGCGTGCACATCCGAGAGCCTCGCCGGCGTCAGGCCCGACTGCGCCGCAATCGGCGCGTCCGATCGGATCGCGAGCATCTCGTCGACGCCTTCCGCGAGGAAGAGATAGAGCGTCTTCTTGCGATAGGCGGGGTTCTTTTCCGCGTTCAGCCAGACATAGTAAGACAACTGCTCGACGTCGATGAACGATCCGACAGGATCCTGAGCGACGGGTATCTGATCGGTCGCGCGGGGTTGTGAAAAGAGGACCATGCTGCTGAACGGTTTCAACCTGTCGCGGACGCCAAAGCGTGTGACCAGGATGCGCGGCTGCGCCCGCCTGAGCGCCTGAATCGCGGCCCACTCGACGAACGTGTTGTTCATCAGGAGCGTTCCATTGCCGCTGATCAGCACGTCGCGCACGAACGCCAGCAGAATGTCGGGAGCGTAGAGCAGCGTGCCGGCAGGCGGGACAATCTGGAGGCTGCGCGCGTAGGCCGCAAATGCCTGAGGGCTCTCGACGCCGCTCTGGATCTTGCGGTTCAGCGCGCGCGTCAGATCGTCGCGATAGGATCGCAAGCGGTCGTAACTCAAACCGGTCAACGAGGCCGACGACGTGCCGCGATCGTTTCGGCCGGACGTCTCTGACGTCTCGGACGTTTTCGACATTTTCCACAGGGCGTGAAGCGCCTCGTGCGATTCGATGAGCCATGCATCGAGCGGCGCCGACTCGATTGCTGCGGCAAAGAGCGCCGGTCCGCCGCGGCCCGGCTCGCCCGCACCAAACAATGCCTGCAGAAACGGTTCGGTCGCGTTCGTTCCTTCCAGATTCAGCGGGAGACGCAGGCCGACGCCCTTGAATCGCTTCCACAGCCTGTCTCGCTGAACCGCGATGCCGCCGCCATAGAGCTGGACGACGAGGCGACGCCGAGCATCTGCGGCATAGAGCGTTGCCTCCAGCACCGGGTCGACTTTCTGGAAGAACCCGTCAACTTCTCCGCGCCAGTCGACGATCAGCCCGCGCTTTCGCAGGAGCGCCTGCGCCTCGTCCTGGAATCGCGCCGGATTGCGCTCGCCGAGGCGATTGACGCCCGACTCCGCTTCGATGCGTCCGATTCCGGAGACCGCCTGGTCCAACTCGCCCGTGGGCACGCGTGAGAGGTGTTCCAGCAGGGCGCGCTGGTAGCGCTGCTCAGGGCCGAACAGCATCGGCCACTTCTCGAGCTCGACGAGAATGAAGGCGTGAACGGTCGCCGGCAGACGCGCGAGCATCTCGCCGTGCTGCCGCGCCAGCGTGGCGGCGTCGCCGGTCAATGCGGCATTGAACTGCATCGGTTAGGCCGTCGCTCGGCTAAAGCTTCGCGCTCCAATCAGCCTGCAGCCTCGCGCTCCATCGTGTGTTCAAAAGGCCAGTTCGGCGAGCGGCTTTCCCTCGCATTCCGCCATCTTGAACCCGAGAATCTGCGCCACGGTCGGCGCGACGTCCACGGTGCGGATTGGCCGTTCGGTCCCGGCGCCCTTCGGCACACCGGCTCCGACAGCAACGAGCCACACACGACGACACGACTCGTCGCCGCTGCGGTGGTTGGCGAAACCGTTTCCGGCGACATCACTATCCCGTCCCATCTCGGGGACCACGATCAGCGTCGTGCGATCGCGGTACTGCGGCAACGATTGCACGTGCTGCCACAGCTCGTGCACCAGTCGATCGGTTCTGCGGATGGCCTCGAGGTAGAGCGAGTAGGCGCCGTAATGCGCGATGTCGATGTCCCAGAAGTTCACGACCAGCAGCGATGGCGCGAGCCGGTTCATGATCTCCTTGGTCATGAAGAACGTCAGCTCGTCACCGCTCGTCGGTGTGGCCGGATCGTTAAAGTAATCGATGAGCGATTTCGCGAGTGTCGCCTTCAGCTCCGCGCCGAGCGCACGGCCCGACTCGTAGACTCTCCATCCGAATCCTTCGTACCCTTCGTCGAGCGCCAGCATCATGCGCTCGGCGAGCGCCCGCCGGTCTTCGACGCCCGGCCCGGCATTCGTGCTCACCGCCGCCTTGATCGTGCTGATCAACAACTGCTTCGGCAGGACGACGTTCGCGGAGTACGGATCGCCAAACGATCTCAACTTGCTGCCGCCCATCAGCCCGAAGCTCTTGTTGGTCGCGATCACCCAGGCTTCTTCGGGCGGCAGCGCGTGTTCCTTTCGAAAGAGCTCGAAGATCGTCGGCGTGACGGGCGCTTCGCTGCCGTACGCGTCGACGTTCTGCCGGCTGCCGGTGACCAGCGCGCCCGTGGAATTGAAATGTCCGGTGAGCCCTTCGTGACGCGCGACCGGGTACACGAGTCCCTGCGGCACGAGGTCCGACGCGAGGTGGGGAATGTTGACCCATCCGTCACGCGCCAGCGTGTCCTCGTAGCGGACGCCTCCGCCGAACGTCACGACAATCACGCGGCGCTCGCGCTTGCGCGGCGTCGAGGTTCTCTGCGCAAACAGACATCGCGGCAGCCACCAGTCGGCCATGCACGCCGCCAGGATGCGGAGCGCCTCCCGCCGCCGCCAGGTCAGTCCAGGATTCTTCACATGCGTGCCGATGCTTACTCCGGTCCCCGGGTGCTGCGCATGGTATCAGTGCTGCCCGCACGCCGCCAGCGCGCGGCGCACCAGCGGTTCGCGCCGAACCACACCGCTGCCTTCACGAATGACGACAAGCTGATCCGCATCGATGGCGGCGACTGCATCCGCGGTGCCGCTCGGCCAGGCCACTTCGATGCGATCGGCGCGGGTGCGTACGCCAAGACCCGTATGGATCCGCAAATCGCTTTGCGAACAAAAGCTGCCGCCGCTGCGCACCTCGTCGATCAACCGCCGTCCAGCCAGCTGCACCGTGACCCGCGCGCCGATCGCGCTGCGGTTCGAGCGCGTTCCGATCAACTGCACCACGAGGCTGTGGCCCGCGGACGGAGCACAGTCGTGAAGCAGGGTTGGTGAGTCGTTCATGTTGTTCACGACGACATCCTGCCGCCCTGAGTTGAAAAGGTCGCCGAAGGCGGCGCCGCGCGCCGCTTTCTTGGCAGCGACTCCGGGTCCTGCCCGCTTCGACACATCCTCGAAGCGTCCATTGCCGAGATTGCGGTACAAGATCTTCGGCTGCTCATAGCCGTAGCGCCCGCCGATGCGATCCGCCTCCGGATAAACATGGCCGTTGACGATGAAGATGTCGGGCCATGAGTCCAGGTCGAAGTCGATGAACCCCGTGCCCCAGCCCAGATACGCGGTGTTGACCCCCAGCCCTCCGGCGACCGTCGCATCGTCGAACGTTCCGTGGCCCAGATTGCGGTAAAGCGACGTCGTGTCATCGTCGAAGTTCGTCTTCACGATGTCGAGCCAGCCATCGCGGTTGTAGTCGCCGGCGCCGACGCCCATCCCGGCCTGAGCGCGGCCGTCTGCGTTGAGCGCCACGCCGGCCTGAAGGCCGACCTCTTTGAACGTGCCGTTGCCGTTGTTGTGGAAGAGCAGCGACGGGCTGGAATCGTTCGCGACGTACACGTCGGGCCACCCGTCGTTGTCGTAGTCGAGCACGAGCGGCGTGAGACCGTAGGCGGGTCGCGGCTTCAGGAGTCCCGCCTCCTCGGACACGTTGGTGAACGTGCCATCCGGATTGCCACGGTAGAGCGCGTTCGAAGAGCCAGCCAGACCGTGCGGGCCGCACATCACGCCGAGTCCCTTCCAAAAACAGTTGTCGCGGCTTCCTGGTGCGTAGCGTGTCGCATCGGCGTAATCGACGTAGGCCGAGACGAACACGTCCAACCGACCGTCGCGATTGAAGTCGAGAAATGCGCACCCCGTATTCCAACGCGGTTTGGACAGCGACAGCCCGCTTCCACGCGTGACATCGTTGAACGTGCCGTCGCCGTTGTTGCGATAAAGAACTTGATGGCCGTAGTAAGTGACGAACAGGTCGATGTGGCCGTCGTTGTCGTAGTCGCCGGCGCAGACGCCCTGTCCCCAGCCTTTGCCGGCGACGCCGGCCTTCTCGGTGACGTCGGCAAACGTGCCGTCGTGGTTGTTTCGATACAAGTGACTCACGGGCGCAGCGTCGGCGGCGGAAAGCGACCGCCGTGCGCCGTTGACAAGAAAGATGTCCGGCCACCCGTCGTCGTCGTAGTCGACGATCGCGACGCCGCCGCCTGTCGTCTCCAGGATGAACTGCTTGGTGCGTTCCCCACCGATAACCGTGCGTGCGTCGAGACCGGCTGCGGCGGCGAGGTCACGGAAGTCCGCGAGCGGCTCCGGTACGGCCGCCGATTGAAACGCCGACAGGACCGTCAGCGCGAGAGCGGTACCAAAGAAGAGCTTCACGAGTTCGTCGGGGAGGATAGGCTTGCAAAGCGTTGAGGGTCAAGCTAGTCTCGGCCCGCGAAATCGGCAAGACGATCGCACGGCGACAGACCGTGCGCTTGCACGACGCGGTCGGTCGAAACGGAGGACGCGATGGACATGCAGCCGGTACTCGGCAGGGGCTGTTTGTTGGCGCTGACCTTGACGGTGGCGCTGTCCGTACCCGCGAGTGCCCAGGTCGACACGGGCACGATTTCAGGCACGGTCAAAGACGAGTCGGGCGGCGTGCTGCCCGGCGCCACGGTCACCATCACGCACGAAGGTCAGGCGCTCACGCTGACCAGCGTGACGCGCGAGGACGGGACCTACATTTTCACGCCCATACGCACGGGCGCCTACCTGATCGAGATCGAATTCCCGGGGTTCAGCAAAGGCGTGCGGCGAGGCATCACCGTCGGGATTCAGGAGCAGGTGCGCGTCGACTTCGTCCTTCAGCGGGGTGCGATCAGTGAACAAGTGCTGGTGACCGCCGACTCGCCGGTGCTGCAGACTGGATCGGGGAGCGTCGGCGAGACGCTGAAATCCGACACGATCGAAAACCTTCCGGTCAACGGCCGCGACTACACCGTGCTCGCCCGCCTCACCGCCGGTGTCGTGCCGCCGCAGCAAGGCGCGCGCGCGCCGCTGATGTTCGCCGCCAACGGCGTGAGGCCGGCGCAGAACAATTACCTGCTGGATGGCATCGACAACAACACGAGCAATGTCGACTTCCTCAGCGGCGTCGCCTACGTCGTCAAGCCGCCGATCGATGCGGTCGACGAGATCAAGATTCTCACGAGCTCGTTCAACGCGGAGTACGGGCGCGCGGGCGGCGCGGTGCTGAACACGACGCTCAAGTCTGGCACCAACAAGCTGCGCGGCACCATCTGGGAGTTCAACCGGAACGACGCGCTCAACGCCAACGACTACTTCGCGAAGCGCGCCGGCGTCAAGAAAGGCGAATTCCTGTCGAACCAGTTCGGCGTGACGGCCGGAGGTCCTGCGATCGGCTCGAAGACCTTCTGGTTCTTCGACTACGAGGGGAGCCCGACCAAGCAGGCGCGCACATGGGTGAGGAGCGTCCCCACGGATCTCGAGCGCAGCAGCGGGTTCACGAACTTCGCCGATCTCATGACGCTGCAGAGCGGCACCCTCGGCGCCGACGTCCTCGGGCGCAGCTTTCCACGCGGCACGATCTTCGATCCCGCGACCACACGACTGCTGCAGGCGGGGCAGCTCGATCCAGTCACCGGCATCGTGGCGGCGCGTACCGGCTACGTGCGCGACGCCTTCGCCGGCAACCTGATTCCGGCGAGCCGGATCAATCCCAATGCGCTGAAGCTGATGCAGCTCTACCCGGCACCGAACCAGGCGGGATTGAGCAACAACTACGTCGTCAACCGGACCAACACGGACGACACGCACGCGTTCGACGTGCGCGTGGACCACAACTTCAGCAGCAACGATCGACTCTTCGCCCGCTACAGCTTTTCGAACAACCACAAGGTGCGGCCGTCGCCGTTCGACGGCGATGGCGATGGCGGTGGTTTCTCCGAAGGCGACGAGAAGGTGCGCGTCAACGGGTTCGCGGTGAGCCACACGCACGTGCTGTCGCCGACGTTGATCAACGAGGCGCGGTTTGGTGTCGGTCGCGAACACACCTTCCGGCTGCAGCCGAACGGCGACGACACCAGCAACGTTCCCGGACGCTACGGTATCCTCGGTATCCCGCAGCTGAACGGAAACGGCGGTCTCCCGCTCCTGCAGATCGGCAGCGGCACCGCGACTGGGTCGGGCAACCTCAGTGATTTGGGACACGCGAGCTGGGTGGTCAGCGAACGGTTCAGCAACACGGCGCAATTCAGCGACAACCTGACGAAGGTGTACAAGTCGCACGCGTTCAAGGGCGGCTACATGTATCAGTACATCTTCTTCGGTTCGACGCAGCCGCCGTACGCGCGCGGCGAATACAACTGGGACGGCCGCTACACGTCGCTCGTCAACCAGACGGACAACAGCACGGCGCGAGCGCAGATGCTGCTCAACCAGATCCCGTCGGCCGTGCCGGGAGGCGTCGACTTCCTCGGCGGTCTGAACGTGCTGCGCGCGTCGCCGTTCGGATCGGTCGATGCGTTCAAGACGTACCACGGCGCGTATGGCCAGGACAGCTGGCACGCCTCGTCGAGGCTGACCGTGAATTACGGCGTGCGCTGGGACTACTTCAGCCGCGAACAGGAGCTCCAGTCCGAGCAGGCCAACATGGTGCCGGGACCGCCGGCGCAGTACTTGATCCCGGCCGATTGGAAGAACAAGCCGCTTTCTCCGAGCTTCGTCAGCAACCTGGCGAAAGACGGGATCGAGCTGGTGTACACGAACGAGTTCGGCAGCGGCCTGGGACCGATGCCGAAGAACAACTTTGCGCCGCGCGTCGATGCGGCGTACGAGATTGCGCCGAAGGTCGTGTTGCGATCCGGGTACGGCCTCTTCTACGGCGCGTTCGAGAACCGCGGCGGTAATCCGAGCCTCGGGTACAACTACCCGTTCCAGTTCACGCTCGTCTACCAGGCGCCGAACGACACGGCGCCGAACCGTCTGCCTGACGGGTCGCTCGTCGGGCTCGACGCTCGCGACCGCGTCGCCGTCGATGCGCTCAACGTGAACGCCAACGGTCTGACTTTGCGTGGCGTCGAATTCGACTACCGGACGCCGAGATATCACAGCTACAACGTGACGCTGCAGACGGAAGTACTGCCGGAACACTCATTGGAAGTCGGCTTCGTCGGGACGAGGGGACGACACCTGGAGACCTTCACTGGCATGAACAACGTGCAGATGCTGCTGCCGCCGGGGACCAACCCGCAGCCGTACGTACGATGGCCCGACTTCGCGCGCGGATCGCTCCTGGTCCGGACCGTCGGCGTGAGCTCGTATGACTCGCTGCAGGCCAAGTTCCAGCGAAGATATCACCGCGGACTGCAGTTCCTTCTGAGCTACACGCTGAGCGACTCGAAGACGAATGCCGGCGATTCACTGTCAAACGGCTTCGTCGGCAACCTCCGCGCCCCGGACGTCGCTGGCTGGGATCTGGCGAACGACATCGGTCTCTCTTCCATCCATACGAAACAAGCGTTCGTCTTCAGCGGCAACTACGATCTCCCCGGCAAAGGGGCGATTCTCGGCGGATGGCGGACCAACTGGGTGTTGTCGATGTACAGCGGCCAGGCGCAGACCATCAATTGCTCGGTGGCCAGCGGATCGGGAACGGGCTGTTACGCGCTGGTGGTCGGCGATCCCTACGCGGGGAGCCACAATGTGGATCAGTTCTACAATCCGGCCGCGTTCGCGGACCCCAAACCGGTTGCCACAATCGGGCAGACGGATTTCAGCCCACTCGGCGGGACGCGCAGCCAGGTGACCGGTCCGCCGATGCGCCAACTCGACATGGGCGTTGCGCGCCAGTTGCGGATCCAGGGAGAGCGGCAGTTCGAAATCCGCGTCGAGGTGTTCAATGTCACGAATACCGCAGCGTTCAACCTGCCGGGTTCGCTGAATTTCCTGGACGCCCGGAACTTCGCGAGCATCACGACAATGCGCAATACGCCGCGTCAGGTTCAGCTCGGCGCCAAGCTCTATTGGTAGTCCGCTCGCAGCTTCTCCTCCCGCTCGTGCTCGTCGCGGTGGCGCGAGCGGGAGCCGTCTCGCAACGTTCCACATCGGCCCCCAGACCGAGCTCGCAGCCGGTCCGCCAACAGAGCTCAGGGCAGGCCCCTCGACAGCGCTCGGGCCAGGCCGACGGCCAGTCCCGCAAGCCGAGCGCGGCGGAGTCTGCGGCCATCGAGCGGCGGCTGTTAGAAGTTGTGCGACGAAACCCGGACAGCTTCGAGGCGCACTATCAGCTCGCATCGTTTTACGTGCAGCAAGGCCAGCTGCAGGCGGCGCTGCCTCACCTCGAACGCGCGCGGGCCATCAACCCCACCGACTACGCCAGCGGCCACGATCTTGCTCTCGCGCTGCTCGAAACCGGAAAGCTCGACGACGCGCGCTCGCTGATTCTTCAGATGATCGGCGCGCTGGACACGGCGGAGCTTCACAATCTCCTCGCCGACGTCAACGAACGCAGCGGGAACCTCCTTGGCGCCGCCGAAGAGTATCAGCGGGCCGCGCACATGGATCCGACCGAGGATCATTTGTTCGACTGGGGAGACAACCTGCTGCAGCTTCGCGCGTTCGAAGAGGCCACGCAGGTCTTCACTGCGGCGATCGAACGCCATCCGCGATCGGCGCGACTGCACGTGGGTCTGGGGATCGCGCAGTACTCTCGCGGACAACACGAGGACGCCGTCAAATCATTTTGTCAGGCCGCGGATCTCGCTCCATCGGATCCGCGCCCGTACCAGTTCCTTGGCGAGATGTACGGCGTCGCTCCGGCGTTGGGCGCCGAGATCAACGACCGCCTTGCGCGTTTCGCGAAAGCGCATCCGCGAAACGCACTGGCTCAGTTCCACTACGCGATGAGTCTCTGGAAAGGCCAGCCCGCGGCACCCGGCGATCTGCGACCGGTGGAAGCATTGCTGCGACGTGCGGTCGCGCTCGATCGCAGCTTCGCCAAGGGCTTTCTCCAGCTCGGCATCCTGCTCTCCGATCAGCAGCGATACAGGGAAGCGATCCAGGAGCTGCGGTCCGCCACGCGGCTGGAGCCCGATCTCGCGCAAGCGCACTACAGGCTTTCGCAGGCGTACCAGCGCACCGGTCAAAAGGCGCTGGCCGCGAAGGAGCTCGAAATCTTCGAGCGGCTCAGCGCCCGCACGTCGCGGAACAATTACCCTACCTTGTCCAATCCCTCGGTCATCTCGATGTACGTGCCCCACGGGTCCGTGATGAAGGCGATGGCAATACCGAGCGCCGGGACTTTTCTGTAAGGCACAGCCAGCTTGACGCCGTCGGCTTCGAGTTGCCTGCAGAAAGCCTCGAGATCCTTCACCTCAAAGCCGATGTGATCGAGCGCGCGCCCCTGCGTGCCGACCACCGGATCGGTCGACGGTGAGAAGTTCAGCGCGACGCCAGGCAGATCTGCTGCCGGGAACGCGCCTCCGCTCCGTGGCTTGGCGCCGAACGTCTTGACGTACCACGCTTGCATCTCCGTGTTTTTCGGATTGAAGAAATGCACGTGGTGCAGCGTGATAGGTATCGTCTGCTGCTTTGCCTCCACGAACTCGACCTTCACCTCGTCCGGTCCGAGCGCGAACGCGATCGACGCGCCGCCCGGTTGGAGCGGTCCGGCAATGTCGTCTTTCACTTCGCGGCCTGGCACCTCCGTGTTCGTGATCATCTGGAAGCCGTTCGCTTTGACCCTGGCGACGATCGGACGAAGGCTCGGCACCGAGAAACCGATGTGGTTCACCGTGGTGCCCCGTGTGCCGCCCGTCGGCGCCTGTGTCGATCTGAAAAAAATCAGGACGTTCGGGAACTCGACGATCTCTGTGTTGTTCGTGCCGATCGTGACGAGCTTCCCGCCAAGGGTCTCGACGAAGAACTTCTTCTGCGCCGCCATGTTCGTGGTGTTCAGGTGATGATGGCCGTAGACAACCGGGCCATCTTTGGTCGCGAGGAGCTGCGCGGAGCTCTTCGACGGAAACGCCAGAAGCAACACTGCGGAGAGTAGAGACAGAAGCGTTCGTTTCATTCGAGTTCTCCAGTCGCAAGAATTCCGTGGCTCACCGCTCACGAGCGGGCTTCGCTTCATTCTTTTCTGTCTCTCAGAGCTCGATACAGTGCGAAGTCCCGCCAGATCTGTTGGACCACCTTCGCATCGACCAGCCGAATCTCTCCCTTGTCCGGATCTTTCTCCGAATACAGCACGAGCTTGACGCTGGCGCACGCCGGCCCGATCGCGTCGGGATCGAAGACGTAGAGACCTGCATGGATCGCGTCGCTCTCGGAGATACGCTGCTCGATCTGGAACGGGTGGATTGGCGTGACCTCGGCGTCGCCGCAAAAGGCGCGCATCCGCGAGAAACCTGACCCGAAGCGCTTGATGGGAGGCAGGACGACACCCTGCGTCTCCGCGGCGCCGCGCGCCACCTTCGTCCAGAAGCCTTCCACCAGCTTGGGCGTCACGCGGATCAGCAGCACCGGCGGAAAGTCCGCGACGTACTCGGACCAATTGCTGAAGTCCATGAGCGGGCGCATGAGCGCGTACGCCGCGTCGGGTCCGAGAGGAACTCTGGGGCGCTCGCGCCGGCCCGCCTGCTCCGACTGGTGCTGCGCACCGTAGATCATCACTGGCGTAATGAACGCGACGTCGAAGTCGGACGCGGACATCTGGTAGGGGCTCAAGCTGCCCGCGCGCCCTTTCGCGGCCTCCTCGAGCGCGTCCACGGGGATCGGCTGCACCGGTTCAACTGGAAGATGCGTTCCAGCCGGCGGCGCGGCATCCTTCAATCTCTTCTCCGCACCTGCGACGACGTCGCACACATCTCCGATCCGAACGATCGGCGTGTCTCCGCGGCTGCGCTCGCCTTTGTCGTCGCCCACAGACGTAATCCCGACCACGACGCCGCCGGCTGTGAAGACGGGGCCACCGGCGCTGCCGGATGCGAGAGTGAGGTCGGACACGAGTGCATGCGCCCCCTGGCGGCTCACCGCTCCGGTTGTGATGCCCTTCTGCTGACGGAGCGGAACGCTGATCGTGAAGATCTGTTGACCGTCCGCGACAGTCGGCATCGATTCCGCGCACTCCAGCGGCACAGGCCGCGCCGATGCGAGTGCTTTCGAATCGATCCGAAGGACAGCGACATCCCGCGCACGATCTGCCACGACGACGCTTCCCGCCACTTTGACGTCCCGCGTGAGCTGTACTTCCACCGACGTGGCGGAGCCGATCGCCCGCTGGCTCGTCGCAATGAGCCCGTTCGCGTCGATCACGAATCCCGATGCGTGAGCGGTCGGAGTCCAGAGGGCGACAACGCTGTCCTCCCATTGAGGCAAGCGCAACCAGGGGTCAGCCTCCAACGGCGCACCGGAGGTCGTTGTCGCGGCAGTGACGGCCTCGACCTCCGCGTTGTCGGCTGTCAGCTCCAGGACCGCGTCACGCCCCGCGACGATGTCCAAGGTCTGGGTCCATTGATAGGTCTTGCCGTGAAACGCGACCGGCTGGTCCGACTCCACCGTGTAATTCCCGGGGCGAAGGCGCACGTCGACGGTACCGTCCATCGCCGTGACGATTCGGCGAGGCGTCACAGTCGCCGGATTGTCGCTCACGAGCAGCGCATGGCGCGGCACCGGCGTTGCCCTCCCCTCGGCGTCCACGAGGATGACCTTGATATGAAGGACGCTTACCACCTGGACGGCGGCCGTCCGCGGGATGGCCGAAAGAATCGTCGCAAGGACCAGCGCGCGGATCATCAGCGTCATCGTCGCCGCGTGAAAACCGGATGTCAACAACTCTGCGGACATCTCGCTATTCGAGACGTGACGCTTCAGGCCAACATCACTGCGAGGCTCGAGCGTTGGGACAACGCGTCAACCGACCGGTCAACCGGGACGCCATCGGGTTCCTGCACGTCGGCCCCGTGCTGTAGACTCTCGCGTCAGCGCGGACGACTCGAGCCATGAAGCCACCAACCATTTTTCTCGGCGAGATGACGAACCCGGAAGTCGAGGCGTTTCTCAAAACACACCAGACGGTCATCATTCCAACCGGCGCGACGGAGCAGCACGGACCGCATGGCCCCCTTTTGACCGACGTGCTCATTCCACAGGAAGTGGCGCGCCGCGTCGCCCCGCAGATCGGTGCGCTCGTGGCTCCGCCGATCAACTACGCCCTTTCGTATCCGCACGTCGGCTTCACCGGGATGGTCCATATCCGCATTCCGACGTTCATGGCCCTCGTCGCGGATCTCTGCGCTTCGTTTGCCGCGTCGGGCTTCAGGCGCATCATCTTCCTGAACGGCCACTACGACAACACGTACGCCATCGCCTACGGCTGCGCCGACGCGGCCGACCGAATGCCGAAGGGAGTGCAGGCGTTTCCGATCAATTACTGGGACGGCCTGACAGCCCAGGAGGTCGCGGAGTTCTCGGGGCTGAAGAACGGGTTGCATGCCAACGCCGCAGAGACGTCCGCGGTGCTCGCCATCAACCCGGCGTTGGTAGACCTCGAACGGGCGAACGTCGAGTTCCCGCCGTTCCCGGAATTCACCGTCAACACGGCTCCGGTGCACACGGCTTTTTTCTTCACATCGCCGGGCTCGGTGTACTGGGCGACGAAATCGGGTACGTGGGGCGATGCGCGCAAGTCGACGGCGGCCCTGGGCGAGCGGTACATCGAAGCGGGGGTTCGATCGACGCTGGCCGTGCTCGAGAATATCGAGAACACCTTCGCGGCGATGCCGCCGCGGTGAGCGAATTCATGCATGCGCGATCTGCTGTTCGGCGGCGATGGTTCAGCAAATTTCGTCGCGTACGATCCATCGACGGGCGATCCGCTCTGGCATGCCGGACTCCACGCGACGCCGTCGAACGCGCCGATCACGTTCATGCTCGACGGGCGGCAGTTCGTGGTGATCGGCGCAGGCGACTCCTTGTACGCGTTCACGCTGGCGCGATAAGAGGCGGATGATGGCTGCGCTTTCCAGGCGGGAGTTAATGACCGTGTTCGTCGCCGCAACCGTTGCGAGGCTTCGCGCCAATCCGCTCGGACTGCCGATCGGCAGTCAGACGTGGCCGCACCGGCAGATGATCAAGGACGGCAACTTTGCCGGCCTGGCGAAGGCGCTCGCCGACATCGGCGTCGAAAGCGTCGAGATGTGCTCGCCGATCGGGTACAACGATTTCGCGATGCTGTCGGACGGGAAGCAGGTGAGGAGAATCCTCGCCGATCACGGCCTCACGTGTGTCAGCAGCCACTTCAGCATGAAGGAACTGAGGGAGAAGCAATCGGCGAGCATCGCCTGGGCCAAAGACGTCGGCATCACGCAGATGATCACCGCCAGCCTCGGCGCCGGAAACGCGCCGACCATGGATGATGTGAAAAGAGCGGCCGACGAATACAACGCGATCGCGGCGGTGGCCGCCGGGGCCGGCATTCAGCAGGGGCTGCACAACGAAGGCTTCGAGGTGTCGATGGTCGACGGCCGGCGGACCTACGACGTCCTGATGGGACTGCTCGATCCGAGACTGGTCAAGTTCCAGTTCCAGATGTCGACCATCAGCCAGGGCTTCGTCGCCCATGAGTACTTCACGAAGTACCCTGGCCGCTTTTACTCGATGCACATCCAGGATATCGATCTCAACGCGCCACTGCCTGCCGGCGCCCGGGGACAAGGCCGCGGGACGCAGGTGGCGGTCGGCAAGGGCAGCATCGACTGGGTCAAGACGTTTACCGCCGCCAAGACTGGCGGCGTCAGGAACTACTTCGTCGAACAGATGATGGAGCTCACGAAAGAAAGCGTCGCCGCACTGAAGGCGATGAAGGTTTGAAACGGATCTGGTGAAATCGCCCGGCTGCAGCTTCGCGCTCCGCGAGTATTTCACCGCTCGGCTTTTGCGGCCCACTTGAACGACAATCGTTCGCATGGTCGGCGAGCTGCTGTCGCACTATCGCATTCTCGACCGGATCGCCTCCGGCGGCATGGGCGACGTGTATCGGGCCGAGGACCTGCAGCTGCGCCGGATCGTGGCGTTGAAGATGCTCCGCGACGCCGCCGGCGACGACGGCCGAGGCCGGCTGCTAACTGAGGCACGAGCCGCGTCGGCCCTGAACCATCCAAATATCGCGGTCGTCTACGAAACGAGCGAAGTCGAGCTCGAGGGACGGCGCATCGCTTTCATCGCGATGGAGTACGTGGACGGGACGACGCTGGCAGCGCTGGCGGGCGGCGCGCCGATCAGTCTCGATCGCGCGCTCGACATCGGCGAGCAGATTGCCGGCGCGCTCGCGGAAGCGCATCGGCAGGGGCTGGTGCATCGCGACCTGAAGCCGTCAAACGTGATGATGACGCCGGCGGGCCGCGTGAAGCTGCTCGACTTCGGCGTCGCGCATCGCCGGACAGCCTTATTGGCCGCACCGGACGACATCACTCGAAGCATCGACCTCTCGGACGCGGCAGGCCGTTTCGTCGGCACGCTTCCTTATGTGTCGCCCGAGCAGGCGACCGGGCGCGACGTCGACGGGCGGGCCGACATGTTCTCGCTCGGCGTCATGCTGTACGAGCTGACGTGCGGCAGGCCGCCGTTCGGCGGAACCACCATCGCGCAGATTCTCGAGAGCATTCTCCGCGACGATGTGCCGCCATTCACGGACGTCCAGCGCGATCCCCGACTGCCGCAGCTGGAGAGGGTCGTGCGCCGGATGCTCGCGCGCGATCCGCAGCAGCGATTCGCCGACCTCGAGGAGGTCCGCGGCGCGCTCGCCTCGATTCGCGCCGGCGGGCGGATCGCGGACGCTATCGATTCCCACGAGGCCATAACCGTGGCCGTCACCGGGTTTGTGAACATTTCCGGTGGCGCGGACGACGACTGGCTCGGCGCAGGGCTCGCCGAGACGCTCACCGCCCGCGCCGTTCAGCTCGATGGCGTCGCGGTCGTCTCGCGCGAACGGATTTCGGAAATTCTGAAAACACTCGCGGGGCAGACGGGCGAGCGCGGCAGCGCGCTGTTCCTGTCGGCGGCGCGCGAACTGAGAGCGCGCTGGTTGGTGAGCGGCGCATTTCAGAGGGCCGCCGACGCCGTTCGCGTCACGGCGTCGCTCACCGACGTCGATAGCGGTCAGTTGATTCGGTCGACGAAAGTGGATGGGACGCTCTCCGAGATTTTCGATCTGCAGGATCGGCTGGTGCAGGAGCTGGCCGGCTGGTTGCGCGCCGCGAGCGTGCCCGATCGGCGCGCATCGTCCGAGACCGCCGTGGTCGATGCGTACGAGGCGTTCTCGCGCGGGCTCCTCAATCGCAGCGTCGAGACTTTCGAGGCGCTCGATCGCGCCGTGACGCTGTTCGAGCGCGCAGTCCGCCTCGATCCGGCGTACGCACGCGCGCACATCGAGCTCGGAGTTGCCTACGCCACCAAGGCCGACTATCTGTCGATGTCCGAACTCCGCGATCGCGCGTTGTCGAGCCTGCGACGCGCCGTCGAGCTGCAGCCCGAATCCGGTCGCGGGTGGCGCGAGCTCGGATGGCTCCTCACGGCGATGGGACAGGACGTGGAAGGGATGGCGGCCATACGCCGCGCACTGGCACTCGACCCCGACGACGCCACTGCGTACGCCGCCATGGCGCGGGCGCTGTTCATCGGCAGCGCGCGGTTCGCGGAGGCGGCCGACTGGTACGACCGCGCGCTCGAGCGCAACCCGAAGGCCGGCTGGTACGCGCTGCAGCTCGCGCATTGCGCGGCGCTCCTTCGCGACTTCGATCGCGGCCGCCGCGCCGCCGAGCGTGCGATGGAGTTGCAGGAGGCGTTTCTGTCGGGCCGCGAAGGTCTGGCTGTGGTCGGAGGCTACATGCGCGCCGGTCACCTGGCCGCTCTGCAGGAGCGTTACAGCGACGCGCTGCAGTACTTCGAGCGCGAGATCGATTTCCTGGTCCGCACCGATCACGCGCTTCGGAACCGGATCCTCGTCGAGCTGAACGCCCGCCTCGGCGGCGCCCACCTTCGTCTCGGCAACGTCCACAAGGCGAATGCGCTGTTCCACGTGGCGCTCGAGAGCTTCGAGCGGCGCGTCCGCCTTGGCGCGGACGATCCATTCACGAGGTACTACGCGGCATCGGTTCACGCGATGCGCGGCGATGCGGAACCGGCGCTGGCGTTTCTCGAGCGGTCGCTCGCGGAGTTGCCGGCGTTCACAGCCGCACGCGCGCGGGTCGAGCCGGAGTTCGACGGTCTGCGCGCCGACCCCCGATTCGAGAGGCTCGTCGGTTTACTGGCGCGTCGCCTCTCGGTTTGATTCAGTCCGGAACCGGATGCTCGCCGCGGTTCAACTGATGCTGACCGCCTATGCGTACATCGGCCGGCCATCGTGCAGCGACAGCCAGCCGCGGACAATCCGGTAAATGAACCAGAGTCCCACCATGGCCATCGGAAACCACGCGATGAGGATGCCGATGCCCAGCGTCACAACGATGAAGATCACGCAAAGCGAGATCCAGAGCAGTCCGAACCAGAACGTTCGAATCTGCCATCGAAAATGCGACTCCAGCCAGGTGCCGCGCGTCTCGCTCCGCTTTACATAGTTGAGGATGACAGCGATGATCGACGGCCAGCCGGTGAGAAACGCGCCGACCACCGTCGCGGCCCCGAGGATTCCCGTGAGCAGGCTGAACGCGTGGAGCGCATAGATGACCTGCGTCCACCGTATGAGCGAGCTTGACGCCCGCTCGTTATCGTTGTCCATCGCGCTGAACGTTAACACGGTGATATAACGATTTGAGCCAGCGCCGGGATCTTATGAAGCAAAAAAGGATCGTCCTCGTCGGCGCAATCGCGGCGGTGCTGTGCCAGGCGCCGCGATATGGGCTGACTGCGGCCGGATCCGACTGGACCCAGTGGGGCGGGCCGAACCGCAACTTCGTGTCCGACGCGACGGGACTCGCGTCGACGTGGCCGCCCTCCGGTCCGACAAAACTGTGGACGCGCGCGCTCGGTGAAGGACATTCGTCGATCCTCGTCGAACGCGGTCGCCTTTACACGATGTATCGCCCCGGCGGCGTGATCTCCTACGTGCGTCGCAGCCAGCAGGAAGTGGTTGCGGCGCTCGACGCCGCGACGGGCAAAACGATCTGGGAGTTCGCGTACGCCGCGCCGACCGACGGCGTCGATTTCTCAGAGGGCGCCGGCCCCCACGCAACGCCGCTCATCGTCGGCACGCGGGTCTACGCGACGAGCTCGCGCCGCGAGCTCTTCGCGCTCGACAAAGCGACCGGCAAGCTTCTCTGGTCGCACGATTTCATCAAGGAGTACGGCGCGCCATCGCCCAACCGCGGCGATTCCTGCAGTCCGCTCGCCTACAACGGAACGGTTATCGTGACGCTCGGCGGTCCGGACCAAGCCGTCGCCGCGTTCAACCAACGGACCGGCGCGCTCGTGTGGAAAGGCGGTAGCGGCGAGGTCTCTCCGGCCTCGCCGATTCTGATCGACGTCGATGGCCAGCCGCAGCTCGTCGTGTTCGCGGGCGACCGCGTCGTCGGGATGAACCCATCGAACGGCCAGACGCTGTGGACCCATCCGCACAAAACGGATTACGGCCTGAACATCAGCACGCCGGTCTGGTCGCCGGCCGATCATGTCCTCTTCGTTTCCTCAGCCTATAGCGCGGGCAGCCGGGCGATCGAGCTGCATCAAGCGGCGGACAAGACCGTCGCTGCCGAGAAGTGGTTTTCGAACCGCATGCGCGTGCACATCGGCACGGTCATCCGTCTCGGCGACTACGCGTACGGCTCGAGCGGCGATTTCGGCCCGGCGTTCATCACCGCCGTCGACATGAAGACCGGGAGAATCGCGTGGCAGAATCGCGCCTTCGCGCGCGCGCAGCTGCTCTACGCAGACGGGAAGCTGATCGTGCTCGACGAGGATGGCCATCTCGGCCTCGTGACCGTGTCGCCGCAAGGCATGAAGGTGCTCGCGCGGGCTGATATTCTCGAACACCTGTCGTGGACGCCGCCGACGCTTGCCGGCACAACTCTCTATGTGCGCGACAGAAGGACGATCGCGGCCTTCAACCTGGGCGCGTAACCGTCTGCCAGGTTCTCCGTAGCTTTGGAGATTAAGGTTGCTTGCGTCGTGTCCTGGTCGGCCGGTCAAACGGTGCGCCAGAGCGAGGGCGCCCTCACGCGATCCAGCGTCTGGAACGTTCGATGATGTTCGTTCGGCAACGATGCTCATCGCGCGCGGATGTCGTAAGCGGCGAGCGTTGTCTGGTTGCGGATGTACAGGCGGCCGTCGCTCACGACCGGATGCGCCCAGCTCGGTAATCCCCGATCGGTGATTCGGAATCGACCCTTTTCCTGGTACCCGCCGGGCGTGGCAGCGGCCAGGCCGACGACGTTGTCTTCGCTCAATATATAAAGGTTGCCGTCCGCGTACGTCAGCGAGCCCTTGCCGACGCTGCGATCGCGCCACATCATCTTTCCGGTCGCGAAATCCAGGCATGTGAGGATGGAGTTGTTGAAGCCGTAGAGATAGCCGTTCACCAGCACGATCCCGCCGTGGTGATTCTGCATCTCGCGCGTGAAGTAGATCTGACGCGCGCTCACCTCGCCGTTCCGCGCCGTCAGGCCAAGCAGCGCCGCCCCGGTGCCGTAGTTCGACGAATAGAAGACTTTGTCGTCGTGGAAGATCGGCGTGGCGATGTTGGCGGTGTTGTTCGCGACCGGCTCAAACCTCCACATCAACCTGCCGTCCGTTGCGCGGACGCCGACGCCGGCGCTCGACGTCAGCGTCATGACGACTCGCACGCCCTGGACGTCGGCAGCGATCGGCGAGGCATAGCCGGCTTCGTCGCTCAGCTGCTGGCTGGTCCACACCGTCTTGCCGGTTATCTTGTCGAGCGCGACGATTCCGGCACGCGGACCGCCGGGCGTGACGATGACGTTGTTGCCGTCGACGAGCGGCGATTCGCTGATCAACCACGAAATCTGGCGGCCGCTGAAGTCGCTCAGGATATTGCGCTGCCACAGCGACGTGCCGTCCTCGGTCTTGAGGCACGCGAGCGTCCCCTGCTCCGTCAGGACGTACACGCGATCATCGTCGACCGTCGGCGTGCCGCGCGGACCCGACCCGCGATCGTTGGTTCCAGCAGGCCCGAGCGCCTTCGACCAGATCCCTTTCCCATCGGCGCGATTGAGCGCGTAGATCACGCTCTGCCTGTCTTTCGCGCCCTGCACGAAAATGCGATCGCGCTTGGTCGCGATCGAGCCGTAGCCGGCGCCGAGCGTCGCGACCGACCAAACGATCGGCGGACCTGCGGCCGGCCAGTTCTCCAGTAATCCAGTCTCTTGTGACAATCCGTTACGTTCGGGCCCCCGCCACTGCGGCCAGTCGACGGTCGAATCGCGGCCCTGAAACGGGAACGCCACGATGACGGCGCTCGTCCCAAGAGCGAACGCCAGCATCAAACTGCAAACCGCCGATCTACGCGTCATAAGAGGAACTCCCTCGAAGGCGGCCGCATCAGGATATGGGAGAATTCGCCAATGTATCAGACGCCGATCAACCGTGTTGCGGCCGTCGCGTACTGCCTGCTCGCGGCGGTCGTTCCTTCCGCGGCACAACCTCCGGTTTACACGACGCTGCCGCCGATTACGGTGACGGCGCAAAAGGAACCAGACGATCCGCAGAACCTGCCGGTGAGCGTGACGGCCGTCTCGAACGAAATGCTGACGCTCGCCGCGCTGAACAGTGTCAGCCAGGCGGGCTGGTTCGCGCCGAACAGTTTCTTCAACGAGTTCACGGCGCGAAAACTGAGCAACCCGCGGTTCCGCGGCGTCGGTGCGAGCCCGACCAATCCCGGCGTCACCAGCTACATCGACGGCGTCCCGCAGCTCAACGCCAACTCCTCGAGCATCGAGCTGGTGGACGTCGATCAGATTGAGTTCGTCCGCGGCCCGCAGAGCGCGCTGTTCGGGCGCAACGCGCTCGGCGGCATCATCAATATCACGAGCGGCCGGCCATCGTTGAAAACGTGGACCGGCAGCCTGATTGGCCCGTACGGCAACTTCAACAGCGGCGATGTGCGCGGCACCGTTTCCGGCCCGCTGAAGGGCGACACCGTCGCTGTCGGATTGGGCTTCGGCTACTCGGCCCGCGACGGGTTCACGAAGAACGACGTCACCGGCCACGGCCTCGACTCGCGCTCGGCCCTGTTCGGCAAGGGCCAGCTTCTGTGGAAGCCCAACGCGCGCTGGGAGGCGCGGGCGATGGTCAGCGGTGAACGCGCACGCGACGGCGACTACGCGCTCAACGACCTCGGCGCCCTTCGCGCGAGACCGTTTCACACGTCACGCGATGTCGAAGGATTCACTCACCGCGACATCGTCGCGCCGACGGTTCACGTGTCGTTCACCGGATCGAAGATCGACTTCTCGACGACGACCGGCTTCCTGAAATGGAAGACGGAAGATCTGACCGACCTCGATTACACGGCGCAGCCCCTCATCACGCGCAACAACACCGAAGAGGACTTCCAGTTCACCGAGGAGGCCAGGTTCGCGTCGGCGAAGGCCGCGCCGATCGTTCTCTCTCCGCGTGTGGCGCTGAAGTGGCAGCTCGGCGTCTTTACGTTCACGCAGAACTACACGCAGGACGCCGTCAACAACTTTTCGCCGTTCGTGCTCTCCCAGTTCCTGAGCTTCCCGGTCAGCCAGCACTCGCCGAAATCGGCATTGGACGATCGCGGACTCGGGATATACGGCCAGGCCACGTTCAGCTTCTCGAGCGCGCTCGATGTCGTCGTCGGCGCGCGCGGCGATCGCGAGCACAGGGAGGCGAGCTTGAATACGTTCTTCACACCCGCCATAGCGCCCGCCGTGGTCCTGACGCCGCAGAAGGACTTCGCCGACGTATCGCCGCAGTTCTCGGTGGCCCACCGCGTCGTACCGAAGACGACCGTGTATGGCACTGTCGCGCGCGGATTCAAAGCCGGCGGCTTCAACGCAGCGTCGCCGGCGGGAGCGGAGGCCTACAGCGAGGAACACAGCTGGAACTACGAAGCCGGGGTGAAGACCGCCGCGTTTGCCAACCGCTTGTCGGCCAGCGTCGCGGCGTTTCGCATCGACTGGAGCGACGTGCAGGTGAACGTGCCCAATCCGCTTGTGCCCGCGCAGTTCTTCATCGGGAACGCGGCCGGCGCCCACAGCACGGGCGTCGAGTTCGAAATTCACGCGCGACCAGACCCGGTGCTCGATCTGTTCGGCGGCGCCGGCTTCACCCACGCGCGCTTTTCGGACGCCAGCATGTCCAACGGCGTGGACGTGAGCGGCAAGACGCTGGCGAACATGCCGAGCTACACGGCCGACTTCGGCGTTCAGTTCACGCATCCGCTCAACGGCGAGCTGGCGTTGACGGCGCGCGCCGAGGCCATCTGTTACGGCGACTATCAGTACGACGACGCGAACACCGCGGGGCAAAGTGCATATAAGTTGGCGAACTTCCGCGCGGGCGTGCGCGGCAGACACACCTTCGGCGAAGTGTGGATCCGGAACGCATTCGACACGCGCTACGTGCTGGTCGCGTTTCCGTATCCCGGCCTGGCGCCGTCGGGATTCGTGGGCGAAAATGGCGCGCCGCGCACCTTCGGGGTACGGGCGGGAGTGAGTTTCTGATCTGGACACTGTATCGCCCCAACTGTTGTGAGGTCACATCGGTGAGGCGCACACCATGACGATACTGAAGAAATCGAGCCTCCTGGTTTTCCTCGGTGCGATGAGCGTGCTGGCGTCCGCGCAGGGATCCCGGCGCGTCGCGGTCGGCGACTGGCCGGAAGCGCGCGGGCCGAATCGCGATGGCGTCTCGATGGAGACCGGTCTGGTCGACAAGTGGGCGATCAACGGCCAGAACTTCCTGTGGCGCGCGCCGTACGGCGGGCGGTCGGCGCCGATTGTGATGGGCAACCGGGTCTACGTGCAGAACCCGGCCGGACGCGGTCCCGCGATGCAGGAACGGGTCATGGCGCTCGATGCCGATACCGGCAACGTGGTCTGGGAGTACAAGTTCAACATCTTCCAAAGCGACGTGCCGCCGCATCGCGTCGGCTGGCCCTCGCCCGCCGCCGATCCCGAGACGGGCAATATCTACGCGCTCGGCGTCGGCGCGCTGGTCGTCGCATTGAACAAGGATGGCAAGCTGCTCTGGGAGCGATCCATCGGTGAGGAATTCGCCGCCTTCACCACGCACGGCGGCCGGACAATGTCGCCGCTCATCGATGGCGATCTGGTCATCGTCAATGCCGCCATCTCGAACTGGGGCGCGCTGGCCAACCGCTCCCTGCGATTCGTCGCGCTCGACAAGCGAACCGGCGACATCGTCTACGTCTCGACGCCCGGTGGACGACCGTACGACACGGCATATCCCGCGCCGATCATCGCGACGATCAACGGCATCCGCCTGCTCATCTGCGGAAACGGCGACGGCGGATATCAGGCGATCAAACCGCAGACCGGTGAGAAGGTGTGGAGCTTCACGCTGTCGAAGCGCGCGATCAACACCGGCGCCGTCGTCAAGGGGAATACGGTGATCGTCTCGCACGGCGACGAGAACCTCGACTCCGAAGAGCTGGGGATGATCGCGGCGATCGACGGATCGCAGACCGGTGACATCAAACAGACGAAATGGGCCGTGAAGGGGATGCAGTTCGGCTTCTCCTCGCCGGTGATCGACGGCGATCGCGTGTATCAGATCGAGAACGGCTCGCGTATGCGGGCCTTCGATATCGCCAGCGGCCGGGAGTTGTGGAAGCAGGATCTCGGAACGGTGCAGAAGGCGCCGCCGGTGCTGGCCGACGGCAAGATCTACGTGGGCACTGAAAGCGGGAAGTTCTTCATCCTGCGGCCGCACGCGGACAAGGCCGAGGTGCTCAGCGAGGTCCAGCTGCCGATCAGCACGAACAGCGCGCAGCAGGAAGAGGGAACGCCCGAGCCGGTGCTGGGCGGCGCGGCCGTTTCGCGCGGGCGAATCTTTTTTGTGTCCAGCGACGCCGTGTACGCCATCGGACCCAAGGCCGCCAAGACGACGACGGGATGGGCGGTGGACGCGCCCGCGGAGAAAGGCGATGGCGCGCCGGCGTACGTGCAGGTGACGCCGACCGAAATGGTGCTGAAGCCGGGACAGACCGTCAGGCTGCACGCAAGGCTCTTCGACGCGAAGGGTCGATTCCTGCGCGAAGAAACCGCCGCGACATGGTCGCTGCAGGGACTGAAGGGGACGGTTGCCGACGGGACGTTCACGGTCGCTGCCGATCCGGTCGCGCAGGCCGGCACCATCAAGGCGGCGGCGGGCGCGACGAGCGGCGAGGCACGCGCACGCATCGTGCAACCGCTGCCGTGGACCGAAACGTTCGACTCGTACGCCGACGGCTCGTCGCCGCCGGGATGGGTCAATGCAGCCGCCGGCAAGTTCTCCGTGACGACGCTCGACGGCCAGAAAGTGCTGCAGAAAGCTCCCGACGAGAGCATCTTCCAGCGGCTGCGCATGTTCATCGGACCGGTCGACTGGTCCAACTACACGTTCGAAGCGGATGTTCGGGTGAACACGCGGCGGCGGCAGATGGGCGACATCGGGATTACGGCGCAGCGATACACGCTCGTGTTGTACGGCAACAACCAGCAGCTGAAGCTCGAGCCATGGGAGCCGGAAGTGCAGCGAACGGTCACGGTGCCGTTCGCGTGGAAGCCCGATGCCTGGTACCACCTGAAGCTGCGGGTCGAGAATACCGCCGACGGCAAGGTCCGGGCCCGCGGTAAGGCGTGGCCCACCGGAGACGCGGAGCCGGCCGCATGGATGATCGACAAACTGGATCCGATCGGAAACCGCCAGGGCGCGCCCGGCGTCTTCGCCGCCGCGCAGTTCGGCGCCTATCTGGACAACCTGAAGATCGTGGCAAATTAGCGCCTGCGGCCCGCGCGAGCAGCCGGGGCCCCCAACGCGGCAGCCGCGTTGGGGTGGCAGTAGCGAGTCTTCGAGCGCGCAGCGCGAGCCGTGAGAAATGTCAACAGGACCTGACATCATGAGAAAGCATCTATCTCGTTCTCTTCTCGTCGCGTTGCTGTTGATGCTAGCTGCCACGATTTCGAGCCAATCTGCCTCCGATCCTGGCAGCGGCGACTGGCCCATGTGGGGCGGCACCCCCGATCGCAACATGGTGTCGACCATGAAAGGGCTGCCGACCGAGTGGGACGTCAAGACGAAGAAGAACGTCAAATGGATCGCCGAGCTCGGATCCCAGAGCTACGGTAATCCGGTCGTGGCCGGCGGCATGGTCTTCGTCGGCACGAACAACGAGCGGCTGCGCGATCCCAAGCAGCCGGGCGATCGCGGCGTGCTGATGGCCTTCCGCGAATCGGACGGCGAGTTCCTGTGGCAGCAGACGCACGAAAAGCTCGCGGCCGGCCGGGCCAACGACTGGCCGTATCAGGGCGTCGCCTCGTCACCGCTCGTCGAGGGGACACATCTGTACTACACGAGCAACCGTGGAGTGGTCTGGTGCCTCGACATCAACGGCTTCCGCGACGGCAAGAACGATGGTCCGGTGACCGACGAGAAGCTGACCGGCCAATTCGACGCCGACGTGATCTGGTCGTTCGACATGATGGAAGAAGTCGGATCGTATCCGCACAACATGTCCAACTCGTCGCCGGTCATCTGGGGCGATTTGGTCTTCGTGAGCACGTCGAACGGGCAGGACGAAAGCCACGTGCACATTCCGTCGCCGAAAGCGCCCGCGATCATCGCGCTCAACAAGAACACCGGGAAGCTCGTGTGGGAGGACAACTCGGTCGAGGACCGCATCCTGCATGGACAGTGGTCGACGCCTTCGGTCGGACGGATTGGCGGGGTCGATCAAGTGGTAAGCGCACAGGGCGACGGCTGGGTGCGCGGCTACGAGGCGGCGACCGGCAAGAAGCTCTGGGAGTTCGACACGAATCCGAAGGACTCGGTGTGGCCGAAAACGCGGAACGAATTGATCGCCACGCCGGTCATTTACCAGGACCGCGTCTACATCGGCAACGGCCAGGATCCGGAGCACGGAGAGGGCGTCGGTCACTTCTATTGCATCGACGCCACCAAGCGCGGCGACATCACGCAGAGCGGCAGGGTGTGGCAGTTCGACAAGATCCGACGATCGATTTCGACGGCATCCATCGTCGACGGCCTCCTGTACGTTCCAGACTTCAGCGGCTTCCTGCACTGTCTCGATGCGAAGACCGGTCAGGAGTACTGGACGCACGACATGTTCGCCGCCGTCTGGGGTTCGACGCTGGTGGTCGATGGCAAGGTGTATCTCGGCGACGAGGACGGCGACGTCACCATCCTGCAAGCGGGCAAGGAAAAGAAAGTCCTCGGCGAGATGAACATGGGCAGCGCGGTGTATGCCACGCCAGTGCCCGCGCACGGCGCGCTGTTCCTGAACAATCGCAATCAGCTCTTCGCGCTGGCCGCTAATGCAGGCACGAAATAGCCCGCGCGCTCTGCGGGACGGCCTCAAGGCCGTCCCCTGCATTCTGCTGATATCGGTTCTCGTATCCGCGCAGACGCCCACCGCGGCGAACTGGAGTCAGTTTCGCGGCGACGCGCGCCTGACCGGCATCGCGGCGGCCGCGCTGCCCGATCGCTTGACGCTGCGCTGGACGTACGAGGCCGGTGAGTCGATCGAATCGTCGGCCGCCATCGTCGACGGCGCGGTCTACGTCGGATCGGCGAAGGGCGAGCTGCTGGCGATCGATCTCGAGAGCGGGAAGCTGCGGTGGAAGTACTCCACCGGCGAAGGCGGCTTCATCGGTGAATCGTCGCCCGCCGTGGGCGCCGACGCCGTGTATGTGGGCGATCTCGCCGGCGTCGTTCACGCCGTCGGCATTCGCGACGGACGCCGGCTGTGGACGTTCAGGACCGACGGCGAAGTGCGATCGTCGCCGGTGCTGGTCAACGACCTGCTGCTGATCGGATCGTACGACACCAACTTGTACGCGCTCGACAGGCGCAGCGGCAAGGTGCGCTGGCAGCTGCAGACCAGCGGGCCCGTGCACGCGACGCCGGCCGTCCAGAATGGCGTGGCATACATCGGCGGCTGCGATGAACAGTTCCGCGCCGTGCGGATTGCCGACGGCAAGACGCTGTTCGAGCTGCCGCTCGGCGCCTACACCGGCGCCTCGACGGCCGTTGACGGCGGCCGGGCGTACGTCGGCACGTTCAACTCGGAAGTGCTCGCCATCAATCTCCAGACTCGCAAGCTCGCGTGGTCGTTTCGCGATCCCGATCGCGAGTTTCCGTACTACTCGTCGGCCGCGCTCGTCGACGGTCGCGTCATCGTCGGCGGCCGCGACAAAGCGATCCACGCCATCGACGCCGCGAGCGGCAGGAGCGCGTGGAAGTTCGTGACGCGGGCGCGCGTCGATTCGTCGCCGGTCGTCGCCGGCGGACGCGTCTACGTCGGCTCGAACGATGGCAAGCTCTACGTGCTCGACGCGGCAACCGGACAGAAGCGCTGGGAGTTCGACGCGGGCGACGCCATCACCGCCTCGCCGTCGATCGCAGCCGGACGTCTCGTCGTCGGGTCGACCGACGGGCGGCTCTACTGCTTCGGCTAAAATTGACGTTCCACCAATTCGTGGAGACGCATCCTGATCGGCGATCTGTTCACCGATAGAGTCGACAAGGTCTGGCAGCCGATGGAGTCGGTCAGTGCGCCGGGCAAGGCACCGATTCCACCGTGGAATGCCGGCATGCCGATCGATGCGGCGCCGGAAAAATCGAACGAGCTCATTCTGCCGGAAGGACGAAAGCCATAGCGGCCTGGCGCGCGTCCTCATCGAGCGCTCGAAGGATGTCGTCACGATTCTCCTGCTGCCGGCATTCTTCGCATTCGCGGGCATGCGAACGCGGATCGATCTGGTATCCGGAGCATCCAGTTTGGCGATCTGCGCTCTGATCGTCCTCGTGGCGACGACGGCCGGTAAGTTCGGCGGCACGTTCATCGCGGCGCGCGTGACAGGCCTCGGTTCGGGCGCGGCGGCGAGCCTGGGGATTCTGATGAACACCGCGGGCTGATGGAGCTGATCGTGCTCAACATCGGTCTCGATCTGGGCGTGATGTCCCCCGGTGCTGTCCACGATGATGGTGCTCATGGCACTGGCGACAACGATTGCGACGACGCCGCTCGTCGATCTGCTCGTGCCCGGCCTCGTGCGCTACAATCGACCGGCCTGACGGCTAGCGAATGAGTCCACACAATCCAGGAGAGAGAAAACGTATGGGATGGGTGATCTTCGTGGCCGGCGCCGCGTTGTCCTGGGGCGCGTACGGAGTGTTTCTGCAGCAAGGACAGATTCAACTCGGAAATCCGCTCAAGGCGCTGCTGTGTGTGGGCGTCGCCTACTTCCTGATCGGCGTCCTGATCCCCGTCGTCGGCCTGTCGGCGCAGGGCGGGTTGTCGGGGTTCAACATGGGCGGGATCATCCGCGCGACGATCGGAGGCGGGCTCGGCGCCGCCGGCGCCGTGTGCATCATCTGGGCGTTCAAGTCCGGTGGCCTGCCCGTGTACGTGATGCCGCTCGTGTTCGGCGGCGCGCCGATCGTCAACGTGCTGCTGGCCATGACGCTGCACCCGCCGAAGTCGGCCATCAACCCGATGCTGTACCTCGGCTTCGTGCTGGCGTCGATCGGCGCTGCGATGGTGCTCTACTTCAGACCGACGGCTTGAAGGAACTGGAAGAAATCATGAAGCGCACCATCTTCAGCATTGCCGTCATCGCGGGCTTCAGCGCCGCGTCCGCGGCGCAGAGCCGACCCTCCGACTGGCCGCAGTGGCGCGGGCCGAATCGTGACGGCGTGGTGGCTTCGTTCACGGAACCGAGGGCCTGGCCGGATCAGCTCAACAGAAAATGGAAGATCGACGTCGGGTTGGGCTACTCGACACCGATCCTGATCGGCAACCGGCTCTACATGTACTCCCGCCAGAGCGACAACGAAGTGCTCACGGCAGTCGATGCCGAGACCGGCAAAGTGATCTGGCAAAGCAGCTACGCGGCGCCGTTCACGATGAATCCGGCGGCGGCGCGCCATGAAAAGGGTCCCAAGTCGACGCCGACGTTCGCCAATGGCCGGCTCTACACGCTCGGCATGAGCGGCATCGTCACCGCCTTCGATGCGACGACCGGCAAACAACTCTGGCAGAAGCCGGCGTCACCGGTCGGACCGCTGTACGGAACGGCGATGTCGCCGCTCGTGGACCGCGGCCTCGTCATCGTGCACGTCGGCGGCCACAACGAGGGCGCGCTGACGGCGTTCGACGCGACCACCGGCGACGTGAAGTGGCGCTGGACCGGCGACGGTCCGGCGTACGGGTCGCCGATCGCCGCCGAGTTCGACGGGACGCGCCAGGTGATCGTGTTCACGCAGGAAAATCTCGTCGGCGTCTCGGCGGCCACCGGCGAGCTGCTGTGGAAGCGGCCGTTCACCACGCGGTCAACCCAGAACACGATCACGCCGATTCTCTACGGCCAGACCGTGATCGTGTCCGGCCTCGAGAAGGGCGTCACCGCGTTCAAAGTGATGAAGCGCGACGGCCAATGGACGACTGACAACGTCTGGGACAACCAGGACGTGTCGCTGTACATGACCAACGGCGTCATCGTGCGCGACATGCTGGTCGGGATGTCACACAGGAACAGCGGTCAGTTCTTCGCACTGGACGCCAAGACGGGCAAGACGTTGTGGACGAGCGCCCCACGTCAGGCGACCAACGCCGCGATCGTTCGCGCCGGCGACGTCGTGTTCCTGCTGAAGGACGATGCCGAGCTGATCGTGGCCAAGCCGAGTGCCAGCGGCCTCGATCCGGTGAAGCGCTATACCGTCGCCGACAGCGCCACGTGGGCCGCGCCGACCGTTGCCGGCAATCGGATGTTCGTCAAAGACACGTCTGCGCTTGCGCTGTGGACTTGGTAGTCATTTCTTAACTCGCGTGGGGCCCCACCCCCACGCGCTGACGCGCTCGCGGCGTAAACCGCTCGCGCGTATCCAGAACAGAACGTCACAGACCGGTCCGGTTTCCGATGCAGTACAGAAATTTCGTCGTCCGAATGAAGATCTGCCCCTCCGATATCGCCGGAGAGCTGAGCGTGTAGTCGTCGAAATCGTTCTCCGCGAGCACCTCGAACCGCGGTCCCGCTTTGACAACGACGGTCACGCCGTCCTCATTGGTGACGTAGATCTTGTCGTCCGCCAGCACCGGTGACGCGCTGTAGGTCGCCGACCGCAGGCGCTGCCGCGCGTAGACTTCCTTGCCGGTCTTCGCATCGAGGCACCACATGATGCCGCGATCGTTGATCACGTAAAGATAGATGCCGTCGGTGACCGGCGTCGGCACGTCGGGGCCGGAACCGAACGACCAGAGGACGTGCGACTTCGTTCAGCGATGGTCCACGCCATTGCGGCCAGTTCTCGGCGCGGGGCGCCGCACGGGCACCGGCAAGGACGACGATCGTGATCATCACGAGCCGCATGTTAGGCGCGCACAGCGCGCCTGCGAGGGAGCGGCGCGGGGCGTAGGGATCCCCGCTAGCGACCGAGCCGGGGTGCGGGGCCCCCAACGCGTCCGCGACTCCATCGAACCATGAAAGATGGTCGCGAACGCGTTGGGGACCCCGGTGTGGGGCGGAGCCCCACGTGATGAAGTCTCTCACTCGGATCTCAACGCGTTGAGCAACGGCGTGCGCAAGGCGGCTCTCGTCGCGACAAACGACGATATCAGTCCCGCGAAGAACACCGCGACCAGCAGCAGCGCGCCGGCTGACGCCACCGGCGCTCGACCGCCGCGCTCCAGGACTGCTGGCGCAATCGCGACGAGGGCCGACGCCGCGCCGATCGCCAGGCCCCAGGCGAGCAGCAGCAGATTCTCGGCGACCACGATCGTGAAGATGTGCCGACGCCCGTAACCGACGGCGCCGAGCAGCGCCAGCTCGCGGCGCCGCTCCAGAACGTTCCGCAGCACGACGGCCGCCAGGCCTACCGTGCCGACGAGCAGTCCCAGGCTGCCGAGCGCTTGAAACGTCGAGAGATAGGTGTTCTCGACTGTGTGGAATTCCGCCAGCCGCGTCCTGGATTCCACGACGTCGGCGCCAAGATCGGCGGCGCCGTCCTTGATCGCGGCGGATACCTGCGTCACCCGATCCGGTGGCGTGTCGACGAGCAGGAAACGGTAACCCTCCTGGTCGGGAAAGAGCCGCGAAAAGTTCGCGTCCGACATCAGCAGCTCGCCCTGGAAGATGCTGTCGGCGAGCGCGGCGACCAGACGCAGCCGAACGGATCGGTTGCCTCGTGTGATGACGATGTCGTCGCCGAGACTCTTGTGGAGCACGTACGTGATGGAATTTGCATCGCCGATCGCCGGCACCGCATCGGCGCCAAGGTCGCGATTCAGGAGCAGCCACGGGTTCGCGCGCTCGCCGCTGCTCGGCGCGAGCGCGCTCTGAAAGGCAAAGCGGCCGGAATCGATGAACGTTCGGCTGACGCCGACGACGCGAGGACTGATCGGCGCGTACAAGTTCAAACAGCTCGCATCGTCGCCCGGCAGCAGCCGCAACGGCTCGATCGCAATCTGGTCGCCTCCACTCAGTCCCAACGCTTCGCGGCCGTCGCGGCCGTTGGGATCGCTGACGAGCGGGAGCAGCAGCTCGACGACCAACGGATAACCACCGGTGCCCGCGTGTCGATCGGCCGCGATTGGCGCATCACGGCGGAACGCGTCGACGGCGATCAGAATGAACGTCGCCGACGCGACCACTCCGATCGCGAGGACGCTGCGACCGGGACGGTCCGCGGCGTTACGGAGTCCGAGGCGCCAGACCGGACGCCAGCCGTAACCACCGAGCGACGAGTGCAGCGGCCGGCGCAAGCTGACGGCAACTCCGCACAGACAGGCGACGAGCAGCGAGGTCCCTGCGCCGAAGAACGCAGCCGTGCGGGAGATCGCACCGGACAGGCTGATGCCCACCAGCGTCGCGCCGAGCAGCCCGAAGCCAATCGCTCCGACCAACGACGCCCTTCTCGGCGTGTACGCGCGGAGCTGACCGCGTGCGTGGGCCGACGAAAGACGGCCCACACGATCGTCGGTGATGTCGCCGGCGAGCAGGCTGCGCTCGGATATTCGCGACAGGCTTCCGAGCGTCCACCAGATGCAGACCATCGCCGCGATCAACGCGCCGGCCGCGCCCGCCGCCAACGACAGGGGCGAAACGTGGAGAACCAGCGCGGTCGTGCCGACGGCGCCGGACCACCACGTGCGAAGACCGATCATCATCACGGCGCCATAGGCGACGGCGCCCGCGACGCCGAGCAGACCGCCGATCGCGGCCAGCACGCACCCTTCGATGAGAAACAGACGCCGGACGCCGGTCGTGGTGAAGCCGACGGCGCGAAGCAGGCCGACCTCGCGCGCGCGCTGCTCGACGCCGAGACGGAAGAACAGAGCGGCGAGCATCAGCGCCGAGAAGACGAGGAAGAAGCTGAAGTAGGTGAAGTACTCGCCGAAGTCCGTGGCTCCGCGCGAGGCGGCGACGCCATCGCCGCGAATGTCGCGCACCGACAATCCGAGGGCGAGCGGATCGATTGCGGCGCGGAGATGCGCAAGATAGCGATCGCGCGTGCCGGCTGGCGATCCCTCGCCTGCCGTCGCGACGCGCACCGAGGTGCGGTCGCCGAAGCGCGACCGCCACAACCGACGGCCGACCTCGAGCGGGATGAACGCCTTCGGCGTGGTGCGGTACCGTTCCCAATAGTCCTCGTCGATGCGCCGGATCCGGTGCAGGTCGATCGGAAACGGCGGGTCCCAGTCGCCGAGAGTCTTCGCCTCGGTGATGCCGGGATAGATCGGCGCCAGATCGCGATCGGCGGCTGCGCCCGCGATCGGCGCGACCGCCGCGATCTGGAATTCTGCGGTGTGCGTCACGAGCCGTCCCGGTTCTTCCCACGTGTAGTACTCGAGCGTCAGCGGATCGCCAACCCGGGCGGCGAGATCGCGCGCGGTCCAGTCGTTCAGCACGATTGGCGGAGACGCCGAACCGGCCGCGACGGCGACGTCCACCGCGATCGCGCGGAGATCCACCGCGGTCACCAACGAATACGGCACTTCACGGCCGCCGCTCGTTCGGATCGTATTTGCGAGATACGTCAGCACCGGCTGCGTCTGCATCGCAGCGGCCTTCGCAGCATCGTCGACGACCTTCGCGTGCGCCTCATCGATCAGTCCGGAGGCGCTCTCGACCGCGACGGCGCCAGACGCCACGACGCGGACAGTCAGGCCGATGTCCTCCAGCGCAAACCGACGTCGAACCAGCGCCTCCAGCGCGCCGGCCGTGGCCGATCGATCGGAGACCAGCAGCGCGTTTACCCGGCCGTCGAGGTCGAGATCCTGCTGCAGCCGCCGAAGCGGAACGAACACGGCCCGGACGTCGGCCTGCTGCGGCTGCAGAGAGAACTCGCCGAGATCCGACGGTCCGAGGATCGCGCGTACGGTCAGGCGCATCGTACGACCGAGATTGTCTTTGCGCCCGTGCAGCGATTCGATCGGGATCGCCGACGGCCGCTCGATGCGCACGAGCACGCTGCTGCCCGCGGCGGCGCCGATGTCGGCCGCGAGCGGGCGGCTGAGCAGCGCCTCGCGTCCATCGGGCCCGCTCGCGCCGGCGACTCCATGAAACCGCCAGAAGCGATCGTCGACACCGTACACCTGGACGCGCGACCGACGGCGGCCGCTCCCCTGCTCGGTCACGACGCCTTGCATGACGATCACGGGACAGATCGCGTCGAACGACGATGAGAAGCTAGCGTCCTGCTGGAGATCGGCTGCAAGCGCTTCGCGGAAGAATCCGGTCGACAATACGACGCGGCTAGTCCGACCGAGCCGCTGCCCGATGAGATCGCGCAGGCTCCCGCGCACCGATTCGCCGACCAGCAGCGCCCCGGCGAGCACGGCGGCCGCCGTCGCGACGCCGAGCACGACTGCGGCGTTCGTGCGCCAGTAATAGCGGATGCCGCGAAGCACGAGACGGTTCGGGTTCATCACGATACCCGGACCAGGTGCCGATGGGTCAGCTCGAATCGAATTGGAAACTTCGATGCGAGCTGCGCGCTGTGCGTCACGACGATCAGGATCGCATTCTGACGGCGGTGGAGATCGACGAGCAGCGATGCGACATTCTCGGCGGCGGCGTGATCGAGGTTCCCGGTCGGCTCGTCGCACAGCAGCAGCCGCGGGCTCCGGATCAGCGCCCGCGCGATCGCCACGCGCTGCCGCTCGCCGCCCGACAGCTCGCCTGGCCGATGGTCGATCCGATCGCCGAGCCCGATCTGATCGACGAGCCACCGCGCGCGGGCGAGATGGTCGTCAGCAGAGCGCGCGACCAGCGTCGGAATCAACACGTTTTCGAGCACGGTGCACTGCGGCAGCAAACAGTGATCCTGAAAGACGAACCCGATCGCGGTGTTGCGGAAGGCCGCCAGGTCGGCGGCGGCGAGCTGAAACGGGTTGCGTCCTTCCAACGTCACCGTGCCGGATGTCGGCGGCTCGAGCGCGCCAAGCACGTACAGCAGCGAGCTCTTGCCGCTGCCCGATGGTCCCATTACCGCGGCCGCGTCGCCGGCGGCGAGCGTGAACGAGACGTCGGTCAGCACCGTGAGCGGCCCGCGCACGGTTGGATATTCTTTGCTGAGATTCGCGACGTGAAGCACGCGAACGCTTCAACGGGTTAAAGGTTCAAGCACCCCTTGAACCTTTTCGTAGACCTCGAGCAATGCGTCCGCCGATCGCTGGATGCTGTAATGCTCGCGCACGCCATGGAACGCCCGCTCGCGGAGCGTCCGGGCCAGGTCGCGATCCTTCCACAGCGCGTACAATCCGTCGGCCAGCGCCGCCGGATCGTCGGGCGCGACGAGCAGGCCGCCACCGGTCTTCTCGACAATCTCGGTGAATGCGCCGCGCCGCGGCTGCACCACCGGGACACCGCTCGCCATGGCCTCGAGCAGGAACAACCCCTTGGGTTCATCGCAGGGCGTTGGGACGGAGAGGACGTCGAGCGCGCGCAGGAACGCCAGCTTGCCGTCGCGATCGACCGCGCCACGATACGCGAACTCCCCCGCAACACCGGCCCTCTCGAGGCTGCGCTTCACGTCGGCGAGGTACGGCGCGTGTGCGCGCGAGAGATATCCGGCCGCTTCCAAGCGGATCGCGGCGCCGCGTGTGCGCTGGCGGAAGAGCGCGTACGCATCGGCCAGGACGTGCAGTCCTTTCTCTGGCGCGATGCGCGCGAAATATCCCACGCGGAACGGCGTCGGGGCCGACTCCTCGGCTCTGCGCTCGTAGCCGTTCAGATTGATCCCGAGCGGCACGACCGAGATCCGGTCGGACCCGATCCCGAGCAGCCGCGACATCGTCGGCACGTAGTACTCGCTGACGGCGATGAACCGATCGATCTCCGGGACCTGCCGGCGAATCAGATCGATCGCCTTGCTGCGATACGGTTCGAGCAGGCCATCGAGGAAGAGATCCTCTCCCTGAAGCGTGCAGCAGATCGGACGATGCAGGCCGTCGCGCAACGGTCTGGCGAGGCCGATGAGCAGCGAGTTCGGCAGATTGACGATGTCGGGAACCGCTTCGTCGGCGAGCCAGTCGAGCAGCTTGTCGAACTCCTTGCGCAGCACGCCGCGATCGCCTTCGAGCATCGAGACAGTCATATCGCCGAGCAGCTTCGGATCTGTGGAAATGGACCGTCTTGCGAACGCGCGGATGACGCCCGGCGAGTCCCAGATCCGATCGAGAAACCGCGGCGTCGTGCGGAAGAGCGCCACGTGCTGCTGCAGGTAGATGCTGATGCCGCCGAACAGCACGCGCTTGCGGCTGACGTTGGCCTCGTCGGGATTCGTTGGTGTGTACAGCGGCAGGAGCGTGACATCGTGGCCGCGCGCGAGAAGCTCCACCGCCAGCGCATTGTCGCGCGAGCAGCTGCCGCAATACATCCCCGCGGCGCCAGCCGTGATCGACAGAATCTTCATAAATCGGCAGACTGAAATGCTCGCGCGCGGAACAGGAATTCGACGAGGTTCCCTTCGTGTGGTTGCAGCCAGTTCAACTGAGTCGTCGGCACCGGCCCCAGGTTCAGCCGATCGATGTGGACGGCGTCGAGCAGCGACCGGCGGAACGCGCCATTGCAGGTGATCGCGCTGCAGACCAGCGTCGGGCCAATCGCATCGAGCATCGTGCGCTCGGGGCACTGCACGACGGTCACGAACGGAAACATGTATTCCTTCCTCGCGATGGCGGCCTCCGGCGAGTCGCAGTGCACGACGGTCGGCAACAGGTAGTCCGCCCTGTCCTCTTTGATGAGGCGCGCATCTCCGCGGTGCTGCGCGGTGACGTCGGTGACGCCGGACGTCTGCAGGTCGGCGTCAATCTCCTTCGAGATTGCATCAGCGACGCCGGGCACGGTAAACGCGGCGAGGCTCGACTCGGGATGATCGGGAGGCAACGGACGCACGGCCACGACCCTGCGCGCCAGCGCATCGGCGATGTCGCGGGTGTGACGGCTCGCCCAGATGCCCGAGCAGTTGATGCAGCTGCGCCCGCTGTTGAGCAGCACACTGTCGACCATGACGTCGAGGAACTGTTCCCAGCGATCGACCTGATCGTCGCCGATCAGGATCTTCGAGAAACCGGGACCGTGCGCCTGGACGGCGGGATTGCCGCGATAGCGATCCACCGTTGCGGTGCCGCCAAAGATCAAGCTGCGCCCGCAGCTCTCGAGCACCGCCGCACCGACGTCGCCCTGGCCGGGGTACACCGAGATCGCCTCGCGCGGAATCCCGGCCTCGCAGAACGCCTCGGCCATGCGGTACGGCGTCCATGGCTCCTGAGGGCCGGGCTTGAGCACGAGTCCGATTTGCAGCGGAATCACCGGCAGCCACAGCGTGTGCACGCCGGGCGAGTTCGAGGGCAGCACCAGACCGACGACGGGACTCTGCGGCTGGTAGCTGACGGGGACGCCGCGCTCTTCGCCGTGGCCGCGCGTCAGGATGTCGAACTGCAGACCGCGCGTCAGCGACGTCAGGATGCCGCGCATTTCCGCGAGCACGAACGAATTCTTCTTCATGTTCGCGCGGCACATGCGCTCGGGCAGGCCGGTCGACGCCGATTGCGCCCGCACGAACTCGTCCGGCGTCTGCGTGCCGTCGCCCATGGGAAGCGTGCCGTTCATGTACAGCTCGCCCGCTTTGCCGACGCGGGCGATCAGCTCGTCGACTGGGATTTCGCGGAGCACGTCGCGCGCGCGCGACGCCTTCCGCATGTCGCGCTGGATCAGTCCGCCGTTGGCGCGGCTGACGTTTGCGATTGGCTCGCCGGTCGCGAAATGCACCACCGGATCGACATCGAGGCTCGTGTAAGGTTGACCCCAGCGCAGAACCGGCAGATGCAGCATGGTCGTCGCGGCGCAGGTCAATACACGCCGACGGTCGTGGTCGACGCGAAGCCGCGGTACGGCCGCACGCCGCTCACGCCGTCCCACGGATAGCGATCGCACGCGGGCTCACGCTCGCCTTCGTCGCGCTCGAGGAAGCCCGGCATGAAAAATTCCTTGGTCAGCGTCGTCAGTTTCACACGACCGGTCTGCCCGTGTTCGACGAGCCGGCCGCGATCGTCGAAGTCGACCACCTCGATCACCGCGCGCGGCTGCGGCGCGTAGTACGCGATCTTGTAATCGTTGTGCGGCCCGCTCGGCGCGCTCGCGGCCAGTCCCATCAGCGTGTTGCCGTACGTCGGCGTCATGTACGCGCCGTCGAGCAGCTCTTCGTGCGCGAAGCGGTTCCACTGCGGTGTGAATTCCGTTCCGCCCGAGAAGATGCCGGTGATGCCGGCCTTGCGAATCGTCGTGCCCATCGATTCGAGCCTGAGCGCCAGCGCTTCGAGCAGCTTCGGCGTCGCGAACAGACAGCGGATGTCGTGTCCCGCCTGAAGGATCGTCACGCCCTGATCGATCACGTGATCCTTGTAGGCCTGCAGATGTTCGTTCCAGCCTTTCTTGATCAATTTGATGACCCACCGCGGATCCAGATCGACGCAAAAACAGATGCCGCCGCCGCGGTATTGCGCGAGGTGCTCGACCGCCAACCGCAAACGCCGGGGACCCGACGGCCCCAGCATCAGCCAGTTCGAGCCCTTCGGAAAGTACTCGTCGGGCAGCGTCGCGCTGAACAGCTCGTAATCGATCCGGAAGTCCTCGAACGCCACGCGCGTCTTCGGAACGCCTGTCGTGCCGCCGGTCTCGAAGACGAAGACCGGCTTGCCGGCGAGTCCTCTCGGAATCCACCGCTGCACGGGACCGCCCCGCAGCCACTCGTCTTCGAACGACCCGAACCGTCGCAGATCGGCGAATCCGGCGATCTCGCGGCGCGGATCCCAGCCGGCGTTCGCCGCGAACTCGAGCCAGAAGGGACAGCCGGTCGCGGGATCGAAGTGCCAGTCGACGATCTCTCGCACCCACGCGTCGAGCCGGTCGCGCGCCGTCTGCGCCGACACGTCAACGAGCGATGAGCGAGTTGGAGTTGCCGGCATGAAAACGTAGTATAGCGCCCAGGGCGGAGACTTCATGACCACGGTCCAGTCCGAAGCGACGCTGCCGCGCCTGACGATGTCGCAGTGGCTGATCGCGATCATCGCGGCAATCGGGTTCGCCTTCGACTCGTATGTGCTGTTGATGCTGCCGCTCATCGTGCGGCCGGCGCTCATCGAGCTGCTGCACGTCGCGCCCGGCAGCCCGGCGATCAACGACTGGGCGGGCCTCATCTTCTATGTACCGGCGGTGACGGGCGGCATCTTCGGCCTGCTCGGCGGCTACTTCACGGATCTGTTCGGCCGCCGGCGCGTGCTCGTGTGGAGCATCCTGTTGTACGCGTTCTCCGCGCTGGCGTCGGGCTTTTCGACATCGGTCCAGTGGCTGCTCTTCTGGCGGTGCTGCACATTCGTCGGCGTGTGTGTCGAGTTCGTCGCCGCGGTCGCGTGGCTCTCCGAGCTGTTCCCCAATCCGAAACGGCGCGAAGCGATCGTCGGCTACACGCAGACGGTGGGATCGATCGGCGGCATCATGGTGACCGGCGCCTACTACCTCGTCGTGACGTACGGCGAGCATCTGCCGCTCGTGCGCGGCGGACACGAGGCCTGGCGCTACACGCTGATGTCGGGCGTCATTCCCGCCATCCCGCTGATCGTCATCCGGCCGTTCCTGCCCGAGTCGCCGATCTGGGAGCAGAAGAAACGCGCCGGCACGCTCAAGCGGCCGAGCTTTGCCGAGCTCTTTCAGCCGCAGTTCCGCACGACCACGATCGTCACGACGGTGATGATGGCGGCGGCGTACGCCGCCGCGTTCGGCGCGATTCAGCAGACACCGCGCATCGTGCCCGGTCTCGCTGAAGTGCGCACGCTGCCGCGGCCGGCGCAGGAGCAGATCGTCAGCGCCGTTCAGTCGTTTCAGGAATTCGGAGGGCTCGCGGGCCGGATCCTCCTCGCGTATCTCGCCGTGCACATTGTCAGCAGACGCCGCGTGCTGCGGATCTTTCAAGTGCCCGGGCTCGTGCTCGTCCCGATCGTCTTCGCCGTGGCGGCGACGAGCAGCCTCTCGCTGCTGCAGTGGGGCATCTTTCTGTACGGCGTCGCCACCATCGGGCAGTTCAGCTTCTGGGGCAACTATCTCCCGCGCGTGTATCCAACCTACTTGAGAGGCACCGGCGAGAGCTTCGCGGCGAATGTCGGCGGCCGCATGATCGGCACCTGCGCCGCGCTCCTGACGACGCAGCTCGCGAACGTGATGCCGGGCGCGTCGGCGCCGACGAAGCTTGCGTACGCGTCGGCGCTCGTAGGAACCGCCGCGTACGTGCTCGGACTACTGACCAGTTTCTGGCTGCCGGAACCGAAGCGCGAGGAGTTGCCCGACTAATAGGCGCGCTCGTAGAGATCGAGCGCCGCAGCCGCATCGAACGGCCGTGGATTGCACGTGCCCGTCCACTGCGTCGCGGCGTCGGCCGCGAGTGTGGCGAGTCCCTCGCGAGGCACGCCGAGATCCCGCAGTGCCGCCGGAAGACCGCCGGCTTGCCGCAGCGCCTCGAGACGCTCGGCGAGGTGTCCGGCCGGCGCGCGATCAACGTGTCCCGCCGCGCGATCCCGCGATCGGCGACGATGAGCGTGCGCGTGAACGACAGCTCGCGCGCAAGGTCGCCAAGGCGCGCTTTGTGGTGGCCTCACCGCGCATGGCGCGCCAAAGCCCGAAGGCGTGACGGCCCTCGCCCGCCAAAGGCCTGAAGGCGCGACGGCGGTCGAGATCGGAACAAGCCGTAGACATCCTACGTCTCAGACCTAGACGTCCCACCAAGATGACGAACATCCGGCGACGGCCGCGTGGACTCATCCTGATCTTCCGGACCCGGCGGTGGGTGGATGTCTGACACGCACTCAGATCGGAATAGGGATATGTCCACTGCACAGACCGACGACTCGACTACTCGAAAACCGCTCCGGCTGTGGCCCGGCGTCATCGCCGCGGTGCTCCTTCTCTTCATGTTTGCTGTCCCTATGTTCATACCCGACACCTTTTTGTTGGGGATGATTGGTGGACTAGCCAGCGGTGTGGCGATCCTCGTGTGGTGGGTGCTCTTCAGCCGGGCGCCATGGTCCGAGCGCGTGGGCGCCATCGTCGTGATGATCGTCGCGCTGTTAGCGACATCGCGCATCGTTCATCCGTCGATTGCGAACGCGGGAATGGGCATGCTGTTGCCCATCTTCGGATTCCCGGTCCTGAGCTTCGGGTTGGTCGCCGGGACGGTGGCGAGCCGTCGCCTCTCCAGGGGCTCGCGCCGTGCCTCGATGGTCGCCGCCATCGTGCTCGCCTCCAGCGTGTTCACGCTCGTACGCACTGGCGGAATCACCGGCGACGGCGTTTCGGATCTGCACTGGCGGTGGACCAAGACTCCCGAGCAACGGCTGCTCGCCCGAGGCGGCGACGAGCCTCTCGCCCCTGCTCGAGCCGAGCCCGCGGCGCTTCCTCCCGCTCCGAAAGCTGCGGAGACGACCGACGAGCGGCTCGCGGGTCACGCGAGCGATGCGCCGATGACCCCTGCGTCGGTTCCAGCGACCGCGAAGAGTCACGAGACTCGAGTCTCTCCGGGCAGCGACGAGCCGACGGCACGATCTGGCGATCCGGTTGGGGCCAACACGGATGCCGACTGGCCGGGCTTTCGTGGACCCGAGCGCGACGGCATCGTTCACGGCGTGCGAATCACGACCGACTGGTCTGCGTCACCGCCGGTCGAGATGTGGCGCCGGTCGATCGGACCCGGCTGGTCGTCCTTCGCGGTCCGCGGCGATCTTCTCTATACACAGGAGCAGCGCGGTGACGACGAGATCGTCGGCTGCTACAAGGTATCGACCGGTGAGCCGGTGTGGAGACACCGCGACGCGGTTCGGTTCTGGGAGTCGAATGGCGGTGCCGGTCCACGCGCGACGCCGACGCTCAGCGACGGTCGCGTCTACACGTTAGGCGCGACCGGAGTGGTAAACGCGCTGGATGCGCGCGACGGCTCGGTCATCTGGTCGCGCAATGCGGCGAGCGACACCGGCAGGAAGGTGCCGGACTGGGGTTTCGCGAGCTCGCCGCTGGTGATCGACGACCTCGTCGTCATCGCCGCCTCCGGGCAGCTGGTCGCCTACGACGTCCGCACCGGCCATCCGCGCTGGTTCGGCCCGCCCGAAGGTGGCGGCTACAGCTCGCCACATCGAATGATGATCGATGGAGTCGATCAGATCCTGCTGCTGCGGGGACGTCGCACAACCAGCGTCGCGCCGGTCGACGGCACCGTACTCTGGGAGCACTCATGGCAACCGGCCGTCAGCATCGTGCAGCCGGCTTTCGCCGCGAACGGTGACGTCCTGATCGCCGCCGGCGATGCAATGGGCGGAATGGGCGTGCGGCGCATCTCCGTCGCGCACGGATCCGCCGGGTGGACGGTCGAAGAGCGCTGGACGTCGCGCGGACTGAAGCCGTACTTCAACGACTTCGTCGTTCACAACGGCCTTGCCTTCGGCTTCGACGGCAACATTCTCGCGTGCATCGACCTCGAGGACGGCACGCGCAAGTGGAAGGGCGGACGCTACGGCAACGGTCAGCTCGTGCTGTTGGCCGATCAAGACTTGCTGCTGGTGCTGTCCGAGGACGGCGAGCTGGCGCTCGTCGGGGCGACTCCAGACCAGTTCAGAGAGGTCGCGCGATTCCCGGTGCTCGACGGCAAGACCTGGAACCACCCGGTGCTGGTCCGCGATGTCCTGCTGGTTCGCAACGACCACGAGATGGTCGCATTCCGGGTATCTCTCGCGAACCGCTGACTGGAATCAACGACAAGAAACAGTCGTCCGCCGGCGACGAATCAGGAGAGCGGCGAGAGCAGCGACCGGGATCACGAACCACGTCGCCGTGCCGAGTGACGTCGCGACGTCGACGTCCAGGTCGATGCCGTGCTGCTGAACATCGCGACGCTGCGACCGGATTGCGATGGCGCGTGTGGACGGCTTCAGCGCATTGACGAGGAAAACGCCGCTCGTCGATTCGTGCATGTTCGCGTAGCGGATCCTGTGGACGCCTCTCGCCAGAGCCGTGTCGGCGAACGCTTCGAGATGGATCGTGCCCTCCCCTTCGCGAATCTCATCCCACGAGGGCGACTCGGCGCGCGTCAACGTCAGCGCGCAGGGACGATCGTCGACGCTCAGAGAGAGATCGCGAAGGACGCGGCGCGCGTAGCCTTCGATCTCGACTGGGGAGACGCGAGCGTCGCCGTCGCGATCGATCATGGCAAAGACCTGCGCCGCGACGAGGACGCCCGGCGTCAGATCGAGCTCGACGACAACGCGATCGCGCGAGATGCCGAGGCGTGTCGCCTGAAGATATTCATCCAGGCGATGCGCTTCCGCAGGTGCGCTGCCGGGAAGCAGGAGGCCGAGCGCCAACACGCAGATGCGCCTCATCGCGAGACCAGCGTCGAGCCGTAATCGTTCGTCGGATCGCGGTAGATCGTGTGGATGTGATCTGTCGTTGGCGCGCTGTTGGTGCCTTGCGGCGCGTACTCGATCAGCAGGGTCGGACCCTGCACGCGAAAATACGCCTCTTTGCCGTTCGTCGTCGATCCGGCCCAGGCGAAGTACGTATCGCCAAGATTCGCTTCGATCTCTTTCATCTTGGCGGCTGCCGCCTCGTCATCGAGGATCGTCACCCATTCGCGGATCACGTCGATGAGCATGGCGCGCTGTCTCGCGCTCAGACCGGAAGCGCGGATTCCCTCGGGCTGAATCACTTTACCGTCCTCGCCGGGTCCGAGCACGAGATTGCGGACCTGATAGTCGAGGAGCGCCTGCTTCTGCTGTGCGGCGTCGAGGGCGTTCATCAGGCCAAACGCTTTGTCGTTCTCCCGGCCCAGCGGCCGAATCGTCTCGCCGTTCAGCGAGAACGCCGCCGGCTGGGCGCCCGTGTGCGTCGGGGTGAGTACGCTCTCACGTCCGGCGAGCGTGACGTTGATCGCGAGGTGGTGTCCGCCGAATTGGAGCATCCATGGGTCGGTCGCCGATGGCGTACCGAGAACCGCAAGATAGAACTCGGCGCGGCCGAATCGTGTCCGGCTGCTCGCCGGCCGGGTCGGCGCCGTCGTTTCTTCGAGGCGTTGGTCCGCGTTGACGATGTTCAGGACTTTCTGATATCCGGCGCGGCTCAGGACCGCCGCGACCAGCGCAAGGGCCGCCTGCTGTTGCGAAGGCGTCATGTCGCCGAGCTTCAACCCGTTGCGCTCGGTCGCGCCGACCTGCATCGTGACCCCGGTGGGCAGATTCGACCAGACCGTGCGCGTCGTCTTGTTGAGCGGCAGCGTCGCTTTCGCGCGTCGACTCGGGTCGAGCGTGTTGAGGAATGCCGTGGCGGCCGCGACGCCCTTGACGGTTGCACCGCCTTCCGCCGGCAGTCGCTGATCCGTGGTGGGAGCGAGCGCACTGATTCCAAGAAACATCAACCCCGCGCCGACCTTGAACGCCGACATCGTGCACCTCCGTACAGATCATTGGAGCGCGTCGCTCACAGTCTATCTGGTCGGTGAAAAACCTCGGAAGCGAAGAATACCTCTATCAAGGTTGACGCGTGGAAATTTGATGGCTCGCCGTTCCGTTTGCCGGGCCCGCTTCAGGAGCTGCCGGCAGTTCGCTTCGCTGAGATCGAGCATCGCCGCGATCTCCGCGTGCGTGTAATCGAAGATCTCGCCGAGAAGAAATACCGCGCGCTCGGCGGGAGTCAGGCGCTCCAGCAGGAGCAGCACCGCCATCGAAACCGATTCGTCGACCTGGGCGATGCGCGACACGTCGCTCCCAGGATCGGTGACGAGCGGCTCGGGCAGCCACTCGCCGACGTACGTCTCGCGCTGGGCGCGAGCGGACTGCAGATGGTTGATGCAGAGGCGGCTCACGATGGTGACGAGAAATGCCTTCGGCGATCGAACGTCCGCCTCGGACGCGCGCTGCCAGCGGATGAACGCATCCTGCAGCGCGTCTTCCGCGTCGGTCACGCTGCCCAGCATGCGATACGCGATGGAGAACAGCAGACCGCGATGACGCTCGAAGATGGACGTTTCGGCCAAGTCGTTGAAAGCGTCGTCCATTCAGGCTGTCTTTCGTAAGACGCGGCCGGTCGCCACCTGGTCCCTGCCGCGGTTGAGGAACAGCGCGTACGACGCGATCAGCGCGCTCAGAAACAGCAATGGATCGATCACGAACAGCGCAGGATCACCAACGGAAAAATGGGCGATGCTGGCGGAGACGAGCGTAATGCCGAAGCCGAAGTAGGTAAATTCCTTCGCCTTCCGCGGAACAGCCGGCACCAGCAGGGCAAGGACGCCCAGCGCCTTCGCCACGGTCAGTTCGATCCGGAAATAGCTGGGATATCCCAGGTGTGTGAACGCGCCTTTCATCGGGCCCAGCGGTTCCTTCAGATTGAAATTGACGGCGCTAAACGTCATAACCGCGCAGACGGCGCCGGTGGTCAGCCAATAGATGATCGTGTCTCGCTTGTTCGTCCGGTTCATTGCGGCCTCCGGTACCCGAGACCGCACAGCCTCTGCGAACGTGACAGCCAGCCGCTTCAGCGCGCGTGAAATTCGTACCTATCCCTTTGTTCTACGGCTTCAGGGTTGCAACTATGCCTTCTGGACGGTCTTGACGGAGCATCTACTACCGTCTCACCGCTTGGCGACCGGTCGCCTAACCGAATAGGGTCGGCCGCGGCGGCTCAACCGAAGATGCCATCGTACCGATTCGGTGCGTTGGGCAGGCCACCCGTTCGGGCAGGCCGCTGCCGCCTGGCGCCTACGCTATTTCCCGCTTCTCGAGGTACGGCCCGGCGCCTGCTCGTTCTTGAACAGCATCAGATCAACGGCGTCGGCCATCGCCTTGTATCCGGCATCGTTCGGATGCAAGTGGTCGCACGAATCGAACGCCGCGAGGAACCTTTTCGGCTCGTTCGGATCGCGCGTCGCCTTGTCGAAATCGATCACGCCGTCGTAGGCGTTGCTGGTGCGGATCCACTCGTTCACGGCGCGGCGCTTCTGCTCTCCGACGTCGCTGTAGTACGCGGCGTCGTAAAACGGCGTCAAGGTTCCTCCATAGATCTTCAGGCCTCTGGCGTGCGCTCGCTGGATGATCTGCTTGTAGCCTGCAACGATGTCCCCGGCCGTCGGGGTTGGATTTTCGCGCGCGTTTCCGATGTCGTTGATGCCTTCCATGAACACGATATGCGTGACCCCCGGCTGCGTCAGCACGTTGTGCTCGAAACGCGCGAGCGCATTGATCCCCGCCTGAAAAGCCCCTTCGCTGAGCACGCGGTTACCGGCAACGCCGGCGTTCATCACCCCAATCCGCAGCGGGTTCGGCTGCATCAGCATACGCCGGACCAGTTGACAAAGCGGATCCGCGTAGCGACGGTTGACCTCGGGAATCGATGCGTGGGTGCGCCGATCCGCCGTAATATGTGCCTGGACGAGGAGGTCCTGAAATGCGAGTTCTGCGATTATCCGTTCTGGGCGGCGTCACGATCGGTGTGTCGTTCCTTGCTGCGCAGACCGTCAGTGGTCAATCGTCGGCGCCAGCAGCTGGGAACCGATCATCTGGCGTCAACAAATCGGCGACGCTTCGTACGCCGTGGGGCGCCCCGGATCTGCAAGGCACATGGGATTTTCGGACCGTGACCCCGATGGAACGTCCGCCGGAGCTCGCCGGGAAGGCGACGTTGACAGAGAAAGAAGCGGCCGAATACGAACGGCGGATGGTGGAGCAGCGGAATGCGGACAAGCGCCATGACACGACGCCGCGCCGTACGGTGAATGGCACGGCAGAAACCGAAGACGTCGCGCTCGCCTACAACGACTTCTGGTGGGATCGCGGAACGAAGGTCGTCGGCACGCGGCGCACCTCGTTGATCGTGGACCCGCCCGACGGCCGCATTCCGCCTTTGACGCCCGAAGCGCAGAAGCGCCTGGCTGCCGACGACGCCTTGCGAACACGCGTGACCGAAGGTCCGGAGGACCGGTCCATCGCCGAGCGCTGCATCCTGGGATTCAATTCTGGTCCGCCGATGACGCCCGGCGGGTACAACCAGAACGTTCAGATTGTCCAGCACGCTGAATACGTCGTGCTTCTGAACGAGATGATTCACAACGCTCGCATCATCCCGCTCGATGGCCGTCCGCGCGTGGACGTGGCGCAGTGGGTTGGCGAGTCGCGCGGCTATTGGGAGGGCGACACGCTCGTCATCGACACGAAGAACTTTCGCCAGAACACTTCCCTGCGGGGCTCGAGTCCGAACATGCACCTCGTCGAGCGAATACGGCGCGTCGACGCCGACACGTTGCTGTACGAGTTCACCGTCGACGACCCAACGACCTGGACGAAGCCGTGGACCGCACAACTGCCGATGGTGAAGGCGGAGGGACTGATTTACGAGTACGCGTGTCACGAAGGCAACTACGGCATGTTCGGGATCCTGAGCGGCGCGAGGGCGATCGAGAAGAAAGTCGCCAACGGTGGCTCGCCGCGGTGAGGAAACATCTGCGCGTTGTCTGCTTGGCCGCTTCTGCGCTGGCGGCGTGTCGGGCGGCCGCGCCAGGACAACGTCAGGAACAACAGCTCAGGGATTCCTTCGTCCAACAAATCGCCTCTATCGGCATCGTGCGTGATTTTCACCGCGACGGTGACACCTTGTCGTTTTCTGCGCGCTACGGCCACGAGCTCGATGCGAAGTGGCGCGTGCAGATCGATTCCGCGACGATTGAGCTTCAGGGCGCTGGAACGACGAAGGACAAGGGCGTGGTCAAATCGACGTGGTACGTCAACGGTGAACCGATACGGCCCCGTGGGTCGCAGTCGGACCTGCCCCTGCCATTTTTGGACGCCGGCATCGCTCAGGAATGTTGGGCGCTCTGGGACAGCGGCAGTCACCAATGGTCGTGGAAATGATTGATCGCGGCCGGGCTTTCGCTCCGAACGGCTTGCCAAAAAACCGATGGACGGACTGCGCGGACGCGGTATCATTCAGCCCGATGGGTGTCAATCGCTGATGCTGAGGAACAGGAGGGTTCTGTGCTTCGAAAACGTGTCGCGAGCGTAAAGATCTTCATTGCTCTGATCGCGGCGATTTCGCTGGCCGGAATCACGCTCGCCGCTCAGACCGCGGCGCCCGGAAACGGTAAGATGGCGACGCCGCCGCGCAGTTCCGATGGCCATCCCGATCTGTCCGGCATTTGGGAGCACAACGCGGCCACGCCGTTGGAGCGCCCCGACGAGTTGGCTGACCGCGCGACGCTCACCGACGATGAAATCGCGCAACTGAAGGCGAAAGCCGCCGAGTTGTTCAGCGGCGACGGGGACGCCGGGTTCGGAGACTCCATCTACCTTGCCGCTCTCCACAACATCCTGGGTAAAGAAAAGGGGTTCAAGTCCAGGGACGTCGGGACGGGCGACTACAACTCGTTCTGGGTCGTGGGGCGCTGGTTCGAACGCCGGACCTCGCTCATCACCGATCCGCCGACGGGCAAGCTGCCGGCGCTGACCGCCGACGCGCAGAAGCGGCAGGCCGCGGCCGCGGAACGCCGGAAGGCACACCCGTTCGACGGCCCTGAAGACATCGCCCTCGGCGAACGTTGCATCACCGGCAGCGTCCCGATGCTCGGCGCCGGCTACAACAACTACTATCAGATCGTCCAATCGCCGACGCACGTGGCGGTAAACATGGAGATGAGGCACGACACTCGGATGATCCCGATTACGAATCGTCCGCACCTCCCGAGCAACGTGCATTTGTGGCTGGGAGATCCGATTGGCAAGTGGGAAGGCGATACGTTTGTCGTCGATTCGACCAACTTCCGCAGCGACTCCCCTGTCGGTCGAGGCGGCGCCAGCGAGAAGCTGCATCTCATCGAGCGGTTCAGCCGCATCAACGCCGAGACGCTGAAGTACGAGGTGACCGTCGACGATCCGGCGACCTGGACCAAGCCGTGGACGGCCGCGCTGTTCCTGAAGAGCACCAAGGACCAGATCTACGAGTACGCCTGCCACGAGGGAAACGAGGCAATGTTCGGGACCCTCAACGGCTCGCGTGTGCAGGAGAAAAACGCCCGAGAGAAGGCGGCGAAGAGCACGAGCTCTTCTCGATAACGACACCATCATGCCTCCGATTCGCTGGCCGCCAAGCCTGCGAGTCGGAGATTCCCACTCGTTACTGTCTGCCCTCCCCTGTTGCAACGCGGCGCGCCGCTCATTGAGAAGTCTTGAGCGCATCGCGGATTGCCGGCAGGTACTGCTGGTGACAGTCAAGGCATGTTTGATAGAGCTCCCCACCCACATCGAACATGCGTTGCTTGTTCTTGGCGTCGGCCGCCTTGACACACTCTTCGCCCTTGTCGACGAGCGCGCGCGCGAAGGTCATCCACTGACCGCCGTCTTTCGCGCGGGGCACGATCATTAGAAGATTTCCTGCCTCCGCAACCGTCATCGCCCTGTTCCGGACCGCGGTCCACTCTTCATTGTTCTGGGGCCCTCGCTGGACCACGCCGTCCTTGGTCTCGATCCAGCCCGACGCGCCCCAGACGTCGTCGGCCGCTGGATCGAGGATGTCGTTCATCAACTCTTTGACATCGGCAACTGGTTTGAACGGTGGAGGCTGCGTCTTGTTGCACGCGCCACACAGGCAGACTGAGAAGGACGCCAGAAGCCATGGAGCTAGTCGCATAGCGGCCCGATTCTAAGTCTCTTCGCGCGTACGGACGTGCCCGAATTCTGCGACGTCTTCACTCCTTGCAAAGAGATGCCTTGACAGACACCACGTTAAGGGATATCTGTTCGCCCCACGACTCGAGGTGCTCCGTCAACGCGATCCTTGGGGGTCGGTATGCGCACTCGGATTGGACTCGCAATTCTCGCGGCTGGAGCGGCGGTTTCGGCCGCAATCCTCAGCACCGTCGTGCCGATGTCCGGCCAGAGCCAAAGCGCCGCGACGGCGCGCACTGCGGACGGCAAACCGGACTTCACCGGCATCTGGCAGGCGATGAACACGGCAAATTGGGATCTTCAGGCGCACGCGGCAAGCCGCGGTCCCGTGATTGCACTCGGCGCCGCTTTCAGCATCCCGGCAGGTCCGGGCGTCGTCGAGGGGAACGAGATCCCCTACCTTCCGGCCGGAGCCGCCAAGAAGAAGGAAAACGCAGAAAACTGGTTGGCCCGCGATCCTGAAATCAAATGCTTCCTGCCCGGAGTGCCGCGCGTGATGTACATGCCATACCCGGTACAGATCATCCAGGGGCAAGAGACGATTTTGATGGCGTCTGAATTCGCAAGCGCCAGCCGCACGGTCAGGATGAACAGCAAAGAGAAAAGTCCGACCGATAGCTGGATGGGCTGGTCGATCGGACGATGGGAGGGCGATGCGCTCGTGATCGATGTCACCGATCAAACCGATCAGACCTGGTTCGATCGGGCCGGAAATTTTCACAGCGAGGCGCTGAAGGTCGTCGAGCGGTACACGCTCGTCGATCGGAACACGATCAATTATGAAGCGACGATGGAGGACCCCAAGGTCTTCTCGCGGCCATGGAAAATCAGCATGCCGCTCTATCGCCACCTCGAGAAGAACGCGCAGGTGATGGAATACAAGTGCGTAGAGTTCGTCGAGGAACTGATGTACGGCCATCTGCGCAAGCAGCCGTCCACCCCGTGAAGCACCGGCACACGCACCGGCAGGATCATCCGGGAGGCGCTATGGAGAGACGCGTGCGAGCCGGAGTTGCCGCGATCTTGTGGGCGACACTGATCGGACTGCCTGCGGCGCAGACCGGAATTCCAAAGGGGACACAGCTGAATCCAGGTCGCGTGACCCCCGGCGCGGGCAACTTCGTCGTGATCGGGTGCGTCAGCCGAGAGGGACAGAACACGCCGCCCATGTTCGTGATTACCGATTCGAGATCGAAACCACCGGCCCGCTATCGGCTCGATGGCGACGCCGATTTGTTGCGGATGCACGTTGGACACACGGTCGAGATCGGAGGACCGATCACGCCTGCATCCGGCACGCGCGGCGGAGCGAACGCGAGCTCGCTAACCCTGACGGTGCTGTCACTGACCTACATCTCCACGACCTGCTTGAAGCTGCAATAAGTCGCTCGCCTGAAAGGCTGGCGCTACACCGCTTTCCGCTTCCGTCAGAACGCGAGCTGGCAACTGATCTGGAGAATGCGCGGATCCAAAATCTGCGTCGGCTTCAGCCAGCTCGCACCGAACGCGTTGTTGAGGCCCTGAATTGCGCTGGAGTTCAAGGCGTTGTACGCGTCGAGATTCACCTGAAGACGCGCCCTCTTCGGCAGTTGCATAGTCTTCGTCAACCGGAGATCGAACCGACGGATTCGTCCTTCGAACAGTCTGTTTGGCATCAAGAGCGGAACGTTGACGGTGCGAGCGCCGCCCGCCAGATTGCGTCCGAGCGACGGTGCGATCTCCGCAGCGGTTGCCGCATAGATCGCCTCGAGCGGAGGGCCTGCCTGGTCCTGATAAATGGCGCTGATTGCGAAATGCTGCGGCAGCGGAATGCTTCCGTTCAATTTCACCATTGCAAGGCCTTTGACCGGCGTCTCGACTCGGCACGTCCTCTCGCCGTCGATGGTGGTTGCGGTCTGCGGTCCCCAGAAACCGCCGGTCGTACCGATTGAATACGTGGTCAATCCGGGTGCGTCGACGACGAAACACTGATCTTTCGACATGTGACCGGCGTCGAAGCCGCCACCGACTCGGATGCCTCTGGCCAATCGTGCATTCAAGCCGAATCCAAAGAAGTGATTACGCCGAATGTCCTTCCCGAACTTCGAGACCGAATCGACGAGTGTGAGGTTCTGTCCGAACTTTTCGGGCTTGACGTTTGACAGTCCGCAGATCTGGTATCCGCCGCCACCGGGCAGACGCGGATCTTGGGGTGCGGTGACGCAGAACTGGTCGAAGTCTTCGGAGGCGACGAGGATGTTGTCGTTCACACGTTGTGCGCTGTCGGTATTCCGATAGTAGCCGCCCGTGTTGAAGTAGTAACCGGCGTTCAGCGAGAGGCCATGCGTGAGCTCGTGCTGCACCTCGCTCCCGAATTCCCAGTTGAAGTCGCGCACGCCCCACCCGCTCCGTACCTCGTCGCTCCATCGGACAGCGGACGGGTTGCTCTTTCCAAAGTTCTGGTTGTCGAGCGCGCCGCATTCCCCGTTCGCCTGGAAATTGCCAAGGTCGCAGTCCGGGTAGTAGTTGCGGTTGGTGTCGTTCCACGAGCGATTGGCCGTATTGACTGACGTCGTGATCGGATTGAGCAGCACAGCGACGTCGACGTTGGTCTTCGCGACGTATCGACCGAGCGACGTCTTCAACGAAGTTCGCCCGTTGCCGAAGATGTCCCACGCCACTCCCACGCGCGGGTTCAGATCCTTCCACGACGGAATCCCGTTCACCGCTGTCAGTTTTCGCTCACCGACCCACGGATTCGACAGCGGCATGCCGGGGAAGCGATCGAAGAACTTTGGATTGGGTTTTCCGGGTATGTCCTGGTCGGGCACGTAGCCGTTGACGTAATCGAACCGCAGCCCCAGATTGAAGGTGAAGCGGCTGACCTTCCATTGGTCCTGTGCGAAGATCCCGAGGTCGTCGGTCCGATCGAGTTCGAGATACGGTGTGGTGCGCTGGAGAATGCTGATCGGCCCGCTGTTGCGGAAGGTGTACTGCACGTTTCCGTCCGCGATGAAGAAGTTGTCGGTGACGAGGTGCTCCCGTTGGAAACCGGTTTTGAATGTGTGGGAGCCGGTGACATACGTCATCGCGCCGCGCAGCATGTACCGGTTCGTGTAATCAGGATGGCCGCGATACGTGGCCGTCGCGCCATAGCTGAGGCCGAGTCCCGTATCGGTAATCGCGACAGTCCGCGCTTGCACGCCCGGCTGCCAGAACGCATTCCATTGTGAAATGGACGCGCCGACCCCCGCTTCGAGGAGCAGCTTAGACGTCAGCGGCGAGTTGTAGGTGCCCTGGATGAACCGATTCGGCTCGAACCGATAGCCGCCGCCGACTTCCTGCAATGAGGCGGCGGAGGTCGACCCGCAGTTGCAGGCGATCTGGTTGTCGTTCAGGATGTTGAACTTGTGTTTGGGCGACGCCTGCCACGTGAGCCGACCCAGGTAAGTGTCGTACCACTCCCATCGGCCGCTGTGCACGTCGAGCGGCCGATCGACCCAAGGCGTCAGCCGCACCACTTCGAGGTCGGCGCCCGGCGGGCTCAGGAGCTCTCCCTGCGTCTTGTTCCAATAGACACCGGCAAACTGCCGTGCCATGCCCCATGTGCGCGCCGCACCGAAAAACCAGAGACGATTGCGCGTGATTGGTCCGCCGACGCTGACGGCCTCATCGAAAATCCTGATCGTCTTGTTTCCTGTTTCGAGGCCTCGGGCACGCAACGCGTCAGTGAGGTTACTGCTCTCCATCCCCTTGCCGCTGTAGTTCCCGTTCAAAATCGTCCGGAACGTGTTCCCGCCTTCCTTCGGCACCACGTTCATCACGGGGCCATCGGCATTGACCTCGGCGGAGATGCCGCTCGTCTGCAGCACCATCTCTTCAACAACGGCGGCGTTGACCTGGTAGCTGCTGTTGCCGGCGCTGTTCTCGATGCCCATGCCATCGAAGTAGACTTTGGTGCCGCGTTTACCGTGATACGCGCCAGGCTCGGCGAAATACCGACCGCCAACGTCGTTGACACCGCTAAAACCGGGTGTGAGCGCCACTAGCGTGTTGATGTGTTTCGTACTGGTCGGCAGCGCGTCGAGCAATTCGCGCGTAGCCACGATTTGCTTGCGAACGTTCTGGGTGTCGACGATCGGAGACGCGGCGGTGACGGTGACCGTTTCCTCCAGCGCTCCTACGCGCAACTCGGCGTTCACCGTGAGCGTCACGCCGGCGTTCAGTTCGATGCCTTCATTTTTGACTGTGCTGAACCCCGGCAGGCTGAAGGTGACGGTATAGCTGCCGGGCGGCAACTCGACGATGTTGTAGCGGCCGTCGCCGTCGGTCGTGACTGTCCGAGCTCGCTCGATGAGAACGGCGCTGCTCGCTTCGACGTTCACTCCGGGAAGCACAGCACCGGAGGCGTCTCTCGCGATCCCGGCGATCCCGGCGTTGGTCTGCTGCGCGAATGTCGCTGCTGGAACGGCAAGTATCCAGATCGCCGCAGCAATGCGACCGAGTCCAGACGCAGGCACCATAGCAACCCCCTACGAGAGTTCGTGCGGAAATGGCCGCTGACCCAATCGCAGAACGAGGGCGCCGAGAGGTAAAATCGGGCGAACCTACCACCCGGCCTTCGACGCTGTCAAGCGCAAAGCCGCGGACCCTTTGCGACATTTCATTCGTTCGGAGCCGATGAACACGCGACGGATCGGGCGGGGGACGGTCGAAGGACATGGATGGCCCTCGTTGCACCCGCCGAATGAACTCCTCGGCGTCTCACGATCGCTCGCGCGCGGTGTGCCAATGCTTCTGGTGCTCGGTCTCCTGGTTGGTTGTTACTCAGATTCGTCTTCGCGCGCGACCGGTGCGACGTCGAGCACCGCCGCACGCCGCGCAAACGGCGCCGCCAGCGAATGGTTCGTCGACCGAGCGATCGAGAGCGACCTGAAGTTCACCTATTTCAACGGGATGTCTGGCGGATTGTATTACCCCGAGATGCTGCCTGGAGGTGTCGCGCTGCTGGACTACGATAATGACGGCGACCTCGATGTATTCTTCGTGCAGGGACAGATGCTCGGCGAGGGAAAGACGCTGGACGATGCGACCATCCGACCCGCCTCGTTGCCACTCAAAGGGCGCCTGTTCAGGAACGACCTGGTTGTGAACGCGGATGGTACACGCACGCTGCATTTTACGGACGTCACCGAACAAAGCGGAATCGACACGCACGAGTACGGTATGGGTGTCGCTGCGGCGGATTTCAACAACGATGGGTGTGTCGACCTGTATGTGACGAATCTCGGCCGGAACCAGCTGTTTCGCAACAACTGTGACGGGACGTTCACCGACGTGTCGAGACAGAGCGGAACTGACATCGCTGGATGGAGCGTCTCCGCGGCATTCGTGGACTACGACAGGGATGGATGGCTGGACCTGTACGTCGGCAACTATGTCGTATGGGACATTCGGTCAGATCAGAAGTGCACGGGGCTGACGGGCAGGCGCGACTATTGCACTCCTGCCGTGTACAGTCCGCAGCGTGATCGCCTGTTCCACAACAACGGAAACGGCACGTTCACCGACGTCACGGCGACGGCATTGCCTGGAGGTCCTTTCGGTCCGACGCTCGGCGTGGCGACCGCCGATTTCGACAACGACGGCTGGATTGACCTTTACGTGGCAAACGACGGCCGCGACAACGTCCTGTGGATGAACCAGCGGAATGGCACGTTCAAGAATATGGGCCTGCTCTCAGGCGTAGCGGTTGGCGCCGACGGCAAGCCCAAAGGCAGTATGGGCGTTGACGCCGGCGATTTCGACAACGACGGAGCCGAAGATCTCATCACGACGCAATTGCCATCCGAAGGAATCAACCTATATCGCAATGTCGGTTCCGGGTTGTTCGAAGATGAGAGCGCCGCGTCGGGACTTGGCCCGATGACTCTCGGCTACACGGGGTTTGGTACAGCCTGGTTCGATTTCGACAACGATGGCTGGCTGGACCTGCTCGTTGCCAACGGCGCGATCGAAGCGATCAAGGAGCGCGGCGAGGAGCGGTTTCCCTACGGCGAACCGAAGCTCCTCTTCCGCAATCTGCGCAATGGACGATTCGAGAATGTCACGCCGAAGGCGGGATCGCTGTTCCAACTGCTCGAAGTCAGCCGCGGCGCCGCGTTTGGCGACATCGACAACGACGGTGACGTCGACGTCGTCATCTCCAATATTCACGCACCCGCCCGGCTGCTGATCAACAGCGTCGGCAATCGCAACCATTGGGTCGGCCTGCGCCTGGTGGGCGCTTCGGCCCGGTCCCGCCCGACACGCGAGGCGGGTGCCGGATCCGTCACCGGGCGGGACATGGTGGGAGCGCGCGTCGAGGTGATTCGCAAGAACACGCCGACCCTGTGGCGCCGGAGCCGGTCTGACGGAAGCTACGGGTCGGCAAATGATCCGCGCGTCCTCGTCGGCCTCGGCGACGCAACCGATCCGCCAATGGCACGCGTGCATTGGCCCGATGGCGATGTCGAAGAGTGGCCTGCAGTCGCAATTGACAGATGGACCGTTCTGAGGCAAGGCAAACGCATGGCGCGGTGACACGACACGGATTGGTGTGCGTCGCCGTGGCAGTCTCCGCATGCGCGACACTGATCGGCGCGTGCCGACCACCGTCGAACACGCCGCCCGTCACAGATGACGCACGCGAGCCTCGTGCGCCATCGGCGAATGGTGTCATTCTTAATCCGCCGAATCGCGCGGGATTGCAGCCGGTTTCGTTGCCCGATTTCTCAGCCATGGAACCATCTGTACGCGACCAGTTACGCGCTCGATACGCCGCGCTCGTCGGGCAGATCGAGCATGGGGACGTCGCCGACGCCGATCTCGGCGCCGCTTACGGCGAGCTGGGCAAACTCCTGATGGCCGCGTCCTACTTCGATGCCGCCGAGG
>Ga0209474_10000030_pt1 | contig 158721 bp, 136 predicted proteins | sample GraSoiAngelo_145_FD_185902 | JGI IMG/M metagenome (GOLD analysis project Ga0209474, IMG submission 185902) | Grasslands soil microbial communities from the Angelo Coastal Reserve, California, USA - 14_1009_05_20cm (SPAdes) (version 2) | ecosystem: Environmental > Terrestrial > Soil >... | reverse complement strand
CAATGCGGATGGACCCGGGCCAGGGCTCGCCTACCGGCCCCCCGAACTAACGTCCGTCGGCGCCGTGGCCTCCGCCCGACATCTCGATGGCGGAGCGCGGGCGGTTGGACTCGATGATGGGCGCGATCGCCTGCACCGCGCCAGCCGCGTGCGAGAGCAGGCGCGCATGCGCCTCCGGAGGCTCGTCGCGGGGCTCGCAGATGCATCCCGTCGAGTTGGCCATGATGACGAGCGCGGCGAAGCGGAGATCGAGCGACTCGCAGTGCCGGACGCACTGGCTCGCTGCATCCTTTCCCACCGAGTAGACGCCCGAGACGGGCAGGCTGGTCGTGCAGGCCCAGGCGGCGCCAAGGCCGAGGATTACGACGATCCGTTTCATGGTCGCCTCGCGTTCTTTCGGGTTGCATCGCGGGGCGGCACTTCCCCTGCGCCGCTCCGCTTCAGACGAAGAGCGAAGAGAGCGAATCGGCCTCGTGGATGCGGCGGATGGCCTCGCCGAAGATCTTGGCCACCGAGAGCTGCGAGATCTTCTTCGACTCCCGGGCGGCGGGCGAGAGCGGGATGGTATTGGTAACCACCACTTTCTCGATCACCGAGTCCTCGATGCGCTGGATGGCCGGTCCGGAAAGCACCGGATGCACCGCGTACGCCATCACGCGCTTGGCTCCCGCGTCGGAGACGGCCTTCGCTCCCTGGGTGAGCGTGCCGGCGGTGTCGACCATGTCGTCGAGGATCACGCCCGTCTTGCCGCGCACGTCGCCGATGAGGCTCATGACCTCCGCGACGTTGGGCTTCGATCGGCGCTTGTCGACGATGGCGAGGGTGGTGCCGAGCCGCTTGGCGAAGGCGCGCGCGCGCTCCACGCCTCCGGCGTCCGGCGAGATGATCACCACCTCTTCCGGATTGGGAAACGTCTTGCGCATGTGATCGAGCAGGATCGGCGAGGCGTAGAGGTGATCCGAGGGCATGTCGAAGAAGCCCTGGATCTGTCCCGCGTGCAGGTCCATGGAGACGAACCGGTCGGCGCCCGCGCTGGTGATGAGGTCGGCGACGAGCCGCGCGGTGATGGGCGTGCGCGGCGCGACCTTGCGGTCCTGGCGCGCGTAGCCGAAGTACGGAATCACCGCGGTGATCTGCTCGGCGCTCGCGCGGCGGGCCGCGTCGATGAGGATGAGCAGCTCCATCAAATGGTCGTTGACCGGCGTCGAGGTGCTCTGCAGCAGGAAGACGTCCCTGCCGCGCACGTTCTCGCCGATCTCGACCTGCGTCTCGCCGTCGGAGAAGTGGGTGACCGCGCACTTTCCCAGCGGCTGCCCGAGGTATTCGCAGACTTCCCGCGCCAGCGCCTGGTTGGAGTTGCCGGAGAAGAGGACGAAGTCCGACTCGTGGACGGGCATGAGTGCGATCTAGCACGGCGGCGCGTGCCTTGGGTGCGACGCGAGCCTGTTCCCGCCCGCTCTAACCGGAAGCGGCGGCCGCGGTAGTGGGCGCCGTTCCGCGCGAAAGCTCGCGGTCGTATTCGGCGAGGATGATCTTTTCCATCCTCTCGCGAGTGTCGCTATTGAGCGGATGTGCGATGTCCTTGAACGTCCCGTCCTTGCGACGCTTGGCGGGCATCGCCACGAACAGTCCGGTATTGCCGTTGATCACTTTCAAATCGCGCACGACGAAGCATGCGTCTAGGGTGATGGTTACGTACGCCTTGAGACGTTCCTCATTCACCGGGAAGACGCGAACCTCGGTGATTTCCATTGCCGGACCCCTCTCGCAGAGGTGCTCCGCCCGAGTCGAGGACGCTACTTCCCTGGATAACCTGCTGTCAAACTTCCAACTCGTAAGGCGAAACGCTCGCTGCTCCCTATCTGAACGCGCGCGCCGTGGCGGTGTGCGCGCCATCACGTTTTTGCGACCATTGCGCTAGCCGAGCAGATCGCGGCGGCGATGCTTTAGTGCCGGCAAATCGCGCCTCACCTGCGCTAGACGGGCCGGATCGATCGGCGCCAGCGCAAATCCTTCGCCGCTCCCACCCGCGTCCGAGACGACTTCTCCCCAGGGATCGACCACCAGCGCATGGCCGTAGGCGCGACGCTTCTCCTCCCCGGGTCCGATCGCGCCGACCTGCGCAGGAGCGAAGGCGTAGGCCTGGTTCTCGATGGCGCGCGCTCGCAAGAGCACTTCCCAGTGCGCTCGGCCGGTGTAAGCGGTGAAGGCAGCGGGCACGGAAAGGATGTCCGCGCCTTCGTCGGCCATCTTCCGGTAGAGCTCGGGGAAGCGGAGGTCGTAGCAGACGGAGAGGCCGATGCGCAGCCCGAGCCCTTTCATCTCCACCACGGGGGGAGGAGAGGCGCCGGCGGCGACCGTTTCGGATTCGCGATAGCGAGCGCCGTCGGGAATTTCGACGTCGAAGAGGTGGAGCTTCCGGTAGACCGCCGCGATCGCTCCCGACGGATCGATGAGCGCGGTCGTGTTGTAGATGCGAGCCTTGTCGGCGCCGCGTTCCGAGATCGATCCGGCCACGCAGAAGACGCCGCGCTTCGCCGCGAGCTCGCGGATGGGCGCGAGCTGCCGTCCTTCGAGAGGCCCCGCGAAGGCGCGCTTCTGCGCCGCCGGCCCGATGTGCTCCCAGACTTCGGGCAAGCCGACGAGGCGGGCGTCGCGATCGCAGGCCTGCGCGAGGAGCGCGAGAGCGCGGGCCTCGTTGGCTCCGCGATCGGGACCCGCGGTCATCTGGATGGCGGCGGCGAGAAACACGGGCGACCTCCGGCGAAACCGCTACAATCCGTCGATCGTGGCCCCTTGGGCGAGCCCCAGCCAAGGTTGACCTCGAGCTCCAATTGCGATAAGGGCGCAGCACATTTTCACGAGCCGCTCCGGGTGCCGGAGAGGTTTGAGAAAGTGGGCGCAGTCCGGCCCGCTTTTTTTTTTCGCCAAAGCCGCAGCGCGGCTTCTTCAAGGCAGGGACGTGGGCAGGAAAGAGGAGATTCTGGAGAAGGTGCGCAACATCGCCGCGCCGCTGGCCGCCGCCGAGGGTCTGGAGCTCGTCGACGTCGAATTCGCCGGCCCGGGCGGTCACCCGACCTTGCGCCTCTACATCGACAAGGTCGGTGGAGGCGTGACGCTCGACGACTGCACCCAGGTATCCCGGGCCCTCTCCGCCGCTCTCGACGTGGAGGATCCCATCGAAGGATCGTACGAGCTCGAGGTGTCGAGCCCGGGCCTCGATCGCCCGCTCCGCACCCGCGAGCACTTCGAGCGCTTCGCCGGGGAGAAGGTGCGGGTGAAGACCTTCGGGCCGCTGGAGGAAGCTGGAGCTGGCTCGCGCAAGACCTTCGTGGGGCGGCTCGTCGGGATCGAAGACGATTCCGTCGTCGTCGATGTGGAAGGAGCGGTCTTCCGCGTCCCGCAGAAGCTCATCGCCAAGGCGAACATCGAGCCGAGCTTCGACGGCGGCCTGCACGAATCGTCCGAGACCGCGCCGCGGGCCCGGCTCTCCATCGACGGCCGCTACCTCCTCGTCAACGGCAGGGACGACGTGCGCCGCGCGCTGCGCGACATCCGCAAGTCCGATCGCGCCGAGGTCTGGGTACGGCGGGAGGAGGCCGCCCTCGGCGCTCTCTTCCAGGACGGCAAGGCGGTGCTGCTCCTCACGGCGGACGACGGACCCCTCGCCTCGTCGCGCGACCCGCACCACGCGGGCAATGATACGGATCGCTTGCGGTTCCGACGCGCGAGCGGCGACGAGGAAGAGTACCCTTGGTCGTGGGCCGTTCCCGGGGACGACGCGGCGAGGGCCTTGGAGCATTTCTTCCTCACCGGCCAGCGCCCTTCCTTCATCCACTGGCACGACGACAAGACCTGAGCAGGGCTGAACCGCAGAAAAGCGAGGAGCGGCATGGCAGCGCCAAAAGAGCAGCAGCTACCGACGCTGAACCTGAACATGATCCTGGATCAGGTCGCGAAGGACAAAGGCATCGAGAGGAACGTCCTCGTCGACACGTTGCAGAACGCCATCGCGCAGGCGGCCAAGAAGCACTTCGGGCCCGACCGCGCCATCGAGGCCGTCTACAACGAGGAGAAGGGCGTGGTGGAGGTGTTCCAGACCCTCACCGTGGTGGAGCGCGTCGAGATCGAGGACCCGATCAAGAGCGTCAACCAGATCTCCATCGAGGACGCCGGCAAGAAGGGGATCGAGGCGGAGATCGGCGACGAGCTGCTCTTCCAGATCTTCTACCGCCCCGAGGACGAGGAGGAGGCTCGCGTCCAGGACGAGCGCTACGGCGACATCTTGCGCCTGAAGACGTATCGCAAGAGCTTCGGGCGCATCGCCGCGCAGACGGCGAAGCAGGTCATCATCCAGCGCACCCGCGACGCCGAGCGCGAGAACGTCTTCAACGACTACAAGGATCGCAAGGGCGAGATCGTCAGCGGCATCGTGCTGCGCTTCGAGCGTGGCAACATCATCGTCAACCTCGGCCGCGCCGAGGCGGTCCTCCCCGTCCGCGAGCAGACGCCGCGCGAGAGCTACCGCGCCGGCGACCGGGTGCAGGCCTTCGTCCTCGACGTCCTGCGCGAGTCGAAGGGGCCGCAGATCATCTTGAGCCGCGCCTCGCCGGAGCTGGTCCGCAAGCTCTTCGAGATGGAAGTCCCGGAGATCGCCGAGGGCGTCGTGGTCATCGAAGCGGTCGCGCGCGAACCGGGCGGTCGCACCAAGATCGCGGTCGCCTCGCGCGACAACGACGTCGACCCGGTCGGCGCCTGCGTCGGCATGAAGGGCAGCCGGGTGCAGGCGGTGGTGCAGGAGCTGCGCGGAGAGAAGATCGACATCGTCCCCTGGGACGAGGATCCGGCGCGCTTCGTCGTCAACGCGCTCCAGCCCGCCGAGGTGACCCGCGTGCTCCTCGACGAGCAGAACAAGGCGATGGAGATCATCGTCCCCGACGATCAGCTCTCGCTCGCCATCGGCCGGCGCGGCCAGAACGTCCGCCTCGCCGCCCAGCTGACCGGGTGGAAGCTCGACATCAACAGCGAGACGAGGGTGAAGGAGCTGCGCGAGTTTGCCCAGCGCTCGCTCACCGCCATCGGGATGCCGGAAGCGACGGTCGAATTGCTCTACGCGCACGGCTTCCGGAGCGCGAAGGACTTCGCGAATGCTTCAACCGAGGTTTTGCTACAGATGCCGGGGATCACCCCGGAGAACGTGGAGCGGTACCTGGAGTCGGCGCGGAACCAGATCGGGAAGGACGAGGAAGAGCTCGCCCGGCTGGATCGGGAGCGGGAGGAGGCCCGCCTGGCGGAGGCCCGGCGCCATCCTTCCGAGCTGACCCAGGCCGAGCGACTCTTGCGCGTCCGCGGCATCAGTGAACGGAACATCGAGCAGATGGCGAACGCCGGGTACAAGACGGTGGAGGACATCCACAACGAGCCCGACGTGGTGAAGTTCGGCGAGGCGACCGGCCTCGGCGTGAAGAAGGGCAAGCAGGTGAAAGCGGCCGTCGAGCACTACTTGCAGGAGGAGGCACGCCTCAAAGCGGATCTCGACGCACAGAGGGCCGCACAAGGCGCTGCGACAAGCCCTCAGGCGGGTTAAAATCGCGTGACCCGCGGAAGGCGGGCGGGGCGGATGCGGCCGGCGGAGCCCCAGAGGCGCTGCATCGCGTGCAGGACGCCGCGGGCCCAGGAGGCCCTCCTCCGGTTGTCAGGCCGGGACGGAAAGGTGGTCCCGGGAAAGGGACCGGGACGTGGCTGCTACGTGTGCCGCGACCCGGAATGCGCGCGAAAAGCGCTCCAGGGCGGCCGAATCGGCCGCGCCCTAAAGGGAATTTCGGAGGCGCCGGCGCTGGACCGGCTCCTCGGTTGGATCGCCGGTAGCTCGGCTTGACGCTGAGCGAGACGGCGGACTAAAGAGGCTGGCCCCTCTGACGCTCCCTACGGGAACGTCAAGGGGCGAATTGCGTAGAAGGGGACGGATGGCGAAGAAGCGCGTCTATGAGCTCGCGAAGGACCTGGGCCTCTCCAACAAGGAGATGGTGGACTGGCTCCGTGCCCACGAATACGACGTGAAGAGCCACTCCTCCTCGCTCGAGGACGACCAGGCCCAGGCCGTGATGGAGCGCGTGTCGGGGGAGCGGGTGCCGAAGGCGGCTGCTCCCAAGCCTCCCTCCAGCGGCGTCGTGCTCCGGCGCAAGAAGGCCGACACCCTCGGTCCGGATGGCCAGCCGGTCGGCGACCATCACGAGATGGCGCCGCCGCCGCCGCCAGCCGCCCCTCCTCCGGTCGAGGTCGTGGCCGCGCCGCCGCCGCCCGAGCCGCTTCCCACGCCGGAGTTCGTCCGTCCTGCTCCGGTCATCGAAACCCCGCCGCCTCCGCCGCCCGTGGTCGAGGCTCCTCCGCCGAAGGTGGCCGCCGACGCTCGCGTCGAGGCCGCTCCGCCCCCTCCCCCCGCTCCGGCCGCAGCCGCGCAGGTAGCCCCCGCTCCGATGGCACCACCCAGCCCTCTCCTGGCCCCCGCCGCCAGCGCTCCCGCGCCGGTTGCGGCGGCCGCTGTCGCGCCTCCCGAGCCACCCCCGGCTCCCCGCGCCGCTCCTTCCATCGCGACGGTACAGCGTCTGCCGGGCAGCAACGTCCCCGTGGGCGTGCAGAAGGTCGCCGCCCGTCCCGCGCCGCCACCTCCCCCGAGGACCGCTGGCCGGCCCGGGGCGCCTCCTTCGGGGCCCATCGTGCGGGGTCCGGGCGGAACGCAGTCGGTCCAGGTGGGCGATCCGCAGGCCCGCCCGACGGCGACGCGCGCGGTGGTGCTCTCGCGCCCCCTCATTCCCATCGCCCGGCCTCCGCCGAGGCCCGGCCCTGGCGGAGGCAGCTTCCGCCCGCGGCCGGTGGGGGAGGTCCGCGAGCTGGCCGTCGTCTCCGGAGGTCCGGGACGCGGCCGCGAGTTCATCGACGTCACCAAGGACAAGCAGAAGAACAAGAAAGGCCCTCGCGTCGAGAAGGCCGAGACGCTCAGCAAGCAGGACCTCATCGATCTCGCCCGCCAGCGCGCCTACGTGCCCGTCCGCGGGCACAAGAAGAAGAGCGCGAAGAAGGGCAAGACGACCGAAATCACCGAGATGGCGGAGCACAAGAAGGTGATCCGCATCGACGAGACCATCACGGTCGCCGAGCTTTCCCAGCGCATGGGCGTGAAGGGCTCGGAGCTGATCAAGAAGCTGATGGCGGCCGGCAAGATGATGACCGTCAACCAGCCGGTCGACTTCGACACTGCCTCGCTCCTCGCAGTCGATTACCAGTGGAAGGTCGAGAAGGCCGGCTTCGACATCGAGGAGTACCTCCCCGAGATCTCCGAGAAGCCCGAGGACCTCCAGATCCGGCCGCCCGTGGTCACCATCATGGGCCACGTCGACCACGGCAAGACCTCGCTGCTCGACGCCATCCGCAAGGCGCACGTGGCGGAAGGCGAGGCGGGCGGGATCACGCAGCACATCGGCGCTTACAGCGTCGACGTGGTCGGATCGGACGGCGGCGAGGCGAACATCACCTTCCTCGACACCCCGGGCCACGAGGCCTTCACCGCCATGCGCGCCCGAGGCGCCAACGTCACCGACATCGCGGTGCTCGTGATCGCGGCAGACGACGGGGTGATGCCGCAGACGGTGGAGTCGATCAACCACGCCAAGGCGGCGGAAGTGACCATCGTCGTCGCCATCAACAAGATCGACAAGCCCGAGGCGCAGCCCGACCGCATCAAGCAGCAGCTTTCCGAGCACGGCCTCGTTCCCGAGGAGTGGGGCGGCGACACGATGATGATCCCGGTCTCCGCCCGCACCGGGGAAGGTCTCGAGAAGCTCCTCGAGGCCATCCTTCTCCAGGCCGAGGTGCTCGAGCTGAAGGCCAATCCGAACCGCCCGGCGAAGGGCGTGGTGGTCGAGGCACAGCTCTCCAAGGGCCGCGGGCCGGTCGCCACCGTGCTCGTGCAGGACGGCACGCTCCGCGTGGGCGACGCGATGGTCACCGGTCAGAACTCAGGTCGCGTGCGCGCGATGATGAACGAGCACGGCGAGTGGGTGGACGACGTCCCGCCGGGATTCCCGGTCGAGGTGCTGGGTCTCGACGGCGCTCCCGGCGCCGGCGACGAGTTCAACATCGTCGAGGACGAGAACGCGGCAGCCACCATCGCCGAGCACCGCCGGACCAAGACGCGCGAGAAGGACCTCATCGCGGGGACCAAGAAGCTCTCGCTCGAGGACCTGCTCGCCAAGGGCAAGAAGGACCAGGCGAAGGTCCTCAAGATCATCGTCAAGGCGGACGTGCAGGGATCCGTCGAGGCGCTGAAGAACGCGCTCACCAGGCTCGCCACTCCCAAAGTGACGGTGGACGTCATCCACTCCGGCGTCGGGAACGTCACGGAGAGCGACGTCATGCTCGGGGCCGCCTCGAAGGCGCTCATCGTCGGGTTCAACACCAAGAGCGAATCGAATTCGGAGGAGGCCGCCCAGAAGGAAGGCGTGGAGATCAAGCACTACTCGATCATCTACGAGGCCCTCGACGAGGTGAAGCTCGCCATGGAAGGCCTGCTCGAGGCCATCATCAAGGAGCGGGTCCTCGGCCATGCCAAGGTGCAGGCGCTCTTCAACGTGCCCAAGCTCGGGACCATCGCCGGGTCGGCGGTCACCGACGGCAAGGTCACGCGGACCTCGTTCGTACGGCTGTTGCGCGACTCGAAGCCGATCTTCACCGGCCGCATCGCCTCTTTGCGCCGTTTCAAGGACGACGTGAAGGAAGTCGACAAGGGCTTCGAGTGCGGCATCGGCCTGGAGAACTTCAACGACCTCAAGGAGGGCGACGTCATCGAGGCGTACGAGCTGGAGACGATCCGGCCGTCGTTGACGTAAGAGGAAGTTCGGGACCCAGGCGGCGCCGATGGTTGTTGGTGTGCTGAGATTGGCGCTCTTGATTCGCGGCGCGCGGTCGCTGAAAGACAAGCGCAGCGCCCTGCGGCGGATCATCGAGCGGGTGCGCGCCCGCTACAACGTCTCCATCGCCGAGGTCGGGGACAACGACATCTGGCAGAGAGCGCTGGTCGGCGTGACCGCCGTCGCCAACGACCGCAGCTTCGTCAACGAGGTCCTCGACAAGGTCGTACGCGACGTCGAGATGCTCGGCGTCGCCGACCTGGTCGGGCGCGAGATGGAGCTGGAGACGTACTCCGAGATGCACGAGCGGCCCGACAAGCCGATGCTCGACGAGCCGCCGCCGATGCCGCAATCGGAAGAGCAGGCCGCGCGAGAAGAGGCGGAGGCGCTCGCCGAATACCTGCGCGAAGACGATTTCGGGCCGGAAGGAGGTGGCCGATGAGCGCGCACAATCGTCCCGAGCGCGTCGCCCATCTCCTCCAGCAGCGGCTCGCCGAGCTGTTCGCGCGGGGCCTCAAGGATCCGCGGCTCGGTCTCGTCACCATCACCGGCGTGAAGATGTCGCCCGACCTGCGCGAGGCGCGCGTCTTCTGGACGGTGCACGGAGAGGACGAGGTCCGGAAGGACACGGCGCAGGGGCTTTCCGCGGCCCGGGGGTACCTGCGCCACGAGCTCTCGACGCTCGGGCTGCGCGTCCTGCCCGAGCTGCACTTCACATACGACGAGGCCATCGACAGGGGAGACCGCATCGAAAGGCTGCTGAGGGAAGTTCACGAGGCCGACGAACGGCGCTCGCCGCACCATTCAGAGGAGCCTCTCCAGGGGGAAAAGGAGTAGGCTCGCAAGTCCACGTCGGGGGCAGGCGCGTGAAGGCACGAAACCGCGGGGTGGCCAATCCGCGCGAATGGAGCCCGCGGGAAAACCTGCCCCGCGCGGTTTCGGCGCTGCAGTCTGCGCGGCGGGTGCTCCTCACCATGCACCGGGGGCCGGACGGCGACGCGCTGGGAAGCGCACTGGCGCTGGGGGCGGCGCTGCGGGAGATGGGGAGGGAAGTGGTCGTCTACAACCCGGACGAGTTGCCCTACAACTTCCGCTTCCTGCCTGGAGCGGGGGAAGTTCGCCGCGAGATCGGCGCGGCCGAGGCGTTCGACGTGACCATCGCGACGGATGCCGGAGCGCGCGATCGCCTGGGGCCGCACGTCCCGGAGACGCCGCGCCGCGGAGTCTTGATCAATCTGGACCATCACCTCACCACCGAGCCGTTCGGCGACATCAATTACGTCGATCCCGAGGCCGCGAGCGTCGGCATCCTCGCCTACAAGATCATCCAGGGGCTCGGGCATCCTTTGAGCCGCGACGCCGCGATCTGCATCTACGCGAGCATCCTCGCCGACACCGGCTGCTTCCGCTACTCGTCGACCGATCCGGAATGCCTGCGGGTCGCGGCCGAGCTTCTCGAGCACGGCGTCGACCCCTGGGAGATGACGGTCCGGGTCTACGAGCAGCAGCCGCTCGCGCGCATGAAGCTCCTCGCCGAGGTGCTCGCCACGCTGGAGCTCGATCAGAGCGGCAAGCTCGCCACCATCACCATCACCCGCGAGATGGTGACGCGGACGGGAACCCATCTCGATCTCACCGACGGGTTCATCAACTACGCGCGCTCGGTCGACGGAGTGGAGGTCGCGGCGAGCTTCAGCGAGCCCCTGGACGGCACGCGGTCCTGGCACGTCAGCTTCCGCTCCCGCGGGAACGTCGACGTCTCGCGCATCGCCAAGAAATTCGGCGGTGGCGGCCATCGCAATGCGGCGGGCTGCTCCATCGACGGCGACGCGCAGGAGGTGCGGGCGCTCATCTCGAACGCGGTGGCAGAGGCGCTCTCGCATGTCTGAGCCCTCGGGCGTGGTGGTCGTCAACAAGCCGAGCGGGCCGACCTCCTTCGACGTGGTCCGCAGGCTGAAGGGCCTCTTCAAGGTCAAGCGCTGCGGGCACACCGGCACGCTCGATCCCACCGCCACCGGGGTCCTGCCCATCTGCGTCGGCGAGGCGACCAAGGTGGCCGGGTTCATCGCCGACGGCGAGAAGGAGTACGAGGCGACGGTCCGCTTCGGGCAGGTCACCGATACGCAGGACTCCGCGGGGAAGGTCCTCGAGACCAGGCCGGTCGAGGGCCTGCGCGAGGACCGCGCCCGCGAAGTGCTCGGCGAATTCGTGGGTCTGGTCCTGCAGACGCCGCCGATGTACTCGGCGCGCAAGGTCGATGGGAGGCGGCTCTACGAGCTTGCCCGCGCGGGCGAGGAAGTGGAGCGGGAAGCGCGCCCCGTGCATATCGAGGAGGCGCGCCTGACGAGCTTCGATCCGCCCGACGCCCGCGTCTTCGTGCGCTGCTCGAAGGGAACGTATCTGCGGACGCTGGCGCACGACCTGGGCGAGCGCCTCGGTTTCGGTGCCCATCTGCGCGATCTGCGCAGGGTGCGTGTCGGACCGTTCGGGATCGAGGAAGCGGTCGGTCTCGACACCTTGATGAGCGCAGCGAAGACCAGCCGCGAAGAGCTGCACAAGTATCTCTTGCCCGTCGCGCGCGCCTTGGAGGGGCTTGCCGAGCTCCGCCTCGACCCGCAGCTCTCGCGGCGGGTCGCCCATGGGCATGCGCCGGGTCCGGCGGACCTCTCGCGGCTGCGGGCGCCGCCTTATGCCCGCGGCCGGCGGGTTCGGCTGGTCGATCCGGAAGGCAAGGTCCTCGCGGTGGCGGAGAGCGACGGGGTGGGGACGTTGAAGCTTTTGCGCGTGCTGGTGGCGGGCGCCGGTGAGACGGTGAGCGAGCGCCGGTACGACGACTAGGCCGGGCCAGTCCGCTCCTGGCTTGCGCTTTGCGCATCTTGCGCTAACGGAAGTGATGGCGATCACGCCCCTACAAAAATCTGATGCCGGGGATTACGCGTTCAACCCCGGACAATCTCTCGATGCGCAGGTAGGATCGCCGCCATGTCGAAACCCCTCCCGGGTCCGGGCGAGATCCTCGCCCTCGTTCTCGACCTCGACGTTCCCAACGCGCGCTTCGAACCGCTCGCCGAATCGCTCTCCGCTCGCGAGCACGCGCGGCGGCGCTCGTTCCGGGATCCCGAGCATGGACGCCGCTGGGCGACCGGACGCGGGCTCTTGCGCGAGGTACTGGCAGCGGCGGTCGGAATCCAGCCCCGCGAGGTGGTCATCCGCTACGGCGATCACGGCAAGCCGCGCATCGAGTCCAACGAGGGCCTGGAATTCAACCTTTCCCATTCCGGGACCCTGGCGCTTCTCGTCCTCGGGCTGTGTCCGGTGGGCGCCGACATCGAGCGCCACAAGCCGCGCCGCTGGGCCGACGTGGCGAGGCGCTTCTACGCGCCCGGAGAGCAGGAGCAACTCTTCGCGCCGCCCGAAGCGGGGCAGCAAGCCCGGTTCTTCCGCATCTGGACCTGCAAGGAGGCGTTCCTCAAGTGCACTGGGGAAGGGCTCGGCAGGTCGCTGCGATCCTACCAGGTGAAGCTTTTCGACGGCGGCGCCAGCCTGGCCTGGGCCCAGGGCGTGGAGGCCTCCGAATATTCGGTCTTTCCCATCGATCCACGTCCCGGATACTCTGCCGCCGCCGTCGCCCTAGGGCGTTCCCTGGTCCTGCGGCGGCGCGAGTGGTCCTGAGGAGGTCGCCTGCAAATGCTGCTGACTTTCTGCGCGCTGCTTCTCGCCCAGGCCGCGCCTTCCGACGCGCCGCCGAGCGGCATCCCCGGCATGGCACAGGTTCAGGGAATCCCCTCGCTCTTGCAGAGCGGAGTGCCGGAGGTCCCCCGCGCGCTCCGCGAGCGGCTCGGCCAGTACCAGAACGCGCGCGCAGCCGCGCTGCTCGACGTGATGCCGGACGGCAGCGCGGCGCTGATCTCGACGCGCTTCGCCTCGACCGCGCAGCTCCACCTCGTCGAGCACCCGATGGGAGCGCGGCAGCAGCTCACCTTTGGCGAGGAGCCGATCGGCTCCGGCAAGCTCGCCCCGGACGGACGCTCGGTCTACTACCTGCGCGACGTTGGCGGCGGAGAGTTCTTCCAGGTCTATCGCCTCGATCGCCGGAGCGGACGATCGGAGCTTCTCACCGACGGCAAGAGCAGGCACGAGGGGCTCATCCTCTCGCACGACGGCAAGCAGATCGCGTGGGCGAGCACGGCGCGCAACGGCAAGGACCATGACATCTACGCCGGCTCGACCGCCGATCCGAAGAAGGTGCGCCGGCTCACCGAGCGCGAAGGCTCCTGGGAGCCGGTCGACTTCTCCCGCGACGGAAAGCGTCTCCTCGTCGTGCAGGAGCGGGCCGTGGACGACTCCGACCTGCACGTCGTCGATCTGGCGACGGGCGAGATGCGGCAGATCACGCCCAAGGAAGGAAAGGGCAGCGTCGCGGACGCCGCCTTCGCGCCCGACGGAAAGAGCGTCTATCTCGCGACCGATCGCTACGGCGATTTCAACTCCGTCTGGCGGATCGATCTCGAGCGCCTCGGACAGCCGCCGGCGTCGACTGCGTTCGGCAAGGGGCAGAAGTGGGACGTGGAGAAGTTCGCCATCTCGCCCGACGGGAGGACGCTGGCCGCGTCGGTCAACGAGGACGGCTGGTCGCGGATCTATCTCGCGGGAACGAATGGCGGCAGCGCGCAGCGGTTGGATCTGCCGAAGGGAATCGCCGGCGCGCTCGAATTCCCCGAGCAGCGCAGCGACATCCTCTTCCTCGCCCAGCAGACCGCCCGCTCGCCAACGGACGTCTGGTCGATCGACTTGAAGACGAAAAAGCCGGTCCGCTGGACGAAGAGCGAGGTCGGCGGGCTCGACACCGACGCTTTCGTGGAAGCCGAGCTGGTCCGCTACCCGGGAAAGGGTGGCGTCTCCGTGCCCGCCTTCCTCTTGAAGCCCCGCAGCGGAGGGCGCGTGCCTGTCGTCATCCTCTGGCACGGTGGACCCGAGGGGCAGTCGAGGCCGACGTTCGATCCCGCCCTGCAGTTCCTCGTCAACGAGATGGGCTTCGCGGCCCTCGCGCCCAACGTCCGGGGGTCGACGGGCTACGGCAAGAAGTACGTGGCGATGGACAACGGCCCGCTACGCGAGGAGGCGCTGACCGACATCGGCGCGACGCTCGACTTCATCGCTTCGCGGCCCGATCTCGACAAGGACCGCGTAGCGGTGTGGGGCGGCTCCTACGGCGGATACATGGTGCTCGCGAGCCTCGCCTTCTACGGCGAGCGCATCCGGGCGGGGGTCGACGTGGTCGGCATCTCGAATCTGGTCAGCTTCCTCAAGAACACGCAGGCCTACCGCCAGGATCTCCGGCGCGTGGAGTACGGCGACGAGCGCGACCCGGCGGTGCGGGCGGTGCAGGAGCGCATCTCGCCCTTGAACAGCGTCGACAAGATCCGCAGCTCGCTGTTCGTCGTGCAAGGTCACAACGACCCGCGCGTGCCGCAGAGCGAGTCGGAGCAGATCGTGAAGGCGGTACGAGCGCACGGCAAGGACGCCTGGTACCTGCTCGGCGTCAACGAGGGCCACGGTTTCAAGAAGAAGGAAAACCGCGACTACTACTCGGCCGCGACGATGTGGTTCCTCGAGCAGGAGCTGAAGCCGAGGGGCGCGCCGCCGGGCTAGATCGCCTCGAGAAACTCCGCGTTCGACCGGTACTCGTTGAGCGACTTGATGAGCCGCTCCATCGCCTCGACCGGCTTGAGCGCGTAGAGCGCGCCGCGGAGTTTCTTCACCTTCTCGTACTCGTGCTGCGAGAAGAGCTTCTCCTCCTTGCGGGTGCCGCTCGTCTGGATGTTGATGGCCGGAAAGATGCGCTTCTCGGCGAGCGCGCGGTCGAGGTTGATCTCGCTGTTGCCCGTGCCCTTGAACTCCTCGAAGATCACCTCGTCCATCCGCGACCCGGTGTCGATGAGCGCGGTGGCGAGGATGGTCAAAGATCCTCCCTCTTCCGCGTTCCGGGCAGCGCCGAAGAGGCGCTTGGGGCGCTCGAGGGCGCGCGAATCGACGCCACCCGATAGCGTCCTGCCGCTCGACTCGACTTCCTTGTTGTAGGCGCGCGACAGACGGGTGATGGAGTCGAGGAGGATGACGACGTCCTTGCCTGCCTCGACGAGGCGTTTCGCCCGCTCCAGCGCGGTCTCGGCAACGTGCAGGTGCTCCTCGGTGGGACGGTCGGACGAGGAGGCGAAGACCTCCGCCTTCACCGTGCGCCGGAAGTCGGTGACCTCCTCGGGCCGCTCGTCGATGAGCAGCACCATCTGGTGCACGTCGGGCCGGTTCTGGGTGATGGCGAGGCACATCTTCTGCAGCATGATCGTCTTGCCTGCCTTGGGTGGCGAGACGATGAGCATGCGCTGCCCGAGCCCGACGGGCGCGACGATGTCGATGACCCGGGTGAGCAGCTCCTTGGGGCCCGTCTCCATCACCAGCCGGTCGTCGGGATCGATCACCGTGAGGTTCTGGAAGGCGGTGCGCGCGGCGGCCTGCTGCGGCGGCAAGCCCTCCACCGTTTCGGTGCGGACCAGCTGGAGGCGGCCGTTGCGTCGCAGGGACTGACCGGCGATGAGGTTCCCGGGCCGCAAGCGATCGCGATCGATGATGTGCCGGGGAACGTCCACGTCGTCGGGGTTGGGGAGGAAGCTGTACTTCGCGACCCGCAGGCGGCCGTTGCCGCGGTGATCGACGTCGAGGACGCCCTCGCAGGGAACGGTGGGCTCCTGGCGCTGCTGGCGCTGCTGCTCTCGGGGCCGCTGCTGCGGCTGCTGTTGCGGCCGGGGATGCTGCTGCTGCGGCGCGGGCGCCTGTGCGACCTCGCCGGAAGGCGGCGGCGGTGAGCCCGGCGCCGATGGGCCTCCGGCGATGTCCGCGCCGGTCTGCGATCCCATCGGCTCGCCGGCGCCCGACGCGTTCTGCGGCTCGCCGGGCTCGGGGACGTCGTCCCCGGAGTCGTTCTCGACATCGACGATCCGGCCCTGTGCGTCGAGCGGAGGCTGTACCTGCTGCTGACCACCGTGCTGGTTGCGCCGGCCGCGTCCGCGTCCACCGCGCCGCTGCCGCCGGAACCGGCGGCGTCCGCCACCTTCGCCTTGCGGTTGCCCGTTCTGACCCTGCTGCTGGGGCGCCTGCGGAAGCCGCGCGTTGCCCGGCTCGGGCGCGTCGTGCTGGGGCTGCGCCTCGGCGCTGCTGCCCGAGGGGCGCTGCTCGTCACCATTCATCGTCTAGACTCCATGCGTTACTTCTTCAGGAGCCTCGTCAGGAGGCCCTTCTTTTCCGGTCCCGGCGGGCCGCGACGGAGCCTTCCCAGCTCCTCACGGGCCTCGTCGAATCCCGGGTCCTGCTCGACCGCCTTGCGAAGGATCGATTTCGCCTTCTCCAGGTCGCCCTGCGCTTCGCAGATCTGCGCGCGGAACAGCGTCCCGCTCTTCAAGCGCGGGTCCATCTCCAAGGCGCGCTCGACGAAACCGGCCGCCTCGCCGGCGTCGCCTCTTTTGCGGAAGATGGCCATGCCAAGGTACGCGTGGAACTCCGCTTCCGCGCCATTCAGGCTGACGGCCTCGCGAAAGGCCGCCTCCGCCTCGTCCCATTTGCCGCTCTTGAACAGCTTCTCACCCCGCCGGAATACCTCCTCGGCGCGGAGGACGGCCCCCACGTCGGTCGGTAGTCCCTTCGCCTTGCGATCGAGGTAGACGTCGTATTCGGCGCGCTTCTCCGGGTCGGTCAGGATCCCGTATGCCTCGCCCACCCGAGTGAAGAGTTGCTCCACGAGCGGGCGGGCCGAACCGAGCTCCATCCCGCTGAACGAGTCGGAATGGAACTTCTTGGCGGCCTCGAAGTACGCCGCCTTGATCGTTTCCGCGTCGGCCGAGGGTTGGACGCCCAATACCTGATAATGATTCGCTTCCCGGAACCGATCGCGGCTTTCCACCAGCATCTTACGCGCTGCCTGCTCTCGCGGGGCGAAATTCGTGCCTCGATCCAGCTCGACCGGGCTGTGCTTCGGCGGGGCCGGCGAGGGCTGCTCCTTCTGCCTTCCGGCAAGCTGGACGAGCCCCGACAAGCACAGCCAGTGGAGGAGCGGTAGCTCGGTCTCCTTCACCCGCGAGAGCGCCTCGTGGATCCCCCGGCCGCCGGTCGCGAACGCCGTCACGCCTTCGCCCGGCCAGACCTGCCGGACGGTAAATAGCTCGCGCTCCAGATCGGGACTCCGGGTCAGGTGCGAGTCGCGCCGGGCCTCGAGCCATTTTCTCGACGCGGCCGGGGCCGCGAACCGCTTGGCCGCATCGACGACGAGCGCGACCGGGCTGGTGCGGGCGTCGGGCACGGAGTCCGCGAGCCCCTGGGCGTGCGGCTCGAACCGCCAGGTGCCGGTCTCCATCGGTAGCGCGTTCAAGGAGACGTCCACGGTCTGCTGGCGGACCGCGAGCTTGAGCTGCTCCGGACTCATCACCCGCGAATGCGCGAGCGCCTCGTGGAGCGGGACCTTGTTCTGCCTCGACATCGCTACCGCGCGGTCGAACGAGGCCTGCTTGATGACCCCGGAAGCGACCTGGGCCGATCCGGCCGACTCGGCGAGCACGTTGCTGTGGGCAAACCGGATCTGGCCCTGCTGGAAATGGATCTTCCGCACGGCGGAGTCACCCGTCACGGTGAGGATTCCGGACACCTTCTGCCGGAGCAGATCGACGAACACCGCGGCGGCCGGTTTCTCCGAGAGGTTGCCCTCCACCGCCGTCGCGACTCCCGGGACATTGCAAGCCTTCACGAGCGCGTCGCGCATCTGCGCGGGCTCGAACGGCTTGGCGAAATACGCGACAGGGTGCAGCTCGCGCATGAGGTCCGGATTGGCCTGCTTGTAGACGCCGCTCATCACGACGAGAGGGGTATTCGCCCCCCACGGTTGACCGCGCATGAATTGGCCGACCTTGAAACCGTCGAGCTCCCCGAGCACCAGGTCGAGCACCACCGCCGCGAAAGGCTCGCCGGCCACCGCCGCGCCCTCGAGTGCCGCCTTCGCTTCCTCGCCGGTCGGGGTTTCCACCGCTGCGAGGCCCACCTCGGCGCAAAGCGACGCGACGAGCCGCGACGCGCTCGTCTCGTCCTCGACGATGAGGACCTTGTTCTGCACCTAGTGGACCTCGAGATCGAAGGGAAGCGCGGCGCGGAGCGTTCCGGGCTCGCCGAGCAAGGCCAACAGGCGCGCAGCGCCTTCGCCGAGTCCGCGCAGCTGCTCGGGAAGAACGCTCACGTCGGGGCCGAGCCGCGACTCCGAGCGGCCGGGATCGTCGATGGCCACCTCGTCGCCCGGATCGAAACCGGCGCGCTGCTTGGCGTCGACGAGCGCGTCGCGAAGCCCGCCCATGCGATCGACGAGGCCACGCTGCAAGGCTTGCGCTCCCGACCAGACGCGCCCGCGCCCGAGGGCGTCCACCTGCGAAGAGGACATCTTGCGGCCGCTCGCCACGCGGTCGACGAACTCCGCGTAGAAGGCGTCCACCCAGCCCTGCATCATCTGCCGCTCGGCGTCGGTGAGCGGCCGCGCGGTGGTGAAGAGGTCCGCGCTCTCGCCGCGCTTGTTGGTCACGAGTGTGAGTCCGAGGCCGCCGTAGAGCGAGTGGAGATCGAATTTCCCGATGAACACGCCGATCGAGCCGGTGATGGTGGATGGTTCGGCATAGATCCGGTCTGCCGCCACCGCCACGTAGTAGCCGCCCGAGGCGGCGACATCGCCCATGCTGGCGACCACCGGCTTGTGCTTCTCCTCGCGGGCCCGGACGAGCTCGCGCCAGATGAGATCGGAGGCGGTGCCGTCGCCACCGGGGGAGTCGATGCGCACCACGATGGCACGGACTGCAGGATCGTCGGCGAGCGCGTGGATGCGGCGGGCGATGCTGTCGGATCCGGCGATCTCCACCCCGCCGAAAGGCGAGGAGCCGCCCGAGCCGCGAGCGATGTCGCCCTCCACCCGCACGATGCCGATGCGCGGCCTCGGAGCCCAGCGGTCGTCGCGGACCGAGGGCTGCTCGAGCGATGTCTTGCGCAGGAACGCGGAGCTGCCGCCCAAGACCTTGCGAACCTCCTCTTCGAGCTGATCGGGATACGCGAGCCCGTCGACCAGCCCTTCTCGCAGCGCCTCCTGCGGGGTGAGCAGACCCCGATCGAGGAGCCGCCGGAACTTCCCTTCGTCGAGGTGTCGCTTCCGCGACACCTCGCTGACATAGCGACCGAACACGTCGTCGAGCAGGGCGTTGGTGACCTCGCGCTGCTCTTGCGACATGTCGCTGCGGGTGAAGACGTCGGGCGCGTTCTTGTAGGCGCCGACCCGGACGAACTCCGCCTTCACGCCGAGCTTTTCGAGGCCCGCGCCGGCGAACAGCGCCGTCGCGGAGAAGCCGTTCACCGCCAGGATGGCCTGAGGGGCCACGACGATCCTGTCGGCTACCGAGGCGACAGCATAGTCGAGGTCCCCGCCGGATTCCAGGTAAAAGAGGACCTTCTTGCCCGCCCTCCGCAATCCCTCGATTCCCTCTCGCAGTTCTTCCGACCGCCCCGCCCCGAGCGGCATCCCCCGGGTCCGCAGGACGACGGCCTTGACCGATCCGTCGCGGGACAGACGCGAGAACATCTCCAGTGTTCGCTCCAGCGGGTCGCGATGCTCGCTACCGAACACGAGATCCTTGATGTCGAATCCGGGACGCCGCAGCGCCTTGTCGAGGTCGACGTCCGCCGCCGTCGCCGGGGCGAAAGAGACGCCCTCCCAGGGCTGGGTAGTGAGGCGAATCTCCGTGGACAGTGTTCCGGGGTCGCCCCCGCGGAAGCGCGGAGCCGAGCGAAGTCCCAGGTGCGCAAAGTCGATCTGCGCGCCGATCTGGAAGCGGAAGGTGGTGTCCGTCGCGGCACCGATGCCGGCGCGGCGCTGATCGAAGCCCGCCTGGCCGAGCAGGGTGAGACCGCGCAGGACCCGCGCTTCCACCGTGAGCGCGCCGTCCGGCGAATCGATGCCGCAGGCCTGGCCTGACTCGTCGCAAGCGCGGAACCGCGCGTCGATTCCGAATGTGACCCGCTCGCCGAACGGTCGCAGCCCGATCGCGGCGACGTGCCGGCGGGGAAGATGACCCGAGGTCGCGGGGATCGCAGAGATCACCTGCGAGGCGAAAGCGGGCTCGTTCGTGTCGAGGACCGTGTACCCCAGGGACAGCCACCGCGCGGGCCGCAGCAGGACCCCGAAATCCCAAGAACCCAGGCTGGCATAGGCGGAGCTTTCGTCGCTCGAGAACCCGTGCCGCGCGACGCCGAGCGAGAGACGGCCGAACCGTAGTGCGCCCCCGATGGTGAAGCGCCGGAAGCAGGGTGTCGCGGCAACGCATTCGGATCCGGTGTGCACCCACTCCAGCGAGGATCCGACCGCGATCGGTCCCGCCCCGGCGGCGAGGAAGAGCGCGTCGGCATGCTGCACGTCGCGAAAAGTCCGCTCGTGGACGTAGTCGAAACCGATGCCGCGCACGTACCCGAGGCCGGCGGGATTCGCCGAGATCGCGGTCGCGTCGTCGAGGAGAGCGAAGGATGTCGCGGGGATCTCGACGCCTTGGGAAATTTCGCGGACCTGGGCTACCGCCGCTGTGGCGCACGCCCAGAAGAGAAGGGCAAGAGCGGCGAGGCGAGCACGGCTCATGGGACCCTCGATCACTTGTCTCGGACTGATCTACTGTAGCGGTCTACCCGGAGACTCCCATGCTCGATCCCAAGCAGATTCGCAACGTCGCGATCATCGCTCACGACGGCGCGGGAAAGACCGCCCTCACCGAGGCCATGCTCCGGCACGCGGCCCCGGCGCGTGCCAGCAAGGACGGCTCCACCAGCCATCTCGACGCCGAACCGGAGGAGGCGAAACGCAACTTCACGGTGGCGACGCACGTCACCTGGGCCGAGCACGACGGCGTGCTCATCAACGTGCTCGATACGGCAGGTTTTTCCGATTTCCTCACCGACACCGATCGATCGCTGGCGGTGGTCGAGGGGGGAATGCTCCTCGTCTCCGCGGTGAGCGGCGTCAAGCACCAGACCGAAGCGCACTGGGACCTCGCGATGGAGCGCGCCCTCCCGCTCATCGCCTGCGTCAACAAGCTCGACAAGGATCGCGCGAGCTTCCTCCGCGCGCTCGACGACATCGAGAAGACCCTCCGGATCAAGCCGGTCGCCGTGCATCTTCCCATCGGCCTCGGCGATTCGTTCTCCGGCGTCATCGATCTCCTCACCATGCGTGCCCACGTCTACGAGAAGGGCGGCAACGGGAAGTTCGGCGTCTTCGGCGACCAGGACCTGCCCGAAGAGCTCGAGAGCGATGCGAAGAAGCTGCGGACCCGGCTCGTCGAGGCGGTGGCGGAGACGGACGATCTGCTCCTCGAGCGCTATCTCGACGGGCAGGAACCGAGGCTGGAAGAGCTGGAGCACGCGCTTGCCCACGCCGTGCTCGGACGGCGCTTCTTGCCAGTGCTGGCCTGCGCCGCCCGCCCCGGCATCGGCGTCAAGGATGTGCTGGCCGCGATCGTGAAGTACCTGCCGGCGCCCACCTCCCGGCGGGAGATCAGGGGCAAGGACGGGCACCAGAAGGAGATCGTCCGCAACGCGCAGCGCGACGCGCCGCCGACGCTGCTCGCCTTCCGCAACACCGTCGATCATTTCGTCGGGCGCCTCACCGCGGCGCGCATCTTCAGCGGGAGCATCAAGCCGGGAATGAAGCTCTTCAATCCGCGCACGAACCACGAAGAGCCGGTGGCGCACGTCTATCGGATCGACGGATCGCACACCTCCGAGATTCCAGAGGCCGGACCGGGCGAGATCGTCGGCCTCATGAAGCTCAAGGACGTCCACGTCGGCGACACGCTCACCGCGGCCGATGCTCCGATGCGGCTCGGGTTCATCGGCGAGCCGAAGCGGGTGATCTCCTACGCGCTCAAGATCGATCGCGACCAGGAGGAGAAGGCGGGCGTCGCGCTACACAAGCTCATCGAGGAGGACCCCTCGCTGGAGATGACCCGCGACCCGGAGACGAACGAGACGCTCCTCAAGGGGATGGGGCAGGTCCACATCGAAGTCGCGGTGGAGAAGCTGAAGCGCAAGTTCGAGGTCGACGTGCACCTCGAATTGCCGCACCCCGCCTATCACGAGACCATCCTGGGAAAGGCCAAGTCACAGGGAAGGTACAAGCGCCAGAGCGGCGGGCGCGGCCAGTACGGCGACTGCCACATCGAACTGGAGCCGATGCCGCGCGGGACCGGGGTGGAGTTCGAGGACGGAATCGTCGGCGGCGTCATCCCGAGACAGTTCATTCCGTCGGTCGAGCACGGGATCCGCGATGCCGCCAAGGAAGGTCCGCTCGGCGGTTTCCCGCTGGTCGATTTCAAGGCCACCCTGGTCGACGGCTCGTTCCACACGGTGGACTCGAGCGACATGGCGTTCCGCATCGCGGGATCGATGGCGCTGAAGAACGCGCTCGCCTCCGCCAAGCCCGTCCTGCTCGAGCCGATGATGCGGCTCGAGATCGTCGTCCCCGACGAGATGCTTGGCGAGGTCATTGCAGACGTGACCAGCCGGCGGGGAAAGATCCTCGGCATGGAGCCGACCGCCAAAGGGACGCTCATCCACGCCCATGCTCCCCAGGCCGAGCTACGCACCTATGCGCCGGAGCTTCGCTCGCTCACCAAGGGGATGGGCTACTTCACCATGGAATTCGATCATTACGACGAGGTTCCGACCCACGAGGCGCAGAAGGTGCTCGACCAGCGCCGCGCCGAGCAGGGGAAGGGCGAACCGGTCCCCAACCACCCCAAGGGCAAGGCGTGATCCCCATCAACTCGCTGTGATTTCGCGGGTTTTCTGGGATTGGAGTTCGGAGCTGGACGGTTTTCCTGGGGATGGCGGAGCGGGCGTTCTGCTCGCTTGCCTGGTTGCTCAGCACAACTAAGTGAGGCGCGTGTCGATGCCTCACGGGGTGAATAGATTCGCTTGGTGAAGAGACTCCTGGGATTGTCGATTCTGGCTCTTTCGTTGCCGGCCGCGGCCAGCGTCGGCCAGCTCGACGCGAAGCGCGCTGCTCCCCGAGAGCCGATGGCGGCTGTGGAAGCATCGCCACAGCCCAGCCAGGCCAAGGCCGTCCAGTTCGAGGCGATCTCGCAGGTCCTCGACGGCGTGACGGTCATGGAGCTGGAAGAGACCGGCAAGCACGTCCGCCGCGTCGTCCTCCGCCCCGACTTCAAGAACGGCCCCGGCGCGGCGTTTACCGTCCGTTTCTAGGATCGCTCAGGCGCCGGTTCGCGATCGTTTCTATAGATCTCGTACGCCGCCGCGTACTCCATCACGCGCGCTACTTCGGAAATGAACTTTTCCTCGTAGCCGGCCCGGCGCAGGAGATGGAATCCCATCTCCATGCCGCTCGCGATTCCACCCGCGGTGACCATGCGGCCCGAGTCCACCACTCGTGCGCGGCTGATTCTCGCCTTGGGCGCGATCTTCGCCAGGCGATCGATGGGGACCATGCCCGGCGGATTCGCCTCGACCTTGTCGGGCTCCTTGCGGTTGGTGGCGGCGAGGCCGTCGAGCAGTCCCATCGTGCCGTAGATCCACGAGCCCGTGCACACGCTGGTCAGCAGACACGAGTTGGGCAGCGAGCGGATGAACTCGTGCAAGCGCTCGTTGTGCAGTTCCTGCCGGGTCCCGAATCCGCCCGGGATGAGGAAGGCGTCCATCGCCGGCCGGTCCTGGAAGCTGTAGTTCGGCAGCACGGTGAAGCCGGCCTGCGCCTGCACGGGGCGCATCGCATCGGCGATGAGGAAAGCCTCGAGCTCCGGATCGAAGCGGCGTGCGACGGAGAACACGCCGTGCGGTGCCGCGAAGTCGACGATCTCGACGTCCTTGAAGACGTAGATGCCAAGCCGGAAGCCCGATACGCGAAGACCAGCCATGGTGTCTCCCTCCTTGCAGCGGCTTCTATCGCGACGGCAAGGAAGTGGCGACCGTCAGAGGGGGCGGTCACAATCTCCGAGCCAGGGATCCGTTCCTTTGGTAGAGACCGCCCTAGATGGCGAAGGCAGCGCGAAAAAAAGATCAGCAGCTCGAATTCGGCGACGCACCGCCGCGGAAGACGCGCGGCGCTCCCTCGGGAGGTGGAGGCGGCGGCGAGCCTCTTCCCGCTCCCCTGCACGAAGAGGCGCGGCGGCGGTACCTGAACTACGCGCTCTCGGTCATCACTTCGCGAGCGCTGCCCGACGTGCGCGACGGATTGAAGCCGGTGCAGCGGCGCATCCTCTACGGGATGTACAACGACCTTCGCCTCACCTCGGACGCGAAGTACCAGAAGTGCGCGCAGGTCGTCGGCCACATCATGGGCCGCTACCACCCGCACGGCGACACCGCCATCTACGACGCGCTGGTGCGCATGGCGCAGGACTTCTCGCTGCGCCATCCCCTCGTCGACGGTCACGGGAACTTCGGATCGCTCGACGGCGATTCCGCCGCCGCCTACCGCTACACCGAATGCCGCTTGACGCCGGTCGCGAGCGAGCTGCTCACCGAGCTCTCCAAGCAGACCGTTGGCTTCCGGCCGAATTACGACGGCACCCGCTTCGAGCCGATCGTCATTCCCGCCCGAGTCCCCCAGTTGCTCATGAACGGCACGACCGGGATCGCCGTTGGCATGGCAACCAACGTGCCGCCGCACAACCTCGGCGAGTTGGCCGACGCCCTCATCGAGCTCTCCAAGGACGCGAAGCTCGAGACCAAGGACCTGCTCAAGCACATCAAGGGCCCCGATTTCCCAACCGGCGGGCTGGTGCTGAATTCGCGCGCCGAGCTCCGCGAGATCTACGAGACGGGGCAGGGCGGCGTTCGCATGCGGGGCGAGTGGAAGGTCGAGGACCTTCCCCGCGGGGGCAAGCAGATCGTCGTCACCAGCATCCCCTACACGGTCAACAAGTCCTCGCTGGTGGCCAAGCTCGGGGAGATCGTCCGCGAGCGGAAGCTCGCGCACCTCGTCGACGTGCGCGACGAGTCGACCAAGGACGTCCGCATCGTCCTCGAGATCAAGCGCGACTCCGATCCCGAGCTGGTGATGGCGTACGTCTTCAAGAACACGCAGCTGCAGACCAACTTCAACGTCAACATGACCTGCCTCGTTCCCACCGAGAACCCCGAGGTGGGGACGCCGCAGCGGCTGGGGCTCAAGGAGATCCTCCGCTACTTCCTCGATTTCCGCTTCGAGGTGGTGACGAAGCGGTTCGAGTTCGACCTCGCCGAGGTGCAGAAGCGGCTCCACATCCTGCAAGGGTTCGAGAAGGTCTACGACGCGCTCGACGAGATGATCAAAATCATCCGCAAGAGCGACGGCAAGGAGGACGCGGCCACCAAGCTGATGAAGCGCTTCGAGATCGACGAGGTGCAAACCGACGCCATCCTCGACATGCGCATCTACAAGCTGGCGCGGCTCGAGATCCTCGTGGTGCAGAAGGAGGCGAAGGAGAAGCGCGCCGAAGCGAAGGAGCTGAAGACCTTGCTCGCCTCCGATCGGCAGCGGTGGGGCGTGGTCCGCGAAGAGATCAAGGAGATCGCCTCGCAGTACGGCGACAAGCGGCGGACGCGGATCGGCGGCGGCGGCGAGGAGGTCGAGTACAGCGAAGAGGCCTTCATCGCCGACGAGGACGCGCACGTGGTCCTCACCCGCGACGGGTGGATCAAGCGGGTGCGCGAGATGAAGGACCCCTCGCAGACCCGGCTCCGCGAAGGGGACGAAGTGCTCGCCGTGCTGGCGGGCTCCTTGCGCTCGAACTTCGTCATCTTCTCCAACTTCGGGGCGGCCTACGTGACGCGCTTCAACGACGTCCCCGCTTCGACGGGGTACGGCGATCCGGTGCAGAAGTTCTTCAAGTTCGACGACCAGGAGCGCATCGTCGGCGCGCTGTCGCTCGATCCGCGTCTGCCCCGTCCGGAAAAGCTGGTTGCGGTGTCCCGCCACGGATACGGGCTGCGCTTCGCGCTCGCGCCGCATCTGGAGGTCTCGACGCGAGCGGGCCGCAGGTACGCGAAGCCGGCCGAGGGCGACGAGCTGATCGGGACCATGCCGGCGGGCGACAAGGACCTGCTCGCCGTCGTCACCCGCTCGACGCGCGCGCTCGTCACCAAGGTGAACGAGGTGAACGAGCTTGCCGGGCCGGGCCGAGGCGTCACCGTCATCAAGACGGGCGACGACGATCCGGTGGTCGCCTTCCTCTCCACCTCCGACAAGCAGGCGAAGATCGACCTGGACACAGAGAAGGGGCGCAAGCTCGAGTTGAGCCCCCGCAAGTACGAGGTAGCGTCGCGAGGCGGCAAGGGCCGCGAGATGGCGAAGAAGGACCGCATCAAGACGGTCGCGCGGCCCGTGCAGTTCGTGCCGTTGCCTGAGAAACAGGAGGAGAAGAAGTAGTGGCTGCTCGAAAGACCACCTATACCGCGCAGGACATCCAGGTGCTGGAGGGCCTCGAGCCCGTCCGCAAGCGCCCGGCCATGTACATCGGCGGCACCGACGCTACCGGCTATCACCATCTTCTCTGGGAAATCGTCGACAACTCGGTCGACGAGGTGATCAACGGGTTCGCCACGCGCATCGTGGTCACGCTCCACGACGACGGACGCACCATCGGCGTCGAGGACGACGGCCGCGGCATCCCCGTCGACACGATGACGAAGTACAAGAAACCGGCCATCGAGGTCATCCTCACCACGCTGCACTCGGGCGGGAAGTTCGAGCAGGGGAACTACATCCACTCCGGCGGCCTGCACGGAGTCGGGTCCTCGGTGGTCAATGCTTTGAGCTCCAAGCTCGTCGCCGAGGTGAAGCGCGACGGGCGGAAGTGGACGCAGGAGTACGCCAAGGGCCACGCGCTCACGAAGCTCAAGGCCGATGGCGCGACCCGCCAGACCGGCACCACCATCACCTTCGAGCCCGACTCGGAGATTTTCGGGCTCAAGCAAAAGTTCGATCCGGCGCTCATCAAGGACCGCCTGGAGGCGAAGAGCTATCTCCACCGCGGCATGGAGGTAGTCTTCCGCGACAAGACCGCGCACCCGCACATCGAGGAGGTTTTCAAGCACGACGGCGGCATCGCCGAGTACCTCGGCAAGGTAGTCGCGGAGCGGGAGAAGCCCACCGTTCCGGCGCAGGGAGGCGCGGCCGCGCAGTTCTACAAGGCGTCCGAAGGCGACGTGCGCATGGAGGTCGCGCTCTCGTGGACCGAGGCCACCGACGAGCACGTGCGCAGCCACGTCAACGGAATCCCCACCGCGAACGGCGGCACCCACGAGGCGGGCTTGCGCTCCGGCGTGGTCAAGGCGGTGCGCAACTACATCGAGACGCACAACCTGACGCCCAAGGGCGTGACGCTCACCGCCGAGGACATTCGCGAGGGTCTCGTCGCCATCCTCTCGGTGTACGTCGTCGACCCGCAATTCCAGGGGCAGACCAAGGGGCGGCTCAACAATGCGGAGACCGCGGGGCAGGTGGACGGCGTCGTCCGGCCGGCGCTGGAGAAGTGGCTCAACGACAACCGCACCATGGCCGAGTCGATCGTCGCCCGCATCATCCTCGCGGCGCGGGCGCGCGAAGCTTCGCGGGCTGCCTCGCAGGCCGTGTCGCGCAAGACCGCGGTCTCCCATCGGCTCAACCTGCCCGGCAAGCTCGCCGACTGCGCGTCGACCAATCCTTCCGAGAGCGAGCTGTTCATCGTCGAGGGAGATTCCGCGGGCGGCTCGGCGAAGCAGGGCCGCGACCGCCGCACGCAGGCGATCCTTCCCTTGCGTGGCAAGGTGCTGAACGCGGAGCAGGCCTCGACGGACAAGGTGGCGCAGAACAAGGAGCTGCAGGACATCGTCTCGGCGCTCGGGTGCGGCATCGGGGCCGACTTCGATGCGACGAAATTGCGCTACGGCCGCGTCTTCCTGCTCATGGACGCGGACTCCGACGGGCACCACATCGCGACGCTGCTGCTCACCTTCTTCTACCGGCACTTGCGCGATCTGATCCGGGCCGGCGCGGTGCACATCGCGCAGCCGCCGCTCTACCGGATCGACATTGGCAAGGAGACCTACTGGGCGCTCGACGATTCGCACCGCGACCGGATCCTCGCCGAGAATGTGAAGGGCAACGCCAAGCCGAGCATCATGCGCTTCAAGGGCCTCGGCGAGATGAGCGCGGACGACTTGAAGACGACGACGCTCGACCCCAAGCACCGCATCAGCCTGCGCGTCACCATCGTCGACGAGCTGGAGACCGACAAGACCATCAATGATCTGCTCGGCAAGGACGTGTCGGCGCGCTTCAAGTTCATCATGGAGCGGGCGGGCGAGGTGAAGGACCTGGACGTGTGAGGAGGGGCGCTCTTCGAGGCCGTCCCGGGACGATTGCGGCGGCAAGTGCACGCGTAGTAAATTCTACTACATGAAAGCTGCTAGCCATCCAGTCAGCATCCGTCTGGACCTGCAGTTGAAGCGCAGGGCAGCGGCTTTCGCGCGTCGCCGGAAGGTTGGCTTGACCACCGCGCTGCGCATGATCATCAGCGAACATCTGGATGCCGCGGAGGCCGCCTCCGACCTCGACGCTGCGCTCCAATGGCAGAGAGAACGAGCCTGGAGCGCCCTGGAACGATGGGAGCGGGGCGACGCAGAGGAACTGACTCTCGAAGATCTTCGTGCCGCGCATGGGATCGCCTTGGGCGCCAAGCGGCGACGATGAATGCCGAAGTCGTTTTCACCGATGACTTTCGATCGGACCTGAGGGCGCAGACGCGACGCCTGATCGCCGAAGAAAAGCGGGACTGGGCGGAGCGACTCATCGAAGAGATCGAATTGGCAGCGAGGCTACTTGGCGCTGCCCCCCGAGCCGGTGCCGTCGAGCGACAACGCGGTCGTCGTTCGATCCGGCGGCTTGTTCTCCGTAACCTGCCGTTCGTCATCTGGTACGCTTGGATGGCGCGGTCGCGCAAAGTCGTCGTGTTACGCCTCTTTCACGCGCGCCAGCAGCGCTAGGGAATTGACGAAGGGTGCCGCCCGCGCGTGCACCCGGGAGCGAGCCCCCTTAAGCTGCGGGTCCCGTGCGAGGAAGCTTCCGGCGCGATCTGACCCTCACCTCCGGCGAGGGGACCACCTTCCGGCTGCGGCGGAGCTGGGGCGCGCGGCTGCTCTCCTGGGGCCTCGCCACCGCCGCCCTCGTCGCCACCGGGCTGGATCTGCTCGCCCACCGCCCCCTGGTCGCGGCGGGGCAGCTCACCCTCGGCATCGCTTTCATCGCCCTGCAGATCCGTGCCGAGCTCGACGGCTGGCGCTTCGATGGATCGAATCTCGTGCGGCGGCGGTTCTCGCTCTCCGCTCTCGGATTCGAGGTGTTGACGCTGCGGGCGGGGAACATCCGCGAGGTGGGCGTCACCAGCTCCGGCCGGAGGGCGCGGGCCTGGATCGAGACGCACAATGGCGACGAGTACGCGCTCGTCGAGGGCTCGGCCGCGGAGGTCGAGCGCATCGCGGATGGCATCCGCCGCTCCGTCCAGCTCGCCGCGGCGCAGCCGCCGACCAAGACGTTACACTGAGTATATCAAAGCGGAGACCGGATGGGCCTCTACGTGCGACAGATGAAGCTCGGGCCGATGGACAATTTCGTGTACCTGGTCGGCGCCCAGGGCGCGCGCGAGACCGCCATCGTCGATCCTGCCTGGGACATCGAAGCGGCGCTCCGCGCGGCCGAGGAGGATGGGCGCGAAGTGACGCACGCCCTCGTCAGCCACCACCACTTCGACCACGTGAACGGTCTGCCCGACCTGCTTGCCAGGAAAGGCGTTCCCATCCACGTGCATTCCGCGGACGGCGAAGAGCTCGACCCGGATCTCCGCGGCGACCTGAAGCCGATCGCGGGCGGCGACGCCGTCGAAGTAGGGCCCCTGCGCATCCGTGCCTTGCACACGCCCGGCCACACGCCGGGATCCACCTGCTGGCAGGTCGAAGGCGAGGAGGGCGGGATCTTCTCCGGGGACACCGTCTTCGTGAACGCGTGCGGGCGCTGCGACCTGCGCGGCGGCAATCCCGAGCAGATGTTCAGGAGCCTGAAGAAGATCTCCGAGCTGGATCCGGCGACGCGCCTCTATCCGGGCCACGACTACGGCGACGTGCCGGTCTCCACGGTGCAGCGAGAACGCGAACGCAATCCCTACTTCGCCGTCCTCGGCTCGCTTCCGGCCTTCGTCGCGCATCGCATGCGGCCGCGCGGCTGAACCGGCGCGGCTTGAAGATCGCGAGGCCGACGTCCTAGAGTAGCGATCGATAACGCAGCGCCTCTGCAGGAACGGAGGATGGCATGCGTCCTTTTCGAATCGCACGATCGCGGCTGACCACTTGTTGCGGGCACGGTAGCGCCGGTGCGCGGCCGGGCCGTCGCGACCTTCTCGCCGGCGCGGCGACCAGTCTCGCCGGCCTCTACGCGATGATGCGCTCGAGCAGCGCCGAGGCGCAGGTGCGCGCCTTTCCGCCGCCGCCCCCCGCGGTGAGCCCGGTGGAAGGCCTCATCGATTTCCACCTGCACAGCGCCCCGGATGTTTTCGGGCGCGCGTTCGACGACGAGGAAGCCGGCATCGTCTATCGCGACAACGGCATCGAAGCGGTGGTGATGAAGAGCCACGTGGTGGCCACGGCCGACCGCGCCTGGCTCCTGCGCAAACATGTGCCCAACATGAAGGCGTTCGGAGGGGTCGTCCTCAACGCCGCGGTCGGGGGCATCAACCCCGACGCCGTCCAATGGATGTGGCGGATGCAGGGCAGCTTCGGCCGCGTCGTGTGGTTCCCCACCTTCGACGCGGACCATCACGTCAAGCACTTCAAGGACGGCCCCGAAGGCATCAAGGTGCTCGGCTCGGACGGCAACGTGCTTCCCGCCGTGCGCGAGGTCCTGAAGATCTGCGCGCAGCAGAAGCTGGTCGTCTGCACCGGCCATCTCTCGCCCGCGGAGTCGCTCGCGGTCGCCCGTGCCGCGCGCGAGGCGGGCTGCGATCGGGTCGTCATCACCCATGCCGAGTTCGAGGTGGTGCACCTGTCGCTCGAGGAGATGAAGCAGGCGGCCGCGCTGGGAGCGAAGATGGAGATCTGCGCGATGGGGCCGCTCATGGGCCCGAACGCGCATCTCACCTGGATGCGCTCGTGGCGGCAGGTCCCGTACAAGGAATCGGCCGAGCGGATCAAGGCGGTCGGCGCGGAGCATTTCCTGCTCGCCACCGACCTCGGGCAGACCGGCAATCCCTCGCCGCCCGACGGATACAAGCTCCTCGTCGGCGGCCTCCTCGCGGAAGGGATCACCAAGGAGCAGATCCGGGTGATGGGCCGCGAGGTGCCGGGCCGCCTGCTCATGGGTTGAGGAGGGACCGTGACTCTTTCGCGGCGCGAGTTCCTGGCCGGCAATGCCGTTGCCGCCGCGGCGGCGGCCGCGCAAGTCGCTCCGGGCGCACAGGGCGCGACGGAAACCCCGTTGCCGCTCTCGTTCGATCCCAAGGACCCCGAGCTCAAGTACGACTTGCTGGTCGCGGGCGGGACGGTGATCGATCCGGGGCAGCGGCTGCACGCGCGGCGCGACGTGGCGATCAAGAACGGCCAGATCGCGGCGGTCGTGGAATCGATACCGAAAGCGCGCGCGGCGCAGGTCATCGACGCCACCGGCAACCTCGTCACGCCGGGCCTCGTCGATTTGCACTGCCATTATTACCACCAGGTCTCGCGCATCGGCCTTCCGGCCGACGAGATGATGGGCCTGACGGCGACGACCACGGGAGTCGACGCCGGCGACGCAGGCTACTCTTCGTTTTCCGGCTTCCGCCATCACGTGATTGGCCAGTCGCGGACGCGTCTCTTCGCCTTCATCCACATCTCGGCGATCGGCCTCACCGGCGATCCGCTCAAGGTCGGCGAGATGCTCAACATCGACTACGCCGACGTCGACTCCTGCGCGCGGGCGGTGGCCGAGAACCGCGACGTCTGCCTGGGCGTGAAGGTCCGGCTCTCGAAGAACGTGGTGGGACAGAACGGAATCGAGCCGTTGCGCCGCGCGATCCGCGCCGCGCAGATCGCCGGTCCCTGGGCGCGGGTGATGTGCCACATCGGCAACGCGCCGGTCCCTCTCGCGGAGGTGCTCGAGACGATGCGGCCCGGCGACATCGTCACTCACGCCTATTCGAACGCGGGCGAGACCAACGCGATCGTGGCCGGGGGAAAGCTCCTGCCGCAGGCACTGGAAGCGCGGCGGCGGGGCGTCGTCTTCGACGTCGGCCATGGCGGCGGCAGCTTCGACTTCACCATCGCGGAGCCCGCCCTCGCCCAGGGTCTCGCGCCCGACACCATCTCCAGCGACGTGCACAGCGCCAGCATCCAGAGCCCGGGCAAGCCGCTCTTGCCATGGGTCCTTTCCAAGTTTCTCAGCCTCGGCATCCCGCTCGACGCCGTCATCGCAAAGGCGACCATCGAGCCGGCTCGGATCATCGGTCGTGTACCGGGTCTCGGCACCCTGCAGGTCGGGGCGCCGGCGGACGTCGCCGTATTCCGCCTCGTCGAGGGGCCCGTCACCTTCGTGGACACCAACAAGCACGAGCGTCGCGGGACGCAGTACCTCGAGCCCATCAAGACCATCCGGCAGGGGCGCCCATTCGGGTTCCCGTTCCCCGATCCGTTCACCTTCACCTGAGGAGGGGGCCGCCGCCGGCGTTGACCCTTGCATCGGGGGCGCCGCTGATTTCAAGCCGGTAGCGTTTGAACGTCCGCCCCGGTCCGGGGAAAGACCGGACATGACTCTCTTCAGAATCGCGATCCCGCTCCTCGCTGTCTCCTGCGCCTCGGTGTCGCAGCCCCAGGCCGCCGCTGTCCCGGAAAACCTGCGGGTGCCTCCCGGCCAGACGATGCTGCTGCGAATGGTAGCCCGGGGCGCGCAGGTCTACACGTGCCAGGCGAGGACAGGCGCCCCCGCCGTATACGAGTGGGTACTGAAGGCACCAGACGCGGACCTGTTCGATGTGCGCGGAGAGAAGATCGGCCGGCACTTCGCCGGTCCCACCTGGGAAAGCGCCGACGGGAGCCGGGTGGTGGGCGAGGTGATGGAGCGCTCGGCCGCGCCGGGCGCCGTACCGTTGCTGCTGTTGCGAGCGAAATCGACCGAAGGCGCCGGAGCGCTCGCGAACGTGAAGTACGTCCAGCGTCTCGATACGGCAGGCGGCGTAGCGCCCCCGGTAGGTTGCGACCGGGAGCACGCGGGCAACGAAGCGCGGGTTCTCTACTCTGCGAATTACGATTTCTACGGATCGCGCTGAAGACCGGAATGATCAGAGAGCCGACGCGACTCCATCCTATGCCGCGGAGCGTTTCGGGAAGGCGGGCGCCGCCCGGGACGACGGCGCGCGACTGGAGAGCACGAACCGCAACGTCAAGGCGACGAGCACCGCCGACAGCAGGCCCCAGACGACCCCCCACACGATGGCCGGAACGAGAGTCGCCTGGGCGAGCGCGTCCGCGTCACTCTGCACCGCTGCCGAGCCGAAGTGGAGCAGGTCGTCGCGGATGTCGTAGAGCGCGTACGAGACGCTGAAGGTGCCGAGGAAGACGAGGAGCCCGCGGCGGAGCAGGGAAGGTCCGAAGCGCGCCACGAGGGCGAGGACGAGGGAGGCTCCCGCCACGAAGACGAGCGTGAACGGATCGCGGACCCAGAGCGCTGCTACGAACCCCGTCCAGACGGCGAGCGCGACGAGCGGCCAGCGTCCCGTTTTCGACCGGGCCGCGAGCAGGAGCAGGACGCACCCCGAAATCGTCGACCCCAGGTAACCCGCGCTGGAGACGACGATCTGGCTCCAGAGGCCCGGAGGAATGAGGCTCAGCGTGTAGCCTCCCTCCCGGCGATCGACGACGATCTGGCGCACCGACCCGCCGGTGAGAAGCGTTGCGGCGGCGTGCCCGCTTTCGTGCATGAGCACGACGAGGAGCTTGAACGGGTAGAGCGGCCAGGTGTGCCAGAAGAGGATGCCGGCGACGAAGCTCGCCCCGAGGACGGCGAGAAGCTTCGTTTCCAGCCGGGAGGCCGACGCACCCATGTCCCTTCGAGCATAACGCGGGGGTTGACGGCGCGCGAAAGGCGCGAGAACAGGGCGGCGATGGCTGAGTTGCTCGTGGTCGGCACCCTCCACACCCTGGACCCCTCGCGGCCCCGGGCGAAAGCGGCGCTCGTCAAGGGCGACAGCTTCGCCGCCGTCGGTTCGCGCGAGGAGTGCGAGCGGCTGGCGGGGCAGGACGTCCGTCTCGTCGATCTCGGGAGCGGATGCGCGGTTCCCGGCCTCGCCGACGCCCACGGCCACGTAGCTCTCTACGGACGGACGCGCGCCGAGGTCAGCTGCGCGGGCGCCAGCTCCGAACAGGAGTGCGCGGAGCGTGCCGCGAAGGCTGCGGAGCGGGCCCCGCGAGGAACCTGGATCCGCGGCGGAGGCTGGTCGCACGACCTCTGGCGCGAGCAGCGGCTGCCCACCGCGGCCTCGCTGAGCGCCGCCGTCCCGCACCATCCGGTCGCGCTGGCGCGCTCGGATGTGCACGCGCTCTGGGTCAACGACCTGGCGCTGCACGCCGCGGGCATCGACGCGCGCACGCCCGACCCGGACGGCGGCCACATCGGGCGCGACCCGAAAGGTGCGCCGACGGGGATCCTGGTCGACAACGCCATGCGCCTCGTCTTCCACGCCATGCCTCGCCCGCAAGAGAGCGACATCGAGGCAAATCTCCTCACGGGCCTGCGGGCCGCGGCGGAAGCGGGCCTCACTTCGGTGCACGACGCGGGGCTCGGGCCCGAGGTCCTCGAGGTCTACCGCAAACTCGCCGCCGAGCGCCGCCTGCCGGTTCGCGTGTACGGGATGATCGACGGGCAGCAAGCATTGCCCAGGCTCGACGGGCAGATCGATCTCTGGAAGCGGACCCCTCGCATCGGTCTGTTGACCGTTCAATCGGTGAAGCTCTTCGCGGACGGCGCGCTCGGCAGCCGCGGCGCCAAGATGTTCGAGCCCTACACCGATGACTGGACGACCACCGGCCTCTGGGTCACCTCGCCCGACGAGCTCCGCGCGCGCATCGGACGCGTCTCGGCTGCGGGCCATCAGCCCTGCGTGCACGCCATCGGAGATCGCGCCTGCGCCGAGACGTTGCAGGCGTTCTCCTCCGTACCCGCCGCGCACCGCTTGCGACCGCGGGTCGAGCACCTCCAGCTGCTCCGCCCGCGCGACGCGCACCTCTTGCGCGAGGCGGGCGCGGTGGCCTCCATGCAGCCGACGCACGCGACCAGCGACGCGCCCTGGGCCGAGGCGCGGCTCGGGATGGCGACCGAACGCCGGCAAGGCGCCTACGCCTGGCGGCAGGCGCTGGACGCCGGCGCGATCCTCGCGTTCGGGTCGGACTTTCCGGTGGAGTCGCTCGATCCGCGCAAGGGCCTCGCGAGCGCCGTCTTGCGCACGCCGGAGGGGTCGGCGGTTCCCTGGATGCCGGAGCAGAGTCTCACGCTGCTCGAGGCGCTGCGCGCGTTCACCTGGGGCGCGGCGTATGCGGAGCACGCAGAGTGGCGTCGCGGAGTCATCCGGGTCGGTTTCGACGCGGATCTGACGCTCTTCGGCCGCGATCTCTTCGAGGTTCCGCCCGCCGCGCTGCCCGAAGTGCCGCTCCTCGGAACGGTGGTTGCCGGCCAGCTCTTCCAGAAAGGCCCTTGACCTCATCGCCCTTTCGAGCAGAAGTCGTGCGGCCGCATGGATCCGGTCGTCGACAAGCCGCTGCCTCCGAAAGAAAACTGCCCCGACGTCGAGGATTGCATCTCGGAGCCGAGCGAGATCGGCCACGTCTGCACCTTCGGCCCCATCTGCGGCACCTGCATCGTCTATCGCGTGCTGGAAACGGAGCGCGGGCTCCTTCTCGGAACCTGCCGGATCCGGACCGATCGCGGCGAGTTCCCCTGCACCGCGCCCATCTGCGACGCCTACGTGCCCCGGGCCGGCGCTCCCGACGCGAAGGGGCGGGCCACGCAGAGCTCGACCCCCGTGGCGCTGCAGATCGCCCGCAAGGCAGGCACCGCGCCGCGCGCGACCCAGCGAAGGGAACCCCGTGCGGTCGCGCCCATCCTTCGAGAGCGGGAGCGGACACCGGATGGACCCGTTGGAGAGCTGGAGATGACCCGAGAACAGCTGAAGGCGCTCATCCGCGAGGCGATGGACGAGGAGCGGGGCGGAGGCCTGGCGCCGCTCGCCCCGAGGTGGGAGGGCGGGACGGCCATCCTCAAGCCGCAGGATCCGGCGCTGCAGCCGAAGGAGCTGCCCCTCGAATCGCTCTTCCACAAGGTGGTCATGATCCGCGATCGGCTGCGCGTGCTCGAGCAGAAGATCAACGCCAATCCCAAGCTGACCGACGCGGAGAAGGTCGACATGCAGACCTACATCACGAGCTGCTACGGCTCGCTGACCACCTTCAACGTGCTCTTCCGCGATCGCGAGGACGGCTTCATCGGGTCGGGTGGGAAGGAGAAGGGGTAGCTCCACTTGATTGCGCTGATATCCCTCCTCCTCGCGGCGCAAGCCGCGCAGCCCGCCCCGCTTGCGGCCGGTCCCGACCAGCCCGAGGGTCTTCCTCCCGAGCGCCTGCAGCGGATCCAGGCGGCGCTGCAGGAGGAGAAGCTCGATGGGTGGCTGTTCTTCGACTTCCGCGGATCGGATCCGATCGCCACTCGCGTCCTCGGGCTTTCGAGTCGCGGTCCGCGGTCGCGCCGCTGGTATTGCTACCTGCCGGCGCGCGGCACGCCGCAGAAGCTCCTCCATGCCATCGAGCCGCACTCGCTCGATGGAGTGCCGGGACAAATCTCTACCTACGCTTCCTGGCGGGTCCGCGATCGGGAGCTTGGGCGCATCCTGCGGGGGGCGCGGCGCGTCGCCATGCAGTACTCGCCGCGCAACGAGATCCCGACGGTCGCCAAGGTGGACGCGGGCACGCTGGAACTGGTGCGCTCGCTGGGACCGGAGATCGTCTCCAGCGCAGAAATCGTCGCGCGCATCGAGAGCGTGCTCACTCCGGAAGAGCTCGCGACCCAGGCCAAGGCGGCGGAGATCATCGCCCGGCTGCAAGAGGCGACTGCGCAGGAGGCGGCGCGCCGGATCCGGGACGGCCATCCCGCGACCGAGCGAGAGCTGCAGGAGTTCGCCTCGCAGCAGATGCAGGAGGCCGGTCTCGTCGACGGCGGACCGCTCGTCGCGGTCGACGCGCACGCCGCCGATCCGCATTCGACTGCCTCGGACGGAGTGGCCGGCCGCAACAGTCTGCTGCTCCTCGATTTCACCGGCCGGATCGACAACGGGCCTCACGCCATCCAGGGCGACCTCACCCGCGTGTACTTCCTCGGGGAGCAAACGCCCGACGAGATCGCGCGCATCGCTCGCATCGTCTTCGCCGCGCGCGACGCGGCGATCGATCTGCTGCGGCAGAGGCTGGAGGCGAAGCGGCCCGTCACCGGTGCCGAGGTCGACGACGCCGCGCGCTCGGTCATCGCGCGCGCCGGCCTTGCCGACGCCTTCATCCATCGCACCGGCCACAGCATCGGCCTGCGCGCCCATGGCGACGGCGTGAACAACGACGACTTCGAGACCCACGATGCCCGCCGCCATCTCGAGTCGACCTGCTTCTCCATCGAGCCCGGCATCTACCTGCCGCACCGGTTCGGAATCCGCAGCGAAGTGGACGCTTGCATCCTCCCGGGCGGAAAGCTCGAGATTCGCGGCGGCGAGGCGCAGCGCGAGGTCCCTGCCTTGCTCGCGCCGGAAATGCCTGCCCACTCCGGACGTACGCCCTAGCTTCCTGGAGGTCCGCCATGAAGGTAGCCGCCCTTGCCGTCCTGCTCTGCGCGCTTCCCGCGATCGCCCAGGAGAAAGCCGACCCCCGCGCCGGAATCCAGAAGGCATGCCTCGATTACATCGAGGGATGGTACGAGGGCGACGCGGCGCGGATGGAGCGCGCCCTGCACCCTGACCTGGCGAAGCGCATCGTCCGCGCCGGGGCGAACGGCAAGAGCAGCTTGCAGCAGATGAGCGCGATGGGCCTCGTGCAGGGCGTGCGCGCGGGCTACGGCAAGCAGACGCCGAAGGAGAAGCAGCAGAAGGACGTCACCGTGCTCGACGTCTTCGAGAACGCGGCGAGCGCGAAGATCGTCGCGTCCGACTGGGTCGACTACCTGCACCTCGCCCGCTGGAACGGGGAGTGGAAGATCGTCAATGTGCTCTGGGAGCTGAAGCCCCAGGAGACCCACGCGCAGAAACAGAAGTGAGGCGGTACGACGCGCTCCAGAAGTTCCCTCCGCGGTGGAGCACGAGGTCTTGCGCGAACGGCGCGAGGAGGGCGCGAAGCTCTTCGTCCGTGTAGTAGTTCTTCAGCACGCGGTGGCGGGAGCCGTCGGCGAGCCTGCGCAGCTTGAAAGTATCGCCGTTCGCGTCCGGAGCCGTGAGGTCGCCGCCCACGCCCGGAACGTGCACGTTGTCGGCGAAGAACACGCTGGCGCCGTCGATGAGACGGCCATGCAGGCGCGCGAGGAAATCGCGCAACCGATGCCGCGGCACGTGCGAGAGCCAGAACATGGCCAGTGCACCGTCGAAGCCGTTCCCGGCGGGAGCGAGATCGTAGGCGTCCGCCTCGCAAAAGCGCACGGCCTTTGGAAGAGCCTTGTCGCGCGCTTCCGCCAGCATCGGGAGGGAGGCGTCGGTCGCCACCACCTCGCGAGCGACCTGCGCCACCGCTGCCGTCCAGTAGCCGGTCCCGCAAGCGACTTCGAGAACGCGCCTGCCACGCAACGTCTCGCGCAGCGCTCGCGACAGCTCGCCCAGGTCGTGGCCGTGGGTGGTGTCCCGAGGCGAGTAGATCTCCTCGTACTCGGGAGCGCGCTGGTCGTAGTAGCGGAGCAGCACCGCGTCGTCGTGGGACGTCACTTTGCGGTCCGCGCCGACCGCCGCCGCAACCACTCGACGAGCAGGCGCACTCCCGCCCCTGTCCCTCCGCGCGGGTTGTAGCCGCGCTCCTTGTCCAGCGCGCTCGGCCCGGCGATGTCGAGATGAACCCAGGGCGTCTTGCCCACGAAGTGCTGCAGGAAGAGCCCGGCGTTGATCGAGCCGCCATTGCGCCCGCCGGTATTCTTGAGATCCGCGATCGGGCTCTTGATGAGCTCTTCCATGTCGCGGGGAAGCGGCATGCGCCAGATGGGCTCGCCGGCCGCGTCGGCGGCGGAGAGGATCTCGCCCGCCAGCGCGTCGTCGTTGCTGAAGAGGCCCATCATCCAGGGTCCGAGCGCGACCAGGATGGCGCCGGTGAGCGTGGCCAGATCGATCACGGCGGCGGGCTCGCGCTCGCACGCCCAGGCGAGCACGTCGCCGAGGACGAGCCTTCCTTCCGCATCGGTGTTGAGGACCTCCACCGAGGTGCCGTTGCGGCCGACGAGCACGTCGCCCGGCTTGTATGCGGTGCCGCTCGGCAGGTTCTCGCAGGCGCCGAAGTACCCGTCGACGGGAAAGGGCGGCTTCGTCTCTGCCACGACCGACATGGCCGCGATGATGGCGGCAGCGCCCGCCATGTCGGTCTTCATGTTCTCCATCCCCTGCGCCGTCTTGATGGAGAGCCCGCCCGAGTCGAAGGTGATGGCCTTGCCGACCAGCGCGACGCCCTTCGCGCGCGCCGCCGCCTTCCCCGCCGGGACGTAGGAGAGGCGCACGAGCTGCGGCTCCTCGGCGCTGCCCTGGGCGACACCCAGGAACAGATCCATCTTCAGGCGCTCGATCTGCGGCCGGCCGAGGACCTCGATCTTGAGCTTGTGATCGCGAGCCACCTTGCGGGCGACCCCGGCGAGCTCCTTGGGAGTGATGCGGCCCGCAGGTTCGTTCACCAGGTCGCGGGCGAGGTTGGTCGCGTCGGCGATCTGGCAGCCGAGCTCCGCGGCCTGGGCGAGCGGGGCGCGCGCTCGCGATCCGCCGCCCCGGCGGCCGGTGCGTTCCTCGCGGGCGAGGAGGTGGACGGAGGCGAGCTTGAGCGGCTTCTTCTCCTGCTTGTAACGGTCGAAGACGTAGGCGCCGAGGGTCGCGCCCTCGGCCAGCGCCTGCACTTCCGAGGCGGGCTCCGGGCCGCCGTGCGGCCAGACGATGGCGAGGGAACGCGCTCCCGCGGACCTTGCCGCTTTCACGGCGCGTGAAGCTGCCGACCGCAGCGCGTCCAGCTGCCGATCGCCGTTTTCCGGCTTGCCCAGCCCCAAGGCGAGCAGGCGGCCCGGTCCGATCTTCTCGTGGGTATGGAGCGATAGCGACTGCCCCTCCTTGCCGGAAAACTCCTCCTCGGCGGCTACCCGTTTGAGCAGCCCGGAAAGAGCGCGGTCGAGGTCGCCGAAATGGGCGTCGGAGATCTTCTCGTCGCCGAGGGCCCCTTGGGGGACCAGCACGGCGAGGAGATCGCAATCATGAGCGGGAGGCTTTGCGAAGACGACCTTCGTGTCGAGCGCCAATTCATACCCTCCGGGAGCGGCGCGTCGTTGTAACACCGTCTCTCGGTCCGCACATTGCGTTCGGCCGCAGGGGCGGCTAGGGTCCGGCGCCCGCGTGGACGACAAGCTGCAAGAGATCGAGCACAAGTTCGACCGTCTGACCGCCGACCTCGGCGATCCCGAAGTCCTCGCCGACCCGGCACGCATCAAGACCCTGATGAAGGAGCGCTCGCAGCTCGAGCCCCTCGTCGAAGCCTTCCGTGATTTCAAGCGCGTACGCGACGAGCTGCGCCAACACGAGGCGCTCCTCGAAGACGCGGACGCCGACATGCGGCAGATGGCCAGGGACGAGCTTCCGCAGCTGAAGGGACGCCTCGCCGACCTCGAGGGAAAGCTCAAGATCCTGCTCCTCCCCAAGGACCCGAACGACGAGCGCGACGTCATCCTCGAAGTCCGGGCGGGCGCGGGCGGCGACGAAGCGGGACTCTTCGCGGCAGAGGTGCTGCGGATGTATCTGCGCTATGGCGAGCGCAAGGGCTGGCGATCGACGCTCATGGACACGTCGGCCAACGCCGCGGGTGGCATCAAGGATGCGAGCTTCACGCTCGAAGGCGAGGGCGTGTACTCGAGCCTCAAGTACGAGTCGGGCGTGCACCGGGTCCAGCGCGTGCCCGCGACGGAGGCGCAGGGGCGCATCCATACCAGCACCGTGACCGTCGCCGTCATGCCCGAGGCCGAGGACGTCGACGTCCAGATCAACCCCGCCGACATCCAGATGGACGTGATGCGATCGACCGGAGCGGGCGGCCAGAGCGTCAACACCACCGACTCGGCGGTCCGCCTCACCCACAAGCCGACAGGCGTGGTGGTGAAGTGCCAGCAGGAGAAGTCCCAGCTCAAGAACCGCGCGATGGCGCTGAAGATGCTGCGCACCAAGCTCTACGAGATGGAGCTGGAGAAGCAGCAATCGGCGCGCGACGCCGCTCGCAAGAGCCAGGTGGGGACCGGGGACCGCAGCGAGAAGATCCGGACCTACAACTTTCCCCAGGACCGGCTCACCGATCACCGCATCGGGCTCACGCGACACAACCTCGCCGCGGTGATGGACGGGGACATCGAGGATGTCATCATCGCTTGCCGCACGTACTTCCAGGCGGAGGCGTTGCAGAAGCGCACGCAGGCGGCGGAGCAGCCAGGGGCAGGGCAATGAGCCAGAGCGAAACGGCCACCGACGCGCCTGAACGCACGGGCGCGCATGCCCCCTCCCATCTTCCCTCCGTCGGCGAGCTGCTCGAGGCCACCACCGAGCGGATGCGCGCTCCGGAGCTCCTCAGCGAGGATCCGCGCACGGAGGCGCGCGAACTGGTGGCGTTCGCCCTCGGCGTACTTCCGGCGCAGCTCGAGGCCCGCAAGAACCAGCATCTGAGCGTTCGCGAGCACGGAGAGTTCTTGCGCGTGCTGCATCGCAGGCTCGCTCTCGAGCCCACGGGCTACATCGTCGGGGCAGTGGAGATCCTCGGATTGCGCTTCCTGGTGGATCGGCGCGGCTTCATCCCGCGTCTCGATCTTCCGGTCCTCATCGGCGCCGGTCTCGACCGGGTACCGGAAGACGCGCGCGGTTTCGCCCTCGATCTCGCCTGCGGAATCGGCGCCGCCGGCATCTGCGTTGCGCATGCCAGGCCCGGCTTGCACGTGGATCTCGCCGACGTCTCGGTAGAGGCGATCGACCTCGCCCGCGAGAATGCCGCGCGGCTCGTCCCGGGCCGCGCCGTCTGCTTCGCGGGCGATCTCTTCGCGCCGCTCCCCCGCGACCGGCGGGGGAGCTATTGCGTGATCACGGCCAACCCGCCCTGGGTGCCGGACGGAACCGAGCTTCCCGAGGAAGTCATCAACCACGAGCCGGTCGTCTCCTTCTTCGGAGGGCCCGACGGGCTCGACGTCGTCCGGCGGCTGGTCACGGAGCTACCCGCCTGGCTCGCTCCGGGCGGCGTCTACGCGCAGGAGTGCGATCCGTCGCAGGTCGCCAAGGTCATCTCGCTCCTCGAGGCGCAGGGGCTCGGCGAGTGCCGGGCCCACCGCGACCGCGAGGGAATCGAACGCGTCGTCTCCGCGAGGCGCCCGGGCTGACTCCGATGGGCGAGGCGCAGACTCCATGGACCGTGCGGTCGCTCCTCACCTGGGGCCGCGACTGGCTCGCGCGGCGCGGCGTCGACAATCCGCGGCTCGATGCGGAGCTGCTCGTCGCGCACGCGCTCGGTTGCGATCGCGTCCGGCTCTATACCGAATTCGACAAGCCGATAGCCGCCGAGGAGCTTTCCCGGGCGCGGCCGCTGTTCGAGCGCCGGGGACAGCGCGAGCCGGTCGCGTACATCCTCGGCGTGAAGGAGTTTTACGGGCGGCCGTTCAAGGTGGGTCCCGGCGTCTTCATCCCGCGTCCCGAGACGGAGCTTCTCGTGCAGGTCGCGCTCGAAGGGCTGCCGCGTGGCGGACCTCTGCACATCCTCGACTTGTGCGGCGGCTCGGGCGCGGTGGGCGTCACGGTGGCCGCGGAGCGTCCCGAAGCGCAGGTCGACGTGGTGGACATCGCCGATCCGGCGGTCGCGGCGGCGCGAGAGAACGCGGAGGCGCACGCAAAGGGGCGCGTGACGGTGCTGCGCGGCGACCTCTATGCCGCTTTGCCCTCGCATCGCCGGTACGATGCCGTCCTCGCCAACCCGCCGTACGTTGGAACGCACGAGCACGGAAGGCTTGCGCCGGACATCGTGCAGCACGAGCCGCACGAGGCGCTCTTTGCGGGCGAGCAGGGCCTGGGCGTCGTCCGACGCGTGGTGGAAGACGCGCCGCGCTGGCTGGTTCCCGGGGGTCTTTTCGCCACTGAGATCGACTCCGGACAGGCGGCGGCAGTCCTCGCCCTCTGCGCCGGTGCAGGGCTTCGCGGAGCCGGAGTAGTTCGCGATCTGGCAGGCCTTGAAAGGCATGTCGTCGCGCGGGCTTGTCGGGATTAGGATCCGGCGATGGACGCAATCGAGATCCAAGGAGGCCGGCCGCTAAAGGGAGAGGTGACGGTCAGCGGCTCGAAGAACGCCACCCTTCCGCAGATCGCGGCGGCGTTGCTCGCGCCGGGTCCGAGCATCTTCCACAACACACCGGATCTGGCGGACGTGCGCACGATGGGCCGCCTCATCGCCCACCTCGGGGCGAAAGTGAGCCGGGGAGCGGAAGTCGGCCCGCATACGCTGCGGGTCGATGCCAGCGAGCTGCCCCGGCCGGAAGCGCCCTACGACCTGGTCAGGACCATGCGCGCGGCGGTGCTGGTTCTCGGGCCGCTCGTCGCGCGAATGGGGCGGGCGCGCGTATCGCTGCCGGGCGGCTGCGCCATCGGCGCGCGGCCGATCGATCAGCACTTGAAGGGCCTTTCGGCGCTCGGGGCGCAGATCGAGCTGAGCCACGGCTATGTCGAGGCCAAGGCGAAGAGGCTACGGGGCGCCAAGGTGCTCTTCGACTTGCCTACGGTCACCGGGACCGAGAATCTGATGATGGCCGCGGCGCTCGCCGACGGCCGGACGGTGCTGGAGAACAGCGCTCGCGAACCCGAGGTCTGTGCGCTCGCCAAGGTCCTCGTGCGCATGGGAGCGCGCGTCGAAGGCGCGGGGACTTCGGTCGTCACCATCGAAGGCGTGCGGGAGCTGAAGCCGGTCGAAGTCGACGTCATTCCCGACCGCATCGAAGCTGGGACCTTGCTTTGCGCCGCGCTGGTGACGGGAGGCGATGTCCTGGTCAAAGGCGCTCTCGAGGACGATCTCGATGCCGCCTTGGGGAAGTTGCGCGAGGCCGGAGCCACCATCACGTCGGAACCCGGCGGCCTGCGCCTGAAGGCGCCCGCCCGCCCCGAGGCGGTGGACTTCATCACCGCGCCGTTTCCGGGGTTTCCCACCGACCTGCAGGCACAGCTGATGGCCTGCCTGTCCGTCGCCCGGGGCGCCTCGCGGGTGGTGGAGACGGTCTTCGAGAACCGCTTCATGCACGTCCAGGAGCTGCGGCGCATGGGAGCCGAGATCATCGTTGACGGCGGCCATACCGCGGTGGTGAGGGGCGTCGAGCGGCTTTCTGGCGCCGGCGTGATGGCGACCGATTTGCGCGCCAGCGCTTCCCTGGTTCTCGCGGGGTTGCGCGCGGAAGGGACCACGGTGGTTCACCGCGTCTACCACCTCGATCGCGGTTATGAAGCGCTGGAGAACAAGCTTCTGGGGCTCGGGGCGCGCATCCGGCGCATCCGGGCGCCCGGACCGTGATACCTGAACGTTTGCCGCCATTCTGTGCCCTGAGCTAAGGTCTTATCCGAACCCCCCTGGAGCCCAATTTCCATGGATTGCCCGCGCGATGATGTCGAGATGACCGAGCTCACCGAGGGAGAGGAGCGCTTCCTCTTCCACTGCAAGGAGTGCGGTGGCTTGTGGCTCGACGCTGCGGATCTCAACCGCATCCTGCTCCATGCCGGGCTGCAGACGCTCGAAGGCATGGGAGGGCGGGCCAATCCGGACACCGACGCGGGCGAATGCCCGGTCGACAACGTCGGCTTGCTCGCCGTCGAGAGCCAGCACAAGCGGGATCCCCTCGTGTACGAGACGTGCGAGAGCTGCGGCGGGATCTGGCTCGAATCGGCGGATTTCGCCGACGAGGGAACCTCCGCGCGGACGCTCAAGGCCGGGATCGTCGACTTCTTCCGCGAGTTCTCCTCCCACCGGGCGAGCGCGGGCAGCCGGTAGGCCTTTGGCCGTTCTACGTCGCTCTGCGGCGGTGGCGCTCGCGGTCGTGGCGTTGGCCGCGTGCAAGAAGGCGCCCGAGCCGCCACCGGAGGCTCCTCTTCCGCCCCCGGTGCCCGCTTCCGAGCGGCCGCCGCAGAAAATCGTCGAGATCGAGCCCAACGATTTCCAGCGCGCCCAGGCGGTGCCCGAGCGATGCGTCATCGAAGGGACCTTCGAGCCCGAGCGAAGGCGGGTGCCGGACGACGACTGGTATCGGGTGGCGCCGGGGCCCGGGCGGACGCTTTCATTGCGGATCGAGATGAACGTTGCCCCACCCGATGCCGGATCGGCGGAGGCGGCGCTCGAGGTGCTCGACCGCGATCGGAACCGATTGCTGCGCACGCGCGTCGTCGCCGGTCAGCCCGCGCTGATACCGGCGGTGGTTTGCGCGGAAGCATGCTTCGTGCGGGCCTCCAGCGCCGACCGGGCCTCTTATACACTCAGTATCCTCGGGTCTGCGCCCCGGCCGGATCATGAAATCGAGCCGAACGATCGGCTCATCGACGCGACGCCGCTGCAGCCCGGAGCGCGGATGCAGGGGACCTACGGGTCGCCCGAGGACGAGGACTGGTACCGGATCGAGGTGAAGGACCCGAAGCCAGGGCAATTCTTGCGGGTGGAGTTGAGCGGGGTGGCGGGAGTGCGAGCCGAGATGGAGGTCCGCGGGCTCGATGGGGTCCTGCTCGAGACCGTGCGCGGCGGAACGGTGGGAGAGGGGATCTCGATTCGCGACCTCGCGCTCGTACGGGAGACGGAGGAGGCGGATGCGGGCGTGACGGCCGTCGACGGTGGAGTTGCGCAGGCGGACGGTGGAGTCGATGGCGGAGTGGCCGCCGCGGGCGCCGTAGACGCGGGAGTGGGCGCGCTCGACGCCGGAGCGGGCGGGCCCGATGTGGATGGCGGCGGGGCCATCGGCTCGCCTCCCGCTCCGGATGCCAGCGCGTTCGCGGCGCCGGGCCTTCCGGACGCAGGTGCGATCGCGACGCTCGCTCCGGACGCGGGCTCGCCGGATGCAGGCTCGTCGGATGCGGGCTCGCCGGATGGTGGGGTCGTCGGTGCCGCTCCTGCTCCACACGGATTCGTCTTCGTGGTGCGTTCCGGTCTGTACCCCGGACCACGGAGCCGGATGCGCGGCGCCGATCCCCGGCTTCCCTACACGCTATTCGCGGCCCTCGAATCGGGCCCCGATGATCTGGAGATCGAGCCCAACGACGACGCGGCGCACGCGACTCCGATGGGAAGCGGGACCCGCAGTGGCTACCTCGCGCCCGCCGGCGACGCGGATTTCTATCGCATCCGCACGGACCAGCCGATGATCTTGCGGGCCGAGGTCTCCGGTCTCGAGCGCGCCGACGTCGAGATGCAGGTGCTCGCCGCCAGCCGGGCGGGCGGAAAGCCCACGCTGCTCGCCCGCGCCAACGAGGGCGGCGTCCGCGAGGGCGAGGTGATCCCGGCGCTGTGGATCCCGGCCGGCGACACGTACATCGCCATCCTCGGGGCGGCGCGGCAGTTGGAAGGAAAGTCGGTCCGCGACACCGAGGATCGCGATCACCTCTACAAGCTCACCGCATCGCTCTTTCCCGACGATGGCACCTGGGAGCGCGAACCGAACGACGATCCCGTCCGCACGACCGAAGTGACTCTGCCCGCTGCCATCAAGGGTTACATCTGGCCGCGCCGCGACCGCGATTGTTTCCGCTTCCACGTTCCGGCGGGATCAGGGACCCTCACCACGCGCGTCTTCCCCGCGCGCGGAATGGACCTCCAGCTTCGTCTCTGGGAAATCCACGGCAAGCGCGCCGACGTGATCGGCACCGCCGACGCCGTGCGCGGCGAGGGCGAGGAGGCGATGGTCGCGGTCCCGGTCCGCGAGGGCGACTACGCCGTGGAAGTGTCGAGCCCGCGCAACAAGGACGCGAGCCCTTCCGAGCAGTACGAGGTCCAGATCCGCCTTGACGGCCCGGGACTCCCCCAGTAGCGTCCCTCTCGCTCGCAGGTCCGTGAGCGGGAATAGCTCAGTTGGTAGAGCATCAGCTTCCCAAGCTGAGGGTCGCCGGTTCGAATCCGGTTTCCCGCTCCAGTTCAAGCTGCTGATTCCCGAGAGATCGACTGTGGAGTCTTGCACGCCGGCACGCGTCGACGCGGAGTCTTGCAGCAAGGATGCAGCAAACCGCGATGGCGGGAGCTTGTTGATGGCCTCGCGCAGGTCCTCGACGACCAGGTGTCCGTAAGTGCCCGTCGTGGTCTTCACGTCGCGATGACGCAGGACACGTTGCACACGATGCGCGTCGACGCGCTCGCGCAAGAGAAGCGTCGCGGTCGTGTGCCGGAGATCGTGGAACCGCATCGGCCGGACCCTGGCCATCGGCCAGAGCTTCATGCTGCACTTCGGGTACTTGCGCAGCTCGCCATCGCCGTGTCGCTCGATGTGAGATGCACCGCGCTTCTTGCAGCGGCGGCAGGAGTGGACCCAGTAATCGACCACGCCGGCGCGCGCGAGCGCGGTCCGCAGCACCTTCTGCGGGTCCGCTTCCTGCGAGCGCATCCCGTCCATCCGCACCGGGAAACACCGGCTCGCTCTTCGATGAGCGGCGCGATTCCTCGAGAAACGGCACGAGCGATTCCGCGATCGGGATCGCGTCCGCGTGCCCACCCTTCGTCGTCTCGCGGTCGTTCTCGACATCATCGAGCGGATTCGGCCCACTCGCGCGGCGTTGACGGCGGCGAGCGGCAATTCCGCCAACGACGTGTCGAGGATGGAATCGGTGGGCAGGGGTTCGAGACCAAGCCGCTGCCGCTCGGCACGTCGCTCGAGCTCGCTATGACGAGGCGCGTCCTCCGGTAATTGCAAGCGCTTGCGAAGGGATCGCAAGCGTTGCGATGGTCGTTTCGCCGCTTGGGGTGCAAGTGCTCGCTGGTTCAAATCCAGTCGCCCCGACCCGAAGTCGCTCGATTCTTCCCAGCCTGCGGGCTATCTCCTTTCGGGTTTCCGCGGACACACCCGGCAACTCGCCATGATGCTCCCCCACCTCATTGCTGCAGCGACTGCCGCCCTCGCAGCCACGTCTGCTCGCGCAGGCCCCAGCTTCGATTGCGCCAACGGTGCCACGCCCACCGAGCGGCTCATCTGCCGAGATGCCGGCTTGTCCGCCCTCGACGTCGAAGTCGCGGCGGCCTTCCAGGTCGCTCTCGGACGCATTCCGGCAGAGCGCGGAGCGCTGGTCGCGTCCCAGCGGGCATGGTTGTCCGGGCGCGACAATACTTGTCGCACAGGGGTCGACTGTCTCGCGGGCGCGTACCGTGACCGGATCGCTGCGCTCGAGGCCGATCCTACGAACGCCGCCGCACCGCTGTGCCGCGCGATCGCGGAGCGCTACGAAGCGTGGAGCAAGCGAGTCGGGACACAGGGCGGCGCCCGTGGGGCGCGAGGTCCGCTTGGTCTGAAGGACGTCACCGATTCGGGGGTCAAGGTGTCCGAGCCCGTCGCTGTGCTGACGGACGGCTCGAAGCTCGTGGAGTGGGCGCGCGAACACCATCCACCTTTCGCATTGTCGCAGGAGCTGGTCGCGAGTTTCTCTCGGCTGTCCCGCGTCGAGGTCGAGAAGCTGCCGGGTGCGGAATACTACGCCGCGAGCACGATCGAGGGCACTGCGCACTGCTTCAATTCCGTATACTTCATGGTCGGAAGCGGCCAGGCGCGCACGGTCCGGGGGCCTACAAACTGGAGCGACAGCGACGGGAAGGGCTGCGGGGTCGGCAGAGCGTTCGGCACGGTCGACGGCGTTCCGGTCGCGTTCGAAGAAGCGGACGGAAGCACCATGTTGGAGGGGTCACTCACGGTCTCTTCTTGGGGGAGCGGCCGCTTCGGTCCAGCGTGCTCGCTCATCGTCAGGCATGCGCCGCTGTTCTCTCTGACCGAAATGACCAACCGCTGGGAGCAGGCGTGCGATGGCTCCCACTGCAGGGCTCTTCGAAGTGCGGCGCTTGCCCTCGTCGCCGAGGTGCAAGCGGATCCGCGCGACGCCTTGAGGCGAGCGCTGAGCAAGATCTCGCCCGAGCAGCGATCCGTATTCGAGAATGGGAACGGGCAGCAGCCGAACTCGATGGGCAAGAGAGCGGGGTCTGATGTTGTCCTCGCGCCGGACCAGTTGACGGACGAGAAGCCCCTGGTGCTTCCGATGCTCGTGGAGAGCACGCTATATCGGGTAACGATTGGTCACGTCACGATCGGGTGGCGATACTTTCCGGATTGGAGAGTGACGTTCGAGAGTGTCTCGAGCGGAGCTGCCCCGGCTTCCCTGGCCATCGGCATGAGCCGGGGCGAGTTGCTGGGCGTGACGGTCCATTAAAACACTGGCCGCGTGCGCGGCGGGCGTAGCACCCTACGCCGCGTGCCGGTAGCGTCCTCTCGGTGTGACCAGGACGGGCGACGTAAGACGGAGCGCGACTTATCCGTCCGTTCGCCGTCAACAAGAATCGACGGCGGGTACGGCTCGTCGATATGGTGCCCGGCGACATGCGACTTGGCAGCCTCAGCCTCTCGCTCACGATCGCAGTCGGCTGTGCGTCGGCATCCCAAAGAGCCCAGAAGCCTGAAGCGGTGAACGCAGCACGATTCCACGCAGGCCGACCCGCGATGTTTTACGGCAGCGATCCCGATCGGCAGTGCCCCCACACTCCTGTGCTCGAGGCGATGCGCAGAAAGCTGTTGGAGAACCCGCCCCGGAAGGATGAGGCCGCCGCCGACGTGGATCCACGGCTATGCGCCGTCGCGGAGGCTCTCCTTTCGTGGAACAAGGCCGACTGGCCGCCGCGGGCGTCCGTTCTCCATTTCCTGGCCTGGCATTTCGGCATGTCGACGCCGTTTCTCCACGCGTCTTGGCTCCACGTCGAAAGCGACGATCCGGGCGCGATCGCTGGGGCCCTCATTCGAGCTGGAACTGGCCACACGAACGTGCCGGGATATCGTTTCGGGTTCGCGCTCGATCGGTCGAAGAACCAACCAGGGGTCGAAATCCTGCGCGTCGTGCGCTCGATGCCATTCGAAGTCGACCCCTTCCCCCGGCAACTGGCGCTGAATGGGGAAGCCACGCTGAGCGGCGAGCTAGCATGGAGACGGTCGAGCGAGGAGACACGGATCATCAGCGATGTGACCATGGAAGTCTGCAACTCTGATGGCCGCTTCGATTCGTTTTCGTTCCCGGACGGGACGAGCTTTCGGCAACGGATTCGCTGCAGCTCGCATCCTGGGACGATGCAAATTGCCCTCTACGGTGAAGTACAAGGGCGGTCGTGGCTCTCGTCATTTCCCGTCGCCTGTGGAAGGGAACTTCCGACTTCCGTCGAGTTGCCCGATCGCGATGTGACAGCCCCGGGTCTCCCAGAGCAGGAGCGCCACCTGTTCAAGCTGGTCAACGCGGACCGTGTATCGGCTGGATTCGCGCCGCTATCGTGGGACGAAGAGCTTGCAAAGACCGCGAGAGAATTGTCGGCTCGCTTGTCGACGCATCCTTTTTTCCTGTTGGGCACGCACACTTCGAACGACGAATGGCGCGAGGAGCGCGACTGGGAAGACGCTCGGGACGCTCGGTTGAAGGCGCAACATGTTCTGGCGCAGGTTGGTGGCAACGCCTGGAGCGTGGAGGACGCCCATGAATCCGTCCTCGCGGATCCCGAGAGGCGCTGCAGGCTTCTCGGCGCTGCCCCCACACGCGCCGGCGTCGGCGTGGTCGTGGGTCCTGAGCGCGGACAGCCAAACGTCTTCTTCACCGAGCTTCTGCGCGCCAACGACAAGTGACGGTCGTCGCCGCGGACCGCTTCTACCGGCTCCATGTCCACCAAGCCAATCGGCCTGATCGGTGTGGCCGAAGACGAGGGGCAAGTGGTCTCTCGATGATGCAGTTGACAAAACATCAAGTCCGGCTATGCTGCGTCGGTGAATCCCTCGCGAGCTCGCCGGCGCATCCGGGAGCTGGCTCGCGCAGGTCGGGTCCGCTTTACTGAGTACAGCGCGCTGCGGATGCTGCAGCGGCAGGTCTCTGCCGCCGAGGTGTTTCGCGTGCTCACGACTGTGCACAGGTGCTACTCGCAGCCGAACGGACGTTGGCGGGTGGGCGGCGAGGAGCTGACCGTGGTGGTCGAGCTCACCGATGACGCGATCGTGGTGACACTGTTCCGTGGTGACGAAGATGGCGACGAAGACGAAGCGGACTAGGCGGTGCTGGAAGTGCCGGAGTGCGACATTGACCGGGGCGACGTTCCACGCCGAGCGGAAGATCGGCGGCCAAGTCTTCGTAGCGGAGCTGCCCGCGCGCAGATGCGCCTCGTGCGGCGAGAGAACCGTTTCTGGGCCTGACTTGTTGGCGTTCGACGCGGCCGTCGCCGGCGAGCTGGCGCGCAGCGGCGCATCGTCGCCGGACGCGCTGAAGTTCCTGCGCAAGACCATGGCGCTCACCGCGGCCGAACTCGGCGAACTGCTAGAGCTGCGGCCGGAGACGATCTCGCGTATCGAGAACGGCAAGATGCCGGTCGACCGGCGCACGGCCGCGCTGGTTTCTGCGCTCGCCCTCGACCATCTGGCGGGCCGGAGTGAAACGGCGGACCGCCTCCGCGCGCTCGCGCATCCTCCCAAGGGAAGGAAGCGGGTAGACGTCAAGGCGCGCGTTGCTTGAGGACGTGGCCGCTCGGAGTCCGGCGGCGCGACGAGCGCGCCCAGGTCGTCGGGGGCGACGCGGATTGCTCCGAGGATGCGCACGTACGCGAGCTCGCCGCGCGCGCAAAGCTTGTAGACGGTGGCTGTGGAGACCGAAAGCCTCGCAGCCACTTCGCGAACAGTCAGAAAACCTTGCAGCACCGGTGCAGCAAACGGGCTGCAAAGCCGTGTGTCAGAAGCTACTGAATGGAAATCAGCAGGCGCGGAATCGCCAAGGGTTGCCACGGCTTGTGAATACTTGCACGACCCTGCAAACGATCCGGGTCGTTTTCCCAAGCTGAGGGTCGCCGGTTCGAATCCGGTTTCCCGCTCCAGTCGAAGCTCCCGAGAGTCTTGGTCGTTTCGGTCCGGCGCTCGCGTCGGACCTCCGTCGGTTTCTGCTCGCGGTAGCAAGTGGGAAGCAAAACCGACGAGTTTCAGGCGGCCGATCTGCGTCTGCAGGTAGCCGGGAACGAGGTGCGCGTAGCGCTCCGTCGTCACTTGGGCGTCAGTGTGGCGGAGCATCTTTTGCACGGCCCAGAGGTCGGCGCCGGCGGCGAGGAGCAGCGTCAGCCGAGGCAACCGAGCTGTGCCGGCGTCATCATCGACCCGAACCCCGACGTGCCAGCTCGGCGTTTGCAATTCTACGATCCGCGGATGCGAATCGAGATGTTCGATCCAAGGCACCTGAACGGCGGCCGGCGATTTCAGCCCTAGACTCGTGAGTGGACACGCGACTTGCGTTTTGGCAGGTCCCGTCACTACAATGTACGTACAAGAGGCAGAGCATGGCGCGTGAGCTGACCATTCAGATCCGGCTGACCAAGGAAGAGCACGATACCATCGCGGCGCAGGCGGGCCGGGAAGGCTTGGGCGTCGGGACATATCTGCGGGCTCTAGCTCTTCGGAATGCTTTCGAATCGTCCGGCACTCCACGCGGACGGGCTTTTTCGGCCTTGCGGCGGGCGCAGGAGCGCGCGAAGGCGCGCGGCTTGGACCGGCTCTCCGCGAAGGAGATCGACGCTGAGATCAAGGCTGCGCGCGCTACACGCGGGCGTCGGGGGTGAGTTCGAAGATCAAGCGGATCGTTCTCGACACGAATGTCCTGGTCTCAGCCTTCCTGAATCCCAGCGGAGCGCCCTCGCAGGTGCTCACGTTGGTACTCGCTGGCGAACTGAAATTGCTCTTCGATCAGCGGATCCTTGACGAATATGCCGAGGTTCTGGCCCGTCCGCGGTTTGAGCTCGAGTCGGCGGACGTAGCTGAGGTGCTACGACAGGTCGAAGCAGACGGCGAGCGCGTCGCTGCAACGCCGAGTGAAACGCAGATGCCGGATGCCGACGACTTGCCGTTCCTCGAGGTCGCCCTCACCGGCAAGGCCGACGCGCTCGTTACGGGCAACGTGCGGCATTTCCCGGGACGGCTCGGAGTCGACGTGTTGTCGCCGCGGGAGCTGCTCCAGCGTCTCGAAGCCGAGAAGTAGCATCACCTGGCTTGATACGCGGCGAGGTCCTCTTCTCGGATGCGGATCGCTGCGCCGACGCGAAAGTGCCGGAGCTCGCCGGTGGTGCAGAGGCGGTAGACGGTCGCGGTGCAGACGCGCAGGCGCGCTGCGACTTCGCGCACCGTCAGTGAAGTCGAGAAATCCGGTAGCAAGGGGAAGCAAAATCCTTCGAAAAGTCTGCTTCCGAAGATACTCGTTGGATTGACGCGGCTGGCTCCAGCCGAGCATTTGCAGCTACTTCCGAAGCGTTGGGAACGCCTGCGACCGGACCTGATACTTTTCCCAAGCTGAGGGTCGCCGGTTCGAATCCGGTTTCCCGCTCCAGTTCGATTGGCTGAGCTCCCTGCAAAATATTCGCTGACGATGCGGACCTGGTAATGACTAGGGCGCCCTCCGCAGGGGGATGTCGTCGAGCCTCCGGGCCGACGCGGGCCCCTGGAGCGGACGGAGGCGCTGTTACGCTTCCTGACGATGACGATCCACCACGACCAGAACGCGCTTTATAGGTCCTTGCACTTCGGAATTCGCTCCGGCCGCGGCGGTTGCTCGCCGCGATCTGCCATACACTCGACCCCGTGAAGCTCGGGTGGGAAGAAGCCCGGGCGCTGCGGCTCGAGCGCCACCAACTGCATCGGCGCGCGCCGCGCGGCAGCGAGGTGCGCGTTGCCTCCCGCATCTGCGGGCTACATGCCCAGCTCCTTTCCAGCGCCGCTCTGTCGCTGTGGGCGCGGGTCGAGGGCGCGACCCTGGAGACCCTCCAGCGTGCCCTCTGGCGCGACCGCACGCTCGTCAAGACCTGGGCGATGCGCGGAACGCTGCATCTCTTGCCCGCGCGCGATCTTCCCATGTACCTCGGCGCGCTCGGCACCTACACGCACTACCTCAAGCAGGGCTGGGTGAACTACTTCGGCATCGCGCCCCAGGAAATCGAGCTCGTGATCGAAACGGTGGGCAAGGTGCTGCGCGGGCGTACGCTCACCCGCGAGCAACTGGCCGACGCGGTCGTCGAGCGCGCCGGCTCGAAGAAGCTCGGCGAGATCCTCCGGCAGAGTTGGGGGGTCCTCCTCAAGCCCGCCGCGTACCGCGGAATGCTCTGCTTCGCCGAAGGCGAGGGGGCGCGCGTGCGTTTCACCCATCCCGGTCCGGTCAAGAAGCTCGAGCCGGCGGAAGCGCTCGCCGCGCTCGCCCGCCGCTACCTCGGAGCCTACGGACCGGCGAGGCGCGACGACTTCGCGCTGTGGTGGCTCGACCTATCGCGTGCGGAAGCGCAGCGGCTGATCGAATCACTCGGCGTCACGCCGGTGGATCTGGACGGTGCGCGCGCGTACCTCCTCTCCGGTACGCGGCGGCCCCGGGCGGCGGCTCGCTCGGTCCGGCTCCTGCCCGCATTCGATCCTTATGTGATCGGTGCGCCCCGCTCGGGCGGCCTGTTTCCGATAGCGCACAAAGCTCGCATCTTCCGTCCGCAGGGTTGGATCTCGCCTACGCTCCTTGTCGACGGACATATCGAGGGCGTCTGGCGGCACGAGCAGAGGAGCGGTCGCCTCGACGTGCGTATCGAGGCGTTCGAGCGCCAGCCACCCAGGGTACGCGCGGAGGCGAACGAGGAAGCAGAGCGGCTCGCGGCGTTTCTCGGAACGCGCCTCGGTAAGTTGAAGTGGTGCTAACGAATCCCAAAAGTGGACGCAGTTCGTCGCACCGTCGTCCCACGAGCGGGATTATCTGCCGCGAAGTTCCCGTGAATCTTTCCGCGCGTGCTCCGTCTGCGCGTGCACGGTCGATGCGGAAGCACCGTCGATCGCGACCGTACCTCTCGGTGGGCGGGGCTCGCGCCGGGCGCGGCAGGGCTTCGGGGGGAACCCTCTCTCGGAGGAAGCATGCGATTTGGCAACATGGTGAGCATGGTGACGGCCGGAGCAGCGAGCTTCTTGCTCGCGCTACCCGCCGCGGCCCAGACGACGGGAACGTTGTCGGGTCAGGTGGTGGACGCAAATTCACAGCAGCCCGTCGTCGATGCGGTGGTCATCGCCCAGAGCCCTGCCATGCAGGGCGAACAGACTGCGGTGACCGACGCAAGCGGCTCATTCGAAATCACCCTCCTGCCGGCAGGAACGTACGCGCTCAACGTGCAGCGCGAAGGCTTCCAGCCGTTCACGCAGCAGGGCCTCACCATCCGGCTCGACCGCACCATCAAGGTGAAGCTCGCGCTCGTGCCCGACACCTTGCAGGAGAAGGTGGTCGAGATCGTCGCGCAGCGGCCCACCATCGCGGTCAACACGACGCAGCAGGGGGGCTCGATCTCGAAGGAACAGATGAACCTGGTTCCGTACGGGCGCAACGGCCGTACCTTTGACCAGGTCACGACCGCGATTCCCGGTGTGCAGCCCGACGCGAACGGCGGCATCGCCATGAACGGATCGGGAAGCCCCGAGCAGAACTACATCATCGATGGCGTCAACGTTTCCGATCCGGCTTACGGCACGCTCGGCACGACCCTCATCCAGGATTTCGTCCAGGAGGTCGACGTCAAGACGGGCGGATACCAGGCCGAGTACGGCCGCGCCACCGGCGGCATCGTGAACGTCGTCACCAAGTCGGGCGGTAACGAGTTCCACGGATCGGTCTTCGTGAACTGGTCTCCGTTCGAGGCGCCCCGCAAGCAGATCGGCGCCCTGGGCCAGGCGCTCTCCAGCGAGGTCAAGCAACGCTACAACCTCGACTTCGGGGCCGAGCTGGGCGGTCCCATCATGAAGGACAAGCTGTGGTTCTTCGCCGGCGTCGCGCCGCAGTTCATCTCCCGCAACGTCGACCGCATCATCGGCGCCCAGCAGTCCAATGCGGCGGGCCAGCCGGTGCTCGACTCCAGCGGCAACCCGGCGACGACGGAGGTCGGCCGGCAGACCTACACGTCGACGCAGACCACGTACAACCTGAGCGGCAAGCTCACCTACCTCATCAACGAGAACCACAGCCTCGCGCTCGCCGGCTACGGCAACCCGACCAAGAACGACGGCGTTTATGTCGACAGGTATGGATTCATCACTTCGCCGGCGGGCGGCAGCGAAGGCTCCTTCCTCGCCAACCACGAGCTGGGCGCTTTCGATACCTCGCTGCGTTACTCGGGCAAGCTGTTCAACAAGACCATGCTCGTCGAGGCAACCGCTGCATATCACCGCCAGCGCGACAATGACGTTCCCGCCGGTGTCCAGGGCCAGTCGGCCTCCGCATTGGGCGACCTTCCGTCGATAAGCTGGCGGGGCACGCGCAACCTCCTCGATCCGCAGCTCCAGGATTCGACGGTTCCTTCCTCGCAGAGGAGCGCGGCGGTCCTTCAGGCTTGCGCCGTCCAGCCGAACGGATTCAACCCCTGCCCCGTAACGAACTACTTCGACGGCGGCTTCGGCTTCGCCGGAACGCGCACGCTGGACCGCTTCGGCGGCGTCCTCAAGTTGAGCAACTTCGTCGAGCTTCTCGGCCACCACCAGTTCAAGTACGGAATCGACGCCTCGCGGGACAACTTCAGCCAATCGAAGACCTATACGGGCGGCGCGGCGATCTTCGCGACGCCTACCACGGCCACCTACATTCGCGGGTTCGGCCATGCCGACCCGGCCAATCCCGGTCAACCGACGTTCGACCCGAACGACCCGAACCGTTTGCAGGGCTCGACGGTTTCCAACGTGACGCACAACACCTCGGTCGCCGGCTTCGCCCAGGACTCCTGGAACATCTTCGATCGGGTCGTCCTCGACGCCGGAGTCCGCGTCGAGAAGCAGCTCATGTACGCCGACTCGAAGACGCTCGACGCCAGCGGCAACCCCGTCACGGCCGCCGGCATCAACTTGACGAACGTGATGCCCCGGGTGGGCCTCATCTACGACTTCACGGGCCGCGGTTTGTCGAAGGTGTATGGCTCGTACGGGCGCTTCTACGAGTACATCCCGCTCGACCTGGCCGATCGCTCGCTGAGCGCGGAGACGCAGGTTGCATTGGTCAAGGATCTCAGCCACTGCAGCAACCCGGCCGACGTGCGCACTTGCTCCACCATTCCCAATGCGTTCGGAGCCGGCCGCACCTACACCTTCGTGGGTGGCGCGGCCTCGACGGCGGTGGATCCCAACCTGCAAGGCCAGTACACCGACGAGTACCTGGGCGGTGTGCAGTACCAGGTGTACCGCGACATCACGGTCGGCGTGGACTACGTGCACAAGCAGATCGGCCGGGTCGTCGAGGACATGTCGGTGAACGACGGCACCACGTATTTCCTCTCCAACCCGGGCGAGCAAGGCAAGCTGGGCTACTCGGGCACCACGGGCACCGGTCAGACCATCGTGGAGCCGAAGCCGCGCCGCGTGTACGACGGCGTCACGCTCTCGGTGGGCAAGACGTTCACCGAAAACTGGCTGATGACGGCGAGCTACACGTACTCGTCTTTCCGCGGCAACTATCCGGGCCTCTTCAGCATCCGCGGAGTGGGCGCGCCGCAGATCGATCCGAACATCCTCTCGGAGTACGACCTGCTTTCGCTCCTTCCCAACAAGGACGGCCCGCTGCCCGGCGACATCCCGAACTCGTTCAAGGTCGACGCCGGGTACGTATACGAGATGAGCCCGCAGATGACCTTCAACTTCGGCGGCAACGTCCGCGCCGACCAGGGTCAGCCGATCAGCTTCCTCGGCGCGCATCCGCTCTACGGCCCCGGTGAGGCGTACATCCTTCCCCGCGGCAGCGGCGGACGGACGCCGTGGACCTGGCAGCTCAACCTGCGCGGCGGGGCGAACTACAAGTTGTCGAAGGACTACGGGCTCGGCTTCACGCTCGACCTGTTCAACGTCACCGACAACCGGGAAGTCCTCACGGTGGACCAGAACTACACGTTCAACAGCGTCTCGCCGATCGTGAACGGGAAGGTGAGCGATCTGCCGAGCCTGAGGAACATCGCGGGCCAGAACGTCGCGGTGAACACGAACTTCCGTAACGCGACCGCGTACCAGCTGCCGTTCTCGGCGCGGATCGGCGCCAAGCTGTCGTTCTAGGAAGGCAAGCAGGGCAGTAGGGCAAGAAGGGCAGAGAAGGGGAGGCGGTACCCGAGACCCGCCTCCCCTTCGCTCGTCCGCGGTAGGGCCCATTTGACAGCCTCCGCTCCGGTTCCGAATAGTGCGCGGCGGAGGAGCGATATGAAAAAGGCACTGGCCTTCCTTGCGGCAAGCGGGTTGCTGATTTCCTTCCCTGCGGCGGCGGTGGATCCGACGCAGACAGCGAAGTCCCCGCGCTTCGCGCCGCTCACCTTCGAGCAGCTCAACGTCTATCAAAAGCCGCTGGGCGAGCAGATCCTCAAGGTGTCGAGCGTCGGACTCGGCGGGCCGTACAATCCGCTCCTCCGCAGCCCGGTGCTCGGCCAGCGCATGTTCGATCTGCTCTACTATCTGCGCTGGAACTCGTCCTTGCCCCTGCGCCTCAACGAGATGGCCATCCTCATCACCGGGAGGATCTGGCGCTCGCAAGTCGAGTGGTATGCGCACGGACCGCTCGCCATCAAGGCGGGTCTGTCTCCGGAGATCGTCGCCGACCTCAAGGCGCGCAAGCGGCCTGCCAACATGAAGGACGACGAGGCCGCCGTCTACGACTTCGTCACGGAGCTCTTCAACAAGCACGAGGTCTCCGACCAGACCTTCGCGCGCGCCAAGCAGGTCCTCGGCGAGCAGCAGGTGGTCGACTTGACCGCGGTGAGCGGAACCTATGTGGCGGTGGCGATGATTCTCGCGATGGCCGAGGAGGGAGTGCCTGCGGGGAAGGAGCTCCCGTTCAAGCCGGGCGATCCCTGAGCGTCATCCGCGCCCCACGGCAATGAGGGCGTGCGCTCCCAGGCGCGCCGGCATTTCCGCGCGAAGCTCCGCCTCGAGCATCGGCCGCAATGAATCGCCCGCGGCGCCAGCCTCGCGCAGCGCCGCGGCAGCCGGACCAGCTTGCAGCAGCAGGCCCGCATCGCCTTCGAAGGGAAGGTCGAGCGGGCGCACGGAGACGTTCGCGAAACCGGCGCCGGAGAGCAGCCGCGAGAATGCCGCGGGATCGCCCAGCGAGAACGGGCCGGGACCGACCGAGGGAGCGGGCAACGCCAGGTGCCGCCCGACGACGCGGATGGGAAGCTGGGCCCACTCGTTCTCGGCAGCGAGGCCCCAGACGACTGCCGCGAACCGCCCGGCGGGCCTCATCGAGCGGCGCAGATTCGCAAACGCTGCGGCTGGATCTTCGAAAAACATGATGCCGAAGCGCGAAAAGACCAAGTCGAAGCGCTCTTCGAAAGCGTGCGTCTGCGCGTCGGCGCAGAGGTAGCTCACGCCCTTCGGCGCTTCCGCCTGTGCGATCGCCAGCATCGGCTGGCTGACGTCGACGCCGATCGCCGCACCACATCGACGCGCGAGCTCGACGGTGGTCTCCCCGAAACCGCAGCCCACGTCGAGCGCGAGCTCGCCGGGCCGCGGCCCGAGCGCATCCATCGCAGCCCGCCCGAACGGCCTGAGCGCGCGCTCGAGCGGGCCTCGCATCGCGATCCAGCGCGGTGGATTCACTTCGTTCCAGACGCGGACCTGCTCCGTATTCGCCATCACAACCCGAGGCGAGCCTTGAGCTCGCGCGCTGTGAGGAGCTGCACGTAGACCGGCGATCCGACGTCGAACGACTTCGCCTTCGAAAGCGGACCGACCACGACCGGTTCGAAACCGGCATCCTTGACGAGACGGCTAGCGACGGTCAAGGCCTGCTTGTCATCGGCGGCGATGGGAATGCCCACCGCCTCTCCCGCGCGGTGCGCCTCGCTGCGCAAGCTCCGGTAGCTGATGGCGTTGAAAGCGCGCACGAGGCGGACGCCGGGAAGGAATTCGGCCGAGGCGACGCCGGTGCCCTTGCGGCGCGCCTCGACGGCCATCTCGCCATCGCGTTCCGGATACGGATTTCCCGTATCGAGCACGACCTTCCCTTTGAGCTCGTTCTGCAGGTCCTTGCCGACTTGCGGAAGGGCTCCGTACGGAACCGAGATCAGCACCACTTCGCCGAAGACCGCCGCCTCCTTGGGCGTTCCGACCCGGGCCTTGGGGCCGAGCGTTCTGGCGAGGCCTTGGAGCTCGTCCGGGTGGCGCGAGGAGATGAGGACCTCGTGCCCCGCCTTCACCCAAAGCTCGGCGAGCGTGCCGCCGATCTTGCCTGTGCCGATGATGCCGATCCTGGCGGGCGCATCGGCTGCGCGAGCGCTACCCGGCAAAGCGACGACTGCAGCGATGACGGCGCAGAGAACAGCCTTTGCGATCGACGACATTCATCCGCCTCCTTGGGTCGACAGCGATACATCGACGCTCGCCTCGAAGTCCGCCTGCCCGCCGGAGAACCCGAACAAGTCGACGGCCGCGTCCGGCAGCACCGGCTCGCCCGAGGTGAGCGTGTTGAGCCCGTCCCAACCGTCCCGGATCCAGACCGTGCCCGCCGGGATGCGGTCCGTGACGTGGGCGCGGCTTCGCATCTCGCCGCGCGCGTTGAAGATGCGGATCCCGTCGCCTTCGGCGATCCCGCGGCCCTTGGCATCCTGGAAGGAGATCCACAGGAGCGGATCGGGATCGGCATGCGCGAGCGACGGGAGCGCGCGGCCTCGATCGTAGAAGGCATGGAAATGGGTCAGCGTGCGGCCGTTGCAGAGCCGCAGGGGATACGCATCCGGAGCCGCGCTTTGGAACACCGGAAGCGCGGGAAGCCCCAGGGTGGCGGCGCGCTGGGAGACGAATTCCACTTTCCCGGAGGGAGTGTCGAAGCGGAGATCCGGATACGCCACGTGCGAGATGCGCAGCGGGCGGATGCCGCCTTCCGCGGCGAGCGCGGCCGCGGTGGCATGACCGGTGGCGGGGTGATCAAGGAGCGCGTCGAGCGGCCCGGTATCGGTGCTCCAGGGGAAGTAGTCTTGCACGTCGAGCCGTTTCGCCAGCTCGCGCAAGATCCAGGCGGCCGGCCGCGTCTCGCCGGGAGCCTCGAGCACTTTCGGCATCAAGTAGAGGTGCGTGTTGGTGCTCTTGCATCCCGTGTCCTCGAGCCACGAAGTCGCGGGCAGGAAGAGATCGGCGTGCCTGCGCGCGGTGTCGTGGAAGAACAAGTCGTAGCTCACCACCAGATCGGTGCGCTCGAGCGCGGCGTCGACGCGTCCGGCGTCCGCGTACGACGAAAGCATGTCGGTGCCAAAGAGCAGCAGGACACGAACGCGCCCGTCTTCGAGCGCTTCGATTACCCGCGACATCTGATTCGGCACATATTCGCCCGGTCGCCGGCAGTCGTCGGCACCGATGCTGGCGAGCTCCTGCCCGTGCGACCTCGCTCCGTGCCGCGGGCCCATGCCGCCGCCTGCGATGCCGAGATTGCCCGTCAGCGCGGGCAGGCACCCGATGGCGCGCGCGCCCTGCCATCCGGCCTTGCCCTTGTGCATCGAGCTGCCGCCGAGGACGATCATCGCGGGCCGCGTCGTTGCGTACTGCCGCGCGAGGGCGACGATGCGGTCCGGCTCGATGCCGCAGACGGAGGCGGCCCAGCCCGGGTCGTGCTTTGCGACGTGCGCGGAAAGCTCCTCGAAGCCCACCGTGTGGCTAGCGACGAAGGCAGCGTCGTGAAGCCGCTCGGCGACGATGACGTGCATCATGCCGAGGGCGAGCGCGGCGTCGGTTCCCGGCCGGATCAGGAGCGTCTCGTCGGATTGCGCCGCCGCCTCGGTGCGCCGGACGTCGATGGTGACGACGTGTGCTCCGCGCCGGCGGGCCGCGGCGAGATGCGGGCCGGTGTTCGGCTGGCTGGCGAGGTTTGCGCCCCACAAGACGATGAGCGCGGAATTCGCCCCCATGTCTTCCTTGGTGCTCGCCCGCAGGACGCCCGTCAGTCCCAGGCCGAAAGCACCCAGTCCCCAGCAGATCATGGTCGGGGTCCATGTCTGGCAGCCGTACAGATTCGCGAAGCGGCGGAGCAACTCCACCGAGAGGCGGGTCCCGTAGTTGTTGGCGAAGAATCCGTGTCCCGACCAGGCGCCGACGGCTTGTGGGCCCACCGCCCTGGCGCGTTCGGCGATGGTGTCGAGCGCGTCGTCCCAGGTGGTCCGCTGCCAGCCGGAACCGGCGCGGCGCAGCGGATGGAGCACCCTCTGCGGATTGTCCGGGATCTCGCGAGCAGCGTGCCCGCGCATGCAGAGGAATCCCCGGCTGTCGGGATTGTCGGGATCGCCCCGCACGCCTGCGAGGTGCCCGTCCTCGACCTCGACCAGCATCCCGCAGAGCGTGGGATGGCAGTTCATCGGACACATCGTCCGGAAGGTGCGGAGCGAGCCCATCGCGGTCAGCGGGCCAGCGCCGCGCTCTCGACCCGCGCCTGTCCGACGCGCAGGGCGAAGAGCACCGCCAGCACCTGGAAGAAGGCGACTCCGTAGAGCACGGCCGAGGACATCCCGTGATCCATCAGCCGTCCGAAGATGACCGGCGAAATCGACATCCCGACGTCGACGCCGGAGTAGACGAAGCCGTAGACCTTGCCGAACGAGCGCTGGCCGAAACGCTCCATCGCCGCCTTGCGCACGAGGAGATCGCGGGAGGGAGAGGCCGATCCGGTGCAGAAGCCGAAGACGGCCATGAGCGGGGCCACGGCCACCTGGGGCAGCGCTGCGGTGGCGAGCACGACCGCGAGCGAGGCCGCCGCGACCAGGAGCACCGCGACGACGCGTTCGTGCGCCTCGTAGCGAGCCGCCAAGAACCCGCCCACTGAGACTCCCACCGCGCCGCCCAGCAGGAAGACGCTGAGAGCGGACGCCGCCGCGGTGAGCGGAAGGCCGTAGGCATTCTTCAGCACCGAGGGCGCGAAGTTCTGCAGCGCGCCGAATCCCAGCATGGAGGCGAGGAAGAAGAGGAAGCACATCCAGATCGCCGAGACGCGCAGGAAGGAGAATGGCGAGCCGGCGGCGCCCGAGGTCTTCGTCCGCGAGGGACCCGCGAAGCTCGTGCGGAAGAGCACCACCGAGGCGAGAGCGAGGACCGCGACCGCACCGGCGCAGAGCGCGGCGGTCCGCCATCCCGCGGCGGCCGCGACACCGGTCATGAACAGCGGCGCAACCGCCCAGCCGATGTTGCCCGCTACGCCATGTGCGGAGAAAGCGTGCCCGAGCCTCCCGGGCGAGACGCTGTGGTTCAACACCGTGAAGTCGGCCGGGTGGAACACGGCATTTCCTGCTCCGGCGATGATCGATGCCAGGACGAGCCCGGGGTAACCGTGCGCGGAGGCGAGCGCCAGCGCGGAGAGCGCAAGCAATGCGAGGCCGACGAAAAGCGTAGCCTGCGCTCCGTAGCGGTCGACGATGAATCCCGCCAGCGCCTGCCCCACTCCGGAGACGATGAAGAAGGCGGCTGCGAGCGATCCGGCCCGCGTGAAGTTGAGACCGAAATCCGCCATCAGCCAGGGAAAGAGCGAGGGGATGACCAGGTGGAAGAAGTGCGAGGTGGCGTGCGCGAAGCCGACCAGCGACATGACGCGCGCGTCCCCTGCGCGCGAGAAACTGGCAGCCGCATCCATGCGCGGCCATTCTAACGGAAACCCGGTGCCGCCTGCTCGGTCGCAGATCCGACGTGGGAGCGCGCCGCCGCGGGATGCCGGTTGCGACGGCAGTGACAATGTGGAAACCCAGCGGGTCGGAACATGCCGGACTGGCTTCACGCGCCCGACTACATGCTCGCGCGCCTCGTCCTCCAGCGCGGGCTCGGGCTCGTCTACCTCATCGCGTTTCTCGTGGCGCTCGAGCAGTTCCGTCCGCTCCTTGGCGAACGCGGTCTGTTGCCGGTGCCCCGGTTCCTCGAGCACGCCAGCTTCCGCGAGTCCCCGAGCCTGTTCCACCTCGGCTACTCCGACCGGCTGCTCGCCGCGATCTCGCTCACGGGCATCGTCCTCTCCCTGGTAGTCGTGATCGGCCTCCCCGACCGCTGGCCGGTGCCGCTCACGATTGCCGTCTGGCTCGTGCTGTGGGCGCTGTACCTCTCCATCGTCAACGTGGGGCAGATCTTCTACGGCTTCGGCTGGGAGACGCTCCTCCTCGAAGCGGGATTCCTCGCCGCCTTTCTCGGCCCGGCCCGGGCACCGGTGCCCACGCTCGTGGTGTGGCTCTTCCGCTGGCTGCTCTTCCGCCTCGAGTTCGGCGCCGGGCTCATCAAGTTGCGCGGCGATCCCTGCTGGCGCGATCTCACCTGCCTCTACTACCACCACGAGACGCAGCCGATGCCGAACCCGCTCTCGTGGTACTTCCACCATCTCCCCAAGCCGCTGCACCGCATCGAGGTACTGGGAAGCCACTTCGCGCAGCTGGCCGTGCCGATCCTGCTCTTCTTTCCGCAGCCGATCGCGGCGGTCGCCGGCCTCGTCATGGCCGTCACGCAGTTCTGGCTGGTGCTGAGCGGCAACTTCTCCTGGCTCAACTTTACCACCATCGTCCTCGCCGCGTCCGCCCTCGACGATCGTCTGCTCGGGCGGATCCTGCCCGTCGCGCACGCCGCCGGCGTTCCCGTAGTCTGGTTCGACGGGCTCGTCATGGTCCTCGCGGCGCTGGTAATCGCACTCTCCTGGCGGCCCGCGCGCAACCTCGTTTCCCGGTCGCAAATGATGAACGCGAGCTTCGACTCGCTCCGGCTGGTGAATACCTACGGCGCCTTCGGCTCCATCACCCGCGAGCGATACGAGATCGTGGTGGAAGGCACGAGCGAGGAGCGCATCACTCCCAACACCGTCTGGCTCGAGTACGAATTCCGGGGCAAGCCTACCGACCTCCGGCGGCGACCGCCGCAATGGGCGCCGTACCATCTCCGGCTCGATTGGATGATGTGGTTCGCCGCCCTTTCTCCCTCGTACGCCTATTCGTGGTTCGATCCGTTGGTGAAGAAGCTGTTGCAAAATGATGCAGCGATCTTGCGGCTATTGCGACGCAATCCCTTCCCGGATGCTCCACCGCAAGCCGTGCGCGCGACCCTTTACAAGTACCGATTCACGACCCCGCGCGAGCGCCGGGAGTCCCGCGCGTGGTGGACGCGTACCCGCGTGGGCGAGTTCCTGCAGCCGACGACCCGCGAGGGATCGATGCAGAGATGGCGGCGCGAAGTGGCTACCGCCTAGGCATCGCTATCGGAAGCTCCGACGGAGCGCGCTTCGCGCGGCGTGCAGGCCGCACATCCCGTGTACGCCGCCTCCCGGCGGGGTCGAAGAGGAGCACAGATAGAGCTCGCGGGCCGGCGTAGCGTACGGATCGAAGGCGAGGACCGGCCGCGCGAAGAACTGGAGGCCGTCGTGCGCGCCGCCCGCGATGTCGCCTCCGGCGCAGTTCGCGTTGTGCGCCTCGACCTCGCGGGGACCCGCCACCGCTCGCGCAAGGACGAGATCGCGAAAGCCAGGCGCGAAGCGCTCGATCTGCGCCTCGATGCGCGCGGTCATGTCCACCGTCGAGCCGTTCGGGACGTGGCAGTACGCCCAGAGGGTGTGCTTTCCCGCCGGGGCGCGGGTGTCGTCGAAAAGGCTCTGTTGCGCGACGAGCACGAAGGGCTGCTCGGGATGGCCGCCGCGGTTGACCTCGGCTTCGCCGGCGGCGATTTCCTCGAACGTGCCGCCGACGTGCACCGTGCCGGCGCGCCGGCACTCCGTGGCTCGCCAGGGCACGGGCCCCCCGAGGGCGTAGTCGATCTTGAAAACAGCGGGTCCGCGCCGGTACCGGCGGAGCGCGCGACGGTAGCGGGCCGGCAGTCGATCCTTGGCGATGCGATCCAGGGTCGCGGGCGAAGTGTCGAACAGGATCGCGCGCGCCGGGCCGAGTTGCTCGAGGGAGTCGACGCGATCCCCGGCCGCGATCTCGCCTCCGAGCGCGCGCAGCGTAGCCGCGAGCGCGTCCGCGATCCGTTGCGAGCCGCCGCGCGCGATCGGCCAGCCCGCCGCGTGGGCTGCAACGCCGAGCATGAGAGCGAACGAAGCCGTGAGCGGGGCCTCGAGGGGCAAGAAGGAGTGCGCCGCAAGGCCGGCGACGAGCGCCCGGGCACGCTCACCCCGGAAGGGCAGACGAGACGAGGGGAGCATCGCGCGCACTCCGAAGCGGCCGAGCAGCAACGGATGGCGGGGGAGCCGCAACATCGGTCCGAGCGCGTCGGCGAGCAGCTCCTGGAACCGAGCTGCCAGGGGCGCGACGACGCGGCGATACGCAGGCGCGTCCGCGCCGAGCCCGTTTGCCGTTTCTTCCACCGAGCGGACCACCGCCACCGCGGTCCCGTCGGGCAGGGGGTGCGCGAGCTCGATCTCCGGGTGGACCCACTCGAGGCCGTGTTCCGCGAGACGGAGCTGGGAGAAGAAGGGCGAGGCCGCCGCCATCGGATGGATCGCCGAGCAGACGTCGTGCAGGAAGCCGGGCAGGGTCAATTCCGCGCTGCGAGTGCCGCCGCCGATGGTCGGCTCCGCTTCGTGGACGTGCACGCGGAGGCCGGCGCGTGCCAGCTCGATGGCAGCGGAGAGCCCGTTCGGACCGCTCCCCACGACTACGGCGTCGGGCATGCGCCGGAGCGTACTGCTCAATCAAACATCTGCAAGCCTGGCCTCACGGTGCTTGCTGGAAGAACTCCCAGATCTCGTTCGCGGCATGGAAGTCGCGGTTGGAATTACCGAGAAGGAGCGGCCCGTGCATTTCCGGATGGGGCACGGCATGACCGCCGCCTAGAATGCTGATCAGCGTCACGTTACGCTTACCGGCGGCAATCCAGCGCCGGCGTTCGGCGGTACTGCCGTCGGTCGGGTCGATATCGGGGAATTGCGTCGTTGCCGGAGGCCCGACGAGTCCGTCGAGCGCGAGAAAGTAATCGATGCTCGCCTGCGTCGAGAGAACCGCCCCGCGGTTCCCCCAGACGCCATGGAGCACGACGTCGCCCCCGTTCCACGGGACGAAGGGATCGGCGGTGCCGTTCATCAGCAGCATCGACACGGGCTTTCGTTTCGGCGTGATCGCCATGTTTCCCGGGGCGGGGACATTGGAGACGACGGCGGCATACGCACGGGCGAAATCTGGCGTCTGCAGCGCAAGGCGAAGCGTCATCGCGCCTCCATTCGACACGCCGGTCACGTAGACGTGGTCGCGAGCGGCACCGTGGTCCTTGACGAGGCGATCGACGAGCGCGTGCAAGAAGCCCACGTCGTCGACGTTCTCGGCCTTCGCCGCGAAGGGTCCCTTCACGCGGCAATCGTTCCAGTGGCCCTCGTATCCCTGCGGATAGACCGCGATGAACCCATTGGCCTCTGCCAGCAGATCGAAATCGTACCCGTACGCCTCCCGAGCGCGCGCCGGCGAGCCCATGGAGCCGTGCAGCGCGATCACGAGGGCGGGATGCGCCCGCAGCTTCGCGGGCAGATATGCGATCCACCTTCGGGTGCGACCGCCATGCGCCAGCGCGCCGCGCTCGATCTTGCCGGGCAATCGCGGCTCGCTCGGCATCCGGGAGTGGAGCGCCCAGAACGCCACGCCCGCGAACACGCCAAGCAGCACGACGATGGCCAGGCCCGCGATGCGAAGGCGTCTGCGCATGGAAAACATGGGAAGCGTCAGCGCTCCCGGCGGTGGACGGCCTTCGTTTCCATCTCGTAAATGGGCGCATGAGCAGCGTCAATGCGACCCGCGCCGAATTCCTCGCGGCGAAGGAAGCGACCGGCGAGGACGTCTCCCTCTTGCGGGTCCTGCGCGGCGACTTCGAGGACCCGCTCGCCCGCTGGACGCGGATCCGCGAGAGGCACGGGGACGTGTCGCGCTACCGGTTCGGCTTCGACGATTCCCACTTCGTCACCCATCCCGAGGGTGCCCGCCGCGTCTTGCAGGACAACGTCACCAACTACACCAAGGAGCATCCGTCTTACTCCCTCTTGCGCCGCCTCGTCGGCAACGGCCTGCTCACCAGCGAAGGGAGCTTCTGGCTGCGGCAGCGCCGCCTCGCTCAGCCTGCCTTCCACCGACAGCGCATCGCCGCCATGGCGGCGCGGATGACGCAGGCGGCGGTCGACCTCGCCCGCGAATGGGAGCCCCGCGTCCACTCGGGAGAGCCGTTTTCCATGCTCGAGGAGATGTCCGGCCTCACGCTCCGGATCGTCGCCGACGCGCTCTTCGGCACCGTGCTTCCCGCCAGGGCGTCGTCGGTGCGCGGAGCCTGGGACGTCCTGAGCAGGCAGATGGCGGAGCGGTTCAGCCGGCGCCGGCTCCTTCCGGCGATCCTGCCCACCGCGTACGACCGGGCGTTCCGGCGCGCGCGCCGCGAGCTGTTCGCCATCGTCGAGGAGATCGTCGCGGAGAAGCGCGCGCGCGGTAGCGACTCGTCGGACCTCCTCTCCTTGCTCATGTCCGCCAAGGACGAGGAGACGGGCGAGCAGATGACGGACGCCCAGCTCCGCGACGAAGTGGTGACCATGCTCCTCGCCGGACATGAAACGACAGCGGTCGCGCTCTCCTGGACCTGGGTGCTCCTCGACCAGCACCCGGACGTACGCGCAAAGCTGAGCGGAGAGCTAGCGTCCGTCCTGGGAGGGAAGACCCCGACCGCGGCCGAAGTGCCCCGGCTCACCTACACGCGCGCGGTCATCGACGAGGCGATGCGGCTGCATCCGCCGGTGTACATCCTCTTCCGCCGCGTGAAGGAGGACGACGTCATTTGCGGCCACCGCATTCATGGGGGCGGCGTCGTGGTGATGACGCCGATGGTCTTTCATCGCCACCCTGCGTTCTGGGACCGCCCGGATGCGTTCCATCCCGAGAGATGGCTGGACGAGGACGCCGCGAACCGCCGGCCGCGTTTCGCGTTCATGCCGTTCAGCGGCGGTCCTCGCCAATGCATCGGGAACAGCTTCGCCATGATGGAAGCGGTCCTGATCCTCGCCACGCTGGCGCAGCGGTTTGCTCCGCGGCTTGCGGAAGGCTACTTCCCGCAACCGGAATACGGAGTGACGCTGCGCCCGTCGCGGGGCCTGCCGATGCAGCTGTAGCGCTCGGCCAGCCTCAGTAGACGAGGTGCAGGTGCGGAGCGAACGCCATGTTCGTTCCGACCTTCCCCAGCGAGCGCGCCAGGTCCAGGAAGATCACCGCGTGATGACGCTGCTCGAGGAGCTTCACCTTCGCGTTGAGCCGGATCACCTCGCACTGCAGGTCGACATCGAAGCTCTCCTTCGGCATGACCGCCGTGGCCGAATCGAGCGCGACAGCGACCTCTACCTCCTCGACGCCGGCAGGCGCCTTGAAGGTCGTCAACAAGAACGCGTTGTTTGCCACGGTCAGGTCCATTTGCGAGGTCATCAAGGCGTTGGCGAGCACCATCCCGTTGGCGCGCACCTCGACACCCTTCACTCGCAAGAACAGCGACTCGAGGCCACCCGCGTCCATGCCTTGCAGCCGGAGCTCAAGGCTCCTCTCCGCGGCGCTGCCCGGATTGGAGCTCGTATCGCCGCCGGAACCGCCACCCGAGCCGGAGCCGGTATCGCCGCCGCCCTGCACGGCGCTCCCTTTCAGGCCCTGCGCTTCAGGCCCGTTCCCACCGCCGCAGCCGACCGCCCAAACACAGGCGGCAACGAGCGCCTTCATCATCCACCGGTTCATCGGTCGCCCCCGTACCCGTCTCCGTGGTCTTTGTCGTGGTCCTTGTCGTGATGATCCTTGTCGTGATCTTCGTCGTGATCTTTGTCGTGATCCCCGTCTCCGTGGTGATCCCGATCGTGGTCGTCGTCCTGCTCGCATCGGCCGTAGAGGCAATGGTTGTGTGCAGGACAATCCGAATCGTACTTGCAGACCCCGCCGCCGTTGTCGTTCCCCGCCTCGGGCTTGCAGATGACGCGCGCGGCGCACTGCGCCGAACCGCCGTCGAAATCGACCTCGAAGCGATCCTCGAAGCTGGCCGCACAGGCCTGTGCCTTGGCTAGTTGCAGGCACTGCGCCTCGTCCTTGACGGTGACGTCGAAGTCGAACTCGGTGGATTGCCCGACGCCAAGCGTGAAGGGGGCCGCGGGCGTGAACGTAATACCCAGGGCCTTCATCAAGTCGTCGTTCACCGAGAGCGCCGTCGAGGCGTCCGTCGGGTGCGTGTTTGTGACTACGACTTTGAAATGTAACCTCGCCGGATAATGCGTCACTTCACGTACAAGGTTGCCGTCGACCGTCTTCTCGCAGACGAGCTCGTGTGCCCGGGCAGAACTCGACAAGACGATCGCAGCGGCAGCCGCCGCATACGATAGTTTCTTCATTGTTTTTGATCCCCCTACCCGTTTGACTTCAACTCCCCCGACTACCCCGAGCGCGATCTATCCACGCAATCTCAAAGGGGGAAGATGAAGTGTGACGAATGAAAGCGCGAATCTCGACGGTTCGCGGGAATGATTACCGCATACGGGTTTGCGCTTACGTCAAAACCAGTTACTGATTGCTACTGGCGAGGCGGGACCGTGTCGTCCAAAAAGCCTAGGGCCTTCGAGCGCCTTCGAAGGGCAGCCGCAAGGTGACACTCGTTCCGGCTCCGCGCGAGGAGCGGATCTCGACGGTTCCACCGAGCCCGTGGGCGCGCTGTCGCAAGCTCTCGAGGCCGCGACCGGGCACGATGCTCGCCTGGTCGAAGCCGACGCCGTCGTCGGCAACTCCGATTTGTAGCCAGCTCCCGTCGAGCCGGGTGGTGACCGTCACCAGGCGGGCACCGGCGTGACGGAGCGAGTTGGTCAGCGCCTCGAGCACGATCCTCTGGATGGCGAGGACCGACCTGGGCGTGAGCGAGGAAAACTGCGGCAGCTCTCCGACCTGCCAGCGAAAGTCGACGCCGGAGCTCTCGATCGCGGCGCGCATGCGATGGCGCACGTTGCCCAGGATGACGTTCAGATCGCCGTCCGTCGTCTCCAGCGAATCCACCGCCAGCCGCAATTCCTGCAGGGCGTCGTGCAGCCGCCGCTCGACTTCGGGGAATGAGGCTCGCCCCGACTGCACCGCCCCGAGAAGCCCGAGAAGGCTCGACCCGAGCCCGTCGTGCATGTCTGCCATGATGCGCTTTCGCTCGCGCGCGAGGCCCTCCGTCGCCCGCTCCACCGCGGCGACTGCCTGGAAGTGCCGGTCGATGATGTTCGCGCCGATGGCGACCAGCACCAGCGGAACGTGGAAGTGCGCCAGCTGGAAGCTCTGGTAATCGATCCATCCCATCCACCAGGCGAGATCGTGGGCGCTGAGCATGACCGCGACGACCAGCGCCGCGGCGAGCGGCCAGAACGCCCATCGGCGCTGGCGCTCTTGCGAGCGGATCAGCACGACGAGCAGGGCAAAGAGCGCTCCGAGGTACGTCACGCTCCAGATCGTGATGAGAGCGCCTTCGCTGTCTTCGCCGAGAAAGCCTGCCAGGACGAGACCCACGGCTGTGAATGCCCAGACCGCTCCCTCTCCCAGCGGCCAACGTTTGCCCGCGGCGCGCAGGCAGAGCACCAGCATGGGAGCGAGGGAAGCGAAGCGGACGGTGAACGCGAGCGACCCGTGGAAGAACGGCCGCGGGGTGAAAGCGGCGTGCAGCGCCGGGAAGGCGGTCGCCGCCCAGGCGAATGCGGTTATCGCAAACCAGAACAACACCGCGTCGTTGCGCTCGCGCAGCCAGAATCCGGCGGCGAGCAACGCGCAAAGCAGCGCCGCGGCGCCGAACATGTGCAGGGAGAGCACCTGGATCGCGTAGCGATGCTCGTAGGGGATGCGCCCGGAGCTTCCTGCGATGACCATCACCCGCGTGAGGCCCTGGCGCAGCCCGGGTACGGCGACGACGCGGATGTGAAGGACGTTGCGGCCCGGCTCGAGCAGCTTACCCGGGACCGCGAGAGCGAGCGGCGGCGCCCAGTTGCGAGCGCCCGGGTCGCCGTAGCCGAGGTTGCCACCCTCGAGTGTGCCGTTGAAAAAGAATAGCATCCGCTTCGCGCCGTTTCGCGGCAGGTAGAGCGTGTGGGTCGACCCGGCGCTTTCCGGAGCGAGATCGAAGGGCAGCCGGTACCACCCTGCTCGAGCGGGGCCGGGATGCGAGAGAAACCAGTTGTCGGGCAGCGTGACGGGTCGCCACGGGGCATCGTCGGAGGGAGGCGATCGTGTGTCGCTGACCACGAATTCGCCCTGCGTGAGGACGTGCGTCTCCGGATCGTGCGCATCCGCGCCGCGACACTGCGCTTGCAGGATGGCCGCGAGCACGAATCCCGCGATCGCCGCAAATCTCATCCGATGAGCCCGAGTCGATTCGCCTCGAATACCGCTTCGGTCTTCGAGTGCACGGCCAGCTTGCGGTAGATGCGCTTGAGAAAGGTGTGCACCGTCCCGATCGAAATGCCGAGCATCGAAGCCGTCTCGCCGTAGGAGAACCCGCGCGAAATGGCATTGAGGATTTCGGTTTCGCGCGGGGTCAGCCTGGTTTCCTCTTCGGATTTCGCGGCCGCCTGTCCGCGGCGGGGCGCCTGCAGCCGCTTCAAGAGCTGCCGCGCGACGATGGGCGAGAGCGGGGAACCGCCGTTGCGGATCTCCCGGATGTCGAGGACGATGTCGCGCTGCAACGAGCCCTTGAGGAGGTAGCCGCGCGCGCCCGCCTCGAGGGCCGCGAGCACGTTCGCCTCGTCGCCGAAGATGCTGACGATGAGGATGTCGCAGCCGGGATACCGGTTGGCCGCGAAACGAACGACTTCGAGGCCGGCGATGTCCGGCAACCCGAGATCCACGAGGAGGACGTCCGGTGCGGCTGATTCGAGCCCTGCGAGGGCTTCTCCTCCGGTCGCGTATTCGGCCACGAGCCGAAGGGAGCTTTGCGCGCGGATCGAGGCCGCGAGTCGAGCGCGCATCTCACGGTCGTCCTCGACCAGCGCCACACGGGTGATCGGCGCGGTTTCCGATGCCACTTCCATGGGTTCCCCGTTGCCGGACCAGCGCACACCATAGCGCCGCTCGACGCGTTCTGGCGAACCCGCGCAGTACCCAATTCGGGGGACAATGTCTGGGGCGTACCCAGTATGGGCGATTGACCTCGCACATCGAATCGATAGGATTACCGGCCGCGAACCGTTTTCTATTCTGGCCCGCTCGACGACTCGAGAGAGGGGGAAAAATGAGCGCAATCCGTGGGATTTGCGGTTCCGCGTCCGCATTGCTCGTGTGCTTCGCCGCCGCGTGCGGCGGCGGAGGAAGCAGCGGACAAGGAGGCGATTTCGGCACGGGGCTTTCCATCGACACGACGACGGTCTCGTTCTCGGGCGCGACGAGCGAACCCGCCAGGCCGGCCTCGCAGTCCTTGCACGCGACGATCTCTGCGAGCGACGCCGCAAGCATCGAGGTCGGCTACGCGAACGGGGCCGAGCAGGTCTCCTGGCTTCAGGTGACGATTCCGGCGGGCCAGAATCCCGCGAGCACCGCCATCAACTTCACCGTGACGCCCCAGCCCACTCCGGGCACGTACACGGCGCACCCTTCGGTCGCCATCTTCAAGGCGGACAGGACGCCGATCGCCCTGCGGGCGCTGACGGTGACCTACCAGGTGACCCCAGCGCCGCCGAGCGTCTCTCCGCCGGCGATCACGACCCAGATGGCGGCCGCCAATGTCGGCGGCCCCTTTGGCGATATATTGGTGAAGGGTACCGGAACCTGGACGGCCACCGTCGATTACCTCTCAGGGACGAACTGGCTGAGAGTCGGACCGTCGAGCTCGTTCCCGCAATCCGGGCCCTCTCCGGGCATCCTCACGCTGTTCGCGGAGGGCCCGCTATCCGCCGGCACCTACTCCGCCACTCTCCACATCGCCGTCGCTGGCCAGACGTTCGATGTCCCGATCTCGCTCCAGGTGACGCCCTGACGCTGGCCTCGCCGGGCTCTCGCAATCAAGCGACGCCAAGATAGATCTGCCGGACACCCTCGTCCTTCGCCAGATCCGCGGCCGTCCCTTCCTTGGCGATGCGGCCCTGCTCGAGCACGTAGATGCGGTCGGCGATCTCGAAGGTGGAAACGGCGTCCTGCTCTACGAGCAGCACGGTGACTCCGTCCCGGCGAATGCGGGCGATGGCCTGGAAGATGTCGCGCTTGATGCGGTGGGAGAGGCCGGTCGAGGGCTCGTCGAGGAGCAGGAGCGAGGGCCGGCACATGAGGGCCCGGGCGATGGCCAGCATCTGCTGCTCGCCGCCCGAAAGCGTTCCGGCGATCTGGCCGTGCCGCTCGCGGAGCACCGGAAAGAGCGCCAGCATCCGCTCGAGGTCTTGCGCAACGCCGTCGCGGTCGCGCCGTAGATAGGCGCCAAGCTCGAGATTCTTGCCCACCGTCAGCTCGGCGAAGAGGTGGCGCCCTTCCGCGCAGTGCCCGATGCCGTGCGCCGCGACCCGATGGGGCGGCAAGGTCTGCAAGTCGGCGCCGGCGAACCGGAGCGTGCCCGTCGAGGGGACCATCCGCGCGATGGCGCGCAAGAGGGTGGTCTTTCCCGCTCCGTTCGGGCCGAGCACGCCCACGAGCTCGCCGCGGTCCGCGTGCACGGATGCACCGTCCAGCGCAAGCGCCTTGCCGTAGCGCACGACGACGCGCTCGATCTCAAGCAGTGCCAATCGAGGCCTCCGCGCCGCCGAGGTAGGCGGTCACTACGCAGGGATTGACGACGATCTCGCTCGGCGACCCGTCGGCGATGATCTCCCCGAAGTCCATGGCGATGACCCGCCGGACGAGCCGCATGAACTCGCGGAGCTTGTGCTCGATCATCAGGACGGTCAGGCCGTCCCGACGGTGCAACTCGGCGATGAGCGCCGCGAGCGGCTCGATCTCGGAGGTCCCCAGCCCGGCGAACGGCTCGTCGAGCAAAAGGAGGCGCGGTCCGGTGGCAAGCGCACGCGCCAGCTCGAGGCGGCGCAAGGCCCCGTAGGGGAGAGACTCGACGGGCGTCCGCCCTTTCCCTTCGAGTCCGACGAGGCGCAGGACGCGCTCCACACGATCGCGAAGGCTGCGGCCGGGTTGCTGCCGCCCGCGCGGTGAAAGGCAGGCGACGGCGACGTTCTCCTCGACGGTCATCAGCCGGAAGGGACGCGGCTGCTGGAAGGTCCGCGCCATCCCGCAGGAGACGATTCGATGCCGGGCGAGGCCGGTGATGTCGGCGCCCGCGAAACGGACCTCGCCCGCGTCGGGGGCGACGAATCCGGTGAGCAGGTTGAAGAGCGTCGTCTTTCCCGCCCCGTTGGGACCGAGCACGCCGGTCAGCTCGCCGCCGGCGATGGCGAAGCTGACGTTCTTCACCGCCGTGAGCCCGCCGAACCTGCGCGTCAATCCGCGCACCTCCAGAAGTGCGCTCACGCGGTCTCCGCCCGCCGGCGCAGCCGTTGCCAGAGAGGCGCGAAGAGGCCGCGGGGCAGGAAGAAGACGATGAAGATGAGGAACACGCTGTTGAAGAGGAGCCGGTACTCGCCGAATCGGCGCAGGCCTTCGCCGAGCCCGGTGAGGAGGAACGCGCCGCCGATGGCGCCGTAGACGGTTCCGATGCCGCCCACGTAGCTCATGATGATGACCGAGAGCGAGGTGTTGACGCCGAGGAGGTACGGACCCGCCTGGAGCTGGAAGAAGGCGTACATCGCGCCGCCGACGCCGGCGACGAAGGCGCTCACCACCAGCGCGCCGATCTTGTGCCGCGTGGTGCTGATCCCCGCGGCGTCGCAGGCGACCTCGTCGCCGCGGATACCGCGCAGGAGGATCCCCCACGGAGAAGCGGCCAGCGTCACCAGCGCGCCCGTCGCGAGGACGAGGAACGCGAGCGACGCGTAGTAGAAGCCGACGGGCGACGAGACGAGGCTGGACAGTCCCGACAATCCCTCCTCGCCGCCCATCTGCTCCCAGAAGATGATCGTGAAGCGTTGCAAGATGGCGGCGGCAGCGAGCGTGGCGAGGGCGAAATAGGGCCCTTTCAAGCGCAGGGTCGGAAGTCCGATGACGACGGCGACGGCCGCGGCGGCGACCCCGGCGATGGGCAGGCACGCTGCGGGTGAGACGACGGTATGGAGGTTGAGCAGCGCCGCCGTGTACGCGCCCGTCCCGATGAACATGCCGTGGCCGAAGTTCTCGCGGCCCGTCTGCCCGGACATGAAGTCCCAGCTGATTGCGAACACCGCCCAGAGGTTGCACAGGACGAGGACAGAGAGCGCGTACCCGCTGCCGATCCAGAGCGGCGCGGAGGCGAGGAGCGCGAGGAGCAGGACGAGGAGCGCGATGCGCGCCACGGGCTACATCGCCGCCCGCGCGCCGAGGAACCCTGACGGCCGCAAGACGAGGGTGAGGAGGATGGCGACCAGCGAGACGAGCTCGGTGTAGGAGCCCGAGGTGAGGTACGCGACTGCGGTCTCGCTGTACCCGAGCGCCAAGGCGGCGAGGAGCGTTCCGGGGATCGAACCCAGGCCGCCGAGGATGACGATCGAGAACGCCTTGATCATGGGCAAGAGCCCCATCGTCGGCTGGACGGTGAGAAAGGGCGAGACCAGTACGCCGGCCGCGGCGGCAAGGCCCGCGGAGAGCGCCATCACCAGCGAGAAGGTGCGGTTCGGATCGATGCCGACCGACTGGGCGCCTTCGGGGTCCTGCGCGACGGCGAGGATGGCGGCGCCGTTCCGGGTGCCGAGGAGGAAGGTGCGCAGCGCGGCGAGGAGGGCCAGCGAGACGACGAATGCGAGGACGCGCTGGCCGCCGAGATCGACGTGCGCGATGGATACGTTCGCGGCCACGAAGGCCGGAACGTTGCGGACCTCGGAACCGAAGACGAGGAAGAGGCCCTGCTCGACGAGGAGGGCGACGGCGAGCGTGATGAGCAGGACCGCCAGCGGCGAGCGTCGCAGCGGGCGGACGAAGACCCGCTCGACCACCACGCCGAACCCCGCCACGGCGATCACCGCGCAGGGTCCGGCCGCGAAGAGCGGCAGTCCGAGCCGCGTACCGAAGGCGAAGGTGAGATACGCGCCGAGCGCATAGAAGCTGCCGTGGGCGAGGTTCAAGACCCGGGCGACGCCGAAGACGAGCGTGAAGCCGATGGCGAGGAGCGCGTAGACCGCGCTCGTCACGGCGCCGTAGAGGAGGATCTCGAGCATGCCGCCCGCTACTTCTTGGCCATCGCCGGCAAGACGAACTTGCCGTCGGCTCGCTCCTTCGGCCAGACGATGGCGCGCTTTCCGCCCTCCTGCCATTGCACGAACATGACCTGGGCGTAGCCGGGCCCGTAGCGCAGATCGTGGGTGTCGTCGAAGGCGATGCGCCCGGCCGTGCCCACCATGTCGGTCTTTTCCAGTTCCTTGATGACCGGTCCGGCCTCGATCGTCTTCGCGCGCGCCGCCGCCTCGGCATAGAGATGGATGGCATCGTAGGCGCCGCCTGCCGTGTAGACCGGATTGCGCTGGAACCGTTTCACGAACGCGTCCCAGAAGGGGATGGTTTTCGGCGTCACCGCCGCGCGCAGGAAGCCGACCAGCACCGTCTCGCCGATGGCCTTCCCGCCCACGCGCCCGAAGAAGTCGGGATCCTGCGACTTGACGTCGATGCCGCCGATGGGAATCGGGACGCGCGCGTCGTACCACTGCTTGACGAGCACGTCCGAGGAAGCGTGGGAGACGATGACGACGAGGAACTCCGCTCCGCTCGCGCGGACCTTGGAGAAGAGGGGGGAGAAGTCGGAAGTCTGCACGTCGAAGAACTCGGCCAGCGGCACCTGCGACCCGCCGTCGACGATGCCCTTCTTGAGCGCGGGAACGAGGTCCTGCACCCATTTCGCGCTCTCGCCGACGATGGCGATCTTCTTCAGGCCCTTCTCCGCTCCGACGAAGTTGACGACGAAGTCGACCAGCGAAGCGGCGAGCCATTTCGAATTGAGCGGGTTGACGCGGAAGATGTACTTGTAGTTTTCGTTATCGGTCTTCACTTTGGCGGTGATGGCGGGCGAGGCAGCGCCGATGCCCAGGTAGATGGTCTTCGCCGTCGAGATGTGGGGCAGTTGCGCCAGGGTGACGCCGCTCGAATAGCCGCCGACGAGGACGTCGACCTTCTCGTCGGAGGTGAGCTTCTTGACGGCCGTGATCCCGGTCTCCGGGTTCTCCGTTTCGTCGGCCACCACCATCTCCAAACGCCGGCCGAGGACACCTCCCTTGGCGTTGATCTCGTCGATGGCGAGCTGCGCGCCGTCCTGCGAGTCGCGTCCGACGGCGAGCTGCATGGGGGTGGTGATGCCGATGCGGATGGGGGCTCCCGCCGCGGCGGGAGCCGCTTGCCCGGGGGCCGACATTCCGATGACCGCCGCGAGCAGGAACTGCAAGCCTATGACTGTCGTCCTCATGGATGCCTCCCGTGCCCTGCATCATCCAGGAATCGATTCGTCTAAGCTATCCCCGGTGCAGACAGATGCGCGAGGTCCAGGTCGGTCGATGACGGGTGCGGAGGCGCTGCTCCGGACGGCAGCGGCAGCTGGCCTCGAGGTCTGCTTCGCCAACCCCGGCACGACGGAAATGGGATTGGTGAAGGCGCTCGACGCTGTTCCGTCGATCCGCGCCGTGCTCGGGCTCTTCGAAGGGGTTTGCAGCGGGGCCGCCGACGGCTATGCCCGCATGAGCGGACGGCCGGCGCTGGCGCTCTTCCATCTCGGTCCCGGCTTCGCGAATGCCATCGCCAATCTCCACAACGCGCGGCGTGCGAGGTCGCCCGTCGTCAACCTCATCGGCGATCAGGCGACCTGGCATCGCGAAGCGGACGCACCGCTGACCTCCGACATCGCCTCGCTCGCGCGCCCGGTGTCGAAGTGGGTACGCGAGACGAGGACGGCCGCGCAGGCCGCACAGGACGTGGCGGAGGCGATCGCCGCTGCGCAAGAAGCTCCCGGCGGAGTCGCGAGCTTGATCCTTCCGGCCGACTGCCAGAGCGGCGATTCGAGAGGTCCCGCGCAGCGCATCGCGCCGCAGTCAGCCCGGCTCGTGCCAGCCGATCGCATCGAAACCGTCGCCGCTGCCCTGCGTGGCCGGTCGAATGCGGCGATCTACCTGGGAGGGCGCGCGCTGGGGGAGCGCGGGCAGATCGCGGCCGGGCGTGTCGCCAGGGCGACGGGCTGCCGCCTTGTTTCCGAGTGCTTCCCGGCTCGCTTCGAACGCGGCGCTGGTCTGCCCAAGGTGGACCGCAATCCCTATTTCCCCGAGCGGGTGGTCGCGTTCCTCGCCGGATTGCAGACGCTGGTGCTGGCCGGCGCCGGCGAGCCCGTGGCGTTCTTCGGGTATCCGGGAATGCCGAGCCGCCTCACGCCCGAGGGCTGCGCGCTCTCGACGCTGGCCGCGCCGGAGGACGACGTCGAGGCGGCGATCGAGGCGCTGGCGGACGCGCTCGACGCTCCTCGCGCCGGTCTTGCGCCCTCGGTGGAACGCCCGCAGATGCCCCAGGGCGCACTCACCCCTGAAGCGGTCGGGACGGTGCTCGCGCTGCTCCAGCCCGAGGGCGCGATCGTCGTCGACGAATCGGCAACCACCGGTCTCGCGTACTTCCCGGTGGCATCGTCGGCCCCGCGGTTCAGCTTGCTCACGCTCACCGGCGGCTCGATCGGCATGGGTCCTCCCTGCGCGACCGGTGCCGCCATCGCCTGTCCCGACCGGACGGTAATCAATTTCCAGGGCGACGGCGGGGCGATGTACACGCTGCAATCGCTCTGGACGCAGGCGCGCGAGCAGTTGCACGTGGTGACGCTCGTCTGCGCGAACCGCGCCTACCGTATCCTGCAGGTCGAATCGGCGCGGGCAGGCGTCGCCGCGCCAGGACCGCAGGCGCATTCGCTCACCGATCTCTCGCGGCCGGCGCTCGACTGGGTGCACCTCGCCCAGGGAATGGGAGTGCCTGCGACACGGGTTGATTCGGCGGATTCGCTGCAGGATGCACTGGGGCGCGCGCTCGCGGAGCGAGGTCCGAGCCTGATCGAGATGGCACTGTAGACGTCTTCGGTCCGCTTCGAAGAACGTAGAACCTCCCGTCAGCGTCCGTGGAGGCGGAGCTCAAGGATCGCTGTGCGATCGGCGGAATACCGGACGCGCGCGGCGCGAAACGGGGAGCCGTCGGAGAGCGGCAACGGCGGACCGGATTCGACGGTGGATGGCACGGCGGTCTGCGGTTCGGAGATGGGCGCGTGGATCCGGGACAGCGTCACGCGGACCCGCGCATTCCCCTGCACCCCGAAGAACGAATGCGGCGCCGGGAGCGCATATTGGCGATGGCCCGCGAGCGTCCCCTGGTAGAGCTGTTCCCACGATCCGTCGGCCGCCTGCGCCTCGACCCGCGCGCGCGCGTCGGTCTCCGGCGTGAGCGTGAGCTGGAAGCGATCGATCGGCTCTGCCTGGCCGCGCAGGAGATCGACGCCCTCCCACGATCCGTCGGGGCGCTCGCGCTCGCCCATCGCCGCCAGCGAGAAACGGACGTGCGCTGCGGGGGCCGGCCGCACGGCAACGAGCGCGACGGCGGCGGAAGCGGCAACGGACTGCGCCGCGCGCAGAAGCGGATGGCGAATCATGATTGCAGCTCCCTCGAGAGCGCCGACGTCCGGTCTTCGAGAGCGCGCAGCCCCAGGGCTGGATCGATCGCCGCGGGCAGCGGCTGCGTGGAAGCGATGAGCCGCGCGCGCAACTCGCGCAGCGAGAGCGTGAGGCCGGCGATCTCGTGCCACGACTTCGTGCGCTGTGCCTCGAGGAGGATTCGACCTTCCCCGGGCGGTGCCTCCGCGAGCGCGGCATCGGTTCGCAGAAGGACCCGCTGGGCCTCGAGCGCGCGGGCGGCGGCATTGATCAGATCGCGGCGTGCGCTGGGAAAGAAGTCGCGGAAGTGGCCGATGTCCCTGTCGAGGGTCCGCAGCGCCGCGTCGGCAGCCGCCAGCGCCTCCCACGGCGCGTCGCGGGTGGCGACTCGCAACCCGAGGCGGTCGAGCCGCGGGCACCGGACCGCAAGCCGCACCTCTCCACTGCAAAAGAGCGCGATCGCGCCTGCGCCCGCCGCGGTCCAGAGCAGGACCCGCGGCGCGCCACCGGCCCAGGCGCCGGCGACGAAGAGAACGATCTCGATCGAAACCCGGTAGGCGAGCCTCATCGCATCACCAGGGCTTCGGAGACATCCACTCGAACGGCCGCGTTGCGCGTACCGACCCAGAGTCCGCCGCGAGACGATGCGGCGAGGGCCGTGACCGGGGCCAATTCGCGGACGAGCTTCGACCGCCCGTCGCGAAGGACGACGAGCCCGCTCGGCGTCCCGACGAACACCGTGCCGCCATGGACGAGCAGCGCGTGCGGCGAGACCCGATTGTCGGGAAGCGCCGCGGCAGGGCCGGGCAAGCGCGCGACGCCCCCCGCGAGGGTACCGGCCCATACGTCGTCGCCGTCGCGGGCGACGGCGGTGACCATCTCTTCCGGGGCCTGGCGATGCGTCGAGCTCGCTCCGTCGAAGAGCCAGACTCCGTCGCTCGCGCCGATGCAGAGAAACACGCCGCAGTCCGCGAGCGAGGAGGGCCCCTCGCCGCGAATGCCCTGCCCGGGTCCGAGCGTTTGGAAGTCCGCGCCTTCGACGATCGAGATCCCATGGCGCGATGCAAAGGCGGCGCGTCCGTTCCAGATCGTCACAGCGGTGAAGGCGCCGGAAGACAGCCTGTGCCCTTCCGCAAAGGCGCCTCCGTTGGTCGCGGCATAGACCGTGCCGTCGTCGGCCACGGCGAGATCGTTCACGCGCGCATCGATCGCGAGCGCCACGAGCTTGCCGTTCTCGATGCGAAAGGCGCCTCGATCGAAGGTGCCCGCATACAGCGCATCACCATGCGAGGCGAGCGCCACGACGTCGCCCGGAAGCTCGATCCGCTCGAGCACCTGCGCCGTCATCGGCTCGGCGGGAACCGTGGGACGATGCGCCTCCTGCGCGCGCAGGACTGGCAGCGGAAAGCGCTGCGCCCGCTCCAGCCACTGCGAGGGCGTCCCGTGGGTCTGCAGCCAGGCGAACGCACATCCGATGCACACCGCGGCGAGCTTCTTCACGGCACGACCTCGACCGCGATCTCGCGGTGCGAGCTGTTCCCCGCGAAGTCCTGGGCCACGAGCTCGATCGGATAGCGGCCCGGAACGAGCGTCTTGCCCGTTTCGATCAGCGCCGAGAAACCGTGGCCGTCGAGCGGCACGTCGATCTCCCGCCCGTCCCACAGCCGCGCCGTCACCCGGCGCACGTCGAAGAGCGACTTGAGCGCCTCGGCGCGATCGTCGCGAGTGGTCAGCGCGCGCCACAGGTCGCCCGGCGTGAGCGTGGCGATGGCGTGCAGACGCAGCATCTCTCCCGCGCGCACCGGGTCTGCCCAGACGACCATCTCGGGCGCGTGCGTGTCGATGGAAATGGTGAGCGGCGTTTCCGAGACGCGCCCATCGCGAGCAGTGATCTCCACGCGAATGGGATAGCTGCCGTCGGGCGTCTCCGCCGGCACGAGGAAGCGCGCGCTGAACGCCTGCTGCTCGTCGTCCCAGCGAGCTTCTAGGGGCTCGCCGCCGAACGGGAGCTTCACGCGGACCCTCCGCGAATCGCGCGCCGCGCGGACCATCACGATCGGATCGCCCGGCCGCACGCGCGCGGGAAACACCTGCGCGAGCCGCGGGTCCCTGGGCTTCACCGCGACGAGAGAAGTGTACGGCGTCACGATCTGGTAACGCATCGAGAGGGCGACGATCTCGTCCTTCGCCTCGCTCCGCTCGCCCTGCAGCCGGTTCTGCGCCAGGAGGTAATCGATACGCTTCTGCGCCCACAGCCGGGCGACGAACGGGCTCTCCTCGTCCTTCGCCGGGAACTGCGCCATGAATGGGATGCGGATCTTCCGCCCGTTGAGCGTGCCCACCAGCGCGGCCTGGGCCCTGCCCGCGCCGCGATAGCGGCCGACCAGCACGAGCTGGGATCCCTTGTACAGATCGGGCAGCACGTCGGGGTACTGCATCGCCACGGTGATCGAATCGCCGAAGTCGAGCGAGAGATCGCTGAGCACCGGCTTCGCGATCTTCGCGTAGAACCCGCCGACGACGGTGTCGATGTTCCCCCCTTCGGGGACGAATCCGGACCCGCCGCGGTTCTCGCTGCCCAGCTTCTCGAGGAAGGTGCGGTTCACGTCGCTGCCCACGCCGAAGGCGAAGAGGCGCGCGTGCCCCTGGTTGAGATCGCGAAAGCGCCGCGCGATCTGCACCGGATCGCGCACGCCGGTCGAGGGAATCCCGTCGGTCATGAAGACGATCACGCGCGGGCGATCGCCTTCCGCCGTCATCGCCAGCGCGTACTGCAGCGCGGTGTCGATGTCGGTGCCGCCCCCCGCGCGGAGCGCATCCGCGAAGCGCATCGCCTCCCGCACGTTCTGCGCGCTCGCGGGCCGGAACTGGTTGGAGAAGGGATCGAGCGAGTCGTTGAAGGCGATCACCGCGAAGCGATCCTCGGGGTTCAGATTCGAGAGGCAGCGCTTGAGCGCATCGCGCGCCTGGTCGATCTTGCGCGCGTCCCCCATCGAGCCGCTGGTGTCGAAGACGAAGAGGACGTCCTTGTGGACGATGTCCTGCGCGCCCGTCAGCTCCTGGGGCGAGGCGAGCAAGAGGAAGTAGCCGCTCTCTTCGCCCTCCGGCTTGAAGGGCACGAAGGAGAGACCGAGCCGCGATGACTCCGTCCGGTAGGTGAGCAACAGTTCCTCGTCGGGCTGCGCATTCTTCGCTTCGAAGGTGAGGACGAACCCCGTGGCGGTCTGCTCGATCTTCGCCTGCTGCCTGGATGCGAGCTTCACCTCGGCGATGCGCTTCTGGTCCTCGCACTCGACGCGGATCCGCATCACGCCGATCGCGTCAGCGGTCCTCTGCAGCGGAACGCGCAGCGTGACGAGGCCGCCATCGTACGGAAGGATCTGCGCCCACGAAGCTTCGACCCGCTTCGTGCCACCCGCTGGAATTCCGTCGACCCGCATCCGGAACTGGCGTGCATCGCTCTGTTGCAGCATCGCCGGCTGCTGGTGACGCTGCTTCGCTTTGTCGTAGGTCTCTTCGGCCTTCTTCTTCTCCTCGATGCGCGAGGCCACACGCTGTCCATCGACCCACGTCGCGAAGTCCGAGACCGCCGCGCCGTCGGGCAACTGCAGCACGTAGTTGGCTTCCAGCGGGCGGGCGGTGGTGTTTTCGAAGACCTCGTCGAGCGTGGAGCGAGCGACCTGATCCTTGATGCGGATCTGCAGGTCCTGCTGGCGGATGAGGAGCGGCTTCTGGCCGCTCTCGAGGGGGACGAGAATGCCGGCGATCAGAGCGAGGGGCGCAAACATGTGGGGCCTCCGGAAGATTGCCGGAGGCCAGTGCAAGCCACGCGCCTTGATGCGTTCGTCTGGGGCCGCAGGGGCGGCGCTTCGCGATCTATAGATCGCAGAACCCCCCCGTGGTTTATTGCCCGAGCAGCGCGGGAACCACACCTCGATCGGGAGCGGCAGCATGGGTGACCACCTCAGCGCGACCGAGTACCGCCTCCTCGTCGAGCATTCACCGGTCATGATCTGGCGGGCGGCGCTCAACGCGGAGTGCGACTACTTCAACGACACCTGGCTCCAGTTCACCGGCCGCCCGCTCGCCAAGGAGATGGGCAACGGTTGGGCCGAGGGCGTGCACCCCGAAGATCTCGATCGCTGCGTGAAGCACTACCTCGATCATTTCGCGCGGCGCGAGGCGTTCGAGATGGAGTATCGGCTCCGCCGCCACGACGGCGTATACCGCTGGATCTTCGATCGCGGCACGCCCTTCTACGACGACGCCGGCAACTTCGCGGGCTTCATCGGCAGCTGCGTCGACGTCGACAATCGCCGCCGCGCGCAGTCAGACCGCGAACGCAAGGGCGAGCAGCAGCTCGCCTCGGCTCGCGATTTCGAAAAATGGATCGTCGCCATCGTCAGCCACGACATCCGGAACCCCTTGAACGCGATCGCTGGTTCCGCGTCCACGCTGCTCGAGATGACGGACGTCCCAGCCGTGAAACGCGCCGGGGAGCGCGTCCTTCGCGGGGCCGAGCGGATCCAGGAAATCGTCGCCGACCTGCTCGACCTTTCGCGCGAGCGGCAGGGCAGCGGCGTTCCGGTTGCGCGGGCACGCACCGATCTACGGAGCATCTGCCGCCAGGTCCTCGACGAATTCGACGCGGCGGCCAAGGACCGCGCGCTGGAGCTGCGCTGCGAGGGGGAAGCGGTCGGCGATTGGGACCCGCACCGTCTCGCGCAAGCGATCTCGAATCTGGTCGGCAATGCCATCGAGCACAGTCCGCCTGGCTCTCCGATCCAGGTGAAGATCGACGCCCGCGAAAACACCGTCGTCGCCGAGGTGCATAACGAAGGGCACATTCCGCCGGAAGTGCTGCCGGAGATCTTCCAACCCTTCAAGTCCGGCGGAGAACGGATCGGACGCAGCCAGGGTCTGGGGCTCGGGCTCTTCATCGCGCAGGCGATCGCGAAGGCGCACAGGGGACACATCGAGGTCGCTTCGACCGCCGAGACCGGCACGAGCTTCCGGCTCGAGCTGCCGAGAAACAGCGCCGGGCCGACGTGACGGCCACGCCTGGCCGAGCGGGAAGACTTTTCGCGCAATCCGAGGGTCCGCGATGCTGACGCGACGCAATCTGGTGCAGGGCGCGGGTGTGGTCCTCGCAGGTTCGGTGCTGCCGGCGAGTGGGGCGCGCGACACACCGGCGGTGGTGCCGGCGAAGCCGGCGTCCGGCGCAATGAACGATCTCACCGGAGAGTTGGCGCTCTACATGGTGGCGGCCCGTGAGCAGAACCTCCCACCCATGGCGATGCGCGACGGGAAGCACCGCATCCTGGATACGCTGGGAGCGATCGTGTCGGGCACACGGCTCCGACCCGGGGAAGCGGCCATCCGCTTCATCCGTGCGCAGGGCGGCGTGCAGGAGGCCTCCGTGCTCGGCACGAACATCAAGACGACCGCGATCAACGCAGCGCTGGCGAACGGGATGTTCGCGCACGCCGACGAGACGGACGATGTCGATCCGCTGACCAAGGCGCATCCGGGCGCAGGGGTCGTGCCGGCTGCCCTGGCGATGGCGGAAAAGGAGCAGCGGTCCGGGCTGGAGCTGCTCCGGGCGGTCGTGCTCGGCTACGACGTCGGATGTCGCTTCGTCATCGCCCTCGGCCACGATGCCGTTCGCAAGAGCCACCGAGCCATCGAAGGTCCCGTCTCGACCATGGGCGGCATGGCCGCGGCGGCGTCCCTGGCGAGGCTCGGTGAGGAGGGGATGCGCTACGCAATCTCCTACGGCGCCCAACAGATCTCCGGCCTCTGGAGCTGGGTAGAGGACCACGAGCACATCGAGAAGGCATTCGACATTGGCGGGATGGGTGCTCGCAACGGCGTCACGGCCGCCGTCATGGTGCAGAGCGGCTGCACTGCCGTCCGCGACGTGCTGACGTGCCGGCACAACGCGCTGCAGGCGCTCTCCGCCAACCCGCGCCCCGAGGAAATGATGGCCGGGATGGGCACCCGGTTCTTTGTCTCGGAGACGGGCATCAAGACCTTCCCGGTGGGCTACCCCAACCAGGCTCCGCTCGATGCGTTGCTGACGCTTCGTCGCCAGCATGACCTGCGTCCCGACAACGTCGAGCGCATCGTCGTCCGGCTGCCCGAAGACGCCCCGGGCATCGTCGGCAACAGCGGCATGCCCGACGTCAACTGCCAGCACCTGATCGCCACGGCGCTGGTGGACGGCGGAGTCTCGTTCGAGAAGAGCCACTCGCGCGAGCACATGAGCGATCCGCAGATCAGCGCGATCATGAAGCGGGTGCAGGTGGTCGGAGACCCCAAGCTGAACGATCCCGCTGCGCCCCGTAGCGGCCTCGTCGAGGTGACCCGACGCGACGGCAAGACGGTTACCCATTTCACCCGCTTCCCTCCGGGGACCAAGGAGAACCCGCTGGACTCAGAGAAGGTGAGCGCGAAGGCACGGGATCTAATGACGCCCGTGCTGGGTGCGAGCAAGACGGAGGCAGTCATCGAGCAGGTGAACGGCTTGGAGAAGGTCGCGAACGTTCGCGACCTCATTCGGTCGCTGGTCACGGCGTAAGCGGTTTCTTGGTAGAGCGCGACGGCGCCCCTGGACCGCCATCACCACGCCGTCAGCGACTCCTCGAACAGGTGTGCGAGGTCCGCCTCGTTCACCGGTCGCGGCGACAGCTTCGTCACCCGTGCCTGCGGCAGCGTCCCCTTCACGAGCGCCGGGATATCGGACTTGTCGTAGCCGACCGAGCGCAGGCCGTTCGGCACCTTGAGGCGCTGCATGATCGCGATCAGCCGATCCGAGAGGATCTTCCCCGCGTCCTCCGGCTTCGCCCGCGAGATGTCCGCTCCCAGAATCTCCGCCGCAATCAAGTGCCGGTCCGGGCACGCCTCCGCCGTGAAGCGGAACACCGCCGGCGCATTCAAGATCACCGACATCCCGTGCGGCACGATCGGATGCGTTCCCGGGAACCCCTCGGGCCGGAAATCCTTCACCATCCCCGAGACCGGATACGACATCCCGTGCGGCAGGTGCACCCCCGCATTGCCGAACCCCACCCCCGCATACGACGCCGCGAGCTGCATCTTCTCGCGCGCCTCGAGGTCGTCAGGATCCTCCACCGCGCGCACGAAATACTTCGAGACCCAGCGCAGCGCCTCCAGCGACCAGACGTCGCTGATCGGATTCGATCCCTGGTACGCCGGCCGCAGCACCGGCCGCTCGGGACGGGGGCGCTTCTGGAAGGGCAGGGCGGTGTACGACTCGATGGCGTGGCTGAGGACGTCGAAGCCGCTCGTTGCCGCCACCTGCCGGGGCATGCTGCGCGTGTTTTCGGGATCGAGGATTCCCAGCAGGGGCTTGAGACGCCGGTGCGCGATCCCCGTCTTCGCGTGCAGCGGCGTGTAGTCGAAGATAGCGACGCCGGTGGTCTCGCTCCCGGTGCCAGCGGTGGTGGGCACCGCGATGAGGGGCTTGAGCGGCCCCGGCGCCGGCTTTCCCTTGCCGATGGGCGCGTTGACGTAGTCGAGGAAGTCAGCCGGATAGGTCGCGTAGAGGTTGGTCGCCTTGGCCGTATCGATGGTCGACCCGCCTCCCACCGCGACGAAGGCGTCGAACCGCCCCTCGGTCGCGAACTGGATGGCATCGAGAAAAGACCCGTCGGTCGGCTCGACCCGCACGCGATCGTAGAGCGAATAAGTGATGCCGTTGTCGCTCAGGCTCTCGAGCACGGTCGCGACGGGTTGCAACCGAGCGAGGTTCGGATCGGTCAGCACCATCACGCGTTTCGCGTTCATCTCGGCCAGGTCCATTCCCACTTCGCGGGTGACACCGCGGCCGAAGCGGATGGCGGAAGCTGCCAGCTCGAAGGCGTATTCGGAGGCCATGGCTGCCTTCTATCAGACCGAAGGCGGGGCATGGGGCGAAGGGATGCGACAACGAGAGCCCGTTGTGCGAGCTTGCGAGCCGGAGGGCCGCCCATGGATGCGGATCGACTCAAGTCGGTGCAGGCGCCGCTGAAGGACCGCTACCGGTCGGAACCTTCGTCCGCGCTCATCACCTTGCGCGCCGCGGGGCGGGCGACGGAAGGAATCGCCTGCAAGCTCGAGACGGGAAAGGGGATGGTGGAGGCAGGGCTCCATCCCGCGACGGGCGGGACCGGCCTTCAGGCGTGCTCCGGAGACATGCTCCTCGAGGCGCTGGTCGCGTGCGCGGGCGTGACGCTGCGAGCGGTGGCCACCGCCATCGGAGTCGAATTGCGCGATGCCCGGGTGCTCGCCGAGGGCGACCTCGATTTCCGCGGTACGCTCGGCGTTTCCAAGGATGCAAAAGTCGGATTCGAAAAGATCCGTTTGCGGTTCGAGCTCGATACCGACGCCACCGACGAGCAGCGCGCCACGCTGCTGCGTCTCACCGAGCGTTATTGCGTGGTGCTACAGACGTTGCGCGTGCCGCCTGCCCTCTCCGTCGAAGGCGTCGCGAAAAGCTAACGGACCTTTCCCGGCTGGGCGGGTTCGCGGCCGGGCCGGGTCTGGATGTACGTCTTCCCGGAGCAGCCGCACCGGCCCATCCTGATCTCGGCCTTGTCGCGCACGAGCGATTCGTCCACTCGAGCCCTGCTCCAGTCCGACCAATCGATCGGGACGTTGCAGGTAGGGCACACGTCGGGCACTTCGTCGGTCATTCTCGTTCACCGGTGTCAGCCCGCGGCGGGTCTTGTATCGCGCGAGGAGCGATCTCGATGTGAGAGGGAGATTAGAAGTCCCTCATGCCGTCGCATCCGCCGCGCGGTCGTTGCGTTCGGTTGCGGCCGTCTCGGGCAAGGCAAGCTCGAACAGGGCGCCGGCGGAGGACGGACGCAGATCGAGCGTCCCGCCATGGGCCAAGGCGATGGCGCGGGCGATGGAGAGGCCGAGCCCGAAGCCTTCCCCCGATCTGGCGCGGTCGCCCCGGGCGAAGCGCTCGAAGAGGTTGGACGCGATTTCCGGCGAAATTCCCGGTCCGTCGTCGGCGACCCGGATGCGCGCGGTGGTCCCGTCCGAGGCGGCAGTCACGGTCACCCGGGCACGAGCGTGGCGGACGGCATTGTCGAGCAGGTTCTCGAGGGCACGGGAGAGGAGCGGCCGGTTGCCCTCGACGAGCGCGCTGGTCGGCGTGCACTCGACGCGGATGGGTGCGCGCCCGTTCTGCGACGCCCGTTCCCGGGCTCGCGCGACGGTGGACTCGAGGATCTCGCCGAGCGGCAATACCGCCCTGCTGGAGAGCAGGGTGCCGGCGTCGGCGCGGGCGAGCGAGAGCAACGCCTCGAGAAGCTGCGCGATGCGCTCGGCCTCCTCCTTGACCGTGCCGAGCGTCGCGCGCAATTCCCCCTCGGTGCGCGTGCGGCGGAGCGCCACTTCCACCTCGCCGAGGATGGCGGTGAGCGGCGTGCGCAGCTCGTGCGCGGCGTCGGCGGTGAATCGGCGGACACGGGACATCGATCCGCGCGCGTCGGCGAGGAGCACGTTGAGCGTGCTGGCGAGGTCGTCCCACTCGTCGCCGGCGCCGGTGACCGGAAGCGTGAGATCCAGCTCGGAAGCGCGCGCGGCAGCGGCTCGCCGGCTGGCCTCGCGCATCGGCGCCAGAGCACGGCGCGCGAGATAGAGACCGAGAATCGCCGCCCCCGCGATGGCGAGGGGAGCAACGATGGCCATCGCCATTGCCGCCCTGGGCACCACCAGCAGGTCGTCGTCGTCGACCGGCAGGCCCCGGCTGATCTCGTCCCGCATGTGCGCTTCCGTCTGCAGCGCGATGACGCCGATGGTGGCGGCCCCGGACACGAGGAGGGCCGCCGCGACCGCGGTCGCGAAGAGCAGGGCCAACCGGTGGCGCAGGGCGGGCTTCACACGTCGCTCCGCAACGAATAGCCGACTCCGCGCGAGGTGTGGATGAGCCTGTGCGGGAACGGCTCGTCGATCTTCGCGCGCAGGTAGCGGATGTAGACCTCGACCACGTTGGAGAACGTCTCGTAGTCGTGCTCCCAGACCGCCTCGACGATCCGCGCCCGGGAGACGACTTCGCCGGCATGCTCGAGGAGGAATTGCAGCAAAGAGAATTCGCGCGCGGTCAAGCGGATGTCGCGTCCCGCGCGCTGCACCCTGCGGGTCACGGGATCGAGCGTGAGGTCGTCGCATTTCAGCATTCCCGAGGCGCGCCCGGCCGCCCGGCGCAGCACGGCCCGGATGCGCGCCAGAAGCTCGTCGAAGGCGAAGGGCTTGACCAGATAGTCGTCGGCGCCCGCGTTCAAGGCGGCGGTGCGATCGGGCACCGCGTCGCGTGCGGTGAGCATGATCACCGGGGTGATGTCCTGCCGCGCGCGCATCGAGCGCAACAGGTCCAGCCCGGAGAGAGCGGGCAGCATCCAGTCGAGCAGGAGGAGATCGAAGCGGTCGGTTTCGAGCAAGTTGCGCGCTTCCAGACCGTCGCCCGACTCGCGAACCTGGAACCCCTCCTCGGAGAGGCCGCGAGCGATGAAGGCGCGAACCCGACGTTCGTCCTCGGCGAGCAAGAGACGCATCCCGATGGCGTAGCACAGGGCGAGGCGCCGCCGCGCTACCTTCAGCGGATCCGAGACCGGGTCTGGGGCGGTGGCGCTGTCAAAGCAAGCGATGACCTACTGAACCGCGGCGCGCCGGGGGGAGGCGCGCCTTCGCGACGAACCCTCGGACTAGGCGACACCCCGGGGTGCGGCGCGGGTGGAGAGAAGCTCGGCGATTTCAGGAGCGACTTTCGAGAACGCGATTCCCATCTTGCCGCGAACGTTGAGCGACGAGTCGCCGGGAACGTTCCAGGCGATGCGACCAGCGAACGACACCTTCTTCCCGTTGCCCTCGATCGCTCCTTCCACCGGCGTTCCCGGCATCAGGACCCGCATCGATTCCGTGCAGAAGCCACCAGCCGATACGTCGAGCGTGAAGGACACGGCGCTGCCGACCATCACCCTGAAGCGTCGCCGTTGTCGATCATCGCTTCGAACCTTGCGCATGGTCCTCCTTCAGACAATGGACCGTCCTTCGTTGGAACCGATTTCCACCGGGGTGCGGCGTGTCGTGTGTTTGCACTACACACGGCTTCGCGACGTAGAGTCCAGCCCCCAGCGACGAATGTCGCGCCCGGAAAGGCGCTGAATTATTCAGAAAGAACGAAATATTTCACGGCCGCTGATCGAGCGGAGAGACCCGCCGGATGCATGGAAGATCGTGAAGTCATTCGCCGGTCGAGGATGTTCCATGCCGTCCGGCTCCGGCCGCAAACCTTCGCGCGCCCGCGGCGGATTCGCCCGCCGCGAGCGACCGCATTCCGTGGCGCAATTCGTTCAATACGGCCTCGGAGAGGTCGAGATCGAGCGACTCGTACGCGGACAGGCGATCCCCGCGCAGGCAGATCTGGGGCAGGGAGGCGAGCTCACGCGCCAACTCTTCTGCGGCAGCGCGAGCACAACCGTGCGGCACGACACGGTTTGCGAGGCCCATCTGCAGCGCCTCGTCGGCGCCGACCGCGCGGCCGGTGAGGATGAGGTCGAGGGCGCGGGAAAGGCCGATGAGGCGCGGCAGCCGGATCGTCCCGCCGTCTATCAGCGGCACGCCGAAGCGGCGGCAGAAGACGCCGAGAATCGCGTCTTCCTCGACGACGCGGAGATCGCACCACAGCGCCAGTTCCAGGCCGCCCGCCACCGCGTGACCTGCGATGGCGGCGATGACGGGCTTTCCCAGCACCAGGCGAGAGGGGCCCATCGGGCCGTCGCCGTCGGGAGCGATGCGGTTGGGCGCTCCCGAGACGAGGGCCTTCAAGTCGGCGCCGGCGCAGAACGTCCCTCCGTCGCCATAGAGCACGCCGACGCGCGCCTCGGCGTCGGCATCCAAGGCACGGAAGGCGTCGGCGAGCGCCTGCGCCGTTTCGCGATCGACGGCATTGCGCGCTTGCGGGCGATCGAGGACCACGGTGGTGATCGGTCCGGACTTCTCGATTCGCAGGGTCATGCGAGGAGCCTTCCGACCTGCGCTTGCTCTTCGAATCTCCAGATGCACTCGATGGCGGCGCGCATCTCGGCTTCCGTCGCTCCGCCGCGGAACCTCGCGAGCCGGATCGCCTTGGCCTCCAGTTCCGAGCGGCTGAGCGGATTGCCGGGGTCGCCTTTCGGGACGTCGACGCGGGCGGTGAGGGTGTGCCCGTCGGTCGTGCGCACCTCGACCTTCCCGATCCAGCGCTGCGGATAGGCCGCCTCGACCTCGTCGTCGCGCACCATCCGGACTCGTTCGCGGAAAGCGGCAACGCGAGCATCGGTGAGCGCCAGCTCCTCGAATTCGTCGAGGCCCGCCTTGCCGTGCACGGCGACGAGGCCCAGCACGGTGCCCATGGAGAACTTCGCCTGGTGCACGCTCTGCGGATGGACGACCGGACCGAGGACGTCGATCGCCGCCTGGTGCACGCGGGCGGTCACCTGGGCGACCTGCTCGTGGCCGAGACGCTCGCGGCGCAACAGATCCAGCAGCGCATCGGCGGCGGGATGCGTGTGCCGGCACGACGCGTGCCATTTGTAGGAAGTCTCGGCGAGGGCCCAGCGCCTGCCCAGGCGGTCGGTGATCCTCTGCGGATCAGCGTCCCTGGACATGCCCGCCGCCATTCCCTGGGGGCCTTCGAGGATGCGCTTTGCGCCCGTCATCCCTTCGCGGGCAAGGCAGGTCGCGAGGAGACCGTCCGCCGCTGCCTTGGCGGTGTGCAGTTGCTTGGAGTCGGCCGCGTCGCGCAGGAACTCCCAGAGTCCCGCGGCCTGCGTCCCCGCCGACCCCAGCGCCTGCTGGGTCCTGTCGGCGTCGAAGCCGAGGAGCTTCGCGGTGGCGGCGGCGGACGCCAGGGTTCCGGCCGTGCCGGTGGTGTGGAACACCGTGTAGTGCGATCGGCCGAGGAATTCGCCCACGCGGATCCCGGTCTCGTAGCCCGCGATGGCGGCGAGGAGGAACTCCTTGCCGGACTTCTTCTCCGCCTGGGCGAGCGCGAGCACGGCGGGGAAGACGACGGTGCCAGGATGGAAGACCGCGCCGTTGTGCACATCGTCCTGCTCGACGACGTGCGAGGAGGCGGCATTGACGAGCGCCGCGAAGAACGGGCTCGTGCTGCCGCGGTCGACGAGCACTTCGCTGGGGCCGGTTGCCGGGCCGGCCTGCCTTGCGAAGGCCTGGAAAGCGCGCACCGGGCGCGAGTCCTTGCCCGCGAGCGCCGATGCGAACCAGTCGAGGAAAAGTCCCTTGGTGGTCTCGATGACGGGCGGAGGAATGTCGTTCCACCCGAATGCGGAGAGGAACTCGCAGAGCTCTCTAGTCGGATGGGACATCAGATCGCTCCACTCGCGCGCAGGTTTTCGATGGCCGCGGAAGAGTACCCGAGCGACCGCAGGACCGCCTCGGTGTGCTCTCCCAGCGAGGGGACGGCGCCCATCGCCGGCGCGACGCCTTCCAGGTTCGCCGGCGGCAGCGTCGCGGCCACGCGGCCGGCGCTCGTCTCCACCTGGCGCCAGCGGTCGCGGGCGGCAAGCTGCGGGTGCGCAACCACATCCGCGATGGCATTCAGCCGGCCGTTGGCGATTCCTGCCGAATCGAGCCGCGCGACGACGTCGGCGGCGCCGAGGGCCGCGAACGCCTCCTCGATGAGGCGGGTCAGATCGGCGCGGTTCGCGACCCGCGCGCTGTTGCTCGAGAAGCGGCGGTCGCCGGCCAGGTCGGGCCGGCCGAGGACCCGATCGCAGAAGACGGCCCACTCGCGCTCGTTCTGCAGCCCGAGGACCACCATCTTGCCGTCTCCCGTGCGATGGGGCCCGTACGGCGCGATGGAAGGGTGGCTCGCTCCCGTCCGCGCGGGCGGTCTTCCGCCGTAGCGGCCGTAGTAGATCGGAAACCCCATCCATTCGACGAGCGCCTCGAGCATCGAGACTTCGACGCGCGTGCCGCGGCCGCTGCGGTCGCGCTGCAGAAGCGCGGTGAGGATTCCCGAGTACGCGTACATGCCGGCGGCGATGTCGGCGACGGAGATGCCCGAACGCGAGGGCGTATCGGGAAGGCCGGTGACGCTCATCAGACCTGCCTCGGCCTGGATGAGCGTGTCGTAGGCCTTCTTGTCCCGGTAGGGGCCGCTGTCGCCGTAGCCGGAGATGTCGGCGACGACCAGGCGCTGATGCCGCGGCGCGAGCGTCGCGAAGTCGAACCCCAGTCGTGCTGCCGCGCCCGGGGCGAGGTTCTGCACGAGGACGTCGGCGGCCGCGACCAGCTTCGACAAAGCCTCCCGCGCCTCGGCGTGCTTGAGGTCGAGCGTGACGCTCTCTTTGCCGCGATTCAGCCAGACGAAGTGCGAGGAGAGCCCATGCACCGTCTCGTCGTAGCCGCGAGCGAAATCGCCTGCCCCGGGCCGTTCGATCTTGATCACCCGCGCGCCGTGATCGGCGAGGTGCCGCGTGCAGAGCGGGGCCGCGACGGCCTGCTCGAGCGACACCACGGTGAGGCCTTCGAGCGGCAGCATGAATTCAACCCCAGAGCTGCTTTGTGCCGATCGGCAGATTTTGGGGGGTCCAGGGGGGAGAGATCTCCCCCCTGGTAGAGGCGCCGAAGGCGCCGGATCGAAGAGCGTCACATCGAAGGTACATTGCTCGAATTCGAGTCATTGGTGGAATCAGAATGATCTGGGCAGGCCGAGCACGTGCTCCGCGACGTAGGAGAGGATGAGGTTGGTGGAGATGGGAGCGACCTGGTAGAGCCGCGTCTCGCGGAACTTCCGCTCGACGTCGAACTCGGCGGCGAATCCGAATCCTCCGTGGGTCTGCAGGCAGACGTTGGCGGCTTCCCAGGAGGCCTTGGCGGCGAGGTACTTCGCCATGTTCGCTTCCTCGCCGCACGGTTCGTGCGCATCGAACAGACGGCACGCCTTCCAGCGCATGAGATTCGCCGCTTCGACCTCCACGTAGCTCTCGGCGATGGGGAACTGGACGCCCTGGTTCTGGCCGATGGGCCGATCGAAGACGACGCGATCGCGCGCGTAGCGGGTGGCCTTGTCCACGAACCAGTACCCGTCGCCGATGCACTCGGCGGCGATGAGGGTCCGTTCCGCGTTGAGCCCGTCGAGGATGTACTTGAAGCCCTTGCCTTCCTCTCCGATGAGATTCGCCGCGGGGACCTCGAGGTCCTCGAAGAACACCTCGTTGGTCTCGTGGTTCACCATGTTGCGGATGGGACGCGCCGTCAGCCCACGGTTCAGCGCGCCGCGGACGTCGACGAGGAAGATGGAGAGCCCTTCCGACTTGCGCTTCACCTCGGCGAGCGGAGTCGTCCGTGCGAGGAGGATCATGAGATCCGTGTGCTGCAGCCGGGAGACCCACACTTTCTGGCCGTTCACCAGGTAGCGGTCGCCCTTGCGGACCGCGGTGGTCTTGAGCTTGGTGGTGTCGGTGCCGGTAGTGGGCTCGGTCACCGCCATCGACTGCAAGCGCAATTCGCCCGAGGCGACCTTGGGCAGGTAGCGCCGCTTCTGCGCCTCGGAGCCGTGCCGGAGCAGGGTCCCCATGTTGTACATCTGCCCGTGGCAGGCGCCCGAGTTCCCGCCGCAGCGGTTGATCTCCTCCAGGACCACCGACGCCTCGGCGAGGCCCAGCCCGGCGCCGCCATATTCCTGCGGAATCAAGGCTGCGAGCCAGCCGCCCTCGGTGAGCGCGCGGACGAATTCCTCCGGATAGGCGCTCTCGCGGTCGAGCCGCTGCCAGTACGAGGAGTCGAACCCGGTGCAGAGCGCCCGCACCGAGTCGCGGATCTCTTGATACGAGGCGTCGCGCACCGGGCCCCCAGCGTGTAGTTTGACAGGCGGTTCCCCTCGATTGCACCGTGTTCGAAGACGCACGTCAACGGGGAGCGCGAGGCTTGGACGAGTCACAGGATCTGTCGCGGTGGATCGGGCGCACCGAGGTCCGCAAGGATGCCGTTCGCGCGAGCCAGCTCGCGGCGTGGAACGCGACCCTCGATCGCGACGACCCCTTTCCCGCCGACCGCGATCCGGTACCCCCCGGCTTTCACTGGACGCTCTTCGCCCCCGTCGCGAGGCACTCCGAGCTGGGTCCCGATGGGCACCCCAGGCGCGGCGGCTTCTTGCCTCCCGTGAAGCTTCCCCGCCGCATGTGGGCCGGCAGCTTCCTGCGCTTCGGCGTCCCGCTGCGGGTGGGCGATGCGGTCGAGCAGACCTCGGTGATCGACCGGATCGAGGAGAAGAGCGGACGGGCAGGCGCGCTGTGCTTCGTGACCGTCCACCGGACCGTCACCTGTCCGCGTGGCGTGGCCGTGGAGGAAGAGCAGAACCTCGTCTATCGCGAAGCGCAGCGGCAATCTTTCGGCGGCCCGATCCGGCCGTCGGAGCCGAGTGGCTGGCACCGCACCATCCTCCCGGACGACGTGCTCCTCTTCCGCTTCTCCGCGCTGACCTTCAACGGGCACCGGATCCACTACGACCACCGCTACGCCACCGAGCAGGAAGGCTATCCGGGGCTGGTGGTGCACGGGCCGCTCATCGCCACGCTGCTGCTCGACCTGCTCCGGCGGCGCCTGCCGGACGCGGAGACCGCCTCGTTCGCCTTCAAGGCGCTGCGCCCGACCTACGACATCTCTCCGTTCGCGATCGAAGGCGAGCCGGATCCGGACGGGAGCCGCGTGCGGCTGTGGTCCACCGACAATGCCGGCGAGGTCGCGGTCGAGGCGGAAGCGGTCTTGAAGTGAGCGCGCTCCTCCAGGTCCACGGACTCACCAAGAGGTTTGGAGGGCTGGTCGCGAACGACGGGGTGGATCTGCACGTCCGCGAACGCGAGATCGTCGGGCTCATCGGACCGAACGGCGCGGGCAAGACGACGTTCTTCAATTGCGTGACCGGGCAATTGCGCATCGACGCGGGCCGCGTGGTCTTTGCTGGCGACGACCTCACCAACCGGCCGCCGGAAGTAGTCGCCCGCGCAGGCATCGCCCGCACCTTCCAGATCGTGAAGGTGTTCAAGGAGATGACCGTCCTCGACAACGTCATGGTCGGGGCCTTTTTGCGGGAGCTGCGCGCGACCCCGGCGCGCGGGAGGGCGCTCTCCGCGCTCGAGTTGGTCGGTCTCGCGGCGCAGGCGGGCACCCGCGCTGGAGATCTGCCGGTCGCGCTGCAGAAGCGCCTCGAGCTGGCCCGGGCCGTGGCGACCGGGCCGCGGCTGATCGTGCTCGACGAGGCCTTGAGCGGGCTCACGCCGGCCGAGACGCAGGAGGCGCTCGCCGTCGTCCGCGCGCTGCGCGAACGCGGGATCGCGCTCCTCGTCGTCGAGCACGTGATGGAAGTGATCATGACGGTGAGCGACCGCGTGGTCGTCCTCGATCGCGGGAAGCGCATCGCCGAAGGACCCCCCGAGACCATCGCCCACGACGCGAAGGTAATCGAGGCCTACCTTGGCGCTTGAAGGCGCCCTCGTCGTGCGCGACCTCACCGCTGGTTATGGCGGCGTGCCGGCGCTGCACGGCGTTTCGCTCGAGGTACGCCCGGGCGAGATGGTTGCGCTCCTCGGCGCGAACGGCGCCGGCAAGTCGACGCTGCTGCGAACCGTTTCGGGCCTCTTGCGCGCCTCGCGCGGCTCGGTGGAGTTCCAGGGTTCGGCGATCGAGCGCCGCCCGGCGCACGAGATCGTGCGCAAGGGGATGGCCCACGTTCCCGAAGGAAGGCGCCTCTTCGGCAGGCTTTCGGTGCGCGACAACCTGCTGCTCGGCGCTTACGGGCAGCGCGACTCCGCGGCGCGCGACGAGGGACTCGCCCGGGTGCACGCCCTCTTTCCCGTGCTTGCCGAGCGCGATGCGCAGACGGCCTCCACGCTCTCGGGCGGCGAGCAGCAAATGCTGGCCATCGGCCGCGCGCTCATGAGCCGGCCGTCGATGCTGCTCCTCGACGAGCCCTCGATCGGCATCGCGCCCAAGCTCGTGACCCGGATTTTCGAGGCGCTCCGCGAGATCAACCAGCGCGGAGTCACCATCCTGGTCGTCGAGCAGAACGTCCGCGCCGCGCTCGCGCATGCAAACCGCGCCTACGTCCTGCAAACCGGACGCGTCGTCGCGGAGGGCGCACCCGGCGAGCTGCTGCAGGGCGACCTGGTACGGAAGGCGTTCCTGGGCGTCTAGACGACGTCGCCCGGGAAGGGGCCCGAGCAGGGCAGATCGGTGATGAACATGTGCCCCGGCGCGTGGGTGATGGCGAAGGGCAGGCGCGCGGCGAGGAGCCCCTCCTGCGGAGTCACGCCGCAGGCCCAGAAGAGGGGGACTTCTCCGGCACGGATGGGGACCGCGTCGCCGTAGTCGGGCCGGGAGAGATCGTCGATCCCGATCGCCGCCGGATCCCCTGCATGTACCGGCGCGCCGTGGACCCGGGCGAGCCGGGCGGTGATCTCCACCACTCGGGGCACCTGGTCCGGCCTGAAGGGCCGCATGCTGACGACGAGCGGGCCGCGAAACGGTCCCGCGGCCCTCGTCGCGCGGTTGGTCCGGTACATGGGGACGTTGCATCCCGCCGTCAGATGACGGACTTCGAGGCCTGCCGCGAGAAGCGGCGCTTCGAACGAGAACGAGCAGCCGATGAGGAAGCTGACCAGATCGCCGCGCCAGACCGGCCGCAGATCGCGAAGTTCGCCGACCAGCTCGCCTTCCTCAAAAAGCCGGTAGCGCGGCAGGTCGGTGCGCAGATCGGCGCCCGGCGCGCATTCGGGCTCGTACCGGCCCGCGTCCAGCACTTCGAGGAGCGGGCATGGCCGCGGATTTCGCACGCAGTAGAGCAGGAAGTCCGAGGCGTGCTCTCGCGGCAGGCACACTAGATTCGCCTGCGCGTGTGCGACCGCCACGCCCGCGGTCGGCGCCGTCCATTCGCCGCGGCGGACTCGCTCCCTTGCCTCGGACGCATGCCATGCGCTTGCATCCATCGCGCGCATCGTAGCCGGGTTTGACGCGGCGGTGGCGGCTCGGCCACTCTCTGCGACAACGAGGAGGGGACATGTCCTTCCGGTTGGCCTTGGCCATCGCCGTGTCGGCAGCGCTCGGAGCCCGCGCCGCATCGCCGCAGGAAGTGGTGATCGGTGCCGTGTACCCACTCTCCGGCGGCCTCGCCAAGGTCGGCAACGACATCAAGAGCGCCATCGAGCTCGCGGTCGACATCGTGAATGACGATATCGACTTGCCGCTGCCGCTGGCGAAGGGAAAGGGCCTGCCCCACCTCGGAGGCGCGAAGCTCCGCGTCGTCTTTGCCGATCACCAGGGTGCGCCCGAAAAAGGCCTCTCCGAGGCCGAGAGGCTCGTCAGCCAGGAGAAGGTCGCCGCCCTGATGGGCTCCTACAACTCGAACGTCACGGCCACCGCGAGCCAGGCCGCGGAGCGGCTGCAGATCCCGTTCCTCAACGCCGATTCCACCTCGCCCCTGCTCACCACCCGCGGCTTCCGCTGGTTCTTCCGCACCACGCCGACCGACGACGAGTTCAGCGAGAACTTCTTCAAGTTCCTCGACGAGATGAAGAAGAAGGGCAAGGCGGCGAAGAGCGTCGGCCTGATGTACGAGAACACGCTGTTCGGCACGGACGTCTCGAAGTTCGAGAAGAAGTACGCGCAGCAGCATGGGTACGAGGTCGTCGCCGACGTTGCCTACGACTCCAAGGCGACGAATCTCAACAGCGAGATCCAGCGGCTCAAGGCGGCGAAGCCCGACGTGCTCTTGCAGGCCTCCTACACCAACGACGCCATCCTCTCGACGCGGACCATGAAGGAGCTCGATTTCCGCCCGCAGGCGATCCTCGCCATGGACGCGGGCCACGTCGCGAGCGAGTTCGTGCCCGCCGTGGGCAAGGACGCCGACGGAATCATCTCCCGCGAGGTGTGGGCGCTGGAGCTCGGCGAGAAGAAGCCGGTGGTGAAGAAGGTCAACGATCTCTTCCGCAAGAAGACGCAAGCGACGCGCGGCCAGGCGATCGACATGGATGGCACCAGCGCCCGCGCCTTCGTCGGATTGCTCGTGCTGGCGGATGCCATCGACCGGGCCGGGTCCATCGAGCCGGAGAAGATCCGCGCCGCGCTCGAGGCGACCGACATCGCGGGCGACGCGCTCATCATGCCCTGGCGCGGCGTGAAGTTCGACCCGAAGACGCACCAGAACACGCTGGGTCAGGGAATCCTGGTGCAGATCCAGGAAGGGAAGTACCGGGTCGTCTACCCGTTCGACCTCGCAGCGGCACAGATCCGCTGGCCCTTGCCGGCGTGGGGCAAGTGACCTGCGAGCTCGTCGCGCAAGCGCTCGTCTCCGGGCTCCTCGCGGGATTCGTCTTCGCGCTCATCGCCGCGGGGCTCTCGCTGATCTTCGGCGTGATGGAGATCGTGAACTTCGCCCACGGCGAATTCCTCATGCTCTCGATGTACCTCTCCTATTTCTTGAACGCCTCGCTCGGCTGGGATCCCCTCGTGGCGCTCCCGCTCAATGCCGTCGCCCTCTTCCTCCTCGGCGTGCTCGTCTATTACGCGCTCATCCGGCGGGTCCTGCGCGCTCCGATGCTGGCGCAGATCTTCGCCACCTTCGGGCTTTCTGTCTTCCTGCAGAACCTCGCGCAGTTCCTCTTCCGTCCCGACTTCCGCATGGTGGCCACCACCATGGCGACCGGCCGCATCGCGCTCGGGGGCGTCTTCATCAGCCGCCCGCAGCTCGTCGCGGCCATCGGAGCGGTGCTGACGACCGGCCTCCTCTACTGGCTCCTCACCCGCACCGAGACGGGCAAGGCGCTCCTCGCCACCGCCGAGGATCGGCAGGCAGCCTCGCTCATGGGGATCGATCCCGACCGCATGTTCGCGCTCTCCTGGGGACTCGGCGCGGCCTGCGTTGGCGTCGCGGGGGCGCTGCTCTCGACCTTCTATTACGTGTTTCCGCAGGTCGGCGGCATCTTCGCGCTGATCGCCTTCGTGGCCGTCGCGCTGGGCGGATTCGGCTCGGTGACGGGCGCGTTCCTGGGCGGGATCATCATCGGCGCCGTCGAGTCGCTCGCCGGCGTGTTCGTCGCGCCCGCGGTCAAGAACATCTTCGTCTTCGCCATCTACCTCGTCGTCATGCTGGTCCGGCCGCGCGGCCTCCTGGGGAAGCAATGAAGATCGCCCTCGCCATCCTCGCCGCCGCCGCGCTGGGATTCCCCTTCGTCTTCCGCGGACCCTACCCGCAGCACCTCGCCATTCTCGTCATGCTCTACGCGCTGCTCGGGAACGCCTGGAACCTCCTCGGTGGATTCGCGGGCCAGGTGTCCCTCGGACAGGCGATCTTCTTCGGCGCCGGCGCATACACCTCCACGCTCCTCGCGCAGCACGCCGGCCTCTCTCCGTGGGTCGGGATGATCGCGGGAGCGCTGGTCGCTGGCGCGCTCGCGCTTGCGATCGGCTATCCGTGCTTCCGTCTCTCCGGCCATTACTTCGCCATCGCCACCATCGCCATCGGCGAGATCGCGGGCATCGCGGTCACCAACTGGGACTTCGGTGGAGGCGCCGTCGGACTCTTCTTGCCGGTCGGAACGGAGGGGCTCCTCTCCTTCCAGTTCCACAGGTCGAAGCTCGGCTACTACTACGTGCTTGCGGCGATGCTCCTCGCGACGCTCTTGCTCTCGGCGTGGCTCCGGCGGGGCCGAGCGGGCTACTACTGGCGTGCCATTCGCGAGGACCAGCCGGCGGCGCGGAGCGTCGGGGTGCCGGCGCTGCGCTTCAAGCAGATCGCCATCGTTCTCTCGGCGGCGCTGACCGCCTGCGCCGGCACCTTCTACGCGCAGTACGTGCTGTTCATCGATCCGGGATCGGTGCTGCCCCTCTCGCTTTCGATCCAGATCTGTCTCGTCGCCGTCCTCGGCGGGGTGGGCACGGTCATCGGCCCCCTGCTGGGCGCCCTGGTGCTGGTCCCGCTCTCGGAAGCGACCCGGGTGCTTCTCGGAGGAAGCGGCCGGAGCCTCGACCTCGTGGTCTACGGGCTCCTCATCATGCTCATCTCGGTGTTCGAGCCCGCCGGGATTGCCGGCATCGCGCGGCGCCTCGGTCTCACTGCTCGCTGACCGGCGATCCCAGCGGAGCGACCCGGACGCCCTCCCGTTCGAGGCGCTCCCGCACGGTGCGGGCGATGATCGGCGCTCCCGGCGTGTCGCCGTGCAGGCAGAGTGTCTGCGCCCGCACCGCAAGGCGCGTTCCGGTCGAAGTCGTCACGTAGCCGTCGCGCGCGATGTGCAACGCCTGCTCGGCCGCCTCGTCGGGATCGGTGAGCACCGATTGCTTCTCCTTGCGCGGCATGAGCCTGCCGTCCGGCAGGTAGCGGCGGTCCGCGAAGGCCTCGTTCGCGGCGGGCAACTCGAGAGCCTTCGCCGCTGCGACCAGCCGCGACCCGGCCAGTCCGACAACCACCAGATCCTGCCGCGCCCTGCGCACTCCCTCGCAGATCGCGAGGGCCAGTGCCGGGTCCCGGGCGGCGCGGTTGTAGAGCGCGCCGTGAGGCTTCACATGGACGAGCTTCCCGCCGTGGGCGCGGACGAAGGCTTCGAGCGCGCCGATCTGGAAGAGGACGAGGCTCGTCGCCGCGGCGTCGGAAAGCTCGACGTCGAGGCGTCCGAAGTTCGCGCGGTCGTCGTACCCCGGGTGCGCGCCGACGCGAACGCCGCGCTCGAGCGCCAGCGCGACGGTCCGGTCCATGACCTCGGGCCCGCCTGCGTGGAGGCCGCAGGCGACGTTCACGGAAGTGAGGAAGGGGAGGATCGCGGCGTCGTCCATCCCTTCGCCCACGTCCGCGTTCAGGTCGATGGTGGTCATGTCGCGCTCCGGCGCGCCGCGAGCGCCTCCTCCAGCGTCGCGGGCGAAAAACGGATCATGGTGCCAGGCCGCGCCTGTGCCAAGAGCGGCAGATCCGCGGAAATGATTGTCGCGATCTTGGCGTACCCTCCCGTCACCGGCCGGTCGGGGCCGAGGACGATGGGAAGCCCGGCGCCTGGTACCTGTACGGATCCGGGCGCCGTTCCTTCCGGGGGGATGTCCGAGGGGCGGGAAAGATCGAGCTGCGGTCCGTCCAGCCGCATCCCGCGCCGGTCGCTCTGGGAGGTCGCGCGGAAGGATGCGGAGAAGAAGGTTTCCCGCCCCTCGCTGGTGAAGAAGTCCCACTGCGGGCCGGGCAGGGCGCGGAGCTCGATCTCGCCTTCGCGTGGAATGCGGATCCGGTGCGGCACCGTGAAAAGCCGGGGAGCAGGCTCTTGCGCGCGACCGACGAGGTCGCCGCTCCGGAGGGGCCGCGACGGCGTTCCCGGCGGGGACAGGGCGAGCCCGCCCGCGAAAGCGAGATAGGCGCGGAAGCCGCCTCGGATGGGGCCTACGGCGAGGCGGGCGCCCTTCTTGCCCGGGTGCGGGCCGGGGCCCGCGACGAGCTTGCCGTCGAGGCGCGTCTCCGCAAGCGCGCCTGGAACGGAAAAAGTCGCATCGGCAAGGAGCAACAAATCGGGTCCCACGATGGCCGCTTCCAGCGCTCCGGCGAAAGGCGAGTTCCCCGTGAGACCGTTGGCGACCGCGAGCGATGCGAGATCCATGGCTCCGCCGGCGCCGACACCCAGCGCTCCGAGGCCGTGCCGCGGTCCGCCTTGGACAAGTGTGAACGCACCCGGTTTCTCGATCTTCAAGAGAGGCTCGGCAGGCGCGGACGCCGAGCGCTTGCGAGACGCCTCGAATGCAGCAAGCTGAGCGGGCCCGATGGGATCGAAGACCGCGCGATCTCCCGGCAAGAGGAGCGAGGGAGGCGTCGCGGCAGGATCGAACAGCGTCGCCGCGACACGCCCGATGAGCCGCCATCCACCGGGCGATTCTTCCGGATAGATCCCCGTGTACCCGTCGGCCACGGCGACGCTTCTCGCGGGAACCCGGACACGGGGCGTCGCGAGACGGGGGAGGGAAAGCTCTCGCGGCGTTCCTCTCATGTACGGGAAGCCCGGCGCGAAGCCGAGGAACGCCACGCGGTGCTCCGCGCTCGCGTGCAGGCGGACGAGGTCGCTCGCCGGGAGCCCCGCGGCGCTGGCCAGCTCTTCCAGATCGGGTCCCGCGTCGCCGCCGTAGCAGGTCGGCAGATGGATGGTGCGCGATGGAGCCGGCGATGGTGTCGCGGATGCGCGCAGAAGGAGCGCCTCGACTTCGGAATGCCCGAGCCGATCCGGATCGAAGAGGACGAGCAGCGTGCGCGCGGCGGGGATCGCGTCGAGCAACCACGCGGGGGTCTCGCGAGAAAGCCCGGCCGCGAGAGCGCGCGCAGCCTGGTTTGCCGCGGGCTCCGGAAGGTCCGGGTACCCGGCCAGCACAGCGCCGTCGGCGAGGTGGCGCACCTCCATCGATCCACCTGCTAGCATGCTTCGCGGGAGGCTCCCGTGCTGAAGATCGTCGTCGGCAACAAGAACTACTCGTCGTGGTCGATGCGCGGCTGGCTGATGGTGAAGAAGAGCCGCCAGCCGTTCGAAGAGGTGGTGGTCGGGCTCGACCGCCCCGATACCGCCGAGAACATCCGGAAGTACTCGCCCTCGGGGCGGGTCCCGGTGCTCCTCTCCGGAAACCTGACCGTCTGGGATTCGCTCGCCATCGGCGAATATCTTGCCGAGACGTACCCCGCGGCGAACCTGTGGCCGAAGGACGCCGAGGCCCGCGCGGTCGCACGGTCGATCAGCGCCGAGATGCACTCGGGCTTCGTCGCTCTGCGCACTCATTGCCCGATGAAGATGAAAGAGCAGATCCAGCAGGACACGCCGCAGGAGGCGCTCGACGACGCCGCGCGGGTCCGGGCCATCTGGGCCTCCACGCGCGAGCGGTACGGGGGAGGAGCGGGCTTTGCCTGCGACGGGCGGAGGCCGGAGGCCGCAGCATTGGAGACCGGCCCCTTTCTCTTCGGCGCCTTCACCATCGCCGATGCCATGTATGCGCCGGTGGTGTCGCGCTTCCGGACCTACGGCCTCCCTCTCACGGGGCCGGCCGCGGCGTACGCCGAAGCTGTCTGGAACGACCCCGACTTCCAGTTGTGGTACGAGGCTGCCCGTTCGGAGACGCTCCGGGTGCCGAAGTATGAAGTCCAGAAGGCTACCTGAACGGCCGGCAGGGAATCGGCCGGCTTGACCGCCGACGTCGCCATCGTCGGTGCGGGTGTTCTCGGCGCCAGCATCGCATGGCACCTGACGGCGCTCGGTATTCGCGACATCGTTCTCTTCGACCGTGGCGAGCCCGGGCAAGGAAGCACCGCACGGGCGACCGGAGGCTTTCGCGCCCAGTTCGGCACCGCCCTCGAGGTCCGTCTCGCGCTTCTCGCGCGGGAAAAGCTGCGCCGCTTCCGTGAGGAGGTGGGGGTAGATGCCGGCTACGAGCCCCACGGGTATCTCTGGCTCGCCCGCACCGCGGCGGAGCTCGAGACCCTGCGGCAGGCCAATGGCATGCAACGCGAATGCGGGCTCGCCGAGGCGCGCATTCTCGATTCGGCGGAGATCGCCCGGGTGAACCCCGCGGTCCGAGGCGAATTCGCGGGCGGCGCCTATTGCCCGACGGACGGCTTCATCCGCGCCCTGCGCATCCTCGACGGGTACCTGTCGGGCGCCCGGAAGCGTGGAGCGCGGCTGCGCACCGGGGTAGCAGTGGAGGGATTTCGTCTCGAGCGGGGCAAGGTGACCGCGCTTCGCGTCGCCGGCGAAGAGATCCCGTGCGGGACCGTGGTGATCGCCTCGGGCGCATGGTCAGCGGCGGTCGCTGGGATGGCGGGCGTGCTTGCGCCCGTCTCTCCGCTGCGCAGGCAAGTGGCGCTGACGGAACCAACGAGCGTGCTCCCCGCCTCGATGCCGCTCACCATCTTCGTCGAGGACGGGTTCCATCTTCGCGTCCGCGATGGACGGGTCCTGCTGCTGTTGCCCACGCCTGGCAATTCCGGCGACGCGTTCGATACGTCGGTCGAGCCCCGATGGCTCGACGACATCGCTCGCATCGCCAGGGAGCGCGTCCCCGTGCTCGCGGAAGCGACCATCGATCGGCAGGGCTCCTGGGCAGGCCTCTACGAAATGACGCCGGACCATCTACCCCTGCTCGGTTTCTCCGGCGAGGTGGAGAACCTGTTCCTCGCCTGTGGCTGCTCGGGCCATGGCGTCATGTTTTCCCCGGCGCTCGGTCAGCTGGGAGCAGAATTGCTGGCCGGGCGTACGCCCTCGCTCGACGTCGAAGCGCTGCGTCCGGATCGGTTTCGGAAAGGAAAGGCGGCGCCCGGAGCGGCCCTCTTGTGAGTCAGCAGTAGCGCTCGACCGTCGCGAGGAGGTCCTGCAGGTCGAGCGGCTTGCGAAGATAGCCGATGGCTCCCATCTCCTCGGCGCGAGCCTTCCCATCCCCGGCGGCGCTGACCACCACCAGAGGCAGGGCGGCGAGGCGCGGGTCCTGCACCATCCTCTCGCGCAGCTCCATGCCGCTCATCACGGGCATCCAGAGATCGAGCAGGACCAGGCAGGGGTCGCTGTTCCGCTGCAACCATTCCAGGGCGAGCCGGCCGTTTTCGGCTTCTGCCACCACGTAGCCCTCGTCGCGCAGGGTGGCGGCGATGGCATCGCGGACGTCTGCGTCGTCCTCGACGAGAAGGAGGGGACGGTGGTCTACCTCGGCAGGTGCCATCATCATCGGCTACCTCCGATGTCGACGAGGATGCGGGCCGCCTCGATCCGCACCGGAAACCTCCGCAAGCGCACGCCCGGGCGCTCGATCGCGCATCCGGTATCCGCGTCGTATCGCCATTCATGCGCGGGGCAGGTAAGGACCCCTTGCTCGAGCTTCCCATCGCACAGAGGGACGTCGCGGTGCCGGCAGCGATCCTCGTACGCGTGGATGCCGCTTCCCGCGTTCACGAGCAGGATGCGCGTGCCGGCCACCCTCCGGCCGAGCTTCCTGCCCGGGGGGACCTCGCCGAGATCGGCTACCGGAATCAAAGAATCTGCCGCTGCCTTCCCGAGATCAGATGCATTCGCGTCCTACACCGCCGCCGCGACCAATAAGGACAGTGCGCGGGGAATTTTCAAGTCGCGCGACCGTCCCCATGCTCGCCGGACCTGCTACAGTTCGCTCCCATGCCCCTTTCCCTCGAAGAATCATTACGCGCCATCGCCGCGGCGCAGGCCCAGGCCCAGAAAATCGGCATCCGCGTCTCGGTGGCGGTGGTGGACGAGGGCGGGTTCCTGGTAGCCCTTCTGCGCATGGACGGAGCCCCTCCGCTCTCTCCGCAGATCGCCGAGGCGAAGGCTTCCGGAACCGCGCTCACGCTGCGCGAGGGCGAGCAGATGGGCGAGATGTACCGGGATCGGCCCGGGTTCTTCGGCGTCGTGAGCAAGCTGACCCGGGTACCCCCGGTTCCGGGACCGGGGTCGCGCCTCGCCCGCAAGGAAGGGCGCGTCCTCGGAGCGCTCGGCGCCAGCGGCGGAAAGCCGGAGCAGGATGTCGAGTGCGTCGACGCGGGATTGCGCGCCATCGGCCTCTGACCCCCTCCCTCCCGCCCCATCACACCGTCGCAGTCCGAACCGGCCGCGTTCGCATCTCGGTCGAAGGCACGACCGCCGCCAGCCGGGCCAGGCAGAAGGCGGAGACCGCCATCACCACGTCGCGCACCGCGATGTCGTAGAAGCGGCCGAGAAGCAGATCGACGGCGATGCAGAGGAGCCAGATGCCGACGATGATGGCGAAGGTGCGCGTCCATCGCGTGGCGAGCACGCCCAGGCCGGCGACGATCTCGATGACGCCCACGATGTACATGAAGGTGCGGCCGCTGAACGGCAGCATCGACGCGAACGCCGGCGCGATGTATTTCGACCAATCGACGAGCAAGTTGGTGAACTTGTCGAGACCGGCCACGATGGGCACGATTCCAAACACCAGTTTCAAGGTTGCGAAGACGCTCCTCGCGGTGGTCGTCTCCAGGGTACGATCGGCTGCTTCCGACATGACTACCTCCATTTCCAAACCAACAATGTTTGAATCGGTATCGGGAATGGGTAGCCCTGAGCGGCCCCGTAGGCGGGCGGTCGCACGACGCTAGTCTTGGTCGGGGATCGGTAACGCAACGTGTCTTGACGCCGATCAGGCTGCGCGCACCTATGCGCGCCCATGGCTACCAGCTTCGACCGCAGCGGCAAGGGCAAGATCCGGCGCGAGGAAGCGCTCGCCTACCATTCGTCCGGGCGCAAGGGCAAGGTGGAGGTCGTTCCCACCAAGCCGTGCGGCACGGCGCGCGAGCTCTCCCTGGCGTACAGCCCGGGGGTTGCCGAACCCTGCCTGGAAATCGCCAAGGACGAGCAGCTTTCCTACATGTACACGGCCCGCGGCAATCTGGTCGCGGTGATCTCCAACGGCACCGCGGTCCTCGGGCTCGGCGACATCGGTCCGGCCGCGGCCAAGCCGGTGATGGAAGGCAAGGGCGTCCTCTTCAAGAAGTTCGCCGACATCGACGTCTACGACATCGAGCTTCGCGCCAACGACGTCGACTCCTTCTGCAACACGGTGAAGGCGCTCGAGCCGACCTTCGGCGGCGTCAACCTGGAGGACGTGAAGGCGCCGGAGTGCTTCCTCATCGAGGAGCGGCTCAAGAACGAGATGCAGATCCCGGTCTTCCACGACGACCAGCACGGCACCGCCATCATCAGCGGCGCGGCGCTCCTCAACGCCCTGGAGATCTGCGGCAAGAAGATCGACCGCATCCGCGTGGTCGTCTCCGGAGCCGGAGCGAGCGCCATCGCCTGCAGCAAATTCTATATTTCGCTGGGAGTGAAGAAGGAGAACATCCTGCTCGTCGATTCCAAGGGCGTCCTCTACAAGGGCCGCACCGAGGGGATGAACCCGTTCAAGGAGCCCTTCGCGCAGGAAACCCGCGCCCGCACCCTCGCCGACGCGCTGGAGGGCGCGGACGTCCTCCTCGGCCTCTCGGGCAAAGGGCTCGTCACTCCCAGGATGGTCCAGTCGATGGCGCGGAGCCCGATCGTCTTCGCGCTGGCGAATCCCGATCCGGAGATCACCTATCCCGAGGCGAAGGAAGCCCGCGACGACGTGATCATGGCGACCGGCCGCAGCGACTATCCAAACCAGGTCAACAACGTCCTCGGCTTCCCCTTCATCTTCCGCGGCGCCCTCGACGTCCGCGCGCGCGCCATCACCGAGGAGATGAAGATGGCGGCGACCCGCGCCCTGGCCGCGCTCGCCAAGGAGCAGGTGCCCGATTCGGTATCGAAAGCCTATGGAGGCGAGAGCTTCACCTTCGGGCCCGAGTACATCATTCCCAAACCGTTCGACTCACGGGTCCTGCTCTGGGTCGCTCCGGCGGTGGCGGAAGCGGCCATGGCATGCGGCGCGGCGCGCCAGAACATCGACCTCGACCGCTACAAGGACGAATTGCGCAAACGGCAAAGCCGCGCCCACGAGGTGATGGGCGTCATCTTCGCCAAGGCGAAGAAGCGGGCCGCCCGCATCGTCTTCACCGAGGGAAATCAGCCGAAGATCCTGCAGGCCGCGCAGATCCTCAAGGAAGAAGGGATCTGCGAGCCAATCCTGCTCGGCCACCCCGACCCGATCCGCGCCGTCATCGAGGAGATGCGCCACAACGAGCTGCGCGATGCGAAGATCATCGAGCCCGAGCAGTCGGATCTCTTCGAGAAGTACACGGCCGCCTACTACCAGATGCGGCAGCGGCGCGGCATCACGCCGCGCGAGGCGCGCAAGCGCATGCTGACCCGCAACTACTTCGGCGCGATGATGGTGCGGGAGGGCGCTGCCGACGGCCTCGTCACCGGGCTCACCATGCAGTACCCGGAGGCGATCCGCGCGCCGCTGGAGATCATCCGCAGCCGCGAAGGGCGCAAGGCGGGCGGCGTCTACATCGTCGTCACCAAGAACGACTTCAAGCTCTTCGCCGACTGCACGGTGAACATCGACCCGACCGCGGAGGAACTGGCCGAGATCGCAATCACCACCAGCGATCTGGCCCGCTACTTCGACGTGAAGCCGCGGGTGGCGATGCTCTCCTATTCCAACTTCGGGAGCGCGGCGGGACCGAGCCCCGAGAAGGTGCGCAAGGCGGTCGCCATCGCCCGCAAGCAGCGGCCCGATCTGGAGATCGACGGCGAGATGGAGGTGGACGTCGCCATGCTCGACGAGGAGCGCGATGCCTTCCCCTTCTCGCAGCTCACCGGCGAAGCCAACGTCTTCGTCTTCCCCGACCTCGACGCCGCCAACATCGGCTACAAGCTCATCTGGCGCATCGGCCGCGCGGAAGTGATCGGCCCCGTGCTCCTCGGAATGGAGAAGCCGGTCAACGTCCTGCAGACCAACGCCAGCGTCGATGCGATCGTCAACCTCGCCGCGGTCACGGCGCTGCGCGCCCAGGGGGACGAGTTCCCGTTCTAGCAGGGGCGAATCGCTTGCGGAGGAAGTCCTGGGCGCTCTGCGCCTGCGCCTCGGCTTGTGCGATGCAGAGCGACACGCGTTCGACGGTGTTCGCGAGGACCCGCTTGATGGCCGGATTGGCGCCGGCTCGCGGGCCGAAGGCGCTCTTCAGCTCCTCGGCGTGTGCGCTGTCGCAGAAGACGCTGCCGACCCCTGGGAAGGTGGCCATCCCGCGCTCGCCGAAGGCGCTCGAGAGCTGGTCGAGGTGACCGCGCGTCCATTTCCAGGCGGTCTCGCGCATGGCCGGATCGGAGAACATGACGTAAGGAGGGATGGCGCGTTCGTTCTCGCGCAGCCTCGGGTCGAGGGCGAGCCCGAGCGCCTTCTCGGCCAGGATCGGATCGCGCGTCGAGGAGAGCGCGCCGATGATGCGCGCGCGGATCGCTTCGTCGTCTGACTTTGCGAGTCGCGCGTCGAGGCCGCGGAAGAAGGCCGCGTCGCCTTCGCGCACGGCGGTCGCGAGCGCCAATCCGGCGAGGCCGGGCGCTACCGCCTTGTCGTCGAACGACTGCCCTCCAAGCGCGGCGTAGGCGCGTCCGCGCTTCGCACCTTCCGCGGTCACGCGCGGCTCCTCCGCGACGTCGACGAGGAAGCCGATGGCGGCATCGCGCAGCCTGCGGTTGCCCGAGGATTCACCCGGCTTCGCGTCCCAACCGAGACGGTCGGCGACGGGCAGATAGAGCTCGCCCCCGAACCGCCGGGCGGCATCGCGCTCGGTGCCGGTCGCCAGGTACTGGATGACGAAGCCGAGCAGCCCGATGGGGTCCTTCGCCACCTCACCGCTCGGATCGCGCGACAGGTAGGGCATCGCCGCCAGCGCGTCGGCGACGGGAAGGGTGCCGCTGCGAACCGCCGCCAGGAGCGCCCGGGACAGCGAGAGCCTCTCGCGTACGTCGAGGCTCGTGTAGCCGTCGTCCCGCAGCCGGGCCAGATCGGCGGGCGCGAGCGACCACCGGTAATAGCCAGTGCCGCTCGCGTTCGGCATCACCCACGAGGGGCAACCGTCCAGGTCCATCGATCCGTGGGCCTCGGTCAGGAGCGAGCACGATTCCCGGGCCTCGGTGCCCAGCCCATAGCGCGCGCAGACCGGAACGTGCCAGATGCGATCGCGCGATGCCTCCGATCCCAGAGGCAGGTAGCGCGACTGGGAAAGCTCGAGCCGTCCGCGCGAACCGTCGCAGGAGGTCTTCACCTCGACGAGCGGCACGCCCTCCTGATCGATGAAGCTGCGGAAGGCCGCCTTGACGTCGCGTCCCGCCGCGCGCCCCACCGCCTCGAGAAGCTCGTCGGTCGAGCCGAGTCCGTTCTTGTGCGCGGCGACGTAGGAGCGGATGCCGGCGCGGAACGCGTCTGGCCCGATGTACCGCTCGAACATGGTGAGGAGCGCTCCGCCCTTCCAGTAGGTGAGCCCGTCGAAGGCGTTCTGGATGTCTCCGGGGCTCTCGATTTTCTGCCGGATCTTCCGCGCGGTGCGCAGCGAGTCGGTCGACATCGCTCCGTTCGCGCGATTGAAGAGGACGGTGGTGTCGTCGAGCGAGGGATCCCACTGGTCGACGATGCGGGCGGCGAGCCAGCTGGCGAACGATTCGTTGAGCCAGATCTCGTCCCACCAGCGCATGGTGACGGAGTCGCCGAACCACTGGTGGGAGATCTCGTGGGCGAGGGTGTCGGCGACATTGTTCTTGAGATCGGGATGGGAGATTCCTTCGTTGTAGAGCAGGAAGGTCTCGCGGTACGTGATGGCGCCCGCATTCTCCATCGCCCCTTGCTCGAAGTCGGGGATGACGAGGTGGTCGAGCTTCTCGTACGGCATCGGCGAGGCGAAGTACTTCTCGAGGAGCGCGAGGATCGGCACCGCCGCTTGCGCGCCGAAGGACAGCTCCTTGGCCCGGCCCTTGGGCGCGAAGAAGCGCATCGGCAGGGCCTTGGCGCGGAGCTCGTTGGGCGGCGCCTCGACGCGGACCTCGTCCCACGGTCCGACCGCGAAGAGGACCAGGTAGGTCGGCAGCGGCTGCGTCGCTCCGAAACGAAGCGTCTTCATTCCGTTGGCCGCAAGCTTCTCGTCGACCCCAAGCGTGTTGGAGACGATGACGTCAGAAGCCGGTCCGGTCAGCGTCACCTCGAAAGGCGTCTTGAACCGCGGCTCGTCGAAGCAGGGGAATGCGTACCGGGCGCTGATCTCCTCGAAGTGCGTGCTCGCGTAGGCCCGGCCGTCGGCGCGGGCGAGGTACACACCGCGGAGGTGCTGGTTGTACGGAGCGTCCCAGATGAATCGCAGCGTGGCCTTGCCGGGCCCGATCGTGCGCGGAAGGGTGAGCTTCGCGACGCCACCGGGATCGACCTGGGCGTACGCCGCATCGGCCCCGTCGACCGACGCGGACGTCACGTGCAGGTCGGCGCCGTGCAGCCAGATGACGCTGTGGGGACTGTCGAGCTCGATGGCGATCTCGCCGGTTCCCGAGAAGCGCTCCTTGGTGGGGTCGATCTCGAGCGCCAAGGCGTACCCGAGGGGACGTACGCCCGCGGGAAGCTTTCCCAGGGGCGGCTGCGCGTCGTCGGATACGGCTGGGGGCAGGGTGGCACTCGGGGGCGCGGCGGGTCGCGATCCCGTGGTGCTACAGGCGAGAAGGAAAGAGAGTCCGAAGACGAGCCGGCGAGAAGGCATGGCAATACCTCGCGCTCGGAAGGAGCAGGGCGGCTACGACTGGTATGGCACGGTATTTCCGGGGAGGCAGGGCCCGGAAAGCGGATCCGGCCCGTGTGCACGGGGAAGTGCGGTGCTCGGTCCGTCCCGAACTATTCGATTTTCGTCGCTTTTGTAGGTGGCCGCCAAGGTGGCCAAGCGCGTCCCAGTGGCGATGGCCAGATTGCCTTCCTCAGGAGGAGTCGTGTTTCGCCTGCTTGCCGCCGCGATGGTCCTCGTCGCCTGTGGCGCCGCGCCGGTTCCGAACAAGGGTTCCGCGCCCGATCCCGGATCCGACGGAGGATCTCCGAACCCGGCACCTGCCGGCCCGCCGGCTTTCACGGTGACGGACGTCGGCCCCGCGACCGTGACGTTCATCGACGATCGCGGCCGGCTCGCGGGCATCGTCTGTCCGTCGGACGGCTCCGGATGCGTGGGATCCATCTACACGCCCGATTCGGGATGGGCGCCCGCGCCGATGCCGAGCGGGGCGGAAGAGACGATCCCGATAGGAATCGATCGGAACGACACGATCGCTCACAACGCGATGTTCCCCTATGGGCTCCGTTCGTCGTACCTGCGTGCCTACGTCGGCGACCGGCCCTTCCCGACCGCGGCCGACCACGCGCCGCAAACGACCTTCCTCAACGCCATCCATCCGATCACCGGGCACACGGTCGGCTATGACGAGGTGCTTGGCGGCGCCTTCTTGTTCGACGGCAAGATGGTGACGCCAATTGCCGTGCAACCCGGGAAAAGCTTCGACAACGGAGGCCCGAGCCAAGCAATGGCAGTGAACAGCCGCGACCAGGTGGTCGGCTGGATGCGCGTCGGGTCGAGTCCCGGCATCTACAACGACGGCCATGCTCATGCTTTCCTGTGGGAGAACGGCACCGCTCGTGATCTGGGCGCCCACGGCTTCTGCGAGAGCCTGGCAGTCGCGGTCAATGACGCAGGCCTCGTGGCGGGAGTCATCGACATCGGGGACCGCTGCGGAGAGCCGCAGCTGTTCCTCTGGGACGGACAGATGCACGTGCTGGGCTGCGCAGAGGGAGGGATCGACTGCTGGGCCTTTGGAATGAACGCTCGCGGCGACGTCGTGGGCAATGCACTTTCGAGCGTCCCCGGGGAGCGCGGGTTCCTCTACCGCGACGGACGGTTCTATTGGCTGGACGAGTTGACCGACGCCAAGGGATGGACGTTCGAGTACCCCCAGGCCATCAACGACGCCGGCCGGATCACGGGCTTCGGGCATGTTTCCGGTGCGCAGGGGGGACATAGCTTCGTGCTGACGCCGCGTTGACTGAAGTAGAATGCCGGAGTGCGGACGAACCTCGACATAGCCTTCGAGCTCGATCGCCGATGGCGGCTCCTGAGGGGCGAAATGGAGGGATCCAAGAAGGCGGCCCTGATCGGGCTCGCCCGCGTTCTGGCCGAGGCCCGGGTTCCCTATGCGATCATCGGTGGCGTCGCCCTGCAGATCCACCAAGCCGACCCGAGAACGACGATCGATATCGACCTCGCGGTCCTCGCACGCGATCAGATTCCGAGAGACCGGCTCGCCGCCGCGGGCTTCCGCCGCACCGGATCCTTCGCCAACTCCGAGAACTGGATCGGTCCGGAACAGACGCCCGTGCAGTTCACTGATGACGTTGCGTTGGCGAAAGCGATCGGGCGCGCTGACGAGATCACCGTCGAGTCCGTGAAGCTGCGCGTGATCGGAAAGGCCGACCTGCTCCGGGAAAAGCTGCGCGCCGGTTCCGATCCGGCGCGCCGTCGCTCGAAGCGGCTGCAGGACCTCGCCGATGCCCATTCCCTCGTCGAGCAAGACCCCAGCCTGGTCGAGGGCTTGACCGAGGTGGAAAAGCACATGCTCGACTCCGCCCCCTAGCATCCGTACTGCAGCGGACCTGCGTCTCGTTCGATCCCGCGCAAACAGGCGCTTTCCTGTTCCCGCGAGGCCCCAGATCGGGTACGTATCGCCATTCCCCCGCACGGAGGCTTCATGGGCATCGAAGTCAGGGGTCCCGGCGTCTCTGCGACGAGCCAGGTCCTCACCAAGGAAGCGCTCGCCTTCGTCGAACGGCTCCATCGCGAATTGAACCCGAGGCGGGAAGAGCTTCTCGCCAAGCGGGCGGCCCGCCAGATGGAGCTGGACGCTGGCAAGGAGTTCGATTTCCTTCCGGAAACCAAGAAGGTACGCGACTCCGACTTCAAGGTCGCGAGCTGTCCCAAGGACCTCGAGAAGCGGTTCGTCGAGATCACCGGGCCGGTCGAGCGCAAGATGATGATCAACGCGCTCAATTCCGGCGCTGACGTCTTCATGGCGGATTTCGAGGACGCGCTCTCCCCCACCTGGAGCAACGTGGTGGTGGGCCACGTCAATCTCATGGACGCGGTCCGCAAGAAGCTCGCCTTCACCTCGCCGGAGGGGAAGGCCTACAAGCTCAACGACAAGATCGCGACGCTCCTCGTCCGCCCGCGCGGGTGGCACCTGCCCGAGAAGCACCTCGTCCTCGACGGAAAGCCCGTCTCGGGGTCGCTCGCCGATTTCGGGCTCGCTTTCTTCCACAATGCCCGGGAGCAGCTCGATCGCCAGAGCGGCCCCTACTACTACCTGCCGAAGATCGAGAGCCACCTCGAGGCGCGCCTCTGGAACGACGCCTTCCTGCTCGCCCAGGACGCGCTCAAGATCCCGCGCGGAAGCGTCCGCGCAACCGTCCTCATCGAGACCATCCCGGCGGCTTTCGAGATGGACGAGATCCTCTACGAATTGCGCGAGCACATGAGCGGCCTCAATGCGGGCCGCTGGGACTACATGTTCTCCATCATCAAGAAGTTCCGCACCCGCGACGACCGCATCCTGCCCGACCGCGCCCAGGTGACGATGACCGTCCCCTTCATGCGCGCATACACCGAGCTCCTCATCAAGACCTGCCACCGCCGCGGCGCCCACGCGCTGGGCGGGATGGCTCCCTTCATCCCCTCCCGCAAGGACGCGGCGATCAACGAGAAGGCCTTCGCCAAGACCCACGAGGACAAGCGGCGCGAGGCCACTGACGGTTTCGACGGCACCTGGGTGGCCCACCCCGACCTGGTGAAGATCGCCGCCGAGGACTTCGACAAGGTGCTCGGCAAGAAGCCGAACCAGAAGGAGAAGCTGCGCAGCGAAGTTTCGGTAACCGCTCACCAGCTCACCGATACGAAAGTGCCGGGTGGCACGGTTACCGAAGCGGGCTTCCGCAACAACATCAACGTCGCCTTGCAGTACGTGAATTCGTGGCTGATGGGCAACGGCGCCGCCGCCATCTTCAACTTGATGGAGGACGCGGCGACCGCCGAGATCTCCCGTGCCCAGCTCTGGCAATGGATCAAGAACAAAGCCAAGCTGGACGACGGGCGTACGGCGACCGGCGACCTCTACCGCAAGGTCCGCGACGAGGAGCTCGAGAAGCTCGGACGCGGCGGCCGGCTCGGGGAAGCGGCCGAGATCCTCGACGGCCTCATCCTTTCCCAGGACTTCGCCGAATTCCTCACCAACTCCGCCTACCAGCGCCTCGATTGAGGTACGACGCAAGACTCCTCTCCCGGAGACGTACATGACGGCATTGAGCTCCCCGGTCCAGCGATGGGTCGACGAAATCAAGAAGATGACGACCCCGGACAAGGTCGTCGTGTGCGACGGCTCGGAGGAGGAGCGCGAGCGTCTCACCAAGGAATGCCTCGCGACCGGCGAGCTCATCGAGCTGAACCAGCAGAAGCTTCCCGGCTGCTATCTGCACCGGAGCGCGCCGCACGACGTGGCGCGGACGGAGCACCTCACCTTCGTCTGCACGAGGCACAAGGAAGAGGCGGGCCCCAACAACAACTGGATGCCGCCGTCGGACGCGAAGACGAAGCTCGCCGGGCTCTACCAGGGCGCGATGAAGGGCCGCACCATGTTCGTAGTGCCCTTCCTCATGGGGCCGCCCGGATCGCGCTTCTCGAAGGTGGGCGTCGAGATCACCGACAGCCGCTACGTGGTCCTCAACATGCGCATCATGACGCGCATCGGACGCGTCGCTCTCGAGCACCTCGGCGGCTCGGACGACTTCACCCGCTGCCTGCATTCGCTCGGCGATCTGAGCCCCGACCGCCGGTTCATCTGTCACTTCCCCGAGGAGAACACCATCTGGTCGGTGGGCTCCGGGTACGGCGGCAACGCGCTCCTCGGCAAGAAGTGCATGGCGCTCCGCATCGCCAGCTGGCTCGGCAAGAAGGAAGGCTGGCTCGCCGAGCACATGCTCATCCTCGGGCTCCGCACCCCCGAGGGAAAGACGCACTACCTCACCGGCGCCTTCCCCAGCGCCTGCGGGAAGACCAATCTCGCCATGCTCGTCCCGCCCGCCTCCAAGCCGGGCTGGAAGGTGGAAACGCTGGGCGACGACATCGCCTGGCTGCGCAAGGGCGACGACGGCCGGCTGTGGGCCATCAATCCCGAGTCGGGCTTCTTCGGCGTGGTCCCCGGGACCAGCCGCAAGACCAACCCCAACGCCGTGGAGATGATCCAGAAGAACACCATCTACACGAACGTCGCGCTCCGCCCGGACGGGACGCCCTGGTGGGAGGGCCACGACGATCCGTCGCCGGCGAACGCCCTCGACTGGCAGGGCCGTCCCTGGACGCCCGCCTCGAGCGAGAAGGCGGCGCACCCGAACAGCCGCTTCACCACGCCCGCAGAGCAGTGTCCGTCCATCTCGCCGCGCTGGCAGGACCCGGAAGGCGTGCCGATCTCGGCCATCCTCTTCGGCGCCCGGCGCCAGCGCAACGTTCCCCTGGTCTACCAGGCGCGCAACTGGCAGCACGGCGTGTTTCTCGGCGCGACGCTCTCCTCGGAGACCACGGCCGCTACCACCGGCAAGGTCGGCGTCCTGCGCCGCGACCCGATGGCCATGCTTCCCTTCGTCGGCTACAACATGGGCGACTACTTCGCCCACTGGCTGGAAGTGGGGAAGAAGCTCTCCACGCCGCCCAAGATCTTCCGCCTGAACTGGTTCCGCACCGGAGAGAACGGCAAGTTCCTCTGGCCCGGCTACGGCGACAACATCCGCGTGCTCGAGTGGGTGGTGAAGCGCACCGAAGGGAAGGGCGAGGCCGTGGACACGCCCATCGGGTTCGTCCCGACGAGGAAGGCGATCGACACCAAGGGCCTCGACCTCTCCGAGGACGCCCTCGCACAGCTCTTGCGGGTCGATCCCGCCGATTGGGCCGAGGCGGTGCACAGCCAGGAGGAGTTCTTCGGCAGCTTCGGCAGCCGCCTGCCCCACGAGCTGCGCGAGGAGCACGATCTCCTGGCGAGACGCATCCACGATGCGATGACGCCGCCCGATCTGCACGGACGCGACACCGGGAACTGAGATCGCCGCGAGGATGTCGTATCCTCGCGGGATGGGCGCACGGCAGCCAATCGTCGCGCTTCTTCTCGCCGCCGGCCTGGGCGCGCCGGCCGCCTTCGCCGATGGCGCGTTTCCGGACGAGCTCTCGGTGATGCTGCCCGAGGTGGATCCCAACCGGATCCTCGTCGGCGCGAACTTCGGCCTCGTCGTCTCGCCCGACGCCGGCGCCAGCTGGCGCTACGTCTGCGAGCCGTTCATCACCGGCGCAGTCAACGACAACATCAGCTTCTACAAGGCCGGTAGCGACGGCACCGTGCTCGCGACCAGCTTCGTCGCCTTCTGGCGCTCCGCCGACGGCGGATGCACCTGGACGCGGGCGGGCGGGACGGTTTCTTCCAACGTATTGACCCGTGACCTGTTCATCGACCCGAACGATCCCCTCTTCGTGCTCGCCATCGTCACCGAGCTGCCGGCGGCGACGAACGACTCGATCCACCAGTCGGTCGACGGCGGGCGCACCTTCACCGGCCCGGCATATCGCACTGCAAATGGGAACCGCCTGAGCGGAGTGGAGATCGCCGGATCGGACCCGAACGTGGTCTATGCCACCGAGCTGCAGGACGGGGCGACCGTGGCCGTCCAGGCCTTCCTCCTCAAGAGCATCGACCACGGCGCCACCTTCCCGAAGCGGCAACGATTGAACGTACCTTCGGGAACGGAAGTGCGCATCGCCGCGGTGGACGCCCTCAATCCCGCCGTCGTCTACCTGCGCCTGATCAGCACGGCGGCAGGCACTGACGCCATTGCCATGACTTCCGACGATGGACTGACGCTGAGCGACCCGCCCTTCACCATCCTCGCGCCCACCGCATTCAGCACCTTTCTCGTGGCCGCGAACGGGACGCTCTTCGCCGGCACGACCAGCTCGGACCTGTACGCGGCGCCGCAGGGGACCACGGCGTTCGTGAAGCGCACCGGCCCGCGCGCGCGGTGCCTGGGCCAGCGGCCGGGAAGCTCCACCGCGCCCATCTACGCTTGCGGCGACGGATTCCTCGACGGCTACAACCTCGGCGTCAGCGACGACGGCGCGCAGACGTTTCGCCCGCTCATGAAGTTCACCCAGATCGCCGGCCCGCTCACCTGCCCCGCCGTCAGCCAGGGCTGCGCGGCGCAGTTTGCGCTCCTCCAGCAGACGCTGGGCGTCACCCCGCCCCCAGGTGGGGCCGGCGGTGGAGGTGGGACGCCTTCCGCGTCGAAATCGGGCTGCGGCAGCGCCGGCGGCGACGGTGCGGCGCTCTCCGCGCTGGCGCTGGCGGCAGGGTACTTGAAATGGTTGCGCCGGAGAGGGACAACTCGCCGGCGTGCCCGTTAGCTTCATCGAGCATCAAGGCCAGCGCATCCTGCTGCTCGACTTCGCGCGCATCCGGGACCCGCAAATCGTCCTCCGCGAGATCGAGGAGGCCCGGAAGTTCATCGCGCAGCAGCCCAGGCGCAAGGAACTGCTCACGCTCGCCGACGTGTCCAAGCTGCGCTTCAACGACGACGTGCTGAAAGCATTCCGCGAGCTCACCAAGCACGACGAGCCGTACGAGAAGGCCGCCGCGGTCTTCGGCCTCACCACGCTCGGCGCGGTGGCCTTCCGCGCCAACAATTTCATGACGGGCGGGCGGCTCAAGGGCTTCGAAAAGAAGGACGACGCGCTGAAGTGGCTGCTCGAACAGGCCGCTTCCAAGAGCTGAGGCGTCGGCGGGCCGCTCCTCTGCCGGCTCGCCGACGGTCAGACCAGCTCAGCCCTTCATCGCCGGGATCACTCCATGCGGCGCCGGAGCGGCCTCCGCGTGGACCTCGGTGGTCGAAGGCACCTTCATCCTGCGCAGGACGAAGAAGGCGAGGAACGCCGCCGCGAGGTCGAAGACGATGGCGACGCTGAAGACTCCGGTCCAGCCGATCTTGGGCATCGTGAAGTGGGCATTGAACGGCGTCCAGATCCCGGGCACCACCGTGAGGATGATGCCGTAGGCGACGATGGCGAGTCCGATTGTGAAGAGCGCGTCGTGGGTCTTCTTCTTGAGCGGCGTGCGCAGGATGGTCGGCGCGAGGAAGTGGGCGAAGAACGCCAGCGCGCCCCCGACGAGGAGGAGGACGTCGGCGCGGAAGTCGAAGGCCTTTCCCGCGGCGAGCGCCGACCCGATCGGCACGAACACCGACGCGGTGCCTTTGGCCGTGTAGAGGAACCCGTAGTTTGCGGTGGCGTGCTTGCGGCCGAAGAAGTCGCCGCAGATGGCCGGCATGAGAGAGTAGATCTCGCCCCACCCGAAGAAGGTGAACGCGCTGAAGACGACGAACAGCTTTGGATTCGGCGCGAACTTGATGAGGAAGAAGATCGCGCAGGCTTCGAGGGCGAAGGCGAGCGCCATCGTCTTCTCGCGACCGATGTGGTCGGAGACCCAGCCCCAGAAGGGACGGCAGATTCCGTTCAGCACCCTGTCCGCGGAGAGAGCGAACTGCAGCGCGGGCAAGGTGATGAAGAGGAAGCTGACGGGGATCTTGCTGACCTTGTAGTCGACCGCCATCGGGTTGAGCTGCGCGGTGGCCATCAGACCGCCGGTCGCGACCAGCGTCATCATCAGGTACATCACCCAGAACTGATGTGTCTGGGCCATCTGCCCCGAGGTGAAGTCCATGGCGCTCTGGCGGCGCTTGATCTCGGTGGCGGCGGTGGTCGCGGTCCAGCCGCGCGGCAGCCAGCCCGCGGGCGGCGCCTTGAGGAAAAGAGACGCGAAGACGACGACCGCGCCCTGGATGATGCCCCACTGGATGAACGCGGTCTGGTAACCGGCCGAGTTGATCAGGTTGGCGATCGGGGCGACCGTGAATGCCGAGCCAGCGCCGAAGCCCGCGGCCGTGAGGCCCGCGGCGAGACCGCGGTGATCGGGGAACCACTTGAGCGCGCTGCCGATGGCGGTGCCGTAGACGATGCCGGCGCCGATGCCCGAGAACGCGTAGGCGAGATAGAGCTCGGTCAGGCTTTCTGCCCTGCCGCTCGCCACCCATCCGAAGCCGGCGAGGACGCCGCCGATGAGCACGAGGAGCTTGGGGCCGAATCGATCGACGAGCCATCCCTCGAAGGGCACGAGCCATGTCTCGAGGAGCACGAAGACCGTGAAGGTGACCTGGACCGCCGCCTGATCGACGTTCAGATGCTTCTGCAGGGGCGGCACGAACAACGTCCAGCCGTACTGGAAGTTGGCCACCGCGACCATGCTGAGGATGCTGAAGAGGAGGATCAGCCAGCGGTTGTCGAGAATCGACGAGCCGGAGACCTGCCGCGGAGAACTCTCTGCCATGTTGACACCCCCTATTGGAATGCGCGTTCCAACTTCGGGGACGCGTTCCCGGGGCGCGTGGGAGACACGCCCCGGGAAGCAAATCGAAAAGCCGAAAGTCTTAGTGAGCCCTACGCTGGTGGACGATCCTCGTCAAGATGCTTCTGGAAGGGAATCACGCCCGGCACTACCCACTTGTTCCACATCTCATCGACCTTGCTCTGGAAATAATCGATGTCGTCGTCGGTGAAGTGAGCGAACCGTCCCTGCTTGAGCAGATAGTCGCGAACGGGCAGTCGCTTGACGCGGCCGTCGGCGATGTCGCGCGTCTTGCCGATGAGCTTGACCACGCCGTTCTCGACTTCATAGAGCGGCCAGGTCCCCGTCAAGACTGCGAGCTCGCCGAGCTCGTGGGAGAGCATCGGGTCGTAGTCCCAGCCCTTGGGGCACGGATCGAGCGAGTGGATGAAGGTCGGTCCGCCGATGGAGAGCCCCTTGCGCACCGCGTTCATCGCGTGGACCGGATACGACATGCAGACCGTCGCCACGTACTTGCAGGTGGGGTGGCCGGCCGCCATCATCGCCGCGAAGTTCTTCTTCCAGCGGTGATGCATGATCCGCTTGGTCTTGCCCGGCGGGCTGAAGGTGGTGTGCGCGCCGTAGGGCGTCGACCCCGAGAGCTGGATGTCGGTGTTGGCGTACGACTCGTTGTCGTACATGAGGATGAGGCAGTTGTAGTCGGGATGGGTGAGCGTCGCGGAGATTCCCGAGATGCCCATGTCCGCCCCGCCGCCGTCGCCGCAGAAGGCGATGACGTTGATGGGCTCGTCCTTGAACTTGCCCTTGCGCATGAGCGCCTTGAGCGCCGCGGCCGCGCCGAGCGCCGCCGCGCCCGAAGAGCCCAGCTGCGTGTGCATCCAGGGCACTACCCAGGAGGTGCTGTAGTACGTCGTGTTGGCGACGTACATGCAGCCCGTGCTCCCGAGGACGATGGTGCGCGGCCCCGCCGCTTTCACCATCAGCTTCATCACCAGGGCCGACTCGCAGCCCTGACAGGTGCGGTGGCCCGAGGTGAAGTACTCCTCGAGGGGCAGCTTCTTCACGCCCTTGAACAAGTCGAGCTTGTGGGGCGCCTTGTGGTGCGTCAGCTCTGCCAGTTCCCTGTCCGTCGTGGCCATGTCTTTGTCCCTCCGCGCCGCTACTCGCGCAGCCCGATCCACTGCGTCGCCGGTTGCGGCTTCCCGCTCGCGGCCTGGGAAACGATCTCGCTCATCTTCCTCACGTCCGGCAGGGTCACCTCGCGGCCGCCCAGGCCGCAGATGAACCCGACCACCTGCGGCCGGTTCTCGGACTGGTAGAGCGCGGTGCGCACCTCGGTGGCGACCACGCCGGAGTGGTACGGCGAGCCGAGCGAGAAGTCGCGGTCGATGACGCCCACCGCCTTGAAGCGGCCGAGCGACTTCGCCAGCTCTTCCGCCGGGAAGGGCCGGAACCAGCGCAGGCGCACGAAGCCGACCTTCTTGCCCTCCTCGCGCATCTGCCGGATGGCGACGCGCACGGGATTGGACAGCGTCCCCATGCCGACGAGCACCACGTCGGCGTCGTCGGTCATGTACTCCTCGAAAAATGGATTCCCGTACTTGCGGCCGAAAATCCTCTCGAAGTCGGCATACGCCTCGCGGATGACGCCGGCAGAGCGCTCCATCGCGGCGGCCGTCCCGCGCCGGATCTCCATCAGCCAGTCCTCGTTCGCCTGGGGCGCGACGGTGATGGGGTTGTCGGGATGGAGGAGCAGGTCCTTGCGGTCATAGCGAGGCAGGAAGGCGTCCACTTTCGCCCGGGAGGGAATCTTCACGATGCCCTGCGAGTGGGTGAGGAAGGCGCCGTCGCAGCTGATGGCGCAGGGCAGGAAGATGCGGCGGTCCTCGGCGACGCGATAGGCGATCAGTGCCGTATCGAGCGCCTCCTGCGCGCTGTCCACCCAGACCAGCTGCCAGCCGAGGTCGCGGACGGCGAGCGCGTCGTTGTGCTCGACGCCGAAGGCGCCCGGATCGTCGAGGGCGCGGTTGCCGACCATCGCGATCATCGGGATGCGCAAGGAGGGGGTGACGGTGAGGCATTCCATCGCGTACATCCAGCCCACGCCGGACGAGCCGGTGAAGACGCGGGCCCCGCAGGCGCTGGCGTGCTTCACGATCTCGAACTGCGAGTGCTCGCCTTCGGCGACGATGTACTCGCAGTCCATCTCGCCGTTGGCGACCAGCTTGGCGACGTACTGCATGACGGTGTCGTAAGGCCGGATCGGATAGGCCGTGATCACGTCGACGTCGGCGAGCTGGCAGGCCACGGCGATCGCTTCGCTGCCGGTGATGAGCGAGGTCTCGTCGCCCTGGGCCGGGGCCTTCTTCTTGGGCTCTTCGACATGCGGAGTGATGATTGCTTCTGCCATGTGGAATCTCCCTTTCAGGCCTGGGTCTGCTTCTGCTGCTCGGCCTCGGCGGCCTGGATGATTGCGGGAACCTGCTCTTCGTACTGGCCCCGGAAGCGGAAGCCATGCGAGCGCTCGGGCCGCGTCGCGATGAGCGAAGCCAGGTTCGCCTTGTAGCCTTCGGCGTCCTTCCGGTACGCCTGCCACTGGCTCGAGTTGTCGCTGAAGTGCGTCTCGTTCACCATGGTGACGCAGTTCGGCTCGGGGCAGACCGCCTCGCAAACGCCGCAGCCGCAGCACGCCTCGAGGTTCGCGTCGTAGAGGTTTTCCGGCGTCACGTCGAAGCAGGAGTCCGGACAGGCGAGCCAGCAAAGGGTGCACTTGATGCACTTGTCGAAGTCGACCACCGGCCGCATGGTCCGCGTCGCGTACTTCTTGAAGGTGGGGTTGCGCGCCGGCTGGAATCCGCCTTCCGTGCCGGTGATGGGGTCCTTCATCTTGTGCCCGGGCGCGATGGAGGGGATGGCGATGCCGTCGCGCATCTCGTGCCACTTCGGCATCTCGAACTTGTAGGGCTCCTCTGGATTCCCCTGCGTCGGCTGCACCTCGTACGTCGTCACCCGCTCGAACGAGCGCAGCGCCGAGGTGGCCTTCAACTCGTCCTTGGTGTCCTTGCGGATCACTTCCTGCACCGAGGCGAGGCTGAACAGCTCCGGGCAGACGCGGGCGATGGCGCCGAGGATGCGCACGTCGGTGTGGTCGTCCTTGTAGACCCAGAGCCCGGAGAAGCTCGGCTGCGCCTTGATGACGGCGAGCTGGTAGGGGGCCTCCTTGCGGTGGGCCATCTCCGCCAGGGCGGCGGGCTCTTCGAGGGATGTGACGATCAGCGTCCCGCCTGGTTTGACGAGCTTGTTGATCGGCTGCAGCCCGTACCAGGCCCAGGACTCGACGCCCTTGAACAGGGTGTCGTCGACGCAGATGCTGACGTCGACCTGGGTCGGCTCGTACTTCGCCATGCCCTCCTCGAGGGTCTGCTCGTCGGTGGCGACGATGGCGAAGGCTTTCGCCGGAATGCCGTTGCGCTCGGGGCTGTCGCCGTAGCGCCCGAAGGAGATGCCTGGCTTCCCCTCCTTGTGCGCGGCGAGCACGATGGCCCTGCTGATGTTCTTTGCCAGGTTCTTCTGGAAGATGCCTCGGTAGACGATTTCGACTGCGTACAAACGACCCATTTGGCAAACCCTCCGGTCAGAACTGCCGCATGACGATCGACTCGATTTCCTCGAGGTGCTTGCGCACCGCTTTCTCCGCGGCCTCGGGATCGCGCCGCTTGATTGCGCGCAAGACGCGCATGTGTCCCGCGTACGAGCGCTCGGGCCGGCCGGGCGCCTGCAGCGACCGGGCACGGCTCTCGCGCAAGAGGTCCATGAGAACGTCCAGCACCTTCAAGACAACGCTGTTCCGCGCCGCCTTGCCGATGACGTAGTGGAACTCGGAATCTTCCTCGATGCTCGGCTCGCCGCGCCGCAGCTTCACCGCCTGGCGCCGGAGGATGTCCTCGAGTTCCAGCACTTCCTCGACCGTGGCGTTCTTCGCCGCGCGCGCCGCGAGGCCTGGCTCGAGCATGCGGCGGACGTCGAGCAGCTCCGACACCAGCTCGCGCTTGCGCACCAGCACGGTGGCGAGGGGAACCACGAGCGAGTCGGCGGAGAGATCGCGAACCACCGTCCCGGCGCCCTGCCGCGGCTCGAGGATGCCCATCACTTCCAGGGTGCGGACGGCGTCGCGGATCGAGCTGCGGGCGACGCCGAAACGGGTGGCGAGCTCGCGCTCGGGGGGAAGTCGATCTCCCGGCTTCAGCGTTCCCTGGGCGATGAGCTTCTGGATCTGCTCCGCGACCTGCTCGTAGCGGCGCTCCTTGCGCACCGCCTCGAGCTCGATGGCGGCAGGCTCCTTGCGTGGGCGGAAGGTGTTCGTCATGCGAGACTTTCGTCGCCCCAAATTGGTCAGACCATCGGACCATCGCGCTTCGCGGACCGGTCTGTCAAGCCGACGGGCGTCGGGGGAAACTTTCCCTTGCGCTGCCGCAGTGCGGTGGCAAGCTCGCGCGAATGAGCGCGGAGACGATCGCGGATCTTTTGCAGCAGGGTGCAGACGATAGAAGCGCCATCTGCGCCCCGGACGGTGCAAAACCTTTGCGTTACCGGGAGCTGCGCGAGCTCGTCGCGCGAACCGTCGCCGACCTGAACTCTTTCGGAGTGGGGCGTGGCGATCGCGTTGCGATGGTCCTGCCCAACGGACCCGAGGCCGCGACTGCCTTCGTCGCCATCGCCGCGGGTGCCATCACCGCTCCCTTGAGCCCGCTGCTCCGGCCGGAGGAGTACCAGTTCAATCTCAGCGATCTGCGCGCGAAGATCCTGGTGGTGGAGGCGGGCACCGATTCGCCGGCCCGCGCGGTGGCGCAGAAGCTCGGGGTGCCCGTCGTCGAGCTGCATCTTTCGCGCGAGCAGGGCGCCGGATACTTCGCGCTGCGTCCCGTATCTCCGCTGAGCGGGTCGCCGTCGTCGCCGGGAATGGGGCAGACGGACGACGAAGCCCTGGTCCTGCACACCTCGGGATCGACGGCGCGCCCGAAGATCGTGCCGCTCTCGCAGCGGAACGTCCTCGCCTCGTCGCGGCACATCGCGACGACGCTGAAGCTCGTGCCCGAGGACGTCTGCCTCAACATCATGCCGCTCTTCCACATCCACGGCTTGATGGCGGCGGTGCTCTCCTCGCTTCGCGCCGGCGCGCAGGTCTGCTGCACCCCCGGCTTCAACGGACTGCGCTTCTTCCACTGGCTCGACGAGGTGAAACCCACCTGGTACACGGCCGTCCCGACCATGCACCAGGCGATCCTCTCGCGCGCTTCGCGGCACGCCGATGTGGTGGCGAGGAGCCGGTTGCGGCTCATCCGCTCGTCCTCCGCCTCGCTCCCGCCGCCCGTGATGGCGGAGCTCGAGCGGACCTTCCGCGCGCCGGTGATCGAGGCGTACGGCATGACGGAGGCGGCGCACCAGATGACCTCGAATCCGCTGCCTCCGAAGCCCCGCAAGCCGGGGACCGTCGGCATCGCCGCGGGGCCCGAAGTGGCCGTCATGGGTGACGAAGGGAACATCCTCGGCCGCGGGCGCACCGGCGAGGTGGTGATTCGCGGCCCCAATGTCACCGCAGGGTACGAAGCGAACCCTTCGGCCAACGAGCAGGCCTTCATCGACGAGTGGTTCCGCACTGGCGACCAGGGCGAGATCGACTCGGAGGGCTACCTGAAGCTCACCGGTCGCCTGAAGGAGCTCATCAACCGCGGCGGCGAGAAGATCGGGCCCCTGGAGATCGACGCCGTCCTCATGGAGCATCCGGCGATCCAGCAATGCTGCGCCTTCGCCATGCCCCACGACAAGCTCGGCGAGGAGATCGCCGCCGCCGTCGTCGTCCGCGAAGGGAAGACGCTCACCGAGCGCGAATTGCAGCAGTTCGCCGAGAAGCACCTCGCCCATTTCAAGATCCCTCGCAAGGTCGTCTTCTTGAAGGAGATCCCAAAGGGGCCGACCGGGAAGCTGCAGCGCATCGGCCTCGCGAAGAAGCTGGGGCTCGGATGAAGATCTGCGTCTACGGCGCGGGCGCCATCGGCGGGTACATGGGCGCGAAGCTCGCGCAGTCGGGCGCCGACGTGACGCTCATTGCCCGCGGACCGCACCTCGAGGCGATGCGCAAGAACGGGCTCACGCTGCGGAGCGAACGCGAGACGATCAACGTGCGCCCGCGCGTGACACAGAGCTCGCGCGAGGTCGGGCCGCAGGATTACGTGATCCTTTCGGTGAAGGCGCACGCGCTCCCGGGCATTGCCGACGCGGTGCAGCCGCTGCTTGGCCCGAAGACGGCGCTCGTCCCCGCCATCAACGGCGTACCGTGGTGGTACTTCTACAAGCTGCCGGGGCCGTACGAGAACACTCGATTGCAGAGCGTGGATCCGGGCGGTGTGCTCTGGGAGAAGCTGCCGCCTTCGCGCGTGATCGGCTGCATCGTCTATCCCGCCGTGGACGTCGTCGAGCCGGGGGTCATCGAGCACACCTATTCGAATCGATTCGATCTCGGCGAGCCGGATGGGTCGAAGAGCGAGCGCGCGGTGGCGTTCAGCCAGGCGATGATCGCAGCCGGGCTGCGCGCGCCGGTGCGCACGCGCATTCGCGACAACCTCTGGGTGAAGCTGTGGGGGAACCTCAGCTTCAACATGATCTGCTCGCTCACCATGGCGTCGCTCGATCAGGTGATCGCCGACGCGGGCACGCGCGCGCTCGCGCGGCAGATGATGCTCGAGGGGCAGGCGGTGGGGGAGAAGGTCGGCGTACAGTTCCCGCTCGACGTCGACGCGCGGATCAAAGGGGCGGCCGACGTGGGCGTGCACAAGCCTTCGACGCTGGTGGATCTGGAGCGGGGGCGGCCGATGGAGATCGAGGCGCTCCTCGGTGCGGTGGTGGAGATGGCGTATCTCGTGAAGTTGCCGGTACCGCTCTGTGAGGCGGTGCTGGCGCTGGTGAGGCTGCGGGCGAAGACGGCGGGGACGTATCCGGGGGCGTGAGGCGTTCGTCGCCGACGACCTTCGACGGCCAAATCGAGGCGGAAGGTCCCTTCCTTTTCACGCGCGACTTCCAGTAGGCTCCGCCGCGCGTTGATCATTTGCGCAATTCCGTTTCGCAATGCGAAACGGGAGCGGGAGGGAAACAACCATGCGCAACCGAAAATCGTCGATTTTCGTTTTCGTGCTCGCTGCCGCCGCCCTGTACGGTCCGGCAGCACGCGCCGACCCGCCAGGGCCGGTCGTCGAGACCCGCGAGGGGCCGGTCCGCGGCCTGCGCGCGGGCGGCATCGACAAGTTCCTCGGGATTCCCTATGCGGCCGCACCGGCCGGCGATCTGCGCTGGCAACCGCCGCGCGCCCACCCGCGCTGGAAGGGCGTCCGCGACGCGACGCAATTCGCAAATCACTGTCCGCAAGTCGCCTCGCCGTTCGGCCTCGCCAGCACGACCGAGGACTGCCTCTTCCTCAACGTCTTCGCTCCCGCCCACGGCCACGGGGCGGAGGACGAGTTCGACGAGCCGCTCCCGGTGATGGTGTGGTTCCACGGCGGCGCGCTCCTCGTGGGCGAGAGCGACGACTACGATCCTGCGCGGCTCGTGCACGAAGGCGTCATCGTCGTCACCGTGAACTACCGGCTGGGCGCTCTGGGCTTCCTCGCCCATCCCGCGCTGACCGCCGAGTCGCCCGATCATGCGTCGGGCAACTACGGACTCATGGATCAGCAGGCGGCGCTGCGCTGGGTCCAGGACAACATCCGGAAGTTTCGCGGCGATCCGGGCCGCGTGACCATCTTCGGCGAGTCGGCGGGCGGCCTCAGCGTCCACTCGCACCTCGCCTCGCCGCTCGCGGCAGGGCTGTTCCACCGGGCCATCGTCGAAAGCGGGGCCTATGCGCTGAGCCAGCCCTCCCTCTCTCAGGCTGAAGCGCTTGGGACGCTCTTCGCCAACCTTCTCGGTTGCACGGATCAGACGGCTGCGTGCCTGCGCGCTGCTCCGGTCGCAAGCGTGCTCGCGGCGTTCGCGGCGACCCGCGTGGCGTCGGTGATCCCCGACGTCGACGGCAAGGTGCTCACGCAGACGGTCGGAGCGGCATTCGCGTCAGGACAGTTCAACCGGGTCCCGGTCATCGAGGGGTCGAATCACGACGAGTGGCGGCTGTTCGTCGCTCTGAACATCGACCTGGTGACCGGACCGCTCGCGCCCGGGCAATACGTCGGGGCGATCGCGGCCACGCTCGGTGTACCGCTCGCGACCGCGGGGGCCCTCGCCTCGTTCTATCCGCTCGCCAGGTTCCCGAGCCCGGACCTCGCGCTCTCCGCGCTCGGCACCGACGCCATCTTCGCCTGCAATTCGCGCAAGGCAGCCCGGCTCCTCTCGCCGTTCGTGCCCACCCACGCCTACGAGTTCAACGACGAGAACGCGCCACAGCTCTTCCTGCCGCCCGTCAGCTTCCCGTACGGCTCGGCGCACGCGTCGGAGATCCAGTACCTGTTCGACCTCCGATCGACCGTTCCAGCGCCGCCGCTCGCGGCGGATCAGCGGCGGCTCTCCGAGGCGATGGTGGCCTACTGGACCAACTTCGCGAAGCTCGGGACTCCGAACTGGATCGGAACGCCGTTCTGGCCGGCGTACGAGAGGACGGCGGACCAGATGCAGTCGCTCGTGCCCCCGCAGCCTCTCGTGGAGAGCGGATTCGCCATCGATCACAAGTGCGCGATCTGGGCGCCTGCGCCCTGAGCGGTCGCGCTCATTCCTGACGCGATAGCGTCGACCGCAGGTTCCCGATGAGCGCCACGAGTCGCGGGCCGATGTCGTGGCGCAAAAGCTCGGGCGGCAGCTGGAACGCCGCCCCGCTGCAGCCGATCACCACCGGCTTCGTGCCGTCTCCTGGATCGAGCGGCGCTGCAACGGCGTTGACCTCGCGGCGCCAATCGCCGAGAGCGAGGCAGAACCCGTACCGCTGATAGTCTCGAAATGCCTCCTCGAAGCGCCGGCGCGTGTTCGGCCATTTCGCGGGGCGCTTGGCGCGGATCCGCTCGAGCATCACCTTGCGCTCGTCCTCGGGCAAGGCACAGACATAGGCCCGCCCAAGCGAGGTAGTCGCTACCGGGACCCGCGAGCCGATGTCGATGACGAAGACCGCAGAGTGCCAGTAGGTGTCGAGCACCTGCATGTTCAGCTCGTCGTTGATCGCGAGGTGCACGGAGGAATTGGTGTGCTGCGAGAGCGCGTGCAGGAGCGGGCGCGCGCTGCGCCGGATGTCGACCTGCGCGAGTGCGGAGTAACCGAGCCCCACCGCCGCGGCGCCGAGGGCGTACTTTCGCCGCGACTCGGAGTGGCGCAGGAAGCCCAGACGCGTGAGCGTGTACGTGAGCCGCGAGATGGTGGGCCTCGCCAGCCCGGTGCGGGCGGCGATGTCCTGGTTCGCGAGCCACGGGTCGCGAGGACCGAAGCAGCGGAGCACGTCGAGTCCGCGACCGAGAGCCCCGACGAACTTCCGATCTGCCGCGCTGCTCGCCTCCCTCTCCGACTTGATCCGCCGTGTCGATGCCACGAAAGGCAGTTTCGCACCACGAAACCCGCTCTGCAAACAGTTCAGGAGCTTGCGAGGGCGCGGACTGCTCGCAAACAGACCTCTACATCCGAGGGAGAGGTGAGGAGGCTGGGCGCGAAGCGCGCGCAGTCGACTCCGTAGACCGGAGGGGTGGTGCTGGCGATGATCTTCTTCTCCTTGAGCCGCGTCACGACTTCGGTGTTCTTCATCCCGGCGACGTTGAAGCAGACGAGACCTGCCGACACTTCGTTCGAGAGCGGAGTGATGAGGTCGACGTGCTTCATCCCCGAAAGCCCGCGCCTGCATTGCTCGTTGAGCTGGTGGATGCGCTTCGCGATTCGCGCCTTGCCGATGCCGCCATGGAAACGGAAGGCATCGGCGAGAGCCCAGCGGTGCTCGAAGGAATGGAAGCCGCCGGGCGTCATCTCGCCCGCCTTTGGCATCTCCCGGCGCCAGATGCGGTCGAAGCTGGGGATGCTCGGAGTCGAGACTGCCCAGCCTGCGGGGGTCGCGAACAGGACGCCGGTGCCGCGCGGCCCGAAGATCCATTTGTGGCAGCCGGCCGCGAACATGTCGCATCCCAGCGAGGCCATGGTCTCGTCCTCGACGCCAAAGCCGTGCACGCCGTCCACGCAGAGGACCGCGCGATCGGCCTCGGCGCGCCCCTGGTTGGCCTTCGCCACCGCCTGGGCGAAGCGCGCGATCGGCGTGCGCACGCCCGTACTGGAGTGTACCCAGGTCACAGCGACCACTCGCGTCCGCGGACGGATCTCGCGGGCCAGCGCCTGCGTCATCTGATCCGCCGTCGCCTCGGGAGCGTGCGTGTAGAGCGGAACGCGCCGGACCACCGCGCCGGTACGGGCCGCGCGCAAATCGAGGGCGCGAAAAGTCGCGGGATGATCGTGCGTGGTCGAGAGGATCTCCTGCCCCTCGCGCAGTTGCAGCCCGTTGTAGAAGGTGCCCAGCCCCATGGTGGTGCTGTCGGTCATCGCCAGGTCGTCTGGCTTGCAACCCATGTGCTCGGAAGCGGCCTGCCGGATCGCCTTCTCGAAGCGCTCGATGTTGTCCTCGACGTAGAGGAAGGGATTCTCGTCGAGACCCCGGCGGTGCATCTCGATGGCGGCAGCAACCGGCAGCGGGTGCGAGGCGAGGAAGAACTGGGACATGTGGATCCAGCGCCTGTCGAGCGGGAACTGGCGCCGGACCGACTCCCAGTCGTCGGTCAAGGGCGGCGGGGCGGGTTTCGCCTCCTCGCGCGTCCTCGCGAGCACCGCACCGGATCCAAGCAAGGCAATGCCGGAGAGCAGTTCGCGTCGGCGCATGGGTCACTCCAGGAAGTCTGGCATCATACTCGCGCAAATAGATCGGAGCAGGATCTCACACGCAAATGCCAAAGACCCGCTTCGAAGCCGAGTTGATCGAGGGCCACAAAGGCGTCACGGCGGTGATCGTTCCCTTCAATCCGGAAACGGCGTGGTCGCGAAAACCCGTACGCCTCGATTCGCGTCGCGACGGCTGGCTCGTCGCGGGCACTGCAAACGGCGTTCGCTTCGATGGCTACATCGGTTATCGCTGGGGACGTTTCTTCATCATCATCGAACCGGAGCTGCGCGAAGCGGCCAACGCCTCGGTCGGCGACACCATCACGATGGTTGTGGCGCCGACCGCGACGCGCCGCGCACTCGTCCGCGCGCGCGCCCAGTCGAAGGTGACCACGGCGCCGAAGAAGGGACGCCGGGACGCCGTCGAGCCGACCTTGCGCAGCCGCAAAGGTTGACGCATCCGCGTCTCGGAGAGTCCCCTTCGAGGAGATCAATTCTCGATGGCGAACGTCATTCCCGCCGCGCGCAGCCGCTCGATCAACCGGTTGCCCATCGCGGAGGCCGGTGTGAGCACGCCGTGGCGCGGCTCGAGCCTGTCGCGATCGAGTGCGAGACAGAGCGCGGATTCACCTAGCATCTTGGCGGTCTCGCCATAGCCCGGATCGCTCTTGCCTTCGACCCGCGCGACGGCCTTCAGCGGTCCCGCGCCGCTTCCGTCGCTCTCGCCGACGATGCGGACGCGGAAGAAGCCGGCATCGCGCTTTGCCTTGCTCGGACCCTGACCCGGCGCGGGGAGCAGCGGCTTCAAGATCGACCGGCCAGGCCCGGTCGACGCCAGCGTCACGAAGGCGGCGAGGCCCGCGGTGAAGGTTCCGGCCCCGAACGCGCCCTTGGCGCCTTTGCCGAATACCATCGACTCTCGATAGCGGAAATCCTTTCCATACGGATATCCCGAGATCGCGTTGGTCCGGCGCACCACCCGGGTATTGATCGCGGCCATCACGAAGGGACCGGTCCAGGCGCCGACCAGCGGCTCGAACTTCGCCATCATCTGGTCGCCGCGGTCCGGGCCGCGATCCTTGTCGCGGTCGGGGATGAGCGCGTAGGGGTCGCCCATCAGGCGGCGTTGCCGCGGATCGCGGCCGGCTTCCTCGAGCATCGCCAGCATCGAGGCGACGGTGCCGCCGCTAATGCCGCCCTTCATGGGACCGACGAAGAGCGACGCCTTCTTCAGCTTCTGCCCTTGCTTCTTGAAATGCTCCGCGAGCAGGTGGACGCCGAGATCCGACGGGATCGAATCGAACCCGCAGCAGTGGACGATGCGTGCCCCCGTCTGCCCGGCGCGGGCGTGGTTGCGATCGATCGAGTCGCGGATGAAGTTCACCTCGCCGGTCAGATCGCAATAATCGGTGCCCTGCTCGGCGCAGGCGGCGGCGAGTTCGCGCCCGTGCACCGCGTAGGGCCCGACGGTGGTGCAAACGACGCGCGCGTCCTTCGCCACCGCGGCGAGCGCGGCCGGGTCGGCGGCATCGGCGATGAGGACTGTCAGCTCGGCCAGGGCGGGGTGGTCTTTGACGAGATCGGCCTTCACCCGCGCGAGCTTGTCGCGATTCCGACCGGCGATCGCCCAGCGCAGCGTGGGCGCTCCGTGCGCCAGGTAATCGGCGACGAGCCGGCCGGTGAAGCCGGTTGCGCCGAAGAGCACCACGTCGTGGGGCCGCGAAGAGGCCGTCATGCACGGGAGCGTAGCAGGCCCGCCCCTGAAGAGGGGGGCGGTGGGAGTGCCGCGCCGCCCTTCGTGCTACAGCGGCATCTTGAAGCCTACGTCACGACGAGGTTACGACTTTCATATGAGCTCGATGCAGCCACGGTTTCCGGCTCACTTGCGAGTCGCCGTCTCCGAAGAGGGGGGCCCCTCCTATGAGACGACGAACGTCAGCGCAGGAGGCATGTTCGTCCGCCTCGATCGAGACCTGGCGGTGGGGACGCTGCTGTCCGTCGCGGTCGAGCTGCCCGACGACGAGCATCCCACACCGGTGCAGGTCAAGGTGGTACACGCGGTGCCTCCTCGCGCACACGCCGACGCCAGCGACCGTGGAGTGGGGATGCAGTTCGTCGGCGCCGACGACGCGTTCCGCCGGCGGCTGGAGCGCTACCTGCAGTCGATCGCGGCCAAGGCTGCGGCACCGCTCCGCGTGCTGCTCGTCGCCCGCGACTTGTTGCACGAGAACGGCTGGACCCAGCTCGACGCCCGGGATTCCGCGGGTCGCTACTGTCTGACCGGCGCGCTCTCGAAGGCGGCCGGCGAGGATCGCGCCGCCTACGCAGCGGCTTTGCAGTCGATCGGCACGCGCTTGAACGAGCCGGCTTGCGCGTTCGGAGGCTTCGGCTGCCATTGCTCGGTCATCCGCTGGAACGATCGCGACGGCCGGACCCAGAAGCAGGTGGTCGCCAAGCTCGACGAGGTCATCGACACGGTGCTCGGGGCAGACTGCTGACACCGCGGCAAGCGGCTGAACCATCCGCCGCGGCCCCTTGGTAGTGCCAGAAGCCGCGTGACCGCGGGCGGCCCGCGCAGGCGCCATCTTCACACCGCCAAGGCTCGGCCGCGCTACAGCGGTTGCGAGCCCCTGTGGATCCGCCCAGACTAATCCAGCGGTGGATGGTCGCGACTGCTGCTACTTTCCCGCCAGCTCCGCCGACGCCGGATGGGGCTTCCCGAACTGCTGCGGGAGCAGGCTGAGCGCCATGATGCCGAGCTGAGAAGCGACGAAGCCCGACAGCGACCACACGGCACCCTCCATGAAGCCGTAGGAGTGCAGCCCGACGCCGAGCATGTTCACGCCGAACCAGGAGAGGCTGGTGATGACGTTCCCGAAGATCGCCATCGCCATGAGGCCTTTCTCCCGCACGTAGCCGCCCCAACGGGCGTGCAGGAGGAGCGCGTTCCACAAGACGATGAGGAGCGCGCCGTTCTCTTTAGGGTCCCAGCCCCAGAATCGTCCCCAGGACTGGTCGGCCCAGATGCCGCCCAGGACGGTGCCGACGAAGCTGAAGAAGAGCGCGAAACAAACGACCCCGTAGGTCATGGAGACGAGCGCCTTGGTCGTCGCCGGATCGGGCCGCGGCACGAGCTGCCGGCGCAACGCGTAGCCGATCGCCAGGGCGCCGGCGAGAAACGTGCCGCTATAGCCGATGGTGATGGTGACGACGTGGGTGGCGAGCCAGAAGTTCGAGTCGAGGACGGCGCGCATCATCTCCATGGTGTCGCCGTCGCCCCTGAGGTGGTGCGCGACGATGAGCGAGGAAAACCCCACCGCCGCCGCCACGGCGGTGCCGATGCCGCGCCTGTACATCCGCTCGAGGAAGATGCCGGCGACGACGGTGACCCAGCCGACGAAGACAGCAGACGAGTAGAGGTTGGTCACCGGAGGGCGGCCTTGCAGGGCGATCCGGGAAGCAAGACCCAGGGTGTGCACGAAAGCGCCGGCCGCGAGGAGGCCGAAGGCGGCCGGCTGGAGCACGTCCCGCTTCCACAGGAACGAGGCGAAGAGAACGAGCAGCGCGAGAAGGTAGATCACCATCCCCGCGTAGAAAGGCGCCAGGCGGTTGAACAGTACTTCGTACCGGGCGTGCGATGCGGCACCGGTACTCTCGGCCTGGATGAGCGTTTCGAAAGACGCCACGCCGACGTTGAACAGGATGGGATCCTGCTTCACCCAAGCATCGCCGATCCGCGCAAGCTGCTCCACGCCGGGATCCATCGGGCCCGCGCGCAGCGCTTCACCGACGCCTCGCCACCCGTCGGGTCGTGCGCGCGCAGCCGGCGGCAACGGACGGAACGCGGCGAGCTGGGCGAGGTCGTCCTGCCCGGGTCCGGTCTTCATCTGGAGAGTGTTCTGCAGCCGATAATAGAGGTAGATGCGGTCGAAGAGGTTGACGATCGCGCCCTGGAAGCGGGTCCGCTGCTTGGAGTCGATCTCACGGGCGGCGGCGGCCTGCTGCTGGATCCTGTCGAGGCTCGCCTCCAGATCGCGGAAGGGAAAGTACCGGTCCGAGGTCTGCCGCAACCCGATCAGGCCCAGCACCTCCGGATCGTTGATGAAGAAGACGGGCTGCACGTCGGCGATCTCGGGACGGAAGAGAACGTCGAGGAGCCACTCGTCCGCGCCCACCGTCCTGCCCTGCCAGGTGAACGCCTGCTGGCTGCGGATGAGGAGCAGCGAATTGCGCGCGACGGAGTCGAGGGGCTTGACGCGGCCGCCTTCCAGCACGGGAAGGCGGCTGAACCGGTCGAGGTCGAATCCGCGCGTCCTCGCGGCAGGCAGGAGCGCGGTTGCGGCGAATGCGACCGCGACGATCGCCGCCGCCCAGGGAATCAGTTTCGGAATTCGCATTTCATGCCTCCAAGGCGGCGGCCTTCTGCCGCGCGGCCGACCGGCGCAAGCCGAGGGCGAAGTGCAGGAGCAGTCCGCCCGCGACCAGCAAGCAGGACGCGTAGGGCAACAGCCATCCCGGGTTCTCCACCACCTGCAGGATGGAGAGCGTGTCGTTCTTGCCGAAGCTCGCCTGGTAGAACGCCTTGCCGGCGTAGCGGAGCGGCTGGTTCATGTAGATGAGGACGTCGCGCGCCTCTCCGGTCGACGGGCGCGAGAGGTGGACCAGGCTGGAGAAGTTCTTCGGGATGTCGGTTCCGGGGTAGACGTCGTGCTGGAACCTCTTCAGGGTCATGGCGAAGGGCAGGTATTCCCGGCGGCGCCGGAGCGAGAGCGAATAGGTGCGCCCCTCGTGGATGAAAGATTGCGGCGCGCCGAGCGCATCGGAAACGAGCCAGACGCCGTAGCTCTTCGGCCCCGCGAACGGCTCGACGAACGCAGCCTTCTGATCGCTCTGATCGTCGCCGGAAACCGAAGCCGCTTCGATGACGTTGATTCCAGTCCCGATCCCCATCGTCGCCTGGGCTGGAGGATCGGACGGTCCGCGCCTCGCCATCTCCGAGTTCGGGTAGAAAGCGCCGACCTTGATGAAGAGCGGCGTACCGGGGACCTCGATGTACTTGTCGGGAACGAGGAGCGCCTCGGGTATCGCGTAGACCTCGTCGTGGTCGGCGTCGGTCGTGTCGATGACCGCCAGCTCCCTCTCTCGCGTGCTCTCGACGTAGTCGACGGTCTTGCCTTCCTCGATCGCCAGCTGTGTCTCGACCTGGAAGAAGCCGGTGACGAACTCGCCGACGAAGAGGACGATGAGCCCCAGGTGCACGATCCAGAGTCCGAGCTTGCGGAAGCTGAGGTCCAGCCGCTTCAATTGCGCCGCGATGAGGTTCGCGGTCAGCGCGAGGCCGACGAGACCGCCGCCAGGGAAGACCGGGATCGCCGATTCGGTGCCCGGCACGTTCCAGTAGACGAAGAAGCTGCGGATGTAGGCGTTCACGGCGCCGAAAGCGCCGAGGCGGACCTGCGCAAGAGTGCAGGCCACGACCAGCACCATCAAGAGCACGAGGCAGACGATGGTGAGCTTGAGGGAGGTGAGCGCGTCGAAGACGCGGCGGCTAGCTCGCAGCATCGAAATGCAGGCTCTGCAAGAGGTGGATGAAATCGGGCCGGGAGGAAGCGACCGGGCTCTCGTCTCCGAGCATCTTGATGAACCAGGTGCTCTCGTCGGAGACGACGATGGCGGCGAGCAGGCGACTCTTCTTGTTGCCGTCGCTCACGAAGTCGAACACCGAGACCGCCCCGGCCCTGGTCTTGATCGACCTGCGCGCCCTGGCGAGGTCCCGCTCGTCGATGGAGGCGAGGCCGATCTGGCCGCGCCAGCGGTTGACGTTCGCGAGCTCGCCGCCGGCGGGGCCGGGGAGGACGACCACGGAAACGTCGATCTTGCCCCCCACTGCCGGCTTCAAGGTGGCGTAGCGGACGCCGGCGGCGCGCCTCTCGGTCCATCCCCTGGGCAGCGTCCATGCGAGAGCGTTCGGGAGACTCGCCGCCGGGGAATCCGGGATCGGCTCCGCGCGCGGGCGCTCCTGCGCGAACAGGGGCGCTTGCATCTCAGCCGTCTTCTTTACCTGGTAACGCGAAACCTCGGCGCGGCGGCATCCGGCCACGGCGAGGAGCAGGACGAGCAAGTACTTTTGCATATCGAAAGCTCCCGGAAGGGACTGGTGTTGAAGTGGTCGTATGTGTGAAAGAGTTGCGATTGCGTATTCGATTGTCGTAACCCCACGAACGCGATCCGGGCAAGCCCCATAATATTGAATATCGGGTGTATTTCTCGATGAAAAGATATCGGAGGAGAGCGCCAAGGCGGGGTGTCAGAACCGCCCCGACAGCGCCGCATCCAGGGTTCCGCCGAACAGCGTTCCGGGAGGTTGCAGGGGACGCGTCCCGGGGTAGCCGCCGGCCCGGCCCGTCGCGGCGAGGCGCAGCGAGACGGCGGTGCCCAGCTGTGCGCTGATGCCCGCGTAGGCCCCTAGCTCGTCCTCGACGAGGCCCTCGGGCGTGCGGGTCTGGAACCAGGAGGCGCGCAGGAGGACCTGCAGGAACCGCGGCCGGCGGGTGAGGACCTGCACCCAGCCGCTGCGGCCCGCGGACCAGCCGTCCTCCTCGAGGTACCCGACCGAGACGCCCCCGGCGTCGCCAAAGAGCCGCGGCAGCCCGAGCTCGGGTCCGGCGTAGCGACGGAGATCGCCGTTCGTCAGGTCCTTCATCAATCCCGAGACGCCGGAGAGCGTCAGCCAGGAGGCGAGCTCCCAGGTCGCCGTCAAATCCGCGTGCCGGGCCGCGCCACCCAACGCCGACGCGACACCGTCCCGCTCCATGACGGAGACGCCCCGGTAGCGGAAGCCCCCGAGCAGCGAGAACGACTCGAACGGGCGCAGGCCCGCGTCGACCGCGACCGCATCGAGCGACGACGTTCCCGCCTCGCTGCGCGACGCCCGCGCCTGCGCGCCCAGGTCGAGCACGCCGCCGAGCGAGATCTGCGCCAGCGCTTCGCCCTCGTACCTGCGGCCCAGCTCGGGTCCGTCGCTGTAGGCGAGCCGGAGCTCGTTGCGCAGGTAGCGCACACTCGCGTCGGCACCGCCGGCGGTCTGCATCGCGAGGTACGCGCCGCCGGTGGCGCGCCGCAAGGAAGGCGCGAGCGTGCTGGGATCGGGCACGGCACCGCCGAAGACGCCCACCTCCAGGTTCCCCCTGGTGCGATATCCCGCCTGCCCGCCGTCGAACACCGTCGAGCCAGGGATCGACCAGGGGCGAACCCGCCCGAGCGCCACCGTCAGTCCGCCGTCCAGCGGACGGCGCGCGAGCTCGGCTTCCCAGACGTACAGCTGGGTCCTGGTGGCGGGGCGCACCGAAGCTCCAGAAGGCGGCGACCAGCGCCGCGCGCTCATGTCGGCGTAGAGCGCGAATCCGCCGGCCACCGGCGCGCCGCGAACCCAAACGTCCACCCGCTCCTCGTGCCAGGGGCCGAACTGCTCCGAACCCCAGCTGGTGTGCGCGAATTGCACCTCGGTGCGGCCCGAGAGGATCGCCGGAAGCGGCGCGGGGCCGCGGTACTCCACCTTGGAGAACCGGGCGGCCTCGAGCGCGCGGCCGCGCCGGGCCGTTTCGGCCTCCGAGAGCGGCGGAGCCGCCTTCTCCGCGGCGGGTACGGCCGCCGTGACGCGGGGAAGCGCGAACGCGTCACCCTGCCGGCCGGCGCCGGAGCAGGTCGCGTGCGTCTCGGAGACCGCTTCGATCCGGCAGGTCGAGACCTGCTTGTCGCCGCGCAGGAGACGCAAGGTCGATCCGGGCAGGAGCCCGTCGCGCGCGCCTGCGTCGAGGTACAACCGGTGCGCGGTCGCGTAGCGCACCCGGCCGGTCGCGCGGCGCTGCGCGGAAGGCGCCGCGGCGAGCGTGGCGGCTGCGAGGACCAGGGCCTGTGCCGTCGCGATCATCATCGCGTTCCCGCCGGATGGCAGCCCAGGCAGGCAGGAGTGGCGAAGCTGAAGCCGGGCCTGCCCGCGTGGGTGGTCTGCGTCGCCGAGTGGCAGAGGAGACAGTCTTTCTGGGCGAAGTCCGTCGCGTAAGGCTTGTCGACGCGGGCGGTGGAATGGCAGTCGAGGCAGCCCTGCTGGAAGTGCTTGAAGCCGGAGGTGATCCCGAAGGGAAGGTGCGCTGCTACCCGCAAGACCTGCGAATCGGCGTGGCAACTCAGGCAGAGCGAGGTCGTCTGCTCTCCCGTCGAGAGCCACGCGAACCCTCCGACCTCGACGTGCTTGGGGGCCACGAGCGCCTGCTGGTGGCAGCCCGTGCAGTCGATCCGGGTGCGGTCCGCCGGCGTGACATGGCAGCTCGAGCAGGCCAGGCCCGCGTGCTTCTCGCCCGCCGCGGTCGGGAAGAAGCTGGCGTGGACGGCCGGATCGATCGAGCCGCCCGTTCCGCCAGGATGGCAGGCGAGGCAGGACGCGCTCTGGTGCGAGAACGCCGGCACGTTCGCGTGCCGCGGCGCGGTCGCCGGCTGCGTGTGGCAGCCGAGGCAATCGAACCCCTTGAAGGTGTCGGAGCTGCCGTGGCACGAGTTGCAGTCGACCGCGTGCCATCCCTTCTCGATGGGGAACGCCACGTGCGACGCGGGCGTGGGCGCGGTGATCCACTGCGCGGGCTCGCCCGGAGGAGGCGGCGCGCAGCGCGGCTGCAGCGCCGCAACAACGATTGCCAGCGGGAGCATCCCGATCGCGAAGCGGCGCATTGGCTAGCCTCCTCTCGGCGGCGGCGCGTGAGGAACGGAGCCGGTGAATTGGTGGCACTCGTAGCACTTGCGATCCTTGTACTGGAAACCGGCAACCTGCCGGTGCTGCGCCTGCGTGATGGGACCTTGGTGGCAGCGCGTGCAGGAGGCCGTGTTCGTCGAGCAGGTTCCCGAAGGGACCGCGCCCCGGAGCGTGGTGTGGCAGTCCAGGCAAGAGAGCCCGGCGTGCGGTCCGGGCGCCAGCTGGAAGCAGGCCTGGTGCTGGACGAAGCGCGCTCCGCGGAAGCTCCACGGGTTGTGGCAATCGCGGCAGCTCGTGCCGAAGCCGGCGGCGACATGATCGATCGAGGTCACGCCGGCGCGCACGTAGTCGGACTGGTGGCAGCTCGCGCAAGCGACCGCGGCCCGGACGAACCCGCGATCGCGCAGATCGAGATGGCAGCTCTCGCAGGGGATGGTCGCGTGGCGCCCCGAGAGCGGGAAGTTGGTCCGCCGGTGCGCGTCCACCTCGAAGCGGCTTCGCCAGCTCTGGGCGTCGTGGCACGAGGCGCAGCGGGTGCCGAACTCGCCCGCGTGGACGTCGCGGTGGCAGGCGGCGCAGCTGGTCGGAACGGGTGCGCGGAAATCCGCCCCCGAGGTGTGGCAGGAGGAGCACTCGGCGACGGCGTGGCGGCCCTGCAGGGGAAACCCGGTGTGGTCGTGATCGAAGGTGACCTTCTTCCAGCTCTCGGTGGAGTGGCAGACCCCGCAGCGCGTGTCGCCCATGCCGTGCGCGCCCATGCCGTGCGGCATCGCCGGGGCGCGAAGCAGTTCGACCGCCGCCTGCGCCGCCCGTTGCGAAGCGGGCGCGGACCGTTGCGGAACGGGCGCGGCGGCGGCGCCGGCGGAAGCGAGCAGAGCGAGGAGCAAGGTCTTCATTGCGCCAGCTCCCGGAAGGTGCCGCGATGCACGTCGACGTGGCAGCCCTCGCAGCTCTGCGGAACTCCCCGGTACTGGCGCGTGCGGACCCGGGCCGCCACCACCACCTCGCGGTGGCAGTCGGCGCAGCCGACGGAGGCGTGCTTGCCCTGCAGCGCGAACGAGGTGAACGGCGGGCGGTGCTGGAAGGTGGTGCGCTCCCAGGCCGCGGTGGTGTGGCAACGCTCGCAGTCCACCGCGCCGCCGCGCGCGGCCGCGAACTGACCGGCGTGCACGTCGGCATGGCAGGAGGCGCAGGTGGTCCCGAGCTTCGCGAAGCGCATGACGCCGCCCTCGTCCGCGACGTGGCAGGACTCGCAGCGCGCGCTCGAGTGCGCGCCGGTGAGGGCGAACCGTGTCTCGCGGTCGTGATCGAAGCGTACCCGCACCCAGGAAGCGACCTCGTGGCAGTCGGCGCAGCCGGCTTTCTTCACCCGCTTGGCGAACTGTCCCGCGTGCGGGTCCGCGTGGCAGGCGTCGCAACGCGCGACGTCGCCCGACGGATGGAACTGCGTCAGGCTGATCGCGTCCTTGCGGCCCCGTTGCAGGATCCAGGCTCGGATCGGCGAGGCGCGCGCCTCGAGCTTCGGCTCGGCGCGATGGCAGAGGACGCACGCCACCGCCTCGTGCGCGCCGAGCAGCGGCCAGCTCACGTGGTCCTTTGCCTCGAAGCGCGCCGGACGGAACCCCTGCTCCGTGTGACAGGTATCGCAGGCGGCGGCGGAGCTTCCCGGCTTGCCCAGCTGACCGAGGTGGGCGTCGACGTGACACGAGGTGCAACTGGAGAAGGCGAGCCCCTTGAACTTCGCCTTCACTCCCGGGAACGGCCCGTGGCAGCTCTTGCAGGCGACGGTGGCGTGGGCACCCCGCAGCGGGAAGTGCGTCTTCTCGTGGAACTCACGCTCGCGGGTCGTGCCGTTCAGGACCAGCCAGCCCTGCACCGTGTGGCAGCTCTGGCAATCCTGGCCGAACTTGTTCGCGTGCGGATCCTCGTGGCACTCGAGGCAGCTCGCGTGGGCGACCGGCTTCATGCGCGAAAACGTCTCCGCGCGCGGGGCCGGAAAGGCATCTTTCACGAAGGCCGGATCGCGCTCCTTCGCATGGCAGGAGAGGCACTCGACGCCGGCGTGCTTCCCCTGCAGAGGGAAGGCGGTGCGGGCGTGGTCGAAGCGCGGAGCCGGCTTCCAGCTTCTTTCGTTGTGGCAGTCGCTGCAGGAGGTGCCGAGCTGCCCGCGATGCTCGTCGAAGTGACAGTCCGAGCACCGGGTGCCGAGGCCGAGATGCGTGTCGCGCCCCGCGTGGGTGGAGAGCAGATCGCGGATGCCCTTGTCCACGATCAGCCGCTTCTCGTGGCACTGTGCGCAGTCGATCTGGGCGTGCTTCCCGTTGAGCGCGAATCCCGTGCTCTTGTGATCGAAGCCCTTCTTCCCCTTCTTGCCCCAGTCGATGAGCTCGAAGTCGCGGCCCTGGTGGTCGTGATGGCATTTGTTGCAAGTCCGATCGGCGTCGGAGATCCGGCCGTGGAAGCCCTCGTGCTTCGCCACCCGATCCCGGATCTCGGTGTGGCAGTCGAGACAGCGCTGATTGGAGAGCTGGGCGCCGGCGACGTGGCACTGCGTGCAGTTGTTGAGCCCCTCCAGCTTCGCGTGGCCGTGCGCGAGCGGACCGGGCGAAAAGATGTCGGCTCGCGCGGCGGCGGCGAGACAGAAGGCGGCGCAGAACGCCGCGGCGAGGCGACGCATCTTCAGTGCCTCCACCCGTAACCGAGGTAGAGCGACACGGCGATGTGCGCGGCGATGGTCACCACCAGGAAGCCGGCGAGGCAGCCGTGGAAGAGCCGCCAGGCGCGCAAGAGGTTCTTGAGCGACTGGTAGAAGGCGATCTGCATCCGGATCCGCTGCAGCCGCAGGTAGCCCTCGCGGAACTCGCCGTAGTCGTCGCGATCGGCGAACTGGCCGCGAACGAGCAGCAGTCGGAAGCGCGCCCGCAGGCCCCCTAGCGGAACCCGCACCGGGTAGCCCCAGAGGGATCCGCGCCGGGCAGGCGTCGCCGCGGAGGCGAAGATCGCCCGGAGCCGCTGCGGGTCAGAGGCGCCCTGGATGAGAGGCTCGACGCGCTGCTTGAGCCTCTCCCACCGCTCCAGGAGCTCTTTCAGCTCCACCTCCTTGCCGCCCGACGAGGGTACGAGCCCGTAGATGAAGCGGCCGAAGATGCCGGTGAGGACCACGACCAGGAGCGAGGCGGCGGTGGCGGTTGCGAGCTGGTTGTTCGACTGGAACGCAGCGTGGAAGGCGATGACCACCGGGCTCATGAAGCCGACGAACATGTGGAAATCGAGCCAGCCGCGGATGGAACCAAAAGATGCGAGCGCGCGAGAGCGTTTGCGCACCGGGTAGAGGAAGTTCAGCAGCATGAACGCCGTCGCCACGATGCCGACCCCGTGTCCCCAGGGGCCGGCCGGGCGCAAAGACGCGTGCAGCGGCGAGTGGAGGCGCGCGGCGCGCGAGAGCGTGTAGTAGTCCCAGCCCTTCAGCGTGAGCCAGCCGAGGATCAGCGCTGCGGTCGCCAGGTAGAAGAGGTGCCCGCGCCGGCGCTGCTTCTCGGGGGCATCTTCGCTGGCGAGGCCGCGCCGGGACATGGCGACGACGCCCCCTGGTGGCGTCGGCTTCGGCTTCTGCAACTCCTCGCCGAGATGCTTCTTGAGCGAGATGCCGGACTTGGTGAGGAACGGGGTCGGCAGCTCGCCGCCGACGTTGACGATGACGAAGTCGTTGGCGAGGACCACGGGCGAGCCCGAAGCGGTCAGCACCACCTCGTCCTCGAGGACCTTGTCGACCTCGGAATTCATCAGCGCCTTGATCCGGCGGCTGGCGATGAGCTCCTGGATGCGCTTGCGATTCGCCTCGCGGACCTTGGCGAACGAATCGCCGCGGTACGAGATGGTCACCCGCGCGTCGCTCTCGTCGGCGAGCTGGACGGCCGCCTCGATGGCCGCGTCGCCCCCGCCGACCACAAGCACGCGGGACCCCTGGTACTGCTCGGGATCGGCGAGCCGGTAGGCGACCTTCGACAGCTCCTCTCCCGGGACGCCCAGCTTGCGCGGCGTCCCGCGGCGTCCGATGGCGAGGACCACCTTGCGCGCGGTGAGCACCCCCTTCTTGGTGACCACCTGGAAGGCGCCGTCCCTGCCGCCGATCGATTCGACGCCGACGCCCTCGTCGACGCGTACGCCCGCCTGTCCGAGCGCGCCGCTCCAGACCGAGAGCAGCTCTTCCTTGCTGATCCGCTTCTGGCTGAGCTTGCCGAAGAAGGGGATCTGCACCGGCTCGGTCATCACCACCTTGTGCCGGGGGTAGTTCGCGATGGTGCCGCCCACCGAGCCCTGCTCGAGCACCCGGAAGCTGCGCCCCTTCTCCTGGAGCCCGAGCGCCGTGGCGAGGCCCGCCGGACCTCCGCCGACGATGGCGACGTCGACCGTTCCCGCGGCCGTCCGGTCGCGCGGGGTCACCTCGGCGAGCCGCTCGCTGACCTGCAATCCCTGGGCGATGGCGTTCCTGATGAGACCCATCCCGCCCAGCTCGCCGACGATGTGGACGCCGGGGCGACTGGACTCGAAGTACTGGTCCACCATCGGCAGATCGACGCCGCGCTCCGAGGTGCCGAAGACGAGCTTGATGGCGCCGACGGGACACTGCGCCGCGCAGCTGCCGTGGCCGATGCAGTGGTCGGGCATCACCAGGCGGGGGACGCCGTCGACGACGCCGAGGATGTCCCCCTCGGGGCACGCCTTGAGACAGGTCAGGCTGCCGATGCAGATGTCCGTGTCGATGACCGGGTGGATGGTCAGCGGCAGGCGCGCTCCGCGCTCCTCGCTCTCCACCAGGGCGCGGGCGGCGTCGGCATGGCGACGCCGCCTGCGCCCGAGGTGGACGCGACCCAGCACGACGGCTGCCGCTACCGGAGCGGCGAATATGGCTGAGCCGAGATCCATCTTACTCGCGCCCGGACGAGGTCGGACCGCTCACGCCCGCCGTCTTCCGCTTGCGGACGCCGAGGAGCACGAGCGCCGCGACGTACGCGAACGCCAGGCTCCACCCGCTTCCCGAGGTCGTGCAGCCCCAGACGGGCGGGACCTGGGCGGCTCCGCCGGTGGTCGAACCGGTGCCGGCGACGTCGACCTCGACAGTCGGGTTCGCCGGGTCGCTGCTGACGATCCGGAAGCAGCTTCCCGGGGGCAGCGCACCGTCCTCGATGGGGACGAAGAGTACGTTGATCGGGATGCTCGCGCCCGGGGCGATCGACGCCGGAATGGTGGCGGCCCAGACGAGCGTGCGAGGCGTTCCGCTGCAGTGCGCGATCGACGTCACGTCGAGCCGGGCATTGCCGGCGTTCTTCACCTCCACGGTGAGCCTCCTCACGGAGCCGACGGAGACCGTCCCGAAGTCGAGCGAGGCGGGATCGAGCGCGATGACCGGTACCGCCGTCGACGTGGCCGACCCGCCGAGGGCGAGGTTGATGGTCGGCTTCGCCGGGTCATTGCTCGCGATCTGGAGGCAGGCGCCCGCGGGCAACGAGCCGGCGACCATCGGAGCGAAGGTGACGTTGAGGTTGGTGCTCCGGCCGGCCGGCACCGAGAACGCGCTCGCCGGCGTCCAGGTGACCGAGCCCGGGGTGCCGGAGCAGGCGGAGACGCGGGTCACGTTCAGCGTCGAGCCGCCCGTGTTCTGCACTTGCGCGGTGAGCATCTTCGAGGCGCCCGCGCTCACCGTTCCGAAAGCGAGAGAGCCGGGGTTGAGGGCGATGGCAGGGCCCGACGGGGGAGGCGACGCGGTCGCGCCCGTCCCGCTGAGGGCGAGGTTGATGGTCGGCTTCGCCGGATCGTTGCTGGCGATGGTGAGGCAGGCGCCCGCGGGCAGCGTACCGGCGGACGTCGGGGCGAAGGTGACGTTGAGGCTCGTGCTCCCAGAAGCCGGCACCGAGAACGCGCTCGACGGCGTCCAGGTGATCGAGGCCGGAGTGCCGGCGCAGGCGGACACGGAGGTAACGTTCAGCGTCGAGCCGCCCGTGTTCTGCACCTGCGTGGTGAGCATCTTCGAGGCACCGACGTTCACCGTTCCGAACGCGAGCGAGGTCGGGCTCGAGGCGATGCCGGGAGGGCCTGGCGGAGGAGGCGGAGGGGTCGCGCCCGTTCCGCTGAGGGTGAGGTTGATGGTCGGCTTCGCCGGATCGTTGCTGGCGATGGTGACGCACGCCCCGGCGGGCAGCGCACCCGCGGCCGTCGGAGAGAAGGTCAGGCTCAGGGTCGAGCTGCCGGCGGCGGCCACGGTGAAGGGCGCGGGAGGCGTCGAGGAGATCGAGGCCGGAGTCCCGGCGCACGGCGAGATGCCGGTGACGTTGAGCGGTCCGGTGCCGGTGTCCTGCACCTGGGTGGTCAGGGTCTTCGAGCTGCCGACGTTCACCGTCCCGAACGCGAGCGAGGTCGGGTTGAGCGCGATCGCCGGCACCTGCGGCGCCGACACCGTGAAGGCGGGGAGCGCGACGGTCTGTGTACCGTGGCCGGAGTTGTTCGCGTCCGGAGTGAAGAAGCCGGCCTTGAGCGTCGACGAGTTCCCCGATCCGAAGGACGCACCGGAGATGTCGTACTGGTTGCCGTACCAGGCGACGGCCCAGACATAGGTTCCCGCGGCCGACGGAGCGGTCGCGGTGAGGGTGACGGGGAAGGCGCTGGTCGTGCAGCCGCCGAGGCCGCCCGCACAGCTGCTGCGCCCGAGCTCCTTCAGGTTCTGGTCGAAGAGGAGCGCGCGCACCCAGCCGGTCCGGTAGCCGGCGTTGATGGTGACCGTCACGGTCTCGCCTGGGGCGTAGGACGTCTTGTTGGTGCTGCCCTTCAGGTTGATGTCGCTTGCAGCGGTGCTCGAGTGTTCCCCGTGGAAGTGGCAGCCATTGCAAGTGGTGGGGGTCGTGGAGGAGGTGCTGTGGCAGCTCGCGCAATTGGAGGTGTAGAGCGAGGGAGTGGCCCGGGCCTGCGCTGCCCAGAGCATCACGATACCGAGCGTCATCGTCCGGCCGAGCCTGTTCGCGAATGTCTTCACGCGTTCTCCTTCGCAATCGGTAATTCAGTGCGGCCCGTTCGGTAACATCCGCGGCAGCCATGCAGAAAGGGTGGCATGCTGGGCGGCAGTGGGACGGTCGCCCGACGCGGGGGTACACGTGGCAAGACGCTCAAATCCGCTGAGGCGCCAAGGGATTGAACGAATCGCGCCGCTCGTGTGAATTGTTACCGTACGACTCGCCAAGAAAATCTTTTGGTCGATCGCTGCCGCTGCCGAGGACGGTTTGCCAGGCGGGCCCGTGCGGAATGAAAGGGACGCGGAAGAGGTACGCTAAGGCGCCGATGCGACAGCTGGCCAACCCGTGGTTTCCATTCGACGTGTAGGTGCCGCGCCGAGATACGGTTCCGTCGAGAAGCGCTACAGCGGAAGTCCGACGCCCTTCGAACTGACCACGGTGTGCGCGAATAGTTGCGACGCCGCGCAAGAGCGGGCAAACGACCCGGGGTGTTCGTCCTCGGTCACGTCGGGATCGGAGTCGCGCTCGCCGCGCCACGGCTTCCGCAAAACGCCCGCACCATCCGCTTCCTCGTGGTCGGTACGGTGCTTCCCGATCTGATCGACAAGCCGCTCTACTATGCGCTCTCGCTCGCCACCGGCAAGACGGGCGCGGACCTCGGGCTCGTCTCCAGCACGAGGAGCTTCGGGCACACGCTCCTTTTCTGCTTGTTGCTCTATGCCATTCTGCCGCGCAAATACGGCCTTCCACTCCTCTTGGGAATGGTGACGCACCTCTTCCTGGACGAGCTGGGCGACGTGTTCAGGGTCTTCTTTCCCCAGGAGGGTCCGCCGAGGTCCGGCCCGGGAACGGCGGCGGCCATCCTCTTTCCGCTACTCGGGTTCCACTTTCCCATCCTGCCCTTCTCGAGCGCGGCAGAGCATATGAAAGGGCTGATGGACCCCTACACGCTGACCGGTGAGGCGGTCGGAGCAGTCCTGATTTTCCTCAACCGTGCACGGCTGCGCCTGGCGCTCCGGGGCGCTACTTCACGGTCACCGTCGACGTGACGTTACAAGCGCTGGAGCGCCGAACGGAGGATTTCCAATTGCCGCACGACGCGGGCGGCGAGCGCCGCCAACCGCGGGTGCTGCGGTGTGGGCCAGGCGGGCGCGGTGGCCGCGGCCCGCTGTTCGAGGAATGCCTGCAGGAGCCTTCCCAGGGCAGCATCGACGCGCGCGGCGAGGTCGGCGGCGTCGGACGGATGGTGTCCTGCCGTGAATAGCGCCCCGAGGGACGCGCGCAGCCTGCGCGCATAGGTGAGCACCGCCATCATCGACTCGATGCGCGCCTCGGGAACTCCGGGCTCACCGAGGAGGCGCGAGAGGCTGGCGTCGGCGGCCGCCGCGGCGAGGCCGAATCGACGGCGAGCGGCCCGCTCCGCCACAGGTCCTTGCCGCGCGGCCGCGATGTAGTCGCGCAGCGACGAGAGGAGCGCGACGATCTGGGCGGAGATCCGCTCCGCTTCCCGCGTCGGCCAGAAGAGGAAGGCGAAGAGCAAGGCCACCCCTCCGCCGAGGAGCGTGGTGGCGATGCGAACGCCGGCGAGGTGCCAGTCGCCGCTGGACGATTCCGAGATGAGGAGGAAGACGAGGGTGACGAACGCCGAATAGAGCCCGTAGTTGATGGGCCGCAGCGCGACGGCGAGCGCAGAAAGGGGAAAGAGGAGCGCGCCAAAGATGAAGGGCCGGTGGACGAGCGGCGCGACCAGGGCGGCGCTGATCGCGCCGAGCACGGTTCCCGCGACGCGATCGAGGGCGCGGCGGACGGTGCTGCCCAGGTCCGGCTGCAAGATGATCACCACCGTCACCGTCATCCAGACCGAGCGGCGAACCTGCAGGGCCTGTCCGAGAGCTCCCGCGGTAGCCACTGCGAAGCCCATCCGCGCGGCATGGCGCACGAGGGGCGAATGGAGCGCCAGTTGGTCGCGCAGCGGCACCCGGGCGGGCGCGTCCGGCAGCGGCCCGTGAGACGTCGTCGGATGCTCCTTGCCGGTGCGGAGCGCGTCCGCCATCTCCGCCGCGAAGGTGGCGGTGACTACGATCGGCTCGATAAGGGTGTGGATCTCGGCATGCCCCGCGGGCTCTTCGAGGTGTGGCGGCGGAGGCGGCCCCTCGCCCCGGCCCAGCGTGGCCTGGGCGATTTCCCGGAAGGTCCCGGCGAGGGGAAGCAGGAACGTCGCGTCGATCGCCGGGGCGGCGGCGAGCGCGTCGACGGCGGAGGTCAGGTAGCCGAGGGTGAGGTCAGCGCTCTCGAAGAGCACGAGCAGTTGCTCGCCGCGATGGGTGTCCGCGGCGCGCCCGCGCCGGACGGCGGCCAGGGCCGCGCGCGCGGTCTCCAGCGCGGCGCGCACCCGGGGAGGGCCGATGCGGGCGAGTTGCGCGGCAGCCGCTTCGCGCTCGGTCGCGGAACCGGTGGGAAGGCGCGCGAGCAATTCCATCAGGAGGGCAAGCTTGAGATAGCAGTCGGCGACTGCGTTGCGGGCGGGCCGGTAGGGATGGACCGGCCACAGCGCCAGTGCGAGGACCGAGGCGAAGAGCGAGCCTGCGGCGATGAGCATCCCGCGCTCGAGCGCGGCGCCGCCGGGCGATCCGATCGCGATGCAGAGGGTGATGAGGACGATCGCGCCGACCGTCGCCGCAGCGTCGCCGAAGGCGCGCACCAGGCTCGCGAGAGCGCCTACGACGAAGAGGACGATGACGGACGACCACGCTCCGTGCGCGGCGGCGCCGGCCATGGTGACCAGCGCGCCGAAGACGAGGTAGCCCGCCATCGCGGCAGCGCGCAGCGGGTAGGGTCCGCCCGGATCTGCGAGCGTCCCTAGCCATCCGCCGAGGGACATCCAGAGGAGGCCCGGCCGTCCGGTCAGCTGGCCGAAGACCAATGCGGGAACGGTGGCCGTCGCCGCGCGCAGGCCGAGGGAGATCGCGGGACGCACCGCGGCCATCTGCACGCTGGCGCGGACGTGCCGCAGCATGGGCGCCTCCGACTACCATGGAAGCGAAGACGGGAGGAGCGGGCGGAGGATCGATGTCCCGCTCCTGGGACGCCCCGTCCCGCAAGCGGCCGTAGCTCCTCGCGAACGCATGACGATCCGCGGCTGTGCGTACGCGAAGGGCGGCATGGCTTTCGCAGGCCCGAGAGGGATGCGCGGTTTCCTGCAGGACCTTCGCCAGGCGTTGCGCCGGCTCGTCGCCGCCCCCGGATTCGCGATCGTTGCGATCGTCGCCCTGGCGCTCGGCATCGGCGCGAACACGGCCATCTTCACCGTGGTCGATGCTGCCCTCCTGCGGCCCTTGCCCTACGTCGCGGCGGATCGCCTGGTGACGATCGAGGCGACCTCGTCGGAGGACGCGCGGGCGGTCGCAGTCACCGGCGCCGATTTTCTCGATTTGCGCGGGCTCGCCTCGGTGACCGGCGTTACCGCAATGCGCGGCCACGGCATGAATCTCGCCGGCGAGCGCCCGGAGCGAGTCTCCGGAGCGGTGGTCAGCTCGAACTTCTTTTCGGTTCTCGGCATAAGGCTCCTCGCCGGGCGCGGATTCGGCGTCGCCGACGGAGCGGCACCCCGGGAAGCAATTCTCGGAGAAGGGCTCTGGCGCAGGCGGTTCGGGGCCGATCCGGGCGTCGTCGGACAGACGGTCACCGTGAATGGCGAGCCGTTCGCCGTGGTGGGCGTGGCGAGCGCCGATCTCCAGCTTCCCGCCGGATCGGAAATGTGGGTCACGCCGCGCTGGAAGGTGCCCGATCATCCGCTGCGCCCGCAGATCGACAACAGCGCCGATCGCGACAGCGCCTACCTGGACGTGGTCGCCCGGCTGAAGCAGGGAGCGACGCCGGCGAACTTGCAGGCCGAGTCGACCGCGCTTGGCAAGCGCCTCGAGCGGGACTTTCCCAACAACAACATGGGGCGCAGCTTCCGTGTGACGACCCTGCGCGAATCGCTCTTCGGGGATCTGCGCCCGACCTTGCTGCTGCTCGGCGCCGCGGTGGCATTCATCCTTCTCATCGCCTGCGCCAACGTCGCCAATCTCATGTTGGCGCGCGCCGTCTCGCGGCAGCACGAAGTGGCCGTGCGCCAGGCGCTCGGAGCGCCCCGCTGGCGGCTCATCCGCCTCTTCCTCGCGGAAAGCCTGGTGCTGGCGGTCTGCGGGGCGACCCTCGGTCTCTTCCTCTCGCTCTGGGCGGCGCCGCCGCTCGCCGCGCTGTCGCCCTCGTACGTGCGTCCGGATGCCTTGCATCTCGACGGGCGGATTCTCGTCTTCACCGCGGGCCTCGCGCTCGCGACCGCCTTCGCTTTCGGGATGATTCCTGCCTGGCAAGCGGTGGCGCCGGCCGACGCGATGCGGGAGGCGGGCCGTGCCGGGACGTCGGGGCGGAGAAGGTCGCGGCTGCGCTCCGCGCTCATCGTCGCCGAGGTGGCGCTGGCGCTCGTGCTGCTCATCGGCGCGGGCCTCATGATGCGCAGCTTCGAGCGGCTCTCGGGCGTGAACCCGGGATTCGATCCCACCTCGGCGACCGCAGCCGACATCTGGCTGGCGCAGGGGAAATACCCGGACTCCGCGCAGCAAGTGTCCTTCTACCTGCGGCTAGTGCGCGCTCTCTCGCACGCGCCCGGAGTGACCTCGGCCGCGGCCGTATCGCGCTTGCCGCTCTCGGGCGGAAACAGCTCGCGGACGGTCAACTTCCCGCAGGCGCCGGACAAGATGTTGCTCGCGGATTATCGACTCGCCACCGCCGGCTACTTCGAGACCATGCGCATTCCGCTCCGCACGGGTCGCGCATTTACACAAGGCGAAGTCGACTCCGGAGCGCACGTCGCGGTGGTGAACGAGACCTTCGCCCGCACCGCCTTCGAAGGGCGCTCGGCGCTCGGCAACCGGATCCTCGTCTCGACCGACGGCAAGCCGGTCGAGATCGTCGGCGTCGTCGGCGACGTGAAGCACATCTCCCTGGCCGTCCCGGCGCGTCCGGAAGTCTACCTTCCCATCTCGCTCGAGACCTGGCCCTTCATGACGCTGGTCGTGCGAGGGCAGGGCGATCTGTCGGGGGTCCTCCGTTCCGAGACCATGGCCCTCGATCCCGATCAACCGCTCTACCGGGTGGGCACGGTGGAGAGCCGTCTCGCCACCTCGCTCGGTCCGCGCCGGTTCAACGCCTATTTGCTCGGCCTCCTCGCCGCCGTCGCCCTGGTGCTGGCCATCACCGGGATCTATGGCGTGCTCTCGTACTCGGTCGCGCAGCGCACCCGCGAGATGGGGATCCGCCTCGCGCTCGGAGCGACTCCCCGGGCAGTGCTGGGCCTCGTCGTGGGAGACGCCTTCCGGCTGGTCGGGCTGGGGGTGGCAATCGGCGTCTGTGCCGCGCTCGGGCTGACGCAGCTTCTGCGGACGTTGCTCTTCGGCGTGAGCGCAACCGATCCGGGGACCTATGCGGCGCTCGCCGTGCTGCTGTGCGGAGTGGCGCTTCTGGCGAGCGTCGTCGCGGGGCGGCGCGCGACCTCGGTCGACCCGGCGCTAGCGCTGCGGGCCGAGTAGCCCGGTCAGGGTTTCGGGGCGTCGAGCAGGTCGCGGACCCGCCGGCGCAGCTCGGACGGCGTATACGGCTTGTTGAGGAAGCGGCTGGCATCGTCGAGGACGCCGAGGCGGAGGATCGAGTCGTCGGTGTACCCCGAGGTGAACAGCACGCGCATCCGCGGGGCAAACCTGGATAGCCGCTCCGCCAGCTCACGCCCGTTCATTCCCGGCATCACCACGTCGGTAATCATCAAATGGACCGTACCGCGGTGCTGCTCCGCGAGCCGCAGGGCGTCGAGTCCGTTGGCCGCTTCCAGCACCTGATAGCCGGCCGAGTGAAGGATCCGTTTGGTCAAGGCGCGCAGGGCAGGCTCATCCTCGACGAGCAGGATGGTCTCGGTCCCGGGCACCGGTACGGCGGGATGGGCCGATGGCGCCTCGCGCGGCACGCCGTCCACGCGAGGGAGATGGATGGTGAACGTCGACCCCTTGCCCGGCTCGCTCGACACCCAGATACCGCCGCCGCTCTGCTTGACGATGCCGTACACGGTCGGCAGGCCCAGACCGGTCCCCTTGCCCGGCTCCTTGGTGGTGAAGAAGGGCTCGAAGATCTGCTTCCGCGTGCCCTCGTCCATCCCCATCCCCGTATCGCGCACCGAGAGGAGGACGTATCGCCCTGGAGCGAGGTTGGGGTGGGCGGCGGAGCCAACACCGAGATCCACGTCGCGGGTCTCGATCGTCAAGGTCCCTCCGTCGGGCATCGCGTCCTGTGCATTGACGGCGAGATTCAAGACGACCTGCTCGATCTGGCTCGGATCGGCGTTGACGCTTCCCAGCGGATCCGAGAGCGAGAAAGCGAGGTCGATGTGCTCGGGGATCAGGCGGCGCAGCATTCCTTCCATACGGCGGACGACCGCGGTGAGGTCGAGGACTTCGGGCTTCAGGATCTGCTGGCGGCTCATCGCGAGCAATTGCCTGGTGAGCGACGCGGCCCGTTCGCCCGCGAGCCGGATCTGCTCGAGATCGTCGCGCAGCGCGGCCGCGTCGGGCAGGTCGGCGATGGCGAAGTCGGCGGTTCCGTTGATGACCGTCAGGAGATTGTTGAAATCGTGCGCGATGCCGCCTGCTAGCCTTCCCAGGCTTTCCATCTTCTGCGCTTGCAACAGCTGCGCCTGGAGCTGGGTGCGCTCGGTGATGTCTCTCGCGAACGCCCGCAGGCGGCCGTCCGCCAATCTCTTCGCCGACACCTCGACGATGTAGATGCACCCGTCCTTCCGGCGGGCCCGCCATTCGCCGGTGATGACCTGCCCCGCCGACAACTCGGCGATCGCCGACGCCACCCTGGGAACCTCCTCGGGGAGCACGAGGTCGGCGACGGTCATCGCGGCGATCTCCTCGCGCGTGTAGCCCGTCAAGGTGCAAGCCGCCGGGTTGACGTCGACGAATCGGCCTTCCGGGTCGGTCACGAAGATGCCTTCAGTGGCCTGCTCGAAGAGCATGCGGAAGTTGTTCTCGCTCTCGCGCAGCGCGGCGTCGGCCTTCTTGCGCTCGGTGATCTCGCGCGTGATGCCGAGTAGCGCGCGTACCTCGCCGGCCTCGTCGCGCAAGGGTGCGGCGCGGGTTTCCAGCCACCGCGTGGCGCCCTTGAGGCCCGTGATGCGGAACTCCAGCGACCCCGTTTCGCCATGGAAGATTCGATCGGTGAGCGCGACGAAGGCCGCGCGCTGCTCGGGAGCGATCAACGGATAGAGGCGCTGCCCGGCGATCTGCTCGAGGGAATCCGCCTCGATCATCTTCAGGCCCGCGCGATTCATCATGCGCACCGACCCGTCGGAATCGAGCAGCTTCACGCATTCGGGCTCGGAGTCGAATATCGTCCGCAGGAGCCGCTCCCGCTCGGCCAATTCGAGCGATCGCCGGCGCAGCTCCAATTGCGTCACCACCTGGCGCGCGAGCACGCGCAGGGAATGTGCCTGCGAAGGCGTCAGCTCGCGGGGAACGCGATCCATGATGCAAAGCGTTCCGAGCGCCTCGCCCGCGGGCGCGACGAGCGGCGCCGCGGCATAGAACCGGATACCGGGCGGCCCGGTGACGAGAGGACTTGCAGCGAACCGCTCGTCCCGGGAGGCGTCGTTGACGACGAAGATGTCCGATTGGCGTATGGCCCGGTCGCAGAACGAGAATTGCCGCGGCGTTTCCACCGCCTCGAATCCCACGCGCGATTTCGACCATTGCCGCTGCTCGTCGACGAAGGAGATCAATGCGATCGGGGTTCCGCACAAACGCACCGCGAGGCCGGCGAGATCGTCGAAGACCTGCTCGGAGGGGGTATCGAGGACGGCATACCGGCGAAGCGCCGCCAGGCGGTCCTCTTCGCTCGGCGGACTCGATCCGCCGCCTTCCTCGCGACCCATCTGCATCCTGCCCCCGGGGCCGCGAATGGTACTCGACCGGAGCATCGCGCGGCGATTCCCTTTGGTCTTATGGTTTGGCTTTCAGCTTCGGCTCGTTCTCCTTGATGAACGCGCGGATGTCGTCCGCCATGTCGAGGAGCTTCGACCACTGCTCCTTGTAGAGCGTCACCGGGAAGCGGCCGAGCCCGTAGATCGACACGCCTCCCTTTTCGCTCACCTTCATGGAGATTCCCCGGCTGCTCCGCGACTTGAGCGCCTCGTTCTCGGCCTTCAGGCGCTCCATCTCAGCTTTCATCTCTTGCTCGTCCATCCCGGGTCCTCCTGATTCAATGCTGGCTGGTTTGCTGCGGCGCAGGCGTCTCGCGGCGCGCCACGATCTTCGCTACAGAAACTGGAAACCCGCGGCGCAGGTCCTGTCCATCCAGATCGGAAGGCACGAGATCGATCCGCCGATCGCGCCAGACGACCGTTGCCGCACCGTCGAGGACCGGGCGCGGGAATTGTTCGATGAGCTGAGCGAGCAATTCCAGACCACCCACCGCGAGTAGCGTGTAGCCGCCGATCCTGGCCGGAGTTCCCTCCCGGCCGAGCAACGCTCCTCCGACCGACAGATCGACGAGGCTTCCGAAAAAGAGGGGCGCCCGCCACCCTACCGGCTCGTGAACCACGGTGGGGACGCCCTCGCAGGGCGCGCCGGCGCAGTAGACCTGCGCGTCGGTCTCCAGCAACGGATGGGTGCTTCGCGTCACTTCCGTCGTCCTGAGCACGCTCGCGGCGGTGAACCCGCAACCGGTCGCCGCGACCGACGATACGGCAACGATCACCGCGCCCGCGCCGCGCACGAGCGCTACTCCGCCCGCTCCAGCAGCGCGAACGACCTCGCCGCTACCTCGAAGGTCCCACCCGCCGGAACGTCCGCCCGGGGCTGCCGGCGGTCGCGGCGGCGGGGCGGGTCATTGGTATCGACCACTTCCTCCCACGACTTGCCGAACCGCTCTTCGGGGGCGGTGAACGTCATCGGCTCGTGGTGGGCGTTGAAGAGGATGTAGAAGCTCTCGTCGACGATCCGTTCGCCCGCCTCGTCGGTCGTGGCG